>Ga0070706_100001430_pt1 | contig 25221 bp, 27 predicted proteins | sample KBSK5501metaG_FD_65476 | JGI IMG/M metagenome (GOLD analysis project Ga0070706, IMG submission 65476) | Corn, switchgrass and miscanthus rhizosphere microbial communities from Kellogg Biological Station, Michigan, USA - KBS K5-50-1 metaG | ecosystem: Host-associated > Plants > Roots >... | reverse complement strand
CAGGCGGGCCAACGGAGGACAGAACCATGGCTGTGAATATTGACACCATCATCGAGCAGCTTGGCAGCATGAGTGTGCTCGATCTCGTGAAGCTGAGCAAGGCGCTGCAGGATCAGTGGGGCGTGAGCGCGGCCCCGGCGATGGTCGCCGCGGCCCCGGGCGCAGGCGCGGCCGGCGGCGCGGAGGCGGCCCCGGTCGTCGAGGAGCAGACGGAGTTCACCGTCGTGCTGCAAGAGATCGGCCCGAACAAGATCAACGTCATCAAGGCCGTCCGCGAGCTGACCGGCCTGGGCCTGAAGGAGGCCAAGGACGTGGTGGACAGCGCGCCGTCCAACGTGAAGGAGAATGTCGCGAAGGACGAGGCCAACGCCGCCAAGACCAAGCTCGAAGAGGCGGGCGCGAAAGCTGCCATCCAGTAGCGGCTTCGCTCGCGCAACATGAACGCCCGCGCCGTTCCGGCTGCCACCGGCACTGGAGCGACGCGGGCGTTCATGTTGGGAACCTTACCCCAACCCTTCTCCTGCCAGGAGAGGGGGCCAGAGCAGAGACGAGGGAGGGCGCGTCGGGAGGCGCGCCGTCCGCTGTAGGTTTCCCTCTCCCGCCGTGGCGGAGGAGGAGCTGGGGTGGGGGCCGTGTCACGCCCCCGCTGGCGCGACCGTCACCGCGACGCCGTTGAGCACCGCGTTGCCGGAGAGCGGGTCCACGGCAAGCTCACCGGTCAAGGCGTTCACATTGGCGCCGGGATGATCGGCCGCCACACGCAGCTGCGTGCCCGGTGCATCGTGCCCCCACCCATGCGGCAGACTCACGACACCCGGCATGATGGCATCGGTCACCCGCACCGGCGCCTCGGCGCAGCCAGAGGCTGAGGTGACGCGCGCGTGCGCGCCGTCCGCCAGCCCGAGGCGCCGCGCGTCGTCTGGATGCACGAGCAGCAGACAGGTCTCGGCCCCCTTGGTCAGCGTGCGCAGGTTGTGCATCCACGAATTGTTGGAGCGCAGCTCGCGGCGGCCAATCAGCACCAGCTGCTCCGCCGGTCGAGCCGCCAGCGCGCCCTGCAGCCGCGCCACATCCGCCACGATCGCCGGCGGGGCAAGCTCGATCTTGCCGGAAGGCGTGCGCAGCACCTCCGGAATGCGGGGCTGGAGCGGGCCGAGATCTCTGCCGTGTGGCGCGGCCTCCAGCGCGGCGAGGGTCAGGCCTTGCCCCTCAGGCCCACCGGCGAAGCCGTCACCATATGGGCCCGTGCGCAGCATAAAGTCCAGCAGCCGCTCGGGTCCGCGCTGGGGCGCCAGCGCCGCCAACAGCTCGGCAGGGTCGCGCCCAGCGACGCGCGAGCCTTCGCGCTTCGTCTCGCGGCGAATCAGCTGCTGTGCCATGACATCATCCAGCGCCACCGGGTCAGCGGCGGCCCCCTGCCCCGACACGATGCCCGCCAGGCGCAGGAGAATCTCCCACTCTTGCGGGTGCCCGGCCGCGGCCGAGAAGATGGCTGGCGAATAGCGCGCGATGTTGCGCACGGAGAGTTGATAGAAGGCCAGGTCGTAATGTCCGCGCTCCAGCGGCGAGGGTGGCGGCAGAATCACATGCGCATGGCGCGTCGTCTCGTTGAGGTACACGTCCACGCTTAGCATGAAGTCCAGTTGGCCGAGCGCCTGCGCGAGCTGGCCGCTATTCGGCGTGCTGAGTACGGGATTGCCGGCGATGGTGACGAGCGCGCGGATCTGGCCGTCCCCCGGCGTCAGGATCTCCTCCGCCAGCGCGACGACGGGCAGCTCGCCGTAGACCGCGGGCAGCCCACGCACCCGGCTGTGGCGCAGACCCAGCCGCACGCCCGCGCCACGGCCTGGGGTGCCTTCGGTGTTGCGCGCGCCCGCGGCGGCCCTTGGGAAGAGCGCGCCGCCCGCACGGTCAAGGTTGCCGGTCAGCACGTTCAGCACGTCCACTAGCCAGCTCGCCAGCGTGCCGAACTCCTGCGTGCAGGTGCCGATGCGCCCGTAGACGGCGGCGCTCTCGGCGGCGGCCAGCTCGCGCGCGATCCGGCGAATAGCGTCCGGCGCGATGCGGCAGACCGGCGCGACCACCTCCGGCGCGAACGCGCGGGCCAGGTGCTCCACCTCGTCCAGCCCGTTCAGGTGCTCGCCGAGGCGTCCCGGCCGGACGAGTCCCTCGGCGAATAGCGTATGCGCCAGCGCGAAGAGGAAGAAGGCGTCGGTGCCTGGCTGGATAAAGAGATGCTCGTCGGCCTCCTCGGCGGTGCGGGTGCGTCGCGGGTCCACCACGACGACACGTCCGCCGCGGGCGCGCAGCCGGCGGATACGGTCGCGCATGTTGGGCGCGGTCATCAGGCTGCCGTTGGAGACGAGGGGATTGGCGCCGAGGATGAGCAGATAGCTCGTGCGGTCCACATCGGGGATGGGGATGCTGAGCATCGTGCCGAACATGAGGCCGGCAGACACTTGCTTGGGCATCTGATCCACCGTGCTGGCGGAGAAGACGTTGCGGCTCGCCAACGCGTGCAGGAAGGCGGGGGTATAGAGCAGCCCAGCCAGATTGTGGACGTTGGGGTTGCCGGCGTAGGCCGCCACCGCGTCACGGCCGTGCTGTTCGAGAATCGGCGTGAGCCGCCGCTCCACCTCCGCGAAGGCCTCGTCCCAGCTCACCGAGCGCCACTGCTCGCCCTCGCGGATCATCGGCGCGCGCAGGCGGTCGGGGTCGGCGTCCAGCTCTTTGAGGGCTGCCGCCTTGGGGCAGATGTAGCCCTGGCTGAAGACATCGTCGCGGTCGCCGCGGATGGAGACGATCTCGCGACCCGCCGTCTGCACCTCCAGCCCGCAGGTGGCCTCACAGAGTGGGCAGGTCGTATAGTGCGTGGCGGTCGGCTGCGTCATCATGGCGGTCTTTCCCTTTCGTTCGATTCGCGCCCACTAGCAGTCTACCTCACATGGTCCAGATAGGGCGACGAGGCCGCTGGCCTGTGCTCCGCGCTTTCTCTGGCTCCCCTCTCCGTTCGGAGAGACGCGAGCGCCAGCGAGAAGGGCCGCCACGCTCTGCGCTCTCTCAGGCTCCCCTCTCCCATTGGGGGAGGGGGCAGGCACGTCACATCGCCGGCTCGGGCAGGTAGGGCGCCTCATCGTCGATGTTGCCCACGAATTCCGGGAGGTTCGTGTGCCCCAGAAGCTGGCGTATCGCCATATTTTCACCCGTATGGTACCAGTAGTGGTAGAGCACGCGCTGCATGAGCGACCCTACGGTGAACTCGATGGTCTCGCCGTCCGCGACGAACCGCCGCGGCGCGCACAAGTCGCGCGTCGTCAGGGCGTCCAGCCAGGGATCGGCCGCGGCGGTGATCGTGCGCCAGGCTGCCCACATCTCGTCGAGCGCGGGCGTGCAGGCTGGCGCGCCATTCGCGAACTGCTCGTTGATCTGCGGCAACAGGATGCGGTCCTGGCCGCGCCAGAGCCAGTAGCGCTGCTCCTGCCAGGCCATATGGCCGACATTCCAGCTGAGGCAGTTCATCGGCAGGAAGCGGCGGCGCGCGTCGTCATCGGTGACGCCGGCGAGGGCACGCTGGAACTCGCTGCGCGTGAAGCGCAGCTGCAGCACGAGTGGATGTGGCATGGCTGACCCTCCATAGATGAGATCATGCACCGGCCGCACGCGCACCTGACGTGATCGGCATGCGCGCGACCGGTTGCTGTATTCTGCGCTATTCTGTGCCGCTCGATCCAGTGCGGAAACGCCGCTCGGCGCTGGCCCGGCTGATAGCGCGATGCTGGGCGCGCGCGCGCTCGTAGCCCGCCCAGTCTATAGCCAGCCCGCGCTCGGTCAGGATCTCCGCCGCCAGGTCCGCGGGGAAGCCGCGCTCGGCATGCAGGGTGAACAGTCGCTCGCCGGAGACGACGCCGCGCTCGTCTGGCTCGACGCGCGCCAGCTCGCGCAGTCCGATGGTGAGCGTGCGCTGAAAGAAGCGCTCCTCGTCGCCCAGCATCCGCGCCAGCTCCGGCACGCGGGCACGCTCGTCGTCCGTCAGCAGCGCGCCGTGCCCCTCCGCGAGCGGCGCCACGAGCTCGCCGAGAAACGGCTCCTCCAGCCCGAGGATGCGCCCCTGGCGCGCTGCGCGGCGAATCAGCCCGCGCAGCACGGAGCCGCGGCCGTCGCGGTCCGGCACAACACCCGCCAGCCCCGCAAAGAGCGCCGAGCGCGTATGATCGAGCACCAGCCGCCGGGAGCGCGTGTGCGCCGCCGCTTGCGCGCCGCCCACGCCGCCGACCAACTCATCCAGCCGCCGGTGCGCGGGCACGAAGAGGTCCACGTTGAAGGCGCTTGGCACGTCTTGCAGCACCGCGCCGATGCGCTCCAGGCCCATGCCGGTGTCCACGCTGCGCAGCGGCAGGCGCGTGTACGTGCCGTCTGGCAGCAGCTCGTGCTCGATGAACACGAGGTTCCAGACCTCCAGGAAGCGGTCGCACGCACAGCCGGGCTGGCACTCCGCACGGCCGCAGCCGAACGCCGCGCCGCGATCCACATAGATTTCGCTGCACGGGCCACACGCGCCTGGGCCACCGGTGGACCAGAAGTTGTCGTCCATGCCCAGCGGCACGATGCGCTCCGGTGGAAAGCCGGCACGCCGCCACTCCGCCACCGCTTCGTCGTCTGCCGGCAGACCGAGCGTGTCATCCCCCGCGAAGGTGGTGACCCAGTGGATGCCGCGGTCGAGGCCAAAGTCCCCTGTCAGCAGGCCAAGCGCCAGCTCGATCGCGCCGCGCCGGTTATAGTCGCCGATGGACCAGTTGCCGAGCATGTGGAAGCTAGAGAGCTTGCGCGCGTTGGTGCCCACCGCGTCGGCATCGTCGGTGCGCAGGCAGCGCTGCAGGCCGACCAGGCGCGGCGCGGGCGGCGCTGCGCGACCCAGCAGATAGGGCAGCAGCGGCTGCATCCCCGCGACGACGAAGGAGGTGCCGCTGCCGGGCACGACAAGTGGGCTGCTGGCGATCTCGTGATGCGTACGCGCGCGGAAGTAGCCGAGATAGCGCTGGACGATCTCAGATGAGGTGAAAGGATGCGGGTTGGTGGTCGCCATGGCTGAATGCTCCTGTGCGTGGGCTGTGCCACACGCCAACACAAGGAGTCCGTCATCGCCGCGCGACGCCGCCGGCCGCCGCGTGCCGCGGTGGTGCAAGCGTGTGCCGGCGGCAACCCAGCGCGACCTCTACGCGCCCAAACAAAAAGGCCCGCCGCGAGCACACGCTCGGGCGGGCCAGCCACTGCTGCCCGTGGTACCACCTAGCTTGAGAGCGCCACGCGCGAGACGCGGGCTCTCCTCTTTGCGGGCACGGATCGCATCACGACGATGCGCTCGATGCCCCGCCCCAAGATAACGGAGGGCTGCCGGCGGGTACTACTGGCCAGGAATCTCTGGCGTTGGCCCCGCGTCGCGGCCCGGCGGACTCCACCAGCCGGACCAGAGGGTGGCTTCTTCGCGACATCAGGCGCCGGGCTTCCACCTACCCCGGCTCGCTGTTGCCCGCTTCGCGCGTACTGTCCCTCGCGACGATGATCTCTTGATAGGTACAGTATGGACGGCGCCGGTGGCGCCTGTCAAGCCGCGGCGCGGGCCACCATCCATCCGCAAGACGGCATGCTTCATGCGCTGCTCCTCTCCGCTAGACGCCGGGGGAGTTGATCTCCGCCTACTGCGACGCACCGACTGGCAGTGCAGGGCACGCGACCGCCTGGAAGGCGTCGCCCGTTCGTTGTAGTTTATAGTCTGCAGCGGGCCGAGGATAGCGCAAAGGAATCGGCGGAGGACACAGCGGCATGCCAGAGGATCTGCGAGCGCGCCGGCTCATGCCGCCCACGCTCGGCTCACGTGGGCCGGCCTACACGTCGCGCGCCCCGACGTCCAGGCGCTTGTCCAGCGGTCGGCGGCTCTTCGTGCTGCTGCTGCTCCTGCTGGGGTTGCTCATTTGGCCCGCCCCGCAAGCCGAGCAGTTCATTCGCGCGCACCTCACCCCCGGCACGATCGCCAGCCTGCTGGGCAACCAGGTGACACGCTTGCCCGGCGGCGTCGAAGACTTCGTGCCGGCGGGCGGCGCGCACCAGTACTGGCAGGTCGGGCTGGGCGCGGGCGACGACAGCGCGGACGCGTCGGGGATGCGCGCGGACATCGAGACCCGCGTACCGCAGCGCGTGAGCCAGGACACGACCAATTACTTCTGGATCGGCTCCTACCTCCGCGATCGCAGCTTCATCCAGGCGGGCTACTACATCCCGGCGGACCACGCCGACCAGGCGGGCTGGTTCTATTGCGCGTTCACGCCGAGTCGCGCGCGCGGGCCGTGCCAGTATGGCGCGCTGGGGTCAGCCGGCGCGAACGGCAGCCGCCACACCTACACATTGGAGAGCGCGCAGCCGGGCGCCCACTGGCGCGTGCTCATGGACGGGACGCTGCTCGGCCAGTTTGCCTGGACCGCGAGCGACAGCGGCGCGAGCCTCCCAGTGATCTACGCGGAATCGTCGGGGTACGCGCAGCATACCGCGACGAGCCAGCTTGGCCCGGTCGCCATCGCGGGATTCGCGACACGGCATGCCGGTAGCGCCAGCTATGTACCGGCGGCGCACCTGCGCGTGATGTATAGCGCAGCGAACGTCTGCCCGCCCTACGGCGCGCAGAGTGACGGGCACGGTGGTGTGCTGCTGGGGAGCGGGCTGGCCTGCCCCGCGCGGTTTAGCGCGCTGGCGTGACTCTATTCGAAGCTGGCGTCGACGACGGCGAGGGTGAGGCTGAACGCGCCGGCGATGATGCAACAGATGGCAATGGCGGCGATCCAGAGGGTGCCGAGCGCGACGGCGAGATAGAGCAGCAGGTGCGCCGAGGGGCGCGCACTCGTGAGGGCGCCCAACGCCATTTCCCCCAGATTCGCGACGACGACGAAGCCGCCCCAGGCCAGCGCCAGCAGCGCGATCCCCACGAGCGCGCGCAGCAGCCGCAGCCCGCGCGGCCGCACGACTCCCGTGGCGGGTGATGCGTCCAGCTCCGCCGGTTCGCCCTGCGCCGGGTGGAGCGACGGCTTCATGAGCGGCCGGTTGAGCCGCAGCGGGGGCACACCCCGCGGCCAGGTGCCGTGGCGGCCAGAGGTTTCCGGCTGGGACTCCTGGTGCTCGAATGTCGGCATCTCATTCATGGCGCTCACCTCGCGCTCACCTCGCCCGCGGCGCGTCTGGATGCCATTGCGCACAACTGCCAGGCCAACCCGGCAGTGATGGGCGCGCATGCGTGCCTGTAGCGTAGCCTACCGGTGCGCTTACGTCAACGTGCCAACAACCTGGCCGGCGCTGCATGGTCAGGCGCGCGCCTCCAGCCAGCGAGCCGGCGGATCGAGGTGCGCCGTCGCGTTGAAGACACGCAGCACCCCCGTCGAGCGCGCTCCACCTGCGTCGAGTAGCCAGTCCACGACGCAGATGCTGGCGGGATCCAGCCACATGCGCCGCGCGCCGGCCGCCGGCAGCTCCAGCGCCGCGCAGACCAGCGCCTTGATCGGCCCGACATGGCTCGCCAGCAGCACAGTCTCGCCGCGGTGGCGCCGCGCCAGCGCATCCGCGCACTCCGCCACGCGCTCCCGCACCGCCGCCAGACTCTCGCCGCCCGGCGGCGCGATCGTTTCGCCCGCCTCCCAGGCCGCGAGCTGCCGCGGGTCCGCCGCCTGCACCTCGGCGCGCGTACGATTCTCCCACGCGCCGAAGTCTTCCTCGCGCAGGTGCGGATCGGCAACAACCACCAGGCCCAGCACGGCGGCGATCGACTCCGCCGTCTGGCGGGCACGCAGCAAGGGGCTCGTGTAGAGCGCGGCAGGGCGATAGAGCGCGAGGGCGCTGGCGAGCTGGCGCGCCTGTGCCTGCCCGCGCTCGGTCAGCGGCGCGTCGGTGGCGCCGAGGTAGCGCATCTCGCGGTTGCCGCTGGCCTCGCCGTGGCGAACGAGCACGAAGCGCGTCGGAGCACCGCTCATGCCTCTGCCGCTTCCTCAATCAGCAGGCTGCGCACGATGTGGCGGTTGCCGGTGCCGAGCGTCCACGAGCCCAGGTCGCCCTCTTGAATGCGCCGCAGCGCCAGGATGGCGGCGCCGACCTGTGGTGGATGCAGCGGCGCGCGGAACTCGGCGTGCGGCGCAAGCTGTGTAATCGCGCGGCGAAACGGCTCCGTCACCCAGGGGGCGGATTTGAAGACACTGCCGACCGTGCAGATGGGAAAGTCGCTCTCTTCCATCCTCAGCCGCCGGATGATGGCGGTGGCCTGATCCGCGAGGTCCTGGCCAGCCTGGGTGAGAATGGTGCGCGCCGTCACGTCTCCCACGTCGGCGGCCTCGGCGACGCTCGATGCAAACGAGGCGATCTCGAATTTGCCGAAGCTCGTGCTGTCAACCAGGCGGCGCATAGCCTCGGCATCCTTCACGCCGTACGCGCGACCAAGCGCTTGCATCAGCAGCGTCGGCATAGCCCGCCCATCCAGCGCCTGCATCGCCGCGCGGATCGCGTCGCGGCCGATGGCGTAGCCACTGCCCGCGTCCCCCAGCACGTAGTCCCAGCCGTCGGTGCGCCAGAGCTGCCCATGCTCATTCATGCCCAGCCCTGTCGAGCCCGTGCCGGCGATGATCACAATGCCCGGCTTCACCTCCGTCGCGCCGGCCCATGCCCCCACGACGTCATTCTCGAAGATGGCGACACCCTTGTAGTCGAGCTGGCGAATGGCGCGCTGCGGCACGGGCAGGTCGAGGTCCGTGTCGAAGCCAGCCAGGCACAGGCACATGCCGGCGATGCTCTCTAGCGCAACGTCGGCCTCCAGAACCGCCTGCTGGATGGCCTCCGCGATGTTGGCGCTGGCGGATTCCACACCGACAGAGCGGTGGTTGGCTGGTCCGGTCGTGGCGCCGGCCACCTCGCCAAGGTCCTCGCCGACCACCGTGGCGATGGTCTTCGTGCCGCCGCCATCAACGCCGACCACGTACTGCATGTCGTCACTCCTCGTAGTGGATAGATCGCGAACCCGTAATATACCCGCGCCCGCCGCTACCGTCCCCCGGTCGTGCCAGCCGGAGACGGGTTGGTCGAGCTTTGCCCAAACGCCTCCGCGACCATTGCGGCGATCTCTTCCTCGCCGAGTGCCGTGCCGCCGGGGGCGGCCTGCTCGTCGCGCGCGCCCGCGACGAGCCAAAGCAAATACTCGCGGTTGCCCTCGCGCCCTGTGATGGGCGACGGCACGAGCGCCCGCGCGGCAAGCCGCAGGCCATCCGCCGCGGATGCCGCATCATCGGCCTGGAGCTCGGCCAGCAGCTCACGCAGCACCCGGCGGTGCACCGCCGGATCGCTGATGATGCCGGCGCCGCGGTCGGCGTCTGCCCGCCCTGCCTCGAATTGTGGCTTGACCAGCGCGACCACCCAGCCGCCCGGCGCGAGCAGTGCGGCCACGCGCGGCAGCACGAGGCGCAACGAGATGAACGAGACGTCCACGACGGCGCAGTCCACCGGCTCTGGCAGCGCCGCCAGGTGACGGATGTTGGTGCGGTCCATCACGACGACGCGCGGATCAGTCCGCAGGGTCCAGGCGAGTTGGCCGTGGCCGACATCCACCGCATAGACACGCGCCGCGCCGCGCCGCAGCAGCACGTCTGTGAAGCCGCCCGTGGACGCGCCAACGTCCAGACAGACGCGGCCGCTGGGATCGAGCCCAAAGACGTCGAGCGCGCGTTCGAGCTTGAGGCCGCCACGACTGGCGTAGCGTAGCTCGGCGGCTGCCGCGGCGATCTCACAGCTGGCGGAGCGCGGAACCAGCGTGCCGGCTTTCGTCACGGTGGCGCCATTCACGCGCACCGCGCCGGCCATGATCAGCGCCCGCGCCCGCTCGCGACTGGGCGCCAGTCCGCGCTCGACGAGCAGCGTGTCCAGTCTCTTCCGATCCCGTGCCGCCTTCCCGCGCTCTGATGGTCGCTGTGCCGTACGCGCGTCTTCGCTCATGCCGCCTCGCTTGCTGCCGCGCTCGCCCAGCGCGTACGTCAGTGTAGCACGCGGAATGGCGCGCCCGTCACGTCGAGCGGGTCAGTCGTGGCGAAACCAGGTGTCGGACTCAATGAGGGTCTCAACGTCGCCGGTGACGCGAATGAGGCCCTCCTGGTAGGCCAGCAGCCCGTCGACATCGTAGCGCACGATGCGCGTCCACAGGTCGATGTCGGTTTCAACGGTCACGGTGGGCGCCGGATGGGGGCCGCTGGCGGCATGGATCGCGCCCCCTTCGATCACGGCGTGGCACACGCCTGTCTCGCGACCAGTGAAGACGTACTGCAAGACCGCGCGCTTCCCTGCGGCCTTGTCGGGAAGGAACGAGGATTCCAACTGGCGGATGTACTGCTCTATTGTCATGCGCGTATACCCCCTCCTCGCTATTCCACAGCGCACTCGAGCCGCAACAGGTCGTCCAGCGTCTCGCGGCGGCGCACGAGCCGTGCCTTCCCCTCCCGAACGAACGCCACCGCTGGGCGCGGCACCAGGTTGTAATTGCTCGCCATCGGCAGGTGATACGCGCCGCTCATGGGCACCGCCAGCACCTCGCCAGGGTGAGCGCGCGGCAGAGCGACCGCCTCCGCCAGCACGTCGCCGGACTCACAATAGCGACCCACCACCCGCACCGTCTCCTCGGCTGCCGCCGACATGCGCGCGCAGAGCGCGGCATGGTAGCGCGCGCCGTAGAGGGCGGGGCGCGGATTGTCGCCCAGGCCACCATCCACCGCCAGCAAAACTGTGCCGCCAGGGGCCGTTTTGCGCGGGCCTACCGTGTAGAGCGCGACGCCGGCCCGCGCGATGAGCGCCCGACCAGGCTCGACGATGAGCCGTGGCGCTGGCATGCGCCGCCGTGCGAGCACCGCCGCGAGCGCCGCCGCCACCGACTCCGCATACTGCGCCACGGCGGGTGCCCGCTCCTCCGGCAGATACGCAACCCCCAGGCCACCGCCCGGACTCAGCTCGCGCATGGCTGCACCATTCTGCTCGCGCAGATCCGCGGCGAAGTCTGCCAGGAAGCCGGCGACGCGCGCGCACGTGGCGACCTCCATCAGCTGCGAGCCGGCGTGCGCGTGCAGCCCAGCCAGATCGAGCCAGGGCGACGCGGTTGCCCGGCGCGCCGCCTCCTGCGCCGCTCCGCTGGCAGTGTCCAGCCCGAACTTGGAGGCTGCGTGACCAGTCTGGATGTGCGGATGCGTATCGGCAGGCACATCCGGGCAGAGACGCAGCCAGATCGCGGCAGGGCGCCCGCGTGCGCGGGCCAGCGCCTCGACCTGCGCCAGCTCGTCCAGGCTGTCCACCACGATACGGCCGATTCCGGCAGCCAGCGCCGCGCCAAGCTCGCCTGTGGGCTTGTAGTTCCCGTGCAGGTGGATGCGCTCGGCGGGAAAGCCGCTCGCCAGCGCCATGCCCAGCTCCCCCGCCGAGACGACGTCTAGCTCCATGTCTTCCGCACGCAGCAGCGCGCAAAGGGCGGGCGAGAGATAGGCCTTGCCGGCGTAAGCGACGGCGCTCTCGCGCCCCTCCCAAGCCGCCGCCAACGCCTGGCGAAAGCCCCGGCACGCCGCGCGAATCGTCGCCTCGTCGAAGACGTAGAGCGGCGTCCCATACGCGCGGGCCAGCGCCGCCGCCTCCAACCCCGCAAGCCACAGGCTGCCCCGCGCGTCGAGCGTTGCGCTCGCCGGCCACAGATGGGGATGCGGTGGTAGTGGCACATCGTGGGGCGCGTCGGGCGCCGCCTGTGTGCTGGACATCTTGGCTGCCTTTCCCGCCGTGCATGATACCATGAGAGGACGGTGCGGGCGGCGTGCGGCCACCGGAGATCGGAGCAGGCACACATGGACGAGGGGCGGCAATTGGTGCTGCGCACGGATGGCGCGTCGCGCGGGAATCCTGGCCACGCGGCGGCGGGCGTCGTCGTCGAGGCCGACGATGGCACAGTCCTCGCGACAGGCAAACACTACCTGGGTGTCATGACAAATAATCAGGCGGAGTACCGCGCGCTGATTCTGGGACTCAAGGCGGTGGCGCGTTATATGCCGGCGGCGGTACGCGTGTATATGGATAGCGAGCTCATCGTGTCGCAGATGAAGGGGCAGTATCGCGTCAAGAACGAGCAGCTGCTGCCGCTGTATACCGAGGCGCGTGCCCTCGCCGCGCGCCTGGGGCAGGTGACGTTCACGCATGTGCCGCGCGGCAACAATGCCCTGGCGGATCGGCTGGCGAACGAGGCGCTGAATGAGCGAGCGGCGCGCGAGCGCGGCCGCTAGCGGAGCTGGCGATGCGAGCGATGAGGCGCACGCGGCGGGAAACGCCGCCGATTTGGCCGCTGCTGGGGGCACGGACCCCGGCTCCCGGGCAGCCGCCCGCGCGCCCACGCCGGTGGCCGCAGATCGTGCTGGCCGCGCTGCTGCTGCTCGTGCTGGGCACCGGCGTGGCCTTTTGGCGGCTCTCCGCCACCGTGACGAGCTATCCCGGCGCACACTTCAACGTGGGGCACAACGCCGTCTGGCTGGAGCACGTCTGGGCTGGCCAGCCGCACAGCGGCGACGAGTATGACCAGCTTGCCGCGCGGCTGCGCAGCGAGCAGATCGGTTTCGTCTTCGCGCATGTCGGGCCGCTGCAAAGCGACGGCACCATCCCGCCGGATCTGGCGCCCAACGCGTCGGCGCTGGCGTTGGCCCTGCATGCGCGCCTGCCGGGCATCAAGGTGCTGGCCTGGATCGGTCAGGTGGAGCTGGCGGGTGGCTACGCGCCGGACGAGAGCGTCAATCTAACGGACTCGCAGGTGCGCTTCGACATCGCCCACACCGCGGCGCGGTTCGTGACAGACGACGGCTTCGACGGCGTCCACTATGACATCGAGCCGATCGTCAACAATAGCGCACGCTTCCTGGATTTGCTGGATACGACGCGCGCGGCGCTGCCCTCCGGCGCGCTGCTCTCCGTGGTCGGCGAGAAATGGGCGCCGGATGCGACCGCGGCCAGTGTGCTCTACGCGGCGCATCGCGCCGGCGCCTGGTGGACCTCGTATTATTACGCGGCGGTGGCGGCAAAGGTGGACCAGGTGGTCGCCATAATCTATGACACGGGCATGCCGGCGGCCGGGCTCTATACGTTGACCGTCAAGCAGGAGACGGCGAACATCCTGGACGCCGTACGCAGCGCGCGCCACCCGCCGCAGCTGTTGATCGGCCTGCCGACCTACACCGGCGACTCCACGTGGTTCCACTCGTCCGCCGAGAACATGGGCACCGGCCTGAGCGGTGTCGTGGCTGGCCTGAACAGCAATCGCGACACCAGTGCCTTCACCGGCGTCGCCATCTATCGCTATGCCTCGACCAGCGACGCCGACTGGCAGACCTACGACCGCGTCTGGCTCGGCAAATAGCGCGGCGCACGCAGGCAACGGTAGCCCAAACGGCGCGGCGCGCGGCGGGTGATTGCCGCACTTTACGCACTATGTTATACTGGCGCGGCCAGCCTGGCGGATCCAAGGATATGCCGGCCGGGCACGAGTGGCGCGGGTGTGGTGTGTGCCCGAGCCGGCAATCGGGGTCGGGGTCGAGGTGGGTCTCGCTCCGAACATGAGCGGGGTAAATACCATGGGTAAGTACAAGCAGTGGCTCCATCATCAGGAGATCGGGCGGCGCCTGCGCGACCAGATCAACACGCTCGAGCAGGAGCGCGCGCGGGTGCAGCAGATGGCGCCCGCCAAGGCGACGTCGTTGCCCGAGCTCGACAATCCGATCATCTCGGCGCTGCTCAACTTCACGCGCGCTGGCAACAAGCTCAGCAACATCGATCCCATCAAGGCCGCTATGCCGAAAATGGATCCCGCCTTGGACCAACGAAGGCCCGCGCCTAGCACTGTGATGCCTGCCGCGCCGAGCGCTGCGGGGAAGCCGGCCGTCGACGCGGCCGTCGTCGCAAGCTTGCAGGCGCGGGCGGAACAAATGCCGAGCGATCCGCTGGACCAGATGCGCGAGCTTTCGCGCGCGCACGGGCAGGATGGCCCCGCGAGCAATGGTCCGTCCACCCCAGGGAGTGGCGCCCAAGCGGCTGCGGATTCGGTGGGTGGCTGGTGGCAGCGCCAGCGTGCCGACGAAGAATAGCGAAAACGCACAGAGCGACGTCCGCGCAGGCGCGACGTTTCCAGGTACGAGAAGGGTGAAGGGTAATGGCTTCCGATCCGACGGCCGTTACAAAGCTGTACGAGCAGATCCCGCTCGATGCGATGCAGCAAGTCTCCGACAGCTACATGTCGTGGTATGTAGACCGTGTGACACGCCAGCTCGACGAGACGATTGCCGGGCTGCGCTCGGAGCTGCGCGAGAACGACGCCAAAGAAGCGTCGTTCCGTCCTTCGCAGAACGAGCTGAACGCCATCGAGCGGCTCCAACGCAGCGGGGTGACGGGCATGGACCTGCTGGACCGCATGGTGGAGCAGGGCGAAGATTGGCTGACGGTCACGATGCGCCGGCTGGACCACTTCGAGCGCACCGGCCTGGCGCCGAAAGACTACTCCACGTGGTGCGAGCACGCGCTGGGCGGCGCGTACGACTGGATCGATCACGAGCGTCTGGGCGGCGCCACACCCGCAGGCGCACCCGCCGCGCGCCCGGCGGGGTCGGGCGCAGCCGCGAACGTGCCCGACTGGATGGCCAATCGCGGCCAGCGGCCCGAGGAAGGCCCAACGGCGCCGGTGCCCAGTGTGGCACCAGGCTGGCGCGATAGCAACTTCTACGGCCCGAACTCCAGCGGCGGGCAACAGCAACGCCCGGCCGGCCAGCCTGCGCCGGACGATGCCGACGGCAAGGGCCGCAACATCTTCCGCATCTTCACCAATTAGCCGTCGGCGCTACGCGGACCGCACGTCTGGCGTCTGGCGCGGTCAGGAAGAGCTTCCTGACCGCGCCTCGTCGTGTGCGGAACGAGGGACAGCTGCGTGAATACACTCTATTTGGTACGCCACGGCGAAAATCTGGCCAATCTGACCCGGGAGTTCTCCTGCCGGCGTGTGGACTATTCGCTGACGGAGAAGGGGGTCTTGCAGGCGGAGCAGACGGCGGCCGTCTTCGCGGCGCTGCCCATCGCCGCGGTCTGCTCCTCGCCGCTGCGGCGCGCGCACGAGACAGCGCACATCCTCGCCACGCCCCACGGCTTACCTGTCACCATCTGCGAGCCGTTTCGTGAGGTCAACGTCGGCCGGCTCGAAGACGAGCCATCCAGCGACGAGAACTGGGCGCTGCACGACCGCATCTTTGCTGCCTGGCGTGCCGGCGAAGACAGCGCGCGCTTTCCTGGCGGTGAGAGCTACGCCGAGCTGTGCTCGCGTATGCGCGAGGGGCTGCGGCGCGCGGTCGCCGGCAGGGATGGCCAGCGGCTGGTGATCGTCGCCCACGGTGGCATCTTCGCGGCGACGCTGCACGAGATCTGCGGGAACATCCCCGCGAACGCGACGGACTACTGGCACCTGCACAACTGCTCTATCACGGAGTTGACGCTGGAGGAGGCGGGTGACACGCTGCATGGGGAGTTGATCCGCTGGGGCGATTGCGACCATCTCTCTGGCGAGGCGGCACAGCTCGTCCCCGTTCGACCAGCCGAGAGTTGAGGAGAGGAGAGGAGAGGAGCCGTCCCGATGTCCCCAGGTAGCTTTACCAACTTCTTTCTCGCCAGCGCCGGGGCGGGCGCCGCGTTGGTGGGCCTGCTCTTCGTCGCCGTCTCCGTCGCGCCGGAACAGCCCTTCGCGCCCGGTTCAGCGCCAGAGCGTCGCGGCGTTGCCACCGCCGCCTTTATCGCACTGGCCAACGCCTTCTTCGTCTCGCTGGGCGCGCTGATTCCGACCGCGGGCCTGGGCTGGTTCGCGCTCGCCGTTGGCGGCAGCTCGATCGTCAGTACGCTGCAGCTCGGGGCAACCCTCTTCAGACGCTCGCATGTCGACGTATTCTCACGTGTGCGATCCCTGACGCTCGTCGCGGTGAGCCTGATTGTGTTCGGCTGGCAGTTCTATGTCGGGGACCTGCTCATCCACAATGAGGCAGACATCGGAGCCATCACCATCCTTGCGTATCTGATGCTCGCCTCCCACGGCATTGGCTTGGGCCGCGCGTGGGAGTTATTGGGCGCGCCGCGCCGTGGCCTGCTGGCCTGGATGAGCCCGCTCTACGAACTGAATCGCACGACACCGGCGGACCACACGGATGGCAAAGCTGCGGCCCCGCAAAAGCCGCCCGAGAAAGCGACGTGAGCGTCACGGCGCGCATGCCGAGGGTACATGGAAGGGCGAGGGTCGGTGTCCTCCGTTCCCTCGCCCTGCGCATTGGGTCATGTAAGGGTATATGGGTATGCGACGCTGATGCTACGGCTGGCAAACCCACTCGCGCCAGCTGTAGCCGTCGCGCACGTAGACCTCATGCGCCGCGCGGATATTGGCGTCCGCGTTGAACGGCGAGGCGTAGCGGTACGAGGTGCCGGCCCACGTGCTGCGCAGGAACTGGAACAGTCCCGACGCGCCGCTGCTCGCATTCACCGCGCCCGGATTCAGGCCGGACTCGCAGCGGGCGACCGCCAGCGCGCTCTGGCCGTAGGGGCCGAAGACGGCGAGGATTTCGCCGGTGATACTCCCCGTGCCGGGGTTGCCTGCACCACCGCTCGGGTGGGTTGCGCGCGGCTGGGCAGGGGCCTGGTTGTGGATCGCAGGGCTGTGGGTCACCGCTTGGGTGCGGGTGCTGGCGCCATCAAGGCCGTTCGGCACCCACTTGACGTTATATGAGACGAGATGCCCATCGCTGGTGCGTGACCAGTGGTGGGTGCAGTGATAGGCTCCGTTGGCCCAGCCGTAGCACAGCCAGCCGGCGTCCAGGTAGTAGCCTCGCTGATAGTACAGGCGGGATGCCGCCGATGTCGTGGGCGCGGTGGCCGCCATCATCACGAGCGAAGCAAGCCCCAGCACGGTTGCCAGGACGAGGGAAGATCGCGCCGCACCCAGCCGGGAGACGATGCGATGCATGCGGAGTTGCAAACGGTTCACGAACACCTCCTGAAAGGCTCCACAGAATTGGAGCCGCCGCGACTCGCGCGCCGCGGGTAGCTTGACCTCCTCGGGGATGCGCTGGCCGCGCCTCCCCGCGCTGACGTGCCTGCTCTCGACGTGGGAGCGGGCACGGCACCCAGACTCATCCTTCCGTCCGGGCACAGAATTCGTGCCCGTTGCCGGTTGGTCGACATAACGCGCAACGGCACGAGGGGGAGTATAGCGAAGCCAGTGGGAGGCACAGTCAAGGGGTCCTGAATCGGCCGGTACTTTGTTCCTATATTGATAGCCAGAAGGTCATGGTGTTCGCGCCCATTTGTCCGCATGAGGCCGGGGCGTCAGCCAGCTAGGAACGGGTATCGGTGGACAACGCAGCGCGAAATGCCTTGATGGGGAGTGCCGGCTTAGGCGAGCACGCAATCGAACAGCAGAGCCAGTGGTGTCTCGCGCGGGATCTTGAGGCCAGGTTTTGCATGGAGTGTTCGGGCATCAGGGTGTACATCTTCTGTGGTGGCCGCGAAGCCACAAGCACGCAGCACGTCGAGATACGCCGCCGCTGGCCGGCGCGAGACGGGCAGGCGCAGACCTTCGGCGCTCGGCAGCGCAAAGAGGCCGCGACCGAAGTCTGTATGCGCGCCCTTCTTCGCCAGCGCGCGCACGAACAGAGGATGGGGGACCGCCGCGAGCAGGCGCCCGCGTGGTGTCAGCACGCGCCGGCATTCGCCGAGCGCCGATTGTAGCCCGCTGGCCGTCAGCTCATTTAGGACCATGAGCGCCAGAATGAGGTCGAAGCAGGCATCTTCGAAAGGGAAAGGCTCCTGCACGTCGAGCGCCAAATACTCGGCCCCGTCGATGGCGAACGCGGAGTGGGCGATCGCGAGCTGCGCGGGCGACTGATCGCTGATGACCAGACGAGCGGGTATTTGACCAGAGAAGCGGCGCAGCAGCAGGGGCGCGAAGTAGCCGTTGCCCGCGCCAACCTCGAGGATGGCCAACTCCTCGATGCCCTCGATATGTGCGAGGATGCGGTCGTTCAGCACGTAACGCTTAAAGGCGCCGCCGTGGTGGCCGGTAACGCGGTGCCACTGCTTGGCGATCCTATCGTAGTAGGCCGTACGCGCTATGGTTGCCTTCCTCCTACGCACGCCAGACAGTGGACGCTCCACATTCGCTCGCGGGAATTGTGTATTGGTGGCGTCGCCGCAAGTGATGCGGCCTCGTCTGCTACCAATACTCTGCAGTATAGCACGCGAGGTTCGTGCGTGAGCACCAGCACGGCTGGGTAATGCCAATACTTACGCAAGCCGGGGGGTGTCGAGAAGCCGCACGGCACAAATTGCGCTGGCGCTTGCCACGGCTTGGAGCCAGCGTCTGCGTGGCACGAGCGCCACCGAGCCCGCTAGATTCCATCATACAATTGCCGAGGAGGCAGTGCGTGCGCAGTGTCTGGCCGGCTCGCACGCTGGGATGACTGTTGAGGCGACGGCTCGCCTGCGGGTAGGGCGCAGACGCTGGCAATCGCTGGCTGGTGGTGAAGTGGAGTGGAGCGGCGATGACGAAGACGACGAAGGCGATGGAGCAGAACGAGCTGGCGCCAGTTGAGGAGCCAGCCGACGACTTCGTGCTCGACCTGCTGGCAGAGCTACGCGCGCGTCACTTCCGTCCGCGTGGCTGGCTGCGTTTTTTTGGGCGATCCTGGCAGCGGTCCCAGGCAACCGCCTCGGCACACCCGCGGCTCGTGGCGTCGTGGGCGCGGGTTGGCGGCGGGCTGGCCTGCGCCGAAGCGGCGGCCCTCGCCCTCGAGGCGCGGCTCGGCGCGCGTGCCGGCGCGCGGCGCGCCCTCGCGGGGACCACTGTGTGCTACGCCGCTGCACAGCTCGATACCTACGTCCACCTCGGCCTGCACCAGCCGCGACGCGGGGAGCCGCTGTATCCGACTCTTGGCGGCGCGACCGCGCTCACTTTGGCTCGACGTGGCATCGCCGGCATGTTCGTCGGCCATCTGCTCGGCGGGCGGCGCCTGCCCCGCGGACTGGCGCTGGTCCTGCTGGCGGCGGCCAGCGCCAGCGACGTGGCGGACGGCGCTCTGGCACGCCGGAAACAGCGTGTTTCCCGGCTCGGCGCGTATCTGGACGGCGTCGCCGACTTCGAGCTGGGGGCCGCGCTCACTCTCACCCTCGCTGCCGAGCGCCGCCTGCCACGCTGGCTGGCGGTGCTGCTGCTCGCCCGCTGGGTCGGGCCGCTCGCCTTTGCCCTCGCCCGCTACTTTGGCGCGGGCAGCCGCGTCGCGCTCGACTCGACCGCCATCGGCAAGGCGGCCGGCGTCGCACAGGCCGTAACGCTGGGCGCCGCGCTCATGCCGGCGACGTCAGGCGGCATGCTCCTGCGGGCACGCGGGGGGCTCTATGTGGCGACCGCCGTGCTGCTGGTGGCGGCACCGCTCTCCCAGCTGCTCCGCGTGCTGGGCGGCCGCAGCCGCGGGGCCGCTGCGGAGTGGCGTCAAGCGTGAGCGGCCAGGCAAGGGCAGCCGCGCGGCTGCCCTTTCTTCATGCCTGCCCCTTCATGCTGGGGCACCTGTGGACTCCGCCGGCGCAAAGAAGACCAGCACCACCAGTTCCTCCGCGATCTCCACGAAGCGATGGTCGGCCTGCGCCGGCGCGAAGACCAGCGATCCCGCCGCCACCGGCTGGCGCTCTCCCTCGACCACGATGCTGCCCCGGCCGCGCACGACGTAGTACAGCTCGTCCTCGCTATGCGGCTGCTGTGGATCAGCGCCACCCGCCGGCAGCACATAGACGCCAGCGCTGAGCGCCGGCACGCGCACACATTCGCGATACAGCTGGCCCGCGCGCTCACGCGCCGCCAGCAGCTCCGCCAACTCGAACGTCTGCACCGATGCACCTCCATTACGTGTACGTGGTGTTCGACTCGCTTGCCGTGAACTGTAGCGCAGGCGCTGGCAAGGCAAGGGTGCGCGCTGCATGCATAAATAAGTCGTTATGTGCCTGCCAAGAAACATTTATCAGCATTGGTATGTGGCTTGCGGTACCTTTACTCATCGCTGCGGGAGAAGGCGGCTCTCTGCTCCCCGGCGCAGGCGGAGCGAGCGGCTTTTCGCTCCGCATCGTGATGTGGCGGGCTGTTCTCCGCTTCTTTGGCGCCACGAGCAGGCGAATTTCTGCTGGACGGCGCTCCACCTCCACGCGAGCGGGCTGTTTTCCGCAACGTCGGATGCGTTTAAGGGGCAGGCATGGCGCCTGCCCCTTTCGCGTGCCTGCGCACCCGCCACGGGCGCTACCCCCTATACGTGCCGCAAGGACCATCTCTCCTGCCCTTGACAAAACTACTGGCAATAGCTTATAACTACTATCGTTAGTAATGAGATGTTGATGAGATGAAAGGCACGACCAGCATGAGTTCCGCCACCGTCACCAGCACGCGCTATCTGGAGGTGCCCGGCGGGCGCCTTGCCTACGACGATACCGGCACGGGGCCGCTCGTCGTCTGCCTCCCCGGCCTCGGCGACCTGCGCGCCTCCTATCGCTTTCTCGCCCCGCGTCTGGTCGCGGCGGGGTACCGCGTCGTCACGATGGACCTGCGCGGTCTCGGCGAGTCCAGCATCGACTGGGCCGACTACCACGTCACCTCGGTTGCCGGCGATCTGCTCGCCCTGCTGCGTGCCCTGGACGCCGGCCCAGCTTTTCTCGTGGGCAACTCCTTCACGGGGGGCGCCGTCGCCTATGTCGCCGCTACCGCCCCCGCTGCCGTCGCCGGCGTGATCCTGCTCGACGCGTTCGTGCGCGATACACCGCAGACATTGGTGCAGCGCGTCGGCGGCTGGCTGCTGCCGCGCCTGGGCGTGGGTGTCTGGGCCATGTACTTCAAGACGCTCTATCCCAGCGCGCCGCCCGCGGACTTCGCCGCCTATCTCGCCGCCCTTAAGGCTAATCTGAAGGAGCCGGGGCGCTGGGCAGCTACCGTTGGTATGGTGCGCAGTGGCCAGTCTGCCGTCGAGCCACTCCTCGGCGACGTGCGGGCGCCCACGCTGGTCGTGGTCGGCGGCAAGGACCCGGACTTCACCGATCCCGCTGGCGAGGCGCGCACCATCGCCGAGCGATTGCGCGGCGCGGCGCGCGTGCAGGTGGCCGTCATCGAAGGCGCCGGGCACTACCCGCACGCCGAGCTGCCGGAGCAGACCGCACCGGTCGTCGTGGACTTTTTGCAGAGCGTGCGCGGGGAAGACGAGCATGGCGCATAGACCAGGCCTCACCACCGACACAGTAGTGCGCGCGGCGGCGGACCTGGTGGACGCCGAGGGGCCGGAGGCGCTCAACCTGGCGCGCCTGGCCGGCAAGCTGAGTGTGCGCACGCCCTCGCTCTACAACCACATTACTAGCCTGGACGATGTTCGCCGGCGGCTGGCACTCTACGGCGCGCGCGAGCTGGAAGCGCGCCTGGCGCGCTCCGCCATTGGCAAGAGCGGCGACGAGGGCGTCTTCGCGCTTACCCAGGCCTATCGCGACTTCGCCAGGGAGCATCCCGGCGTCTACGCCATGGGGCAGCGCGCGGCCACCCCCGATGACCGCGAGCTCACGGCGGCGCAGGAAGATGTGCTGGCCATCATGCGGGCGGTGCTGGCTCCCTACGGCTTGGAAGGCGCGGCGGAGGTGCATGCCCTGCGCGCGCTGCGCAGCCTGGCGCACGGTTTCGTCTCACTCGAGCTGGCGGGAGGCTTCGGCATTCCGCTGGATGTTGACGAGAGCTTTCGTGTCCTCGTGGGCCTCTTCCTGGACGGCCTCCGCTCGGGGCGCGTGCGGGAGGTCGCCTCATCGGGCAGGTAGCGGTTTCAGTAGCGAAGGGATGGATGCAGATGGTGGTGCTCAAGTCGGCCAACCTAGCGGCGGCGTTTCTCCTGGAGCTCTGCGCACTGGCGGCATTGGCTGTGTGGGGTGTCTACGCGGGGCAGGGAACGCTGCTCAAGCTTGTTCTGGGCGTTGGCGCGCCGCTGCTCATGGCAGTGGTGTGGGGCCTGTTCGTGGCGCCGCGCGCGCTGGTGCATGTGTCGCCGTCCGCGCGTATGCTGCTGAAAGTGGTGATCTTCGCGGTGGCTGCGTTCGCGTTGCTGGTTGCCGGGCATGCGCTGCTGGCGGCGGTGTTCGCGCTGGCGGTGGCCGTGAACCTCCTGCTCGTTGTCGTGTGGCGCCAGTGAGGCGCTCGCTCTCAGCGCGCGGCCCCTCTGCTCGGCCGGCCGGCACCTGGTATAATGAGGCCGGAACCCCAACGAGACACACACTCGCACTCTCACAAGCGATTTCCCCTACGCGCGCGCCTGCCACGGCTGTCGTGCGTCTGCCTGGCTGGCTGGCCCGCGTTTCCGCTTTCGCACGGCGGCACGGGAAAGAGCAGGTGGATGCGCAGGCGCGGCCCGCCGGACCACCGGTGGCGTCCACCGCGTGGGGTGCAGGCAGATGGAGACGACCCGAGTTATGGACGAGTCGAACGAGATCGCCAAGACGCCCGGCCGGCGCGGGGCGCACCGGTCCACGGACAGCGGCGAGATGCCCACCGAGACCCGGCGCGCAGCACCGGTGGCGCCAATGGGGACCCACACCGATGCCGGCGATGCCGGCGTCAGTGACGCCAGCGCGCCTGCGGACGCCGCGGCGCCCGCGGAGATGCTGGATCCGCGCGAGCCGGAGAGCCGCGCGCGGCTGCTGCGGCGCACACCGGGCGGTGGCTACGAGATCCCAGAGATCGAGCTGGTGCGCGTGATTCGCGCCTGGGGCCAGCGCGGCGCGGGAGAGCACGTCCGTGCGCTCTGCGAGCTGCTGGTGGACCGCTGCATGCCGGAGTTTCAGCGGCGCTCCTGGGGGCTGCGTCACCGGCCGGACCTGATGGAGGATGCGATTGGCGGCATGATCGAGCAGTTGCTGCGCGAGGTGCAAGACCCACGCGAGACGTTCATGACGCTGAACTTCATCCACTACCTGCGCTGCCTCTGCGCCGATAACTTCGGCCGGGTGCTGCGCCAGGAGGGGCTGAGCTATAAGCGCGACGCACAGGGCCGGCCACAGGGGCGGCCCCAGCACGTGCCACGCGCCCTCGTCGAGCGCATCGACATCGCCGCCGAGGACCGCGAAGAGGCTGGCGCTGGCGGTGGCACCGTCATCGCCGACCCGCGCGATACGCTCGAAGAGCGCATGGCGGCTGTCGAGGCGCAGCGCATCCTGTCCTTTCTGCCCGATCCACTAGACCGGCAGATCATGGCCCTGCGTGCGCTCGAGCACATGCGCTGGGACGACATCGCGAAACTATGTGGCAAGACGGAACGGACGATGCGCCTGCGCTATGAGAAGGCGCTGGTGAAGCTGCGAGCGTCTATCGAGGCGGAGACCGCGGCGATTGCGCGTTAGGGTGAGGAGCACGACAATGACACAGGGATCCAGGCAGGCAAAGCAGGGCACCCGACGCACGGGAGACCGCGGCGCGCCGGCCGCCGAGCTTATGCGCGCCAAAATGGAGCTCGTTGCGGCGCGCGAGCGTGGCGCGGCCAGCGCACTGACACGCATGCTCCAGCGGTATCCTGGGCATGCGCCGGCGCTGACGGAGTTCGGCGCGGCGCTGGTCGCCACCTCTAGCTACGACGCGGAGGAGCCGACGCCCGCCATCGAGAGCATCGCGGCACGCGCACGCGCACGCGCGCTGGCGGCGGTCTTTCCGCCGGCGCGTGTCTCGGCCGCGGAGGCTGTGGGCCAGCGCGCCCGTGCATCGCTCAAGGCGCTTCGTCTGGCGCGCGGGCTCTCGCTGCTCGCGGTGGCGCAGCGGCTGGGCCTTGGGGCGGATGTGCTGAGCTCTCTCGAAGCGGGGCTGATCCGCGCGGCCTCGATTCCCGTGCGCGTGCAGAACGCGCTGGGCGAGGCGCTGGGCACCGGTGGCGAGCAGGTGCGCCTGGCGCTACAGACGCAGGCGGCGCTGGCGCCCGCACTGTTGCGCAGCCGCGAAGGTGCGACCCTCGGCGGCGAGACGCAGCCCGAGCTAGACTTCGCGGAGGCCGTGCGCCTCAGCACGAACATGAGCGAGGACGAGAAAGCACGCTGGCTCGCGGAGTAGCCTAGTGCGGCAGGTCTGGTCGGCGCAGCGCGCAGATGCGCAGAAAGCCAAAGTAGATCGCCATGCAGAGCACCGTCGTGGTGAGGGCCACGAGCAATGCCCCTGCCAGCGGTAACGTGGGGTCCACCAGCGCCGTGCCATTTGGCACACGCGTGGCGACGTGCTCCGGGCGGACGACACGCATGCCAAGGATGAGATACCAGTAGACGAAGCTGAGCAGGAAGGTCGCGATAGGGATGCTCGGCAGCATGAATTTGAGGTAGTGGCGGGCGGCCTCGATGCGCGCGTCGCGCGGCGGCGCTGCTTGCGCGGCGGTGCCAGGGTCGGCGGTATCCGGCATGGGTGAGGCGGCACGGGCGGGGAACGGGATGATGCGTCCTTCGCGTGGCGTGGCGGGAAGGCCAGATGACATAGGGCACCCTTTCTGCCCACGACCGGCAGCGCAGCGAGTCTGATCGCTTCTATCTACCACAACGCGGATGGGGCCGCATAGTATCACTGGTGACTCACTCTCCCACCCCTCGTGATGCACCCCCGCGATCCGCCCCTGCGATCCGCCCCTGCGCGGCAAGCTTGCCCGCCATCCACGGCACCCATGCCACACGTTGCCGCCTCGCACAGTTGCCATAATATCGAGTGGTGGAGCGATGTGGTACTCTAGATACTGAGCAACATGTGGTTCGATTGGACACAGATATACCCGTCCATTATGACAATAGAGCGACCAGCAACAAGGAGATCGTATTGTGGGCAATGGACATAGCGGGCGCGCCGGACGCGGCGGGAATCGCCGGACGCGCCGCGGACCACCCCGACCGCGCGGCCCCGAAGCCCTGACCGGCTCGGTGCACGCCGCGCAAGCCTCTAGCACCCCGCCGCCGGCTCCCGCGGAGGAGCCGGGCTCAGTGCCAGCGCCCGAGACGCACACAGCATCGTCCCCAGACACGCCGCGGTCCGAGCCGCCAGCAACGCGCCCCCGCTTCGATCGCCGCGGACCACAGCTCGTTACGCCGGGGCCCGCG
>Ga0070706_100001428_pt1 | contig 25259 bp, 19 predicted proteins | sample KBSK5501metaG_FD_65476 | JGI IMG/M metagenome (GOLD analysis project Ga0070706, IMG submission 65476) | Corn, switchgrass and miscanthus rhizosphere microbial communities from Kellogg Biological Station, Michigan, USA - KBS K5-50-1 metaG | ecosystem: Host-associated > Plants > Roots >... | reverse complement strand
TATCGCATCTTCCAATCGCTTGAGGACAACAATGCCTACGCCGTCGCCGAAAACGGTGCCATTCGCCTTTTCGTCAAAAGGCCGGCAATGTCCATCGTCGGATACAATTCCTCCCGGTTCAAAAAAGTAACCGCGCCGCTGAGGGAATGAGATAGATATCCCGCCGGCCAGCGCCATGTCGCATTGATAGGTGAGCAAGCTTTGGCAAGCTTGGATGACGGCGACCAATGACGTCGAACACGCGCATTGAATGGTCATTGCGGGACCGCGCAGGTTCAATTTGTACGCGACCCGAGTTGTTAAGAAATCTTTGTCGTTACCAAGGAGCGTTGGTAACTCACCGGTCTGATAGTTTCGAGTCAATTGCCTGGCGATCCGAGGATCACTACAAACATTCTCTAACAAATACGTGTTGAGACTAAGGCCCGCATACGCGCCGATCGTCCCAGAGTATTTCGCAGGGTCGTATCCGGCGTCTTCTAAGGCATGCCAAGCGGTTTCCAAAAAGACCCGGTGCTGAGGATCCATCAACTCGGCTTCGCGCGGCGTGATACCGAAAAATTCCGAATCGAAAAACTCTACCTCCGAAACTGTCGCACGAGCTTTGACGTAAGCTGGATTTTGCAGGGTTTCACGGTCGATTCCGGAGCTGGCTAATTCTTCATCGGGAAAGGTCGTGATAGATTCCACTCCATCGCAGAGGTTTCTCCAAAATGTGTCTATCGTTGGAGCTCCCGGGAAGCGTCCCGCGATTCCAACGATCGCAATTCCATTGGCAATCATTGAATGTTCTTCCTTCTTTCGGCGTACGCCTCCTTTTGCCTGGAAGCGCGCTCCGAAATCGCTCGCGACAAATTTGCTTTGTCCTCGGAGGTAAGAAATTTTGCCAGCGCCCGCACGGTGGTGTACTCAAACAACAGCGGGACGGTAACCTTTTCGCCGAACAGTGAGCTTAGTCGGATCTGCAGCTGAGTAATGTTTAGTGAGTCGCCACCGGCGTCGAAAAAGTTTTGATCAACGTTAATTTCTGGTAAATGAAGGACGGCGCACCAAATCGAGGCGATTGTCTTCTCGGCTTCTGAACTTGGCGCTGAATCAGCGGATCCGCCTAGGATCTTACCGCTGGTGCGGCAGAGAGCGTCGCGGTCAAGTTTCCCATTTGAGGTAAGCGGAAAACAGTCTACTAACACGAATGATGCCGGAATCATGTAGTCCGGCAAATGCTCTGAGAGGTAAGTTCGCAAGTCACCCAGCTGACTTGGAGTGTGCGAAACGATAAAGGCGGTCAATCGCTTAGCCCCAGAATCATCGGTCCTTGCCAGGACGGCACTTTCTCGAACGCCTTCGTGACGGTTCAAAACAGTCTCAATTTCGCCTGGCTCCACTCTGAACCCACGGATCTTCACTTGTTGATCGATGCGTCCCAAGTACTCGATGTTGCCGTCGGGTAAAAAACGAGCCAGGTCGCCTGTCTTGTAGAGGCGCTTCCCGGTTTCGAACGGGTTTGGAATAAAGCGCTCTGGCGTCAGTTCTGGTCGATTGAGATAACCGCGTGCCAGACCCGGTCCTCCAACAAACATTTCCCCCGGAATCCCGATTGGAACCGGCTGGAGAGAATTGTCCAGGATATATAAAGTTAGATCCGGGATCCGTATTCCAATGTTGCTTCCTGTCGCTCGCCGGAAATTCTCTTCGGTTAGCTGAAAGTAAGTAACGTGTACCGTGGTTTCGGTAATTCCGTACATGTTGACCAGGCGAGGGGAATCGAACTGGTGTCGGGCGAACCAGGAGGAAAGAGTTGCGAACTCGAGTGCCTCCCCGCCAAAGATCACGTATCGAAGTGGAAGAGGTTTACCAGCGGCTTCATCAGCTATCATGAGTTGCCGAAAGGCGGAAGGAGTCTGGTTTAGAACAGTCACTTGCTGATCCTGTATCAACTCGAGGAAATCGGCCGGGCTGCGGCTTACCGAGTGCGGGACGATGACCAGCTTACCTCCATGCAGCAACGCTCCCCATAGTTCCCAAACCGAAAAGTCAAACGCGTAAGAATGGAACAGTGTCCAAACGTCGTCTGACCTAAAATCAAACCATTCGCGCGTGGCGCTGAAAAGCCGGACGACGTTCGCGTGATTGACCAATGCCCCTTTAGGCTGTCCAGTTGATCCTGAAGTGTAAATGACGTAAGCCAAATCATCCGGCTGCATGCTCGACAAAGGCGTTGTCTCTTCGGCCGCATCTATCGCCCTCCGATCAGAGTCGAGGCATATGAACTTTGCTTTTGCCGCTCGCAGTTTTGTTAGCTGAGTTGATTCACCGATGACGAACTCGATTTCGCTATCGGTCATCATGAATTCTAACCGCTCGGCCGGATAGCCGGGATCCAACGGAACATAGGCACCACCTGCTTTCAGAATCCCGAGCAAACCAATAATCATGTTGAACCCGCGCTCGGCGCAAAGGCCGATCAGCTTTCCCGGCCGAACACCAGAGGCTCTTAGATGATTCGCAAGGCGATTGGCCTGGCGGTTGAGCTCCTGGTAGGTGAGAAAATCGTGATTGAAACTTACCGCGATCGCATTCGGTGAAATCTCCACCTGCTCTTCGAACAACTGATGAAGACATTTGTTGACCGACGGCAATTGCTTCGGCCTATTCCAGTCAACCAAAAGCGTTTGTCGCTCTGCTTCTGGCAGCAGTATTAAATCTGACAGAGCAAGGTCCGGAGCCCGACGGATATTTTCAAACAACGTGTCCAAATGCTTCAGAATACGCCGGATAGTTGTGTCCCTGAAAAGGCGTGCATCGAAGTCGACCGAAACGGTCACATCGACCGGACCTGCTTCAAAAATAAAAACCAGGTCGAAGTGTTTCTTGTGCGCTGGACAGTTCACCAATGCGTGTCCGATGCGAGTTGACTTTGCTTTAGAACAATAGGCGTACCCAATTTGTAATGATTGAATCACCGAATCCGGGGCCGGTTCATGTGCAGTCGCGCTCTCGAACGACTCGCGAACACGTTTAAAGGCTGCGCGGAAGTCTGCCGACAGATCGAGATGAGTCCTTATTGGCAGCGGTTGTTCTCTCGGGTGATGAACAGAGGCGTTTTGCATCCCGAACGATCCAACCGCGACATCGCCTTGCTGGGAGTACCTTGCCAATAGTACTTTCAGCGCTGCGAGGCAGATCAAGGGCAGCTGGCTCGTTCCAGCTACCTGATTCATTGGCACGAACTGGCCACCGAGAAGTATCAACCGATCTCGGGATCTTCGTATGTCATGAAAGCCTGAGTCGGAAATTAACTGGCCAACATCTTGGCCCGACCAGCTTTGGTTCGCGCTTGAATAGTGACGCCCGGCGGAATCGGTCGGTAGAGTCAAAGAAGGCAGATTCGCCAGATAATTTGTCCAGAAAGAAAAATATGTTTCGCCGGAGCAGGCGACATCTTGGCCAGCGAATCGTCCCTCATGATCGATCGTTTGCCGGTTCAACATAGCTCTCAGCCTGCTATTCGCTCTCTCCAATCGACTGGTCGCATTGCGCATTTAGAAGGAGCCAGAAGCCCCGTCTGCAGTGGAAAACAAAAATTATTGATGATCGTGTTTTTATAGAACTTGTTGGCCGACTTGCCCTTTCTTCTCCCATCCCACGCTGCTGACCATCAGCACATACCGAATTCCCTCTCTTCTGTGCTCCGAGTAGTGCTGAAGGGCGTACCCTGCCTGCTGAAAAAGTTGGCGATAATTGTGGGAAAAACTCAGCTCATAGCCGTACGGCTGAGAATCCGGGTTCTTTTCGAAGTCGTGACCAATGCCTACTGTCTCCGCGATAGCAAAAGTCGCGGGAGTTGCCTGGTTTTTGATCCACCCGAGTAGCGACTCTAATTGTGGTTGGGTGAGATATTCCAGGACTCCACCATAAGAGAAATAAAACCAGCCCGGATCAGCGTTTTGAGTTATCCAAGCGGTCGCTTCCGCGCAAACGAATTCTAATTGTGAACCAGCATACCGCGCCCGGTTGATTTCGGTCTGTGCGTCGCTGAGATCTATTCCGATAAAACGCTCCGGGCCGTAAAGGAGCTCAGCCAAATACTGCAGCGCTCGGCCGTTGCCGGAACCGATCTCGCAGACTGTCGAGATGGGATATACTCGAATCGCGCGTTCGATCTCTTCAATCAGTTTGGCGTTCGGGCCGGTCAGCCAATATTCGAAGCTCTTTTCGATTTCGGCATGCAAGGCAACAATCTCTGGAGCCTTCCAGAACTGTTTATGAAAATGATTGAGCTCGCTCATCCGACCGCTCTTCAAACGGTCATCCACCAGATAAGCCATTGTCAGCCGATCTCTCAGACTGTTGGACAACGGGCGCTCGCCCTTAGCCAGAGCCGAGGAAGTGCGCGGCAAAAGCGAGGAAAGAAGCCAACCGGCTTTGACCGCGATCCAGCGCTTCAGCGGGTGGCCAGGAAGTGCGAGCGGATATCGAGGTTTTCCACCGAGGGTTTGGTGGTTAGTTGCGGCGGTCGTAGTCATCGTTTGTTCCGTTCGCCTGTGAGGGCGTTTCAACCGATTGATCGGCTGAATGCGCGGGAGCATGACTACGATTTTGACGAATTTGTAACGAAGGTAACTAACCCTGTAGGGTGAAAACCTCGATCGTCATAAATACATCAGAAGTTCAAGGAGTTGCTAGAAACACCGGCAAATCGGCGGAATGGTTCAAGGCTGCCTGCACGTCGCAACTGAGGCTGAGGGATGGGACCAATGGGACGAATAGGACCGATGGGGCCGATGAGACCAATAGGATTCAATGCGACCTGCGCTGGGCCCTGTTAGTGAGACTTTAGCGGCCAATCAACTCGTTCACTTCGTCGTAAGGGATGACGAATTTGGAGAGTTGATCGTATGTGCCGGGACCGATCAACTCTTGTGCGACTGTTCGGAGAAGGCCGAGAGCTGCTCGATGCGGGCTGGAACCCAAACTGATTCTGCGTACACCAGCGCGAGCGAGGTCACCAACGGAAGGCGACCCAGGACCAGCCAGAATATTTATGGGTCCGGGACTGGTACGCAGGAGTTCTTTAATGACTTCAATATCCCGTAGTCCCGGCACGAAAATACAATCCGCTCCGGCTTGACGGTAAGCGCGGGCTCGTTCGATGGCGATTGAGAATCGGTCCTGATCTTTCACGGTGTCCAAAAGATAGGCGTCCGTTCGAGCATTGATGACCACAGGGACATCCAGGTTCGAAGCAACCGCTCGTATTGTTCCAATTCTTTCTGCCTGAGTCTTCATATCCAATAGACTGCGGTTGGTATGATCGGCATCTTCGATGTTGAGGCCGATAGCGCCGATGGCGATCATTTCCGTGACCAGCGTGTGAACGTCGCCGACATCGTACCCTGCCTCCAAATCAGCTGTTACCGGCAATTGCACAGCGCGGACGATACGCCCAACCCATTCCAGCATTTCGTCAACCGCAATGTTTTCTCCATCGGGATACCCAAGGAGATTGGCGATTCCGGCACTTGTCGTAGCGAGCGCCTTGAATCCGACTTGTTCAACAATTCGCGCGCTAGCGACATCCCAGACATTGGCGAGCAGAAGCGGCTCAGGACCATCGTGAAGTTCTCTAAGTCGTTGAGCTTTGGCTTTGGCAGCGACAGCGTTCATTCGTATCGATAGTCCTTCGATTCAACGCCGGCAACGTCGGCATTGCCAACAACGCCGACAGCGAAACGCCCGGAATCGCCGGGAAACTACCGGGCAGACCCTTCAGTCAAGATCCGGCGTGTGTGATCTTGCCGTTGTTGGCAATGACGGCGCTGCCGGCGATGTCGGCGTTGTTGGCAATGTCGACGTTCAACCCTGGTGAGAGCGTTGGTCGAGCGTCGAACGGACTTGATCGAGCAGTCGCTGTCGACTGTACGGCTTCGCGATAAATCCCGCTAGACCGTTTGCCAGCATCGGGTTCAGCCGCGGGTGTTCTGCATACCCGCTACTGAGTAGGACCGCGACATTCGGGTCGCGCTGTTTGAGTTGATAAAAGATGGCTTCGCCGTCCCGGCCAGGGATTATAAAATCTAGAATCACTAGTCCGACATGTCTGCCGATCTTATCGAAAAACTCAAGCGCCTGATTCCCATCGTACGCGGTAATCACCTTGTACCCTTGCTCGCACAGTATCATTTGCGCCAGCAAACAAACGTTCGGTTCATCATCGACGATCAAAATCAGCTCTCGATCTCCTGCTATGTTAGCGATCTCCAGGTGAAACTTATCGGCCAGCACCCCAAGCTGTCGGGCGTCGGGCCTGACCGAGGCGGCAGAGGATCCTCCTTGAAAAAGCTTCGACATCAGAATTCGAAAGTTGAACGCGATCGATCAATTTGAACTATTGGGATCGTCCTTGGCGCAAACCCACCAAACACAACCTAGCAAGGCGGAGCCAAGAAATAAGAACATTCCCAAAGTCAGCATGCCTTGGTGATGCCGGATTATTGATTCAGAGTCAAAAGGAAATTGCAATCCAGCACCAAAAATATGCGTTTGCACTTTCAGCGTGGGGACTCGCAACTATTGCTGTAGGGCGGCAGGCCCCTGCCGCCAATGCCCAAAGCGATCCAAGGGTGACGGCGGCAGGGCCTGCCGCCCTACAGCGCCCGCCCTGGTCAAATTTTGACACCAAAAAAATCTAGAAGTACCTGGCGATAAACGTCTTGCTTAAAGCGGGGCAGCCACTCGATATCGAATCCCTCAGGACGAATCCAGCGGATCTGCCGAAACTCTGGACTCGCGGTGGCGGCGTTGACTTGCGACTCTGAAGTCAGCAGATCGACGAGAAAGTAGGTCTGTTCCTGACCGTGAAACCCCTCTTTGGTCCGGCCTTCATCAAACAGATAACGATAAGGTCCTTTGCAATCGACGATCCGGAAGTCACCCGGTCCGAGCGATACCTCCTCTTTCAATTCGCGAACCAGCGCCTCGGCAATTGGTTCGGATTTCTTGACGCCTCCCTGCGGAAACTGCCAGCAGCCAGGGATGTTAAATCTTTCTCCGATCAAAATGCGTCCATCTTTTCTTCGAATGATAGCTGCAACGTTCGGCCGATATCTCGGAGACTGCATAGCTGTGGTGGTTCTGTGTTGATGGGTTAAATCGGTCAAGCATGGCCAGTCGCGTGCAAACCCGGTCCCAGCCAGTGCGCTAATGGTGCAGCATGTCGAGCAAGGATTTTACCGCATCCTTTGGGTTAGCTTTGAACTCCTTTTCAATCTTGTCTCGAACTGCCTCTCGCAAGCGTTTAGACAGATCTTCTTTCGGATCCGTTGGCGACCCGGTCAATCTCATGGTCGTCCAACGAAGCCCATCTCGATCTCCGGTAAAGACTTTTTCCTGCGCGCCGGGTATCCAATCGAGCATCTTGGGCGCGACACCTATCTGGAGTGTTCCATCCAGGTGCTCGGCGTCTGCCGTGCCGTCGCCCTGGATTTGAATTTGGTCCTGATAACGCGCAACCAGGTTCGAAAACTGCACGTGCCGGGCCTGGTATTGGAGATCGGTTTGCACTGAATCGAGGTTCAGCTCGCCCAGGCTGCCGAGTTTGATCACGTTGCGAAGCTTGCCGAGAAAATTCGCCAGGTCGAGTTTGGCGTTCTTGATTTCGATTGATCCAGCGATGCGCCCCTGTTCCAGATGATCAATGTTCCCGGTATAAGTCAGATGCCCCGATGCCGTCCCGTCCAGCCGCCACTCCTGGGGCAACAGTTGTTGGGTGTTAAGGTCAGAGAAATCAGCGGTCATCTCCGCCGTTGCGAGGTTGCTGATGTGGCCGGCAAGATGAATATCACCGCCGCCCGCCACACGCCCTGTCGCTTCATGGATTGTAATCAGCTTTTCGGCAACGGCGCCACGGACCTGTTGAACTTCAAGAACGGGTAAACCTCCATGTTGAGCGGTCCCACCAACGGTCTCGACATTCCATTGGTCAGGCGCGGCACGGCTGATGCTGACTTTCATGCCGGTGAATTGACCGTTAACGCCATGCCCCGTTGTCCAGTGCAGGTCGACCTTTGCAACGTTGATCTGTGCAACAACCAATTCCGACGGTAAAAATCTGGAGAGCTTGAGCTTCGGCTCCCGTTTCGGTTGGGCTGCTTTTTTCTCTTCTGCGGCACGTTTTCCTAGCACGACGTCAACTGTGGCGGCTGCGCACTGATCGATAGCCCAGCGGCCGCGCAACAGCTGCCACCAGTCAAGGTGAGCAGAGAGGTTCGTTACGGTGAGCGACCGCAGATTGCTGCTGCCTTTCGCGGTAAACCCGCTAGAACGAAACCAGGACCCTTCCCACGACAAGGGGGCGAGCTGACCGTCGGCGTGAAGCGATCGACTGACCTTCTTGCTCAGCCAGCTTCGAAAAAGGTCAGAGCGCACGAGCCCATGCAATCCGAACCAGGCGGAAACGCAGGCAACGACGAAAATGACTCCGCCAATTAGAGGAAATCTAAATCGCTTCACCGGTTACTAGCTTGGCCTAAAGGGCCAGAGGTGCAAAAGAGAGTTTGCGTTTTCTGCGGGCTCGAAGCGCAATCCGGTGTATAGCGAAGGCACCGGCGCAGACACCCGGCAGGGCGAAGAGATGCCAATAGGCCAGGGGAGGGGGCAAAGGCGGAGCCACGTTCATTACTGTCTCAACTGCGCTAGCTTCCGAAGCGCGGCGCAAATCAATCTTCAATTTCCAGTTACCACTATGAGGTATCTGCACAACTGCACCATATAACAGACGGTTTTCTCCGTGATTCAGCCGCGCGGGAATACCGGAAAGAGCGGGACTCGCAGAAACAGAACAGCAAGGTGGCATCCATGATTTCTCCCCATTCGGCTCGAGCGGAATCAGGTCGAAAGTCACAGCCGCGTCCATGATCGGTGCCAAGTCTTTGCGATTTTGAATGAGGACGGTGATATCGACTGGCCCGGCAGCCAGGATCGGCGGCTGAGTGAAAACGGTGACATGGAATGAGCCGGTGTCGGTTTGAAGCCGAATTGCTCCTCCATCTGCGAAAGCTGTCTTGGCGACCAGAACCAGCAGAACGAAGGCTCTGGTCAAGTTCAGGGCCGGGCGCATCATGACATCAACATTCCTCGCATATCCATCGGTTGAAAAATGATCCAGACCGCCACCAGAAAATAAATCAGTCCAACCAGTAACCATGGGGCGAATACGGCGAATGGTCGATCGGGAGCAAGTCGGGTCGCTACTTTCCAGGACGCGTACCAGGAGAGTACTAGTCCCGCGTCGAGTAAAAGGATCTGCAAATCGAGAAGCTGGGGAAACGCCAAGGAGGCGACTGTCCAGGAGGGCTGGCCCGTGTGAAATAAGTCGGCCATGAGCCTTTGAACCACGGGAATCGGTGTATGTGATGCGGTAAATAAATGAAACAACAGATGGGCGAGCCACATTCCGAACCCCAATGGGACTAAAGTCATGGAAAAATCTGAAAAGGTATTGATGAAAGACCGCTTGGCTAGAAGACGACTGACGTTTGCGGACGCGCCAACTAATCCTCCGGGAATAACCAACATTCCTAGCAGGAGAAAGACTGCGATGACAACCGGGCGCGGAAGGCCAAGCGAACACATAAACCAATCAAACGCGCCAGTGACAGGGCTTACCATTGCCGCGGCATTTGTGAGCGCGCCGAAGACTAAGAGAATGACAAGTACAGCGATATCGGTGCGATTCGCGAAACGCCCGATGGATGAACGAAGGGAGCCGTTCCAAAGGTTTGCTCCTGGTTGCACGGCCAAAAGGCCAACGTTGTCGTGTGGACACGCGTGAACGCAGTCCATACAAAAAGTGCAATCGAAATTGCCCGCTTTTTTCGGTTGAAAAAGCTTGAGCTCGCAGCCGGGCTGTTCATTGCGGCCTCGAATGCAGTCAAAAGTGCGGCAGCGGCTGCAGACATCCGGCGTTCGGACCTTCACCTCAAATGGCGAAGCCAGTGATTGCACGAAGTGAAACTGCCCGATGGGGCATACATATTTGCAAAAGCTGCCGGCGTGGAAAAAGCCATCGACGAAAAACGCCGCAGCAAAATAGCCGATCACGATCCAGGCCGTCAGCCATGGGCTATTCCATAAGCTGAATGCTTCGTATGCCCAAAGGTAGAGAACGACCAAAACGGCAGAAAACCATTTCGTTCGCAAATAACGCGGCCAGGTCCGTTTATGGGGAAACAACCGCCTGCCAAGGTCCCGTACAAACGTAAAAGGACAAACCATGCAGAAAAAGTTGCCGGCCACCAGTAAAGCAATCACGGTGAATCCGCGCCAATGGGTCCATGGCAACACGCCCGCCAGATTCATTGCGGTGGTTTGAGGCCCTAAAAACCCATCAAGCACAATCGCAGCCGCAAGTAACAGCATCACTATCTGCATTCCGCGACGGAACGCTTTTGCCCGAAGCAGCGCGCCCAGAAAAGGAATTCTAAAAAGATCGAACTGAGCATTCGGAGCGGGCGCGCGCCAACCGATCTTGCGTAGAAGCTGAAGAATGTCGCTCTGCTGAGTTGTTACAGGCGTCGCAAGATTCGAAGACATTCGTCTGCGCATCGTCGGCGACAACAGCTGAACAGCTATGGTTGCTGCCGGAACAAGAAATACCATTGAACCGGGGACCCACATGATTGTTCCTGCCAGAACCTGGTCGTCCAGAGGCTTGATGCCCCAGAGGCGAGGCGCGAGCTGATAGGTAGGGTAGAGGACTTGATCGTAGAAGCAGAGAAACGCGGCAAGCGCAGTGTTCTGGATGTCCGCGAGCAGCAGATATGGAATCATTGTCCAGCGCGGCCATACGGGCCGACTTGGCCAAGGCTGAATCAGGTGCCACCAGAACAATAGGCCGGTGCAAAGAAAGGATAGATGCTCAACGTTGTGCCAGTTTTGCGATCTGAGCGCCAATTCGTACAAGAAAGGCAAATGCCACACGACGTTCGAACTGACGAATGCTATCGAGGCAAAGATCGGGTGCGAGACAAGCTTGATTAAGCGTTGAAGCGGCGGCCAAGCAAGAAGGGGACCGACAACATCTCTAACCAGCCAGCGAGGAGAACCTAGCAGTAACGGAAGATAAGGCGCTCCGGAAAGAAGCAGCGGCGGAGCGATCATCATCAGTAACAGGTGCTGAATCATGTGCACCTGGAGAAGCAGATTTGCGAAGGCATCAAGCGGCGACGCCAGCGCTAAAAAGACGACTGCCAGTCCGCCGGCGAATGCGAGCAGGCGCCAAAGCGGAAATCGGTTTGGGACGCGAAATTGCAACCGGAACCACCCGCGAAGATAAAAGACGAAAAATAGTAACAGGCCAACGATCGGCACGATGGGCGCTGACCACGAACTGATGATCGCATCGGCCGGATCCATGGTGAGTGTGAGTGTTAGTGTGAGATCGAGTGCGAGTGTGGGTGTGAGTGTGAGTCAATCCGATTGCGTTTATGATCGTCGGGTTGAGCAGGATCGAGCGGGAACTGAAAACTGGAAACCGAAAACTGAAAACCACTCGCACTCACACTCTATCTCACACTCGCACTCGCACTCACACTCACACTCTATCTCACTTCCCATGTACCAGCGTAGTATCCTGTGCTGGAGCTGCTCCGGGAGGTCTAAGTGAGACCAGATATGCGGTAAGGGCTTTGACTTCAGGAGGAGTAAGATTCTTTCCATAGGACGGCATATTGCCGCCTCCTTGAATTACTTGCCGGATCAGCTGCGGCTCGGTCATTCGCGTTCCAACCTGGGTGAGATCGGGGCCACGCGTTCCACCTCCGCCACCCACGGCGTGGCAGTTTCTACACTGTTTGTTTTGGAAGACAACTGCGCCTTGCAGCTCGAGAGGGGTGCGTCCCTTGATAAATTGTGATTTGGTCGCCTGGCTGCTCCAAGCCTCCATATGAGGAGACCAAGGTCCTGTCATACCGCCATAGGTAAGTAGCGCTAGACCAAGGTAGCTTGTCACTACCGTTAGAATGGCGACCGGACGGCGACTCCAATGCTTTTCACCTTCGTTGGAAATGAATGGCAAAGCGAACAGGAGGATCATTGCTATCGTTGGAGCAACGAAGAAAAGGGCAACCTCGGAGCCGTTGGGCACCAGAGCTGCCGCCGCAAAAATCCAAAGGAACGGATAATCCGGTCTTGGTTCAGAGATCACCTGAGTTGGATCCGCCGGAATCCTAGGCCCACTCGGCCCAACGAAGATAGCGAGGCCGAGAATCACCAAAAGAATAACGCCGCTGGCGACTATATCCTTGCCTATCCCATGCGGAGCGAACGGGATGCCTTCTTTTTTGAGAATCTCGTTGTACTCGGTGTCGTAAGTCTTTCGGTTTACTTGTACACCAGGCTTCGGATACTCATTGATTCCCTTCATCAAGACGAGCCGCAGATGAAGAGCTACCAAGGCGAGAACGCTGCCGGGCAGGACGAAAACATGAAGTGCGAAGAATCTCGACAGCGTTTCGCTGCCGATAATAGGGCCGCCAAGCAATAGATCAACCAGCTGAGCGCCGATGAACGGAACTCTGCCAAAAATCGCTGCGCCGATCCCGATGCCCCAATACGCGTCTGCATCGAATCGCATCACCTGCCCGGTGAACGCCAATCCAAGTGTAAGCAGCATGAGGACGATCCCAGAAATCCAGGTCAACTCACGCGGATACTTATAGGCGCCCCACAGGAACACCTGTGTCATGTGGAAGAACATGACAACCACCATACAATTCGAGCCCCAGTAATGGACAGCGCGCAGGAACCATCCCAGCTGGACTTGGTAGTTAAGATAGTCGAGTGACTGGTAGGCTTGGCTTGGCGAAGGGATGTAAACGAGAGCAAGCAGGATTCCGGTCAGGATCTGAATCACAAAACAGAGCAGCGTCATGCTGCCGAACGTGTAAAACCAGCTAGCACTGCTTTTCGGAATCGGATGGCCGGCACTACTCTCCCAGATCTTCACGATATGAAGACGACGTTCAAACCAGAGAGCTAGGTTGGTTAGGGCGTCGACGACAGGTTTGAACTTCGCGTTCATCGCAATGAGATCCTCAGGATGGTCGAGCCAAGTTTGGTAGAACGCCCGCTTTGATCTTCAATTCGCCGTTCTCTAACTTGTGTTCATAAACATAGAGACCGCGAGGAGGCGGCCCCGCCGCGCGACTACCGTCTGCGTAGAAGGCGCCGCCGTGACACGGACACAAAAAAATCTGCGATTCCTCGAACCATCTCACCGGACATCCAAGGTGGGTGCAATTGGCCGCAAAGACCTGGAACGTATCTTCCTCAGAATGGCGTACCCAACACGTTAGAATCGCGGTGTCGCCATCCGCTGGCTTCCGATACGGATTGGTGTAGACAGCTCGTCGAGTAGTTCCACGCGGAAATTTCGAAGCGGGTCCCAAAGAAAACCAAGTCGGTGGAGGCGTTTGGATGATTGAAGCTAAAATGAATCCAATAAGCGGTATCCCGATCAGGAATGCTGCAACAGTGTTCAGCAGCACTCCCACCTGCAGCAAAAAGTCGCGTCTGGTTGAATACTTCTTGGCCTCTGGACTTAACGGCGGATGGTCGGAATTCATAGCACTTTAGTTCGATTCAGCTGTCGCGGGCTTTGCCTCTTCGCTGGATGACGGGCGGTGTGATGCGAGCCATCCGACGACATCGGCGATCTGCTCTGCGGTGAGAGGCTTTCCCGGCACAAGTCCCTGGTAGTTCGGCATTCCTAGTTCTGGCCGGCCAGCAATAATCACACTGCGTAAATATTGGTCACTAGTCAAACTCAAGTAGGACGGATCCACCACTGAACCAGCCTTCCCGCCTGTACCCTCTTTTCCATGGCAATCAGCACAGCTTTCAGCGTAAACCGCGGCGCCACTGTGTGCGTCGCCGGGAGGGGCGCTGTAGGGTGGGAGCCCTGTTTGATTGTTTCCTTTGGACCATTCGTAAATACCTTGCACCAGCACATCGATTTGCTCATCGGTCAGATCTCCACCAACCGCTTGAGCAAAGCCCGGCATAGTTGTACCAGGGACGCCGGTCGCGATGATCTTCCGCATTGTTTCCTTCGGAATAACCTGGAGATACAACGGGTCATGCATTGAGATTGAAGCGCTGATAGTTTCCCCGTTGCTGTGGCACCCTAAACAGTTCGTCGCGTATAGATCAGCAAAGTTCTTGTTGGCCTCGGGAGGTCGCCATCGGTCTTTTTCCTTCGGTTTGCCCGGCAATTGGTCGCATCCGGCAAAAGCGAAAACGAGCAAACAGGACGCCGAAAACGCAAGAATTCCTTCGTGGATGGGATGCGTGCTGTAGGGCGGCAGGCCTTGCCGCCAAAACCCACGGTGACGAATACGCCGCCTGGTTTCGCGGGAGGAATGGTCGGCCTTGGATGTTGGCGGCAGGGCCTGCCGCCCTACAGCGTTCAGAATGCTATTCATTTCTCATCACCGTGGATTCCGTGCACGCCCAAACGATCTGCTATCGACCAGCTCTGCATCGTCTCGACCTTTTGTGATTTGAAAACGACGTATCCACCTACCAAACCGAAAGAGATTTGGCAGAGCACAAACCACGGCCAATCAACTCGCGCAGCCAGCGCCGGGTTAATCAGCTGGAACGCTGGATAAATTACTGCGGTCCACATTAGCGGAGTCAGGATTCCACCAAACAACCATTCAAACCGAGCCGGAAGCATCGGTAGCAGCACCGTATAGAGAAGCCCAACCATGATCGAGAAAGCGCCGTGCGCGAGCACCGCAACGAAGAGACCTTGGGCATCGAACTGGCGCAAGGTAGCCAAGCTTGCCTCTGCCAGTCGCGGAATCCCCGATGCAGCCATCAGATTGATCGGGTACCAGATACTGTGTTGCACGACTAACCCATAAAGCATAGCCATCACCGCCATCGCAATGCCGCCAGCAATCCCGCCGATAACCCCGGCTGAATTGCGGTGGACTTCCATCGGAATCCGAACACGGTGGCTTTGTTGTCCATAGTGAAGGTGGCTGATTCGGCGAGGCGAAATCTTGATGGGCGCCGGCCGGCGGTCCGCTTCCACCAGCGGCACAAGAGCGTGCTTTGGTACCGGAAAAACATCCAAAAACCATCCAACGGCGCCGACCAAGCCAATCAACAGGCCGGCCAGGCTGACAATCAATGTAAGAACGAGTCCTGCGAGCAATAGCGTTACGCCGAACGCAGTGACTATCGGCCAAGGCGTTGGAATGGGCAATTCAACGCCCTCCCCATGTTCATGTTCGTTCGTGCTCATGACTCAAGATTTTGCGCTGATAACGTAGACCACCGTGAAAACCACAATCCATACTGCATCGACGAAGTGCCAGTACCAGGAAATCATCATGATGTGCTCATGATGAAAATGCCGGATGCGCCCGGTAAGATTCATCACCAGGATCAAACTGATAAGGATCAATCCTACAACCACGTGACTGGCGTGTAGTCCAACCAGCGAATAGTAAGTCGACCCGAAAAGGTTGCTGTTAATGGTTAAGCCTAAATGGATCAGTTTGTTCCATTCGACACCGGTGTAGATCAGAAAGCCGAATCCCAGGGCGAAAGTGATAAACCACCAAAGATTAAATCCAGCCTGCCGGCCCTTTTCCAGCATCTGTTCAGCGACCACAATCGTGCCGCTGCTCGATAAGAGTAGGACAGTACCGAGAATCGGTAGTTCCAACACTTCGTGGGGGTAGGGGCCGGAAACGCTCTTTCCTATATAGAATAAGTAGGCGACAACGAAGATAGCAAACAGCGCCGACTCGGTCATGATCACGCAAATCATTCCGACCACTCGAGGCGAGGGAAGTTTCCATTCTGTCTCAGCGGTTGCTGTCAGTTCTGCGTTCATGCGATTTATTCAAACTTCCAATCCGGGTCTTCCGGATGTTTCAAATCCCAAAGCGGGCGCCGGCTCGTGACCGTGGGGATTTTGTCGTAATTGTAATCCGGGGGCGGCGACGTGGTGACCCATTCCAGGGTCCATGCGTCCCACGGGTCGTCGCCGGCAATCTTCCCTTTGCGTGCGGACCAGAAAAGATTGATGACGAAAAACGCTATACCGATTCCTTGGACAAACGCGCCGATGGTCGAAAGCAGATTCCAAATCTCCCAGCCGCGGCCGGGGTGATAAGTATAGATGCGGCGGGGCATGCCGAGGATTCCGGCAAAATGCTGCGGATCAAATGTCAGATGGAAACCGATGGTGAAGAACCAGAAATGGAGGAGCCCCAATCGTTTGTCTAACATTCGCCCAAAGGCCTTTGGATACCAGAAATAGAAGAACGCAAATACAGCGAACAGGATTCCTCCAACAATCACATAATGAAAATGTGCGATAACAAAATAGGAATCGTTTAATTGCCAATCAAACGGCGCGACGCCAAGCATCACGCCAGTCAACCCGGCGATCAGGAATTGAAATAGGAAGCCGATACAAAACAGCATCGGCACCTCCAACCGGATCTTCCCGCCGTACATGGTTGCCAGCCAATTGAAGATCTTGATACCGGTCGGAACCGCAATTGCGAGGGTGGAAATAGCGAAGAACGTTTGTCCGAAGGAGTTGAGTCCTACGGTAAACATGTGATGAGCCCAGACCCCTGCACTGATGAACCCGATCAGAACACTGGCTGCAACCATCATCGGGTATCCGAAAATCGGCTTCCGGGAAAAGACAGGAACCACTTCGGATATAACGCCGAAAGCGGGTAAAACCAGGATATAGACTTCCGGGTGCCCAAAAATCCAGAAGAAATGCTGCCAGAGAATCGCTGATCCGCCAGCCTGCGTGTCAAAGAACTTTGCTCCAAGATAACGCTGGAGGGTCAGCATGATCTGCGCAGCCGAAAGTGGTGGGAGAAAGAGAATGACGAGAAACATCGTTACCATCGTCATCCAGACAAATAACGGCAGTCGATCCAGCGTAAGTCCTTTGCAACGATAGCAGAAAATGGTGACCATGATGTTGATCGCACCGGTGACACTGCCTATCCCGGTGACTAGCAGACTCAGCGACCAATAGTCGACGCTCGGGCCTTGGGAAAATGCTCGGGAAGTTAACGGCGCAATCGCGAACCAGGCCGCGTCCGGCGCACCGCCAGCGCCGTATAGTCCCGGTGCGCCAACATAGCTGAAGAAAAGCAGGCACCCACCGAAAAACGTTAGCCAGAATGAGAACGCATTCAGTCTCGGAAACGCCATGTCGCGAGCTCCAATCATGAGCGGAACAAGGTAATTGGCCATGCCGAAAACGATCGGCATCGCTACCCAGAAAATCATGACGGTGCCGTGCATGGTAAACAGGCTGTCGAATACCTCCGCGGTGACAACCCGGCCATCGGGAAAGGCTAATTGAGCGCGAATCAGGAGCGCCATTACTCCCGCCAGAACCAGGAAAAAGAGACCAGTGCCGATGTAAAGGAAACCTAGTTTTTTGTGATCAACTGTGTAGACGAGATCTTGTATCCAACCGGTCAACGTACCTTTTTCTTCTCCCGGCCCAGCGACCAGTTCTTTAGAATCAATCGTGGTGGTTCCGTTAGGCATACGATTTATTTCAATCCTTTCAGATAGGTCAGGATCTGGTCGACCTGTTTGTCATCCAGTCTCATATCAGGCATCAGGCAACCGGGTTTCAAAGTCTGCGGGTTGCGCAACCAGACGCGAAGATTCTCTTCATTATTAGGCGCAACCCCGGAGCCAAGGGTATCGCGTGAGGCAAAATGTGTGAGATCGGGTCCGAAGACACCGTCGGTCGCTGTGCCACCGATTCGGTGACAGGTGCCGCACGAGTTCGCGACAAAAGCTTTCTTGCCTTCTTCGCCGCCTGGTCGGGCCATCGGAGGCGCTTGCTGCTGGGCGATCCAGTTAAAGAAATCATCCGGCGGCTGAACAATGACCCGAATCAGCATGTTGGCGTGCTGCGGGCCGCAAAAGACCGTGCAGTTGCCAACAAACGTCCCCAGCGAAGTGGGTTGAATCCACATCTGGTTCTTTCTATTCGGGACAAGCCATGTCTTTCCGTTGAGCTGTGGTACCCAAAAGCCGTGAACCACATCAGCGGATTCCAGTGTCATCCGAACAGGCCGCGGTGCGCTGAGGTAACTCACTGGCACATGAATTTCGTCTGCGGTAACAATATTGAATTGCGGATACCGCACCTCCCACCAGAAACGGTGCCCGACGACTGTTATCTGAAGCGCGTCATCAGGAAATTTTGCGTTCTGGACTTCGCCAATCGTTCGCGCAGTCGCGAGAACCAGCATGGTCACGATCAACAATGGCGGCACAGTCCAGGCCAGTTCAATTGCGGCGCTTCCATAGACTTGCGGAGGTTCTTCGCTGTCGTCTTCCGGTCCTTTCCGCCGGTAACGCCAGACCGCGAAAAAAAGAAGGCCGGCAACCACAACGAAAATGCCGAAGCAGACGAGCAGCGCTAATGCAGCAGTGTTATGAATCAGCTGCGCTGGTTTGGACTGAGGATCGAAAATGTTTTGGATATTTCGAACGCCCGGCTCCTGAGCAAAGCCAATCCCGGGGATAAAGACAAACAACCAGAACAGGAGACGTGCGACTGGTCCGCTTGCTCCTTCCACTGGATCCAAACTTTGTTCAGCCACATTTGATGCTGACTTCATGGACGGCGGATTGCAGGAATTTTTTTAGTCTTTCAAATTCTCGATTCAGGCCACTCGACAGCGCGACCTGAGCCCCAGCCTTACTTCCGCACGGTCCAGGTTAGCAAGTGTACTGATAGTGGCAAGCATGCAACTAGGGCCGGAGCGGAAAATCATTGAATGCGCACTCCGAACTCAGTATTCGACAGCTGGTGAAAGAACAATTACTCTTTTGATGCATTCCAAAACGCCCCTGATGCCCGATGAACGAGCGTTCAGGCCGCGTCTAGACAGAGCGTACAGCGAAACGCTTGACAGGGCGGAGCGCGGTTTTGGTTGAGGGCGTAGAGACTAGAGACAAATAACTGGTTTGAGTTTCAAATGAAGCCAAGTCCAACCGAGAATGACGACGGATGGACTAAGAACGAGGAGCGGCTGATCATTGATACCGCTCCAACGTTGATCCACACAGGCCGGCCGGACGGATTTCTGGATTTTTTCAATCAGCGTTGGTTGGAGTATTTGGGCGTGGGGCTGAAGGAGGTGGAGGGCTGGCAATGGACAAACGTGATCCATCCTGACGACCTTGATGAGCTCGTCAGCGAGTGGCGTGCTTCCCTGGCAACCGGCGAACCCCTTGAAGTGGAGGCTCGGGTTCGGCGCGCCGACGGCCAATATCGCTGGTGCCTGCATCGGAAAGTTCCGCTACGGGACGCACGGGGGACGATTCTAAAGTGGTACGGCTCGAGCCTTGATATCGAAAACCTGAAGCAGTCGGATGCGGCTCTGCGGCGCAGCGAAGCCTTGCTTCTGCGCAACGAGTTCTATCTTAACGAGGGACACCGTCTCTCGAATTCAGGGAGCTGGTCGTTTACCCCAGATAGAATCTGCGATTACTGGTCGCGCCAGCTCTATGAGATTCTTGGGTTCGATCCAGGAAAGGGAATCCCGACTCTTGCTGATTATCTCGCTCTTGTGCATCCGGAAGACCGAGAAAAAGTCGAGAGAACGATAGACCGGATGATAGCAGAAGGAGTTGGTTGCGACGTCAAGAAACGCATCGTTCGGGCTGATGGTCAGCTTCGGGTCATACGCTGTGTTGGAGTTCCGGTGCTCGAAAACGGAAAGGTGACCCGGTTTATCGGCACTCTCATGGATGTGAGCGAGCAAGAAGAGATGACGCAGCAGCTGCGGCGCCGGGAAACTTATTTAGCGGAAGCGCAACGGCTGAGCCAAACCGGGAGCTTCGGCTGGAGTGTTGCCAACGAAGAAATTGTCTGGTCGGATGAAATGTTTCGTATCCTGGGGTACGACCGAAAAGTCAAACCAACATTGGAACTCGTTCTACAGCGGGTTCATCCCGACGACAAAACTCTCGTTCAGGAACTGATCGAGCGAGCTTCCCATGACAAACAGGATTTTCGAATTGCTCATCGACTATTGATGCCGGGCGGGGCCATTAAACATCTTCAGGTGGTAGGCCATGCGGTAGGGAATGAATGCGGCAACATCGAGTTTATTGGCTCGGTCATGGATGTAACCGAGCGCAAACGTGCGCAACAAGAGTTGGAGCAAGCCTTCCAAGAAATCAAGGCGTTAAAGGATCAACTCCAGCGTGAAAATATAGCGCTCCGGGAAGAGATCGGTGAAACATCCATGTTCGAGGAGATCGTCGGCGCATCTCCTTTGCTTAAAGCAGTCCTCGCTCGCGTTACCAAAGTAGCGCCAACCGATTCTACGGTCCTGATTACCGGTGAAACCGGAACTGGAAAAGAACTGATTGCGCGCGCTATTCATAAACGGTCGCGGCGTTCCAAGTGTCCCTTTGTGAAAGTGAGCTGTGCGGCCATCCCACAAGCGTTGATCGCCTCTGAACTGTTTGGGCATGAAAGAGGCGCGTTCACCGGAGCGCTGCAGCAGCGTATTGGCCGGTTCGAACTGGCTGAAGGAGGGACGATTTTTCTGGATGAAATCGGTGAACTTCCGGCTGAAACTCAGGTCGCTCTGCTGCGAGTCTTGCAAGAGAGAGAATTTGAACGTGTCGGCGGCGCTCGCCCCATCTCGGTTGATGTGCGAGTCATTGTCGCTACCAACCGCGACTTAAAGATCGCGATCGCCGGGGGCGAATTTCGCAGCGATTTGTTTTATCGCGTCAACGTGTTTCCGATTGAGATGCCGCCGCTACGTGATCGCAAGGAAGACATCCCGATGTTGGTCAAATACTTCATCGAACGTTACGCCCGTAAGGCCGGTAAGCAAATTTCAACCATAGGTAATAAGACCCTGGAACTGCTCCAATCCTATCCGTGGCCGGGCAATATTCGGGAGCTGCAGAATGTCATCGAGCGCTCAGTCATCATCTGTGACAACGAAAACTTCTCAGTCGATGAAAGTTGGCTTTCTCACGAGGATATTCCGAGTCCGCCTGGCAGGTCTGCGCTTTCCGAAAAACTGGCGGCTGAAGAAAAAGGCGTCATTGAGGGGGCCTTGGCTCAAACGAGAGGACGAGTGTCTGGCCCGCACGGCGCGGCCGCTAAGCTGGGGATGCCGCCGTCGACCTTAGAGTCCAAGATAAGATCGCTTCAGATCGACAAAAAGCACTTTAAGAATCTTTAGCGGCGGTTTCCCTAGGAGCGCTTTCTCTGGTCCGGGCGCACGAAGGCGTACCCGGATGCAATGGCTTCGGAAGTAACTAGGCGGCGCCCTGACCTGGTCAAAGATATCGTCACGAAGAATAGCGAATTTTTCGCGAAGATTAGCGAGTTGCGATGAAAATGGCATTCGCCGCCCCTATAGCGCAGTCTGGCACATCTCGTGCTCAGGGTGACACTTTGCAAAAGATATGTCAGCGCGAAATGGTAAGACCAAACAATCCAGAGTGGCGCAGCCGAGGCGGAATGGCGATCTGGAGGCAAGCCGCTCATCGAATATCCCGCTTGAGCTGATCCGGGTTGTCATCGCTGACGATCACCCGGTCGCCCGACAAGGCTTGTCGGCAATACTCGGATCTATGGACGATGTTAAAGTCGTAGCGGAAGCGGCAGATGGAGAGGAGGCCCTCAAACTCTATCATCAACATTCTCCCGACGTCCTCATAGTCGATCTCCGGATGCCAAAAAAAGATGGGCTGCAGGTGGTCGACGAACTGATGTCGGGCCGCCAGCCGAAACCACGGATCATTGTGATCACAACTTATGAGGACGAAGAGGATATTAGACGGGCGGTGAAAGCTGGAGCCAGAGGGTACTTGGTCAAAGCCGCAGATTGCGAAGAAATCGAAGAAGCGGTTCGAGCAGTTGCCGCTGGCCGAAGCTTATTCCCTGCGGCCATTACTCTGAAACTGGTGGAAGCGGTCGCCCGTCCAGAGCTCAGCCGCCGTGAACTTGAAGTTCTACAATTCATTGCCAATGGCAGAAGCAACAAGGAAATAGGCAACGTGCTCTACATCAGCGAGCTCACGGTCAAAGGTCACGTTCGATCAATCCTGGAAAAGCTGGACGCGAAGGGCCGCTCTGAAGCCATTGCGATCGCAGCCGAACGCGGGCTGGTCCGAGCGAAGCTATAGGGACCTTCACCGCATAGCTGTGTTGAAACTTGTCGACTCCAAAGAGGTTGTTTTTCATTCCACTCTAACGCCCTCTGCACCTGAGAAACCCAACCAAACGCTGACCACATGGACAGTTAGCAAAGGCTACTTTCGAGGAATAGCGATTGGTAGCCTGGCATCGTAACCTCCATCGTGCATCACACCATGAAACCAACTCAAAGGCTCCACGATCTCGGCCAAAGCCTATGGCTGGATAATATTACGCGAGACCTCCTGAATAGCGGCAAGCTCCGGCAATACCGCGACGAGCTCTCCGTCACAGGCCTCACGTCGAACCCAACGATCTTTGATCACGCCATCAAGAATAGTACCGGCTATGATACGGCGATCCGGCAAAAGCTTGAGCAAGGTAAAACAGGCGAGGAACTGTTCTTTGAATTGGCCATCGAAGATCTCGTTTTAGCGGCGGATCTGTTCCGTCCAATTCATGATCGCACTGCCAGGGTGGATGGTTGGGTTTCGTTAGAGGTTTCACCTCTACTGGCGCATGACTCGGAAACGACGTTGAGCGAAGCCAAGGATCTGTACGCAAGGGCGAACCGTCGTAACTTATTCATCAAGATTCCAGGCACCAAGGAAGGCTTGCCTGCGATTGAAGAAGCGATCTTTGCCGGCGTGCCGGTGAATGTGACGCTTTTATTCTCGCCCGCACAATATGTTGCGGCGGCTGAGGCTTACCTGCGAGGAGTCGAAAGACGGATCGCTGCGGGCCTTTCGCCAGAGGTTGGTTCGGTCGCTTCAGTGTTTATCAGCCGGTGGGACACCGCAGTCATGGGCAAGGTACCTGCCCCGCTAAACGACAAACTGGGCATCGCCATTGGGAAATCGGTCTACAGCGCCTACCGGGATTTGCTGGCTTTACCGCGTTGGCAGCGGGCCATCGCCCGTGGGGCTCATCCGCAACGGCTGCTGTTTGCCAGCACTGGAACAAAAGATCCCAAGGCGTCGGACGTTCTTTATATCAGTGAACTGGCCGCTCCTTTTACCGTTAACACCATGCCGGAAGCGACGTTGAAAGCGTTTGCCGAGCACGGCGAGGTAAATGGAGTCCTGCCAGCCGATGGGGGCGATTGTGACGCGGTATTGGCCCAGTTTGCGTCGGTGGGTATCGGAGTAGAGGCCCTGGGGGCGAAACTTCAGGACGACGGAGCTGCATCGTTCGTTAAATCCTGGAACGAACTGATGGCGGTGATAGATTCCAAGAGCGCCGCGCTGCAAGTGGCCAGATAAACGCAATGATCATTTGCAGACGGAGCAAAGCGCGAATTGCCGACCGGTAGAAATGACGCTCCCGCTCACCCCGACGGAAGTTAATTGATATTGACGCGCAGTAACTCGTTTCCACCAAAGGCTCCAAGACCAAACGACACTAAAATGACACCGACCAACCGATCTCTGCGGAGTTACCCAGCCTGGAAGGCTCTGGAGGCGCACTACTCAACCGTGCGTGAATTACATCTACGTCAGCTCTTTGCCGACGATCCAAAGCGGGGCGAACGCCTCGCGCTTGAGGCGGTAGGCCTTTACCTCGATTACTCAAAGAATCGCATCACGGAACAAACAATGAAGCTCCTGGTGCAATTGGCCGAAGAATGCGGTCTGCGGGCACGGATCGACGCGATGTTTAGCGGTGAGAAGATTAATATCACCGAGAACCGCGCCGTACTTCACGTGGCGCTGCGAGCACCAAAAGGGGCATCCATCGTGGTTGACGGCGAAAACGTGGTGCCGCAGGTCCATGCGGTCCTTGATAAAATGTCTGACTTCGCAGAGCGAGTCCGGCGGGGCGATTGGAAAGGCCACACGGGCAAACGGATTCGCAATGTAATTAACATCGGCATCGGTGGTTCCGACCTGGGTCCGGTAATGGCCTACGAAGCGCTAAAACATTACAGCGACCGGTCCATGACCTTCCGATTTGTTTCTAACGTGGACGGCACTGATTTCGCCGAGGCGGTTCAGGACCTCGACCCAGCTGAGACCCTGTTCATTGTGTCCTCTAAAACGTTCACGACGCTGGAAACGATGACGAACGCTCACACTGCGCGTGATTGGTCGCTGCAGGGGTTAGGAGGCGACGTTAAAGCCGTTGCCAAACACTTCGTGGCGGTCTCGACCAACGCAGCCAAGGTATCAGAGTTCGGAATCGATACCGCCAATATGTTTGAGTTCTGGGACTGGGTTGGCGGCCGTTACTCCATGGACTCGGCCATCGGCCTTTCCACGTTGCTGGCGATCGGCCCGCAAAACTTCCGCGCCTTACTCGCCGGTTTCCACGAGATGGACGAACATTTTCGCACTGCGCCATTCGAGCGCAATCTGCCGGTTCTCCTGGGGCTGCTCACGGTCTGGTACACTGACTTCTTCGGCGCCGAAACCGTCGCAATTCTGCCTTACGAGCAGTATTTGAAGCGGTTCCCGGCCTACCTGCAGCAGCTGACGATGGAGAGTAACGGAAAACACGTGACGCTGGCTGGAATCGAAGTCGACTATTCGACTGGACCGATCTATTGGGGAGAACCTGGGACAAACGGCCAGCATTCGTTCTATCAGTTGATTCACCAGGGGACACGACTCATTCCCGCTGATTTCATCGCCTTTGTCCATACCCTTAATCCGTTGGGCCGGCACCATGATATGCTGTTGGCAAACGTCTTTGCCCAGACCGAAGCCTTGGCCTTTGGCAAAACCCTTGAGCAGGTCAAAGCCGAAGGCACGCCGGATCGGCTGGCGCCGCACCGGGTCTTCGAAGGTAACCGTCCTTCCAATACGCTTTTAACAGACCGGCTCACCCCGGAGAGCTTAGGCAAGCTCGTCGCCCTGTATGAACACAATGTTTTTACCCAGGGTGCGATCTGGAACATCGACTCGTTTGACCAATGGGGTGTGGAACTAGGCAAGGTGCTTGCCCAGCGCATTATCCCAGAACTCGAATCCGGAACGGAACCGGAGCTCGGGCATGATAGTTCGAC
>Ga0070706_100001426_pt1 | contig 25273 bp, 28 predicted proteins | sample KBSK5501metaG_FD_65476 | JGI IMG/M metagenome (GOLD analysis project Ga0070706, IMG submission 65476) | Corn, switchgrass and miscanthus rhizosphere microbial communities from Kellogg Biological Station, Michigan, USA - KBS K5-50-1 metaG | ecosystem: Host-associated > Plants > Roots >... | reverse complement strand
TCGTCCATACGGCACGTTTCTGTCTGACACGTTTCTGTCTGATAGGCGTGACACCGGCAAGGTGGAATGGCCATTCATCCCCCGGCTAAAGCCGAGGGGCTTTCTGGCCCTCTTCTGTAAATCCTTCGACGCTGAGCGCTTGACCACTATGCTCAGTGATGGCTGCGTCAGCCTGTTTTAACCAATACCCGATCGCCTCCCGCGCCGTACGCATTTCTGCCATGTCATCGCCTCCCTGTGGTATGCCTGCTATCCGCTCTCAGCTGGTTATCGCAACCAGCGCGCAACAACTTGTCGCATCTGCAACAGCGTGTTGCTACAATACAAGAATATGCGACCCAGCGCTTCCTATCCAGCGACAATCCTGGCCGGACGTCGCATACACGACAATGGAGATGAAATGTCGCACCAGGACGACGATCCACGTGTCAGGCGCACGCGGCGCGTCATTCGTGACGCCTTCCTTGAACTCGTAGACCTGCGCGGTTTCAACGCCATCACCATAGGAGAGATCGCTCAGCGTGCAGGTGTGAATCGGGCGACGTTCTACCGCCATTACGCGGACAAGTATGCGCTTGTAGAGGACATCTACGAACGGGCGGCCGCGGCGCTGAGCAGCGAGCTTGGGCCACCTGGCCTGGAATTAGACGCTATCGATCCGGAACCCACACCCGCACCGTGGGTCCAGCTTTTCGCTCATTTCGAGCGGCATGCCGCCATCTACCGGGCGCTGCTCGGCAAGAATGGGAGCGCATGGTTTGCAACGCGCATGCGGGACTCCATTCAGGGCGCGTTGGTGGAACGTGAGCGACAGCGCGAACTGCTTCCCGCCCATCAGGGCGCGCCCAGGCAGACCAGGATGCCCAAGGACATTGCCGCAATGCTCATCGCGACAGTCGCGACCGGCGTAGTCGCCTGGTGGCTGGAACATGGCGACAGCTACTCGCCAGAGCAGATCGCCACCTGATTTCGCATCTTTGTCCTGCGTGGCTATGCCTACGCGCTGGGCGAGGCGCCTGCGCCATAGGAGGAACACAGCGCCATACACGTCGAGCAACGTGAGCGTGGAGCGATGGCAACCGCGACTCAAGGCTGGTATTGTGACCGCTCGAGTATCGTGGGTGCGAGGCGTGACTCACGCTAGATTCGAACCTTGCGCCACCATAACGCGCCTGACTGATAGACGGAGCGGCGGGATGTGATAAGAACAAATGTCCTATTTGCGCGCGACCTTCCGCCGTGAGGCCAGGCGCGCTATGCTACAATGCACTGGATTGCCGCCAATCGCACGTCTTCGGGGGAACTGCTATGCGCGCGTATGCCGTCTGCCCATCCTGCAAACGTCCACTCCCCCATGACGCGCGCTTCTGTCCGCTGTGCGGAGCCGACCTCGAAAATCCACGCGCACGCGCCGCGACCGGACTGTTGCGCCCACAGCACACGCTGCGCAGACGCTACAATATCGTGCAGAAACTCGCGCAGGGTGGGCAGAGCGCCGTCTACCTGGCGACCGACTTGCAGGCGAACAACGAGCCGCGCGCCATCAAGGAGATGAGTCAAGCGAACTTACAGCCGCATGAGGTCGAGCGCGCGGTACTCGGCATCCAGCGCGAGGCGGAGATGCTCGCGCGGCTCAAGCATCCGGCCATCGCACGCGTCTTCGAGCAATTCATCGAGGGCGACAAATACTACCTGGCGATGGAGTATGTGCCCGGTCATACCCTGGAAGACGAGATGATCGAGCGCGGCCAGCCGGTGCGCTGGCAGGAGGCGGCGCGCTGGGGTGTCATCCTCGCCGATGTCCTCAGTTATCTGCATGCGCAACAGCCGGCGATCATCTACCGCGATCTGAAGCCCTCAAACGTGATGCTCTGCCTGAACGGCTCCCTGAAGCTGATTGATTTTGGCATCGCGCGCTGGTTCACTTCGGCCCAGTCACGTGACACCGCCCAGTTGGGCACCGATGGCTACGCGCCTGTCGAACAATATGCGTCGCGCTCCGAGCCGCGGTCCGACATCTACGCGCTTGGCGCCTCGCTCTATCATCTGCTGACCGGCCGCGTGCCGCTCAGCGCGCCATTGCGAATGGCCGATGACGGTCTGCCGACGATCCGGTCGCTCAATCCACAGGTTCCCGAGGCGGTCGAGCGGGTCATCGCCACTGCGATGGCGCTCCCGGTGGGGGACCGCTACCCCACCGCGCAGGCGCTCAGCGAGACGTTGCAGGCCCTGCTGCCGGCTGACGCGGACAGTGGAGCGCATCCAACGCCATACGTCTCTGGCCAGTTTCCGGCATTGAATGGCAGCGCGCCACGCGGGCAGGGGCTGCTCTCGGCGCAACGCGGCGCATCTGGCGGCGCGCGTCCAAAGCTCTATGTCGCGCCTTTGCGGCTGGACGCAGGCGCGATGGCCCCCGGCAGCTCGCTCACGCTCGCGCTAGAGATCGCCAATCATGGTGGTGGGATCCTCAGTGGCAACGTCGAATCCAGCGTGATGAACCTGAGTGTGGATCCGGCCAGAATCGACGCCGAAACCACCGATCTACTCGTCCACATCGAGACACACGGCCTCGTCGCAGGACCGTACAACTGTCGGATCGCGCTCCGCACCAACGGCGGCGACCAGATCGTCCCGGTGAAATTCATCGTGGTTGGCCCACAGAGACTGCGCTAGGCGCGCCATGCGCTCCCCGCGGCCCCCTGTCATGTCAGTGGCGCATCCTCAGCGCGAGTTGACGGCCCCCGGCGCAACAGGGTCGCGCTCGGCGAAGGCGGGCTGCCGGTGGCGCGCGCCGGGTATGCGCTGAGCAAGACCTGTCACGAGCAGCGGCAGCGCCAGTGTCGGATCCGCTTGCACAGTAATAGCGCGCGCGCCAGGGCCAAGCGCCGGCGCGCCCAGCCCCACGCTTCCACTCAGCAGCGGCGTCTCGTAACCAAGCGACCCAGTCAACTCCCATGCCTTGGTCAGCATCGCGTCCGCCAGCCCGGCGCCAAGACGCGCTACGCCAAGACGGGGCCACGCGCCCAGTTGCAGCGCGAGCGCCTCCATATCGTCCGCGACGTCGAGACGCGGCTTCACACCCTGCGCCCGCGTAGCGCGGAGCGCCGCCCCGAATACGCTCATCGGCAGATCCGGTGTAAAGATCGGTACGCCAACCGCCGCGGAGGCTTGCACAAGGCCTTCGCGCGGCGCACGGCTGGGCAGCAACTCGCCAACCTGCTTCCAGAGATCGGCGCTGTTCGAGATTTTCGTCAGGTCCACCGCCGCGAGCAGTTCCTGGAACAGCGCGTCCGTTTTTGCGCGTCCCTCAGCCAGGGCGACCATTGTCTCGCCATCATCAAAGTGCGTGAAGCCGAGCGCCTCGTAGAGATCGGCGTAGATGTCGTCTGCGCTCGCAACGATCACATCCACATAGCGATGATCCACCGCATAGACGAGTGTCTGGCGCATGCCCGCCGCGATCACCGGCCCGGAGATCGCCAGCGCAATGGTCGCCTCAGTGTCACGCGCGAGGCGCTCCCATTCCGCGAGCGCCCTGCCCAGCGCGCGCCCTTGCCGCCCGGTCGCCGTCATCTTGTCGAGTAGCCCGCTGATCGAGGCTGTCGGATTCACCTGCGCTGGCTCCGTGGCCACGAGGGGACGCCCATCCTTGCCGAGCGGCGCGACGTGGTCGCGCGAGAGATCCACGACACGCGCGCCGCCACGCGCGCCCAGCTCACTGTCTGTCTCCGCGCTCGCCTCGCCGTACGTGCCACGATCAGGCGTCAGACCATACTGCGGCCAGATCATGCGCCCATTGGCCGCGTTCGCCTGTTCTGCGTGTCGCGCCAGCGCGAGGTCGCGCTCACCCGTCAGGTGGCCCGCCGCAGGTTCGTCTGCTATGGCCGGTTCCTTGCTGACAATCCCCGCCGCCAGCCGCGCCTGCGCCGCCGCGATCAACTCGTCGGTCGCGCCGTCTTTGCTGTGGTGCGGACCCTTGAAACCGAGCCCGCGCTGGACCAGCATGCGGTCCATTTCCTTCACGTCGAAGGCGTCGCGGATATACTCGATGGCCTTCTCATGGTCGAAGTTCTTGCACGAGAAGATGTCCATTGTGAAGTAATCAAGCTCAGGGAAGGTGTGGAGGGCGATGTGGCTCTCGGCGATGACGACGAGGCCGGAGACGCCGGAATAGGCGGGATCAGGGGCCTGGTACTCAAACATGTACGGGCCGCCGATTTTGGTCATGCCAATGGCGTCAGGGTAAGCGTTCAAGACCTGCTCGACGAGAATCCTGTCGCCGAGCTTGCGGGCGTCACAACGAGAACCATCAACAATCAAGTGGGGTCCAAACACGCGCGACTCCTTCAAGCGACCACGAGGTCGCTAGCTGTTTCCGCTCTGGAAACAGGCGATATACCAGCTGAGATACGTGCCGACAAGCGCGCCGCGCGCCGGCTCTGGCATGCGCGGGCAGTAGTCGCTACTCATACAATCCCTTTCCCTACATCAAACTCCCTGCCCAAACGGCGAGATGCGCGTCGCATCAGCCGCGAAGCGCCATGTGGCGGTTCGAGGAGGCGGTTTGACGTACTGGGCCGATATTCTGGTGGGGTTTCTCCCCGACCGATGACTATACGTTCGAACGCGCGAAAAGTCAACCTGCTTGTGCGCGCCATGCGGCCAGGAAGGCCGCGAGATCGTCGGGCAGGGGCGCATCGAAGACGAGCCATTCGCCCGTCGCCGGATGGCGAAACTCGAGGTGGGCGGCGTGGAGAAACTGCCGCGGGGGGAGTGGGCGCTGGGCGCGTCCATACACCGGATCGCCGACGACCGGATGGTGGATAGCCGCCAAATGCACACGAATCTGATGCGTGCGCCCAGTCTCCAACTGTACCTCGAGCAGCGAGCGCCCGCCATGCGTTTCCAGCGTGCGAAACCTGGTGCGCGCCTCGCGCCCACCGCTCGCCGCGCTGCGCAAGCCCATACGCTGGCGCTGGCGCATATCGCGGCCAATCGGCGCGTCAATAACGCCCTCGGCGGTCGGCGTCTCGCCTTCGACCAGCGCTAGGTAGCGCTTGACCATGGCGCGCTCCTTCATCTGGCGCGCGAGCGCGGCGTGGGTCGCGGAATCCTTGGCGACGACCAGCAGCCCGGAGGTATCTTTGTCCAGCCGATGCACGATCCCAGGACGCCCATGGTCGCCTACTCCGGCCAATTGTGGCGCGTGCGCCAGCAATGCGTTGACCAGCGTTCCGGAGGAATGTCCTGGCGCGGGATGGGTCACCATCCCGGCCGGCTTATCAACCACCAACAGATGCTCGTCCTCATAGACGATACGCAGCGGAATCGCGTCTGAACGGGGAGCGGCGGCGGCAGGAGGCGTAGGAACGAGCGAGACATCTGGCGCCAGGGTGAGACGCTCTCCGCTTTCGATCACATGACTGGCCCGCGCGGCGCGGCCGTTGACCTGCGCCGCTCCACTCTTGATCGCCTCCTGGATGCGGGTGCGCGAAAGCCCCGTCAGGCTCGCCAGCGCGCGATCGAGCCGCTGACCAGCCAGATCATCTTCGGCGATAACGTCAAGATTGAGTCGAGTGTCAGGCTCCATAGTGGCCATCGAGGCGAACGCGGGGTGGCGCTCCTGCATTCGGGTTCATTCGCCGGTGACACGCCGGCGCACGCGCGGAATCGAGGACTGGGAGGCCGTGGTTGGCTCCGTCGCGATTTCAGTAGGCGCAACGCCCGTCCTTTGCGTCTCGGCCGTCGATCCTTGCCAGAGCAGGAATGCCAGTAGCACGACGCCAACCGAGATCGCGCTGTCGGCGACGTTGAAGACGGCGAAGTCGAAGCGGTTAGGGATGTAGAAGTGGATGAAATCGACGACGTAGCCCAGGCGGAAACGGTCGATCAGGTTGCCGAGCGCGCCGCCGACGACCAGGCCGAAAGAAAACTTGAGCAGCAACGAGCCGTTCTCACGATTACGCCAGTAGAGGTAGCCGATGACCCCGATGGCGATTGCGATGAAGAGAAACTTGACCGAGTCACTGGAGAGCAGGCTGAACGCGACACCGGAGTTTCGCACGTAGGTCAACTCGACGATTTGGCCAAGCAAGGGTATCGCGGGCTTATAGCCATTAGGCAAGACAAAGTATTGTACGACCCAACTCTTGGTCAACTGGTCGAGGACAATCACGAAAAGACCCGCGAGGATCATAAGAAGGTCGCGTCTTCTGGCTGTGGTCATGATAGGTCACCGACCCCTGGCTGCGCGCTCGGCCAGCGCCTGATCTTCGATGCAGAGCGTCGCGTAGGGAACCGCCTCGAGCCGGCGCGGCGGTATCACCTTGCCGCATCGCACGCAGATGCCATACTTTCCTTCGTCGAGTCGCTGGAGGGCCGCGTTGATCTGCGCGAGCGTCTCTCGCTCCGCTTCAATGATCGCCTGATTGCGCTCGTTGTCGGAGAGCGCGTCGGCGTCGTCGGCGTCCTCGACTCCCGGACCGCTGATTTCGGTCACTGGGTCAACCGTCTGGGTCACTTCGTCGCCCGCGGTACGCTCATGGATATCGCGTTCCAGGCGCGTCTTGTCGGCCTCCAGGCGCTCTCTTACGGCCTTCGTATCGATATCCGCCACACGTTCCTCCTTGCTGTTGAGCGTGTTGATAGTTCGCCGCTGCGAACCGATGTTATCACGTGGCGACTCGCGCTACTTCCTGGCGTCGCGCCGTCTACGCGCCCGCTGCGCCATGCGCGCCTGTTCGTATTCATCGTCGTTAGGCCCGCTGATCGTTCGCCGCAGGGCTTCCTTATCAGCCAGAGAGGGCGATTTCCTCGCCGCGGGAGCACGATTGCCCGCGTTGGCGGCGCTCGCCTGCGTGCTTGGCCGATTCGCGCGCGGCAGCAAATTGAGACGGAAGAGCAGGACATAGAGACCAATCATCGAGGCAAGAACTAGCGCCGAATAGATCGTCAACGGTCCAAAGAAAGGAAGTTGGACCAGTATGGTGTGCTGAAGCTTCCCCTTGAACACCTGAATATCCAGGAACAACACGAGAAACTGGATCGCGTAGACGCCGACGAGCAGTAACAGAAAGCCAAGCAGCACCTTGCGCAGGTTCAGCGATGGACGCGCATCTGTCGCGGCCCCACGGGCGCTGGAAGCGGCGCTCGTCTTACCCACGCTCGCTGGCGCGGCAGGCGCAAAGAACGAGCGCACTCCCCCGAGCAAGCCTTTGCTGGCGCCGTTCGACGGTGGCGCCGCGCCCGACGATTTTTTCTGACCGCCAGGGGTCTGTGTCTGCTGCGCCATTCAGGTCGCTCCTGCCCGTAGTCCCGATCACTTTCAATTGCCCGACAACGCGTGAGAGGAGGACATGTCTCTGCGCCTCCACCACTCAATCTACGCACGCAGTATACGTGTGGGCGCCTGATTATGCCAGTCACGCGAAAAATCGGCCTCAGCGCGATTCTTCGTCCGGGGCCGGAGGCCAGGTGGGATCGGGGGTGTCGGCCGAGAGCGGCTGCAGACTCACGCGGCGCAACGAGGGACGCCGGTAGATCTGGGGCGCGCCAGTCCGGTCCATTTGGGATGTCTCAGGCGGTCGAGCAGCCTCGCGCGCGCCGTCGAGAGCTGTAGATGAGGTCTGGAATGCGCGCAGATCACGCCACATCTCCGCCGCCGACTCATAGCGGTCGGCGACCTCACGCGCCATCGCCCGCGCGACGATCCGTTCCAGGTGCGGCGCGACACCAGGCAGGACCTCGCGCAGGGGCGCGTAGGAGCCGGAGAGGATCGAGCCGCTCAACTCCGAAAACGTCTGGCCACGATGCGGGCGCTGGCCGCTCAGCATCTCGTACATGCTTACGCCCAGCCCATAGACATCAGTCCGCCCATCGATCTTCTGGCCACGCAATTGCTCCGGCGAGACATAGTACAGGCTGCCCACGACGGTGCCCGCGCTGGTAATGCTATGCAGGCCCTCGACACGCGCCAGCCCGAAGTCCAGCACCTTCGTACGCCACCAGCGGTCCACCATCAGGTTCTCCGGCTTGATGTCGCGGTGCACGACATGCCCCTCAGCATGCGCGTAGGCAAGCGCGTCAGACGCCTGTATCGCAACCTCGACCACCTGAGGCGCGGTCAGTTGCTTGCGTTGCTTCAGGAGCCGGCCAGCCGTGACGCCCTCGACATATTCCATGGCGAAGAAGATCTGCGCGCCCTGGATGCCAGCGTCGAAGACCCGGACAATATTCGGGTGGCGCAGGGTCGCGGCGATATTCGCCTCCCGCTTGAAGCGGGTGACGAAGGACGTGTCGGAGGCGAGCGCGTCGAGCAGCACCTTGACGGCGTACGGTCGCTGCTGTCCAGTGTGGGTGGCGCGATAGACCACGCCCATCGAGCCACGGCCCAACTCGGCTTCAAGCCGGTAGTCGCCAAGCCGCTGACCGATCAGTGAGGACACCTTCACCCCTTTCGGGCGCACTGCCCCAGCCACACGCTCTCGCCCGCCTATTCATCTGTACTCGTCAGGTCGAGCGCATCCAGTATAGCAGGATCAATCGACGCGCTGTTCTCCTGGGTCGGAAATTTCTTATCGCGCACCTCGCTGACATACGCTTGCGCCGCCTGGCGAATGCTCGCGCCGATATCCGCATAACGCTTGGTGTGACGCGGAATGAAGTCTGGGAACAGCCCAAGAATATCATAGATGACCTGTACCTCACCATCGCAATCTGGTCCCGCGCCGATTCCAATCGTCGGTACGCTGGCCCGCTGTGTGATGAGCTTCGCCAGCGCTGCGGGCACGAGTTCGAGCACGATGGCGAAGACACCGGCCTCTTCCAGCGCACGCACATCATCCAGGAGCGCGCGCGCCGCCGCCTCTGTCCGCCCCTGCACTTTGAAGCCGCCAAAGACGTTGACGGATTGCGGCGTCATTCCCAGATGACCCATGACCGGGATACCCGCTTCAACTAGCGCGCGCACACTCGCTGCCACACGCGCGCCACCTTCCAGCTTGACCGCCTGCGGCCCAGCCTCCTTCATGATGCGAATCACCTGCCGCATCGTCTCTTCGGGCGAGATCTGGAACGAACCGAAGGGAAGATCGGCGATGACCAGCGCGTGCTTCGCGCCACGCACGACCGCCTGCGTGTGCCGGATGATATCATCCACCGTGACCGGCAGCGTCGAATCATGCCCCAGCACCACCATCCCCAGCGTGTCGCCCACGAGCAGCATTGGCACGCCGACCTCGTCGAGCATCTTCGCCATCGGGTAGTCATAGGCGGTGAGCATCGGGATGCGTTCGCCGCGCGCCTTCATCTGCTGAATTTGATCAGGGGTGATACGAGCCATTCGGCCCTCCTGCTCGCTTGTAGAGACGCTCATCGCTGACAGGATTTACGATTGCCGCCCAGTCTGGCGTTGTATGCCCTGTTGTATGCCCTATTGTATACAATTGAACACACATGAGGGCGCGCCAGTATGACGGGTCAGCTTGTGGTACCTGGCGCGTCGCTGGCATAATGGCGGTGTCACATTCCACAAGACGAGTTCTTCCCGGCGCGCGCCGCCAGGGATCTACGCTGAGGGAGAGGGCCATGTCACTTACGATCGCCACCGAGGAGCTGCTGATCGGCGGCAAGAGAACGCCTGCGGCGGATGGCAAGACCTATGAAACGCTTAATCCCGCGACGGGTGAGACACTTGCACGGGTGGCCGACGCCGGGGTGGAAGACGCCGCGCGCGCCGTGCGCGCGGCGCGCGCCTCTTTCGACGAGGGGCCGTGGCGCCAGTGGCCAGGAGGACGGCGGCGGAAGGTCCTGCTCAAGGTCGCCGCGCTGATTCAGGAGCGCACACGGGAACTCGCTGAGCTGGAATCGAAGAATTGCGGCAAGACGATCCGCGACGCCACCGCCGAGGTCAAAGGGATCGCGCTCTGCTTCGAGTATTACGCGGGCGCGGCGGACAAGATTCTCGGCGACACCAACGAGACGGTTGGCTCTGGCTGGAACCTGACCTTCCGGGAGCCTGTCGGCGTCGCCAGCCAGATCATCCCCTGGAACTTCCCCATCGTGATGGCCTCGTGGAAGCTAGCTCCCGCGCTCGCGGCGGGCTGCTCGGTCGTGCTCAAGCCCGCGCGCCAGACACCGCTGACGGCGCTCGCGCTGGCGCAGATCTGCCAGGAGGCGGGCGTGCCCGATGGCGTCGTCAACGTCGTGACGGGATCGGGTCCGCTGCTCGGCGCGGCGCTCGTGCGCAATCCGCTGGTAGATAAGGTCGCGTTCACCGGCTCGACGGAGGTGGGCCGTGAGCTGATGCGCATGGCGGCGGAGAACATCACGCGTATCTCGCTTGAGCTGGGCGGGAAGTCCGCCAACATCATCTTTGACGACGCCGACCTGGAGAAAGCTATCGAGCAGGGCGTCCCGGCGATCTTCGCGAACTGCGGGCAGGATTGCACAGCGCGCTCACGGGTGCTCGTGCAACGCGGCATTCTGGATGAGTTCACCGAGCGCTTCGTCGCGCGCGCCGGGCTGCTGAAGGTCGGTAATCCACTCGACAAGACCAGCGACATGGGCGCGATCATCTCGCCACAGCAAAAGGCGACCGTGCGCGGCTACATCGAGATCGGTCAGCAGGAGGGGGCGCAGCTCCTCGCAGGCGGGACAGAGCCAGAGGATCCCGCGCTGGCGAAGGGGAACTTCCTGACACCGGCGGTGCTCGCCAATGTCGATCCCAAGATGCGTGTCGCGCAGGAAGAGATCTTCGGACCGGTCGCGGCGATCATCCCGTTTGATACCGAAGAGGACGCCGTGCGCATCGCCAACGACAGCATCTACGGCCTCTCCGGCTCCATCTGGAGCCGCGATGTGGGCCGCGTGATCCGCGTGGCGAAGCGCGTGCGCACCGGCACGCTCTCGGTCAACACGAACAACAGCATTCGCATCGAGGCGCCCTTTGGCGGCTACGGCCAGTCCGGCATTGGCCGGGAGTTGGGAATGTATGGCATCGAGCTCTACACAGAAGTGAAAAACGTGTACCTCGAGGCCTGAGAAGAACCACTCCACATCTCCAGCCGCTGAGTGGGACGCCTCCGTGGGATGATCGTTATGCCTGGATGGCGGGTCTCTGCTGGACAGCCCAGCCGTTGCCATCGGGGTCGCTAAAGAAGATGAAGGAGTTCCAGTCGCCGCCTGGCCCCTCCTTCTGGACGCCGTCCTCGAAGTGCTGGATTGGGCTGACCTCCACGCCGCGCGCCACTAACTCCGCCCGCGCCGCCTCGATGTCGGAGACGACGAGTTGCAGGCCCTTGACCGATCCCGGGGGCATGTCGGAGAGTCCCACGCCAATCGTGACCGAGCACGCCGAGCCGGGCGGGGTCAGCTGCACAACGCGGAACTGCTCGCCCATGCGACTGTCGACATCGACGTTGAAACCAACCTGCTCGCTATAGAATTGCTTCGCCCGATCCACATCGCTGACGGGAACCACCACTACTTCCAGCTTCCAGTCCATGTTGCGTTCGCCTTTCTTTACCGTCGATCAGTCAATTGGCTGCGGAGTGCGCGCCAGACGTCTGGGACGCTGTGGGTGACTACGAAGAGTGGGGCGCCCAATAGGAGGATGACCGCCCCAGCCCTTGGCGACATCGAACAAGCGGCGGCCGGCGATCAGCGCGCCGACATTGCTGAGTGTCTCGCGCATACGTCCCGCGCTTGCCTCAGATGTGTGGAAGGTCCACCGCGAGTCGGCGGTCCGAACGGCAACGGGGCCAACTTTGCACCAGCCGAAAAGATGCTCTGCCCCATCGGAGGGATCGGCGATAAAGCCGTCCAGTGACATCGTCATGTCTGCAATGACCGTAGCCATAGGCGTCTCCTTGAATTTCGTTTCGGCGCGCATGGTATTCTTCGCTGCGAGACCGCGACCGACAAGCCGCGCACACCACCAACTCCAGGGCTGTTCGGATCAATCCTCACTGAGCGCCTGCGTCACGATGTCGGCGATGTGAGCGGCGGAACTGAAGTCCGCGCTGGTGAAGCGGTTCTTGGTCAGCGCGAATGTGATGCCTGTGGCGCTGTCCGCGTACGCACTGCTGCCGCCAACGCCGGACCATCCGAACGCGGTCGTGGTATCTGGTGGATGCGGCGACTCTGGCGGGTTCGGCATGGGACGGCCAATGACATACCCCAGCGCCATCCTGGCCCGATTGCCGAAGACCTGATCAACATCGTCAACGGCCACAGTTGAGAGTTCCCGTAGCCGCTCGGGCGAGATCAGCCGGACGCCGTCCACCGCGCCCAGCAACGCCGCGTGCAGGCGCGCCATCGCCCGCGCCGACATGGAGCCACCCGCAGGGACATCGGAAGTCAAAAAGTCGGTGCGGTTGTACAGGCTAGCGCTCGGCTGCACAGCCAGTGGGACCGCTTTGAAGAACAGCGGCGCCATCGCCTCAAACTGCTTGATCTGCTCGGCGTCCATCGGCGCTTCGCCTTCCTCCAGCCGCGCCAGTCGCCCCAGTTCCGACTGCGGCACGCTGAAGAACAGGTCGTCGGCGGCGCCCAGCGGCCCCGCCACCTCCTCACGCAGGACCTGAGAGATCGGCTTGGCGGTGGCCCGACGGACGATCTCCCCAATGATGTAGCCGTACGTCATGGCGTGATAGCCGTACTTGGAGCCTGGTTCCCACCACGGCTCGGCGTCGGCGATCGCGGCGCACATCTTCTGCCAGTCGCACAGATCCTCTGGCGTTGTGTCAGCTGGCACGCCCGGCACGCCGACTGTGTGGGTCAGTGCGTGCCGGATGGTCGCGGTCTGCTTGCCGTGGGCGCCGAACTCCGGCCACAATTCGACGATTGGGGTGTCGTAGCTGAACACCCCGCGCTCGGCGAGCACATGCGCCACGGTCGAGGTCATGCTCTTACCGGTCGAGGCGCTGAAGAACGGCGTATCCGCCGTCACCGCGCGGCCAGTCGTCAGATCAGCGACCCCCGCGACGGCGTCCACGACGAGCTCCCCATGCTGGTACGCAGCGATCTGCATACCTATCTCGGCTCCAGATGCGACCAGTTGGTCGATGGCGTCCTGGACGCGCTTCTGGGCGTCACTCATGATGTGTCTCCTCACGCGCACGTTTCCACCACAACACCCGGGAACACGCGCCAACAGGCGAAGTGGGCCTTATTTCACGACTCGGAACGAGAGATGGACAGCGCCTGGGGTCTCAAGCATGCGTATGCGTTCCAAGTGGATTGGCTCTGAGCCGAGCTGGTCGAAGAGGCGAACACCCTCGCCCAGGAGCACCGGGGCAATGTTCAGATGGAACTCGTCGAGCAGACCCGCCTGCAAGGCTTGTTGGACGGAGCTGGCCCCATGTAGGGCCACATTCTTCTCGCCTGCGATCACCTGGGCTTGCGCAACCGCGCTTTCAATGCCATCGGTGACAAAGTAAAATTGCGTCTTGCCCTTTTTCACTGGCGCTCGCGCCTGCGATTGCAAGACAATCACTGGCCAGTCGGGAGCTGTGCCATCCGGAAAGACCCACCCATGCGCACTGTCAATCTGATCGAAGCTCCTGTGCCCCATAACCACCGCACCAGTCTCGTTGAGCGCATCACCCGCGACCTCATAGAATCGGTCCCAGGCGCTGGCAAACCAGGCGAAGACCTCTGAGGGATCATCATGCTTATCAGCGATGAATCCATCCAGGGAGGCCGAAAGGCCAAACAGGACTTTGCCCATGAGATTGTCCTCCAATCTTCGTGGATGCTCTGCGAGACGGCATCTGAGAACCAGCGCACTCAGAGAAGCACGAAACCACTTCTCCCATCTTGCTCACTTCTCACGCCGCCGCAAGGTCGATAACAGCGCGGCGGCGTGAGATCGTGGTTCGCCAGCGCGTCAGCGCGCCGCGACCAGACGGGCAAGCAACGCGTCCAGCTTCTGCATCCCCTCGTTGACGCCCGACTCCATCCCGGAGGCGACCATGCCGTCGCGATCCTCCACCGACTGGAAGACTGAGTTTGTGCGCATGAAGGTCTTGCCGTCGCGCTCCTCGAGGGAGAGCGTCTCCATCGAGACGTGGCCGGGAAAGCCTTCGAACTCGAAGGTGCGCACGACGCCGCCCTCCAGCGACGGCTCGCCGTGAATTACACCATGGAACGCCGCCTCGGAACCGTCGGCGTCGCGGTGGATGTAGCGCCAGACGCCGCCATCGCGCATCTCGTGCCGCTCAATCGTCATGGTCATCCGACTCGGCCCCAGCCACTGCACGAGCAACTCCGGGTCGGTGAAGGCGCGGTAGACCAGCTCGCGCGGCGCGGCGAACGCGCGTGTCATCACGATCTGCTGCGTTCCCGGCTCCACGAGAATCTCTGTCTTTGCTGTCTTGTTCGTCGTCGTCATTGTGGTGTTCCTTTCTGCCGAATCTCTGCTGACATCGTCTCGTCCTGCCTCACTGCGGTCGCTCTACCTGCTTGTCCTGCTTGTCCTCATCCTGCTGTGTCTGCAGTTCCCTCAGGAGCGCGTCGAGCCGGTCGTGGCTCTCCTCCCAGTACTCACGGTAACCAGCGAGCCATGCGGTCGCCTCGCGTAGCGGCTCCGCCTGCAGGTGGCTGAGGCGCGCGGTAGCATGGCGACTGCGTGAGATCAGCCCTGCCTGCTCGAGCACCTTCAGATGCCGCGAGATCGCCGGCTGTGAGACGCTGAAGGGCGCGGAAAGCTCGCCAACCGTCGCGTCGCCCGCGGTCAGCCGCGCCAGAATCGCGCGGCGCGTGGGGTCGGCGAGGGCGCCAAAGACCGCGCTGAGCTGATCGGCCGACATGTTAACCACCTAGTTCTATAACCAATAAGTTAAGTATAACCGCCGCGCGTGTCGCTGTCAAGGGTCAGTATCGTCGCGTTTCTTCGCAGTGCGCCGGGGAGAAAGCCAGCCGCGTCAGCAGAGCATGAAATTCGGGCGTCTACAGCACATCAAATGAACAGTGTGGCAGCGTGCAGGACGTCGAACTGATCTGCTGCGCCGGATATTACTGCGAATCTGGCAGGTCATGCCTCGGCGTCGGATGGCAGGCGTACCATCGTCTCAAACAGATGATCGAGCGCGGCGGGGGGATCAGCGCAGAGACCCGAATGGACCGGCGAAGGCTGCACGATGGTGCTGCGCGGCGAGACGAGCCAATGGAAGCGTTCGGCCTGCGACAGCGCGCCGATCGGACCAGCCGACGAGGCGCCCTGGGCGATCTTCGTGATGGCGTCCAGTTGCGCCTGGATATCCTCCACATCCGCCTGGGGAAAGAATGCGCGCAGCCGCGCCTCGTCAAGCGCGACGCGCGCGCCTAGAAACGCCCGCGTCCGGCAAAAGAGCGCGACACCTACGTTCATGCATTCGCCGCGCTCCACCCGCGGCACGACGCGGATGAGCGCATAGTCATAAGAGGCTCTGCGCGTGGGCATGAAGCGCCTCCTCCACGAACAGGCGCGGCGCCTCCAGCCGCGCAAGGAGATACTCCAGATATCCGGCGCGCTGCGCGGCGGCGTCCTCGAAGCCGGGGTGCGCGATGAGCCACTCGTCGGGAATCTGCTCGAGGATCGCAGCGAGCACATATGACGCGAGTCGTGGCGGCAGCGTCTCATCCGCCGCGCGCAGCCGAGACGCATAGGGCAGAAGCACATGATCTTTGATCGGTCTGAAGGGAGCGCGCGCCTGGATACGCGGCTCGCCCCAGTTGTGGTGGAAGTAGAGCGCGGCGCCGTGGTCGATCAGATAGAGCTGTTTGTGCCACCAAAGCATATTCGTGTTGCGCGCGGTGCGATCAACGTTGGTAATGTAGGCGTCGAACCAGACGATGGCCGAGGCGAGATCGGCTTCGACGCGCTGCGCGGCGGCGGGATCGAAGGGCAGCGCGCCGGGCAGAAAGTCCATTCCCAGGTTCAGACCAACGCTGGCGTGGATAAGATCCTTGATCTCGAAGTCTGGCTCGTTGCGACCAATCGCGCCGTCGAGGCGGGCGAAGACGATCTCCGGCACGGGCAGCCCGAGCAGCCGCCCGATCTCACCAGCCACCAGCTCGGCGATTAACGCGCGCGGACCCTGCCCCGCGCCGCGGAACTTCAGCACATAAAGGCCATCGTCATCCGCCTCGACAATCGCGGGCAACGAGCCGCCCTCACGCAAGGGCGTAACGTAACGCGTGACGTTGACAGTGCGAATCATGCTGCTGTCCTGGCGGATACTAGCGGTAAACCGTGTGGGGCACACCCGTTATAGCACACGACTCCCCGCGCTTCAGGCGAGAAACTCCAGCAGCGCATCGTTGACCCTCGCTGGCTCCTGCTGGTTGACCCAGTGGCCCGCCGTGGCGAAACGCCGTATGCGCAGGCGTTCGACCCAGCGCTCCAGGTGATCCAGCCACTCGACGCCGAGATAGGGGTCAAGCTCGCCCCACAGTACGAGCGTTGGCGCAGTAATCACACGCGCCGGTCCGATGATGGCGGGACCGCGCCGCAGCATTTCGCGGTAGTAGCTGAGCGCGGCGGGCAACGCCCCCGGCCGCGCGATGGCGTCCACAAAGCGCTGGATCTCGGCGTCGCTGAGCCAGGCGCGCTCGCGGTCGGCTGCACGGAATGTGCGCCAGATCAGCGCGTAGTCATCTCGTGAGAGCGCGTCCTCGGCGACGCCTTCCAGCTGGAAGAAGCCAATGTAGGCGCTGCGCAGCCACCGGCTCGGCGACTGGAGCGCACGCTGAAATGTGGCCGGTTGTGGAGCATTGAGGATTGTCAGACGGCGCACACACTCCGGCGCGCGCATCGCCAGCGCCCAGGCGAGCACGCCACCCCAGTCGTGGCCAATGATATCGGCCTGACGCTCCCCCAGCGCCTCGATCGCGCAGCGGAGGTCCTCGCACAGGGTGGCGATGTCGTAGCCGCCGGCGGGTTTATCCGAGAGATTGTAGCCACGCAGGTCGAGCGCGACCACGCGACGGGTAGGCGCCAGCGCAGGAATCTGGTAGCGATAGCTATACCAGAACTCTGGGTAGCCATGCAGCAGGAGAGCGAGTGGGCCAGAGCCAGCGGTCACGTAGTGCAGGCGCACGCCATTCGCGGGCGCATAGCCCTCGGCGCAGCCGGGAGGAAGCGGAGCCGTCTCGCGTTCAGCGTGTGACGCGATCTCCTGCTCCACAGGCGTCCTCCGTTTAAATCTACTCGCGCACGTCGTCGAAGAGCGCAGTGCTGATGTAGCGTTCCGCCGCCGAGGGAAAGATGGTGACGATCACCTTGCCAGCATACTCTGGTCTGGCCGCGATCTGCGCCGCCGCCCAGGCCGCCGCGCCACTGCTGATGCCGGCGAGAAGGCCCTCTTCCATGGCGAGCCGGCGCGCCATGTCGATGGCGTCGTTGTCGCTCACTTGCACGATCTCGTCGATGAGTTTGGTATCCAGGACCGCGGGAATGAAGCCCGCGCCGATGCCCTGAATCTTGGTCGGGCCAGGCTCGCCGCCGGAGAGCACCGGCGAGGCGCTCGGCTCGACCGCGATAGCGCGGAAGCTGGGCTTGCGCGGCTTGATGACCTCGGCGACACCTGTCAGTGTGCCACCTGTGCCGACGCCAGAGATCAGCACGTCCACCTGTCCCTCGGTGTCAGTCCAGATTTCCTCGGCGGTCGTCTCGCGATGCACCTTGGGATTCGCTGGATTCTCGAACTGCTGTGGCATCCACGCGCCTGGCGTGGCCGCGAGCAACTCTTCCGCCTTGGCGATGGCGCCTGGCATGCGCACCGCCGCAGGCGTCAGGACGACCTCGGCGCCCAACCGCTTCAACACCATGCGACGCTCGACGCTGACTGACTCTGGCATGATCAAGACGCAGCGGTAGCCTTTCGCCGCGGCGACCCACGCCAGCCCGATGCCGGTGTTGCCGCTGGTTGGCTCGATAATCACGCCGCCAGGTTTGAGGACACCGCGTTCTTCGGCGTCGCGGATCATGCTGACGGCAATACGATCTTTGACGCTGTAGCCCGGCTGAAAGGATTCGATCTTGGCGAGCACGGTAGCGCCTGACGGAACGACACGGTTCAGGCGGACGAGCGGCGTGCGACCCATCAGTTCGGTCGCGTCATTGGCCCAATGTGGCATACGTACTCCTTTTACACGGCGTCCTCGACAGGAATGGGATCCGCTCCTCCATGCGCGCCGCGTCGCAGCGTATGGTCAGTGAGCCTCTAGGGGATAGTACGCCGATAAACTTGCCTTGAGCAAGGGACACGGCGATCGCCTGTGGCGCATGGAGTGGCGCGCCCGCAACCTGCAGATCACTTACCGATGCAGAACTCGGCGAAGATACGCTCGAGCAGATCGTCCGTCGCGGTCTCGCCAGTGACCTCGCCGAGCGCCGCCAGCGCCTCGCGCAGGTCGATTGAGACGAAATCCAGTGGCAGCGCGTCGCTCAGCGCCTGTTGCGCAGCGCGCAGATGCTCCCCGGCGCGCCGTAACGCATCCTGGTGCCGCGCGCTCGATACCACCGCATCCGCGGGATGCAGATCCCCGCCGAGCGCCAGCCGACTGATCGTTTCCCCCAGCGCCACCAGCCCAGCGCGCGTCACGCAGGAGATCGAGACTACCGGCGCGCCCGGCCAGAGCGCTTCCACATCTCCTGAGCGCAACGCCGAGGGCAGATCAGCCTTATTCGCGACGACGATCACCGGCGGCGCGGCGCCTGGAGCGTCTTCATCGTGGGCGGCGTCCGAACCCACTGCGCGCAACTGCCTGGCGGCCTCGCCATCAGCTGCGGTCACACCCTCCGACGCATCGATCACCAGCAGCAGTAGGTCGGCCTCGCGCGCCGCCGCCCGTGAACGCTGGACACCCATGCGCTCGATAGGATCATCCGTCTCGGAGAGGCCAGCGGTATCCACGAGCTGGATCGCGACGCCGCCGATCACCGCGCGCTCCTCGATGGTATCTCGTGTCGTGCCGGCGATGGACGTGACGATGGCGCGCTCGTCGCCGAGCAAAGCGTTGAGCAGGCTGGACTTGCCCACATTCGGTCGGCCAAGGATCGCCACCCGCGCCCCCTGCGCGAGCACGCGCCCCCGCGCCGATCCCGCCAGCAGATCGTCCACCGCGCTGCGAGCCGTGGTAATGAATCCTGCCAGTTCCTCTGGCTGCGGCGCTGGAACCTCCTCGTCAGGGAAATCGATGTGCGCCTCAATGCGCGCCAGCGCGCTCATGGTGGCCTCACGCGCTGACTGTACGCCGGCGGAGACCGCGCCATGCAGCTGGCGATAAGCCAGGCGACGACCAGCGTCCGTCTCGGCGGTGATGAGCGCCAGCACCGCCTCCGCCTGCGCTAGGTCGATGCGCCCATTTAGGAAGGCGCGCAGTGTCATCTCGCCGGGCTGCGCCAGCCGTGCGCCGAGCCCCAGAGCCGCCGCCAGTATGCGCTGGAGGACAAGCGGGGCGCCATGCGCGTTGATCTCGACGATGTCTTCGGCGGTGTAGCTGTGAGGCGCGCGAAAGAAGGCGACCAGCGCGTCGTCGAGCGGTTCATCCGTCGCTGGATCGATCACGGCCCCAAACTTGAGTTTCTGCGGCGCCTGCGCGCCGTCTCGCGCCGACGCTGGCCGGAACAGGCGCTGGCCGATAGAGATGGCGTCAGGGCCGCTCACACGCACGATACCCACGCCGCCAACCCCCGGCGGGGTCGCGATGGCGGCGATGGTATCGCCTGCGGCATACTGAGAGGTATTCATGCTCAGGATCGTATCACGCGCGCCAGACGCCGACGAAGTGATATCGGCGCAGGCTCCCAGTGCGGTACAATGCATGTGAACATCAGTTCGCATGCCTGAAAGAGGCCCCACTTCATGCTCCAGTCTCCCGTCGTGCTCTGGCTGCGTTTCGCGCGCGTGTATCATCGTTTAGATCATCAACTCACAGCGCAGTTGCGTGCGCGGGACCTGAGTCTGGCGCAGTTCGACACGCTCACACAGGTCGGCGCGAGCGAGGGGCTGACCCAGCAGGAACTAGCCGACCGACTTCTGGTGACCAAAGGGAACATCTGCCAGTTGCTCGACCGCATGGAACAGACTGGCCTGCTGGTTCGGCGGCAGGATGGACGGGCGAACCGTGTCTATCTGGCCGATGACGGGCGCCAACTGTTGCATGAGGTGATGCCCGAGCACGAGGCGCTGATCGCCAGCCTGTTCGCGCCGCTGACGCGCGATGAGCAGCAGCAAATGCGCAGGTTGCTGCGCGCGCTCGACCATCGACTGGTGGGCGAAAAGGACAAGGCGTAGCGTCCTTGAGTCGTCGCACGTCTTTCCCCAGAATTGATAGCGGCGCCCACGCCGCGCGCTACCCTCTCATCGAGAGGCCACACATCCACCCCCAGCAGGAGTGACTGCGAACGATGCCGCTAACCCTCGCCATCCATGCGCTGGCTTTCTTGCTTGGCCTTGCCATCATCGTGGGCACATTGGTCTCCGCCGTGCGCACCTTCGTGGTGCCGCGCGGCATCAGCGACTGGCTGACCCGCCGCGTCTTTCTGGCGATGCGCCGCATCTTCGACACGGTCATCCTGCCGATCCGCACCTATCGTGGCCGTGACCGCGTCATGTCAGTCTATGCGCCTGTCACACTGCTCATCCTCCCTGTCGTCTGGCTGATTCTGATCTCGCTGGCCTATACCTGCATCTACTGGGCGCTGGGCGACGGCACATGGACGCAGGCCTTCACCATCAGCGGCTCGTCGCTCCTGACGCTCGGCTTCGCCGCGCCACACGACCTGATGAGCACGATTGTCGTGTTCTCCGAGGCGACCATCGGTCTCGCGCTCATCGCCCTCTTCATCGCGTATCTGCCGACGATCTACGGCGCGTTCTCGCGCCGCGAGGCAGCCGTCACCGCGCTCGAGATTCGCGCTGGCTCGCCCCCTAGCGCCGTCGAAATGATCAAGCGCTTCTACCGCATACACGGCTTTGACCACTTTGGCGAGGTCTGGGATACCTGGGAGGAGTGGTTTGTCGAACTTGAGGAGACACATACCTCGCTCGGCGTGCTGTCATTCTTTCGCTCGCCGCGCCCCGAACGATCATGGGTCACCGCCGCCGGAACGGTGCTCGACACCGCCTCGCTGATGCTCTCGGCGGTAGATGTTCATCGGGAACCGCACGCCCAGCTCTGCGTCCGCGCCGGCTACGTCGCGCTGCGCTACATCGCCGACCTTTTCAAGATCCGCTATAATCCGAGCCCCACAGTGGACACTGAACGGATCAGCGTCAGCCGCGCCGAGTTCGACGCCGCCTTTGATGAACTTGCCGGCGCGGGTGTGCCGATGGTTGACAACCGCGAGCAGGCCTGGCATGATTTCGCAGGCTGGCGCGTGAACTACGACCGTGTGCTGCTTGCCCTCGCCAACCTGACGATGGCGCCCTATGCGCCATGGACCTCCGATCGCATGCCCCTGCCGGTTGATCGAACGCTCGTACAGGAGCACATGCCCCTCGCGGAGCGCTGACCTTGCGTGTGCCCGCTCCGCGCCCCTCCGCGACATGACTCATACGGAAGTCCATTGATCTTCGGCGCTGACGCCAAGGAAGCGCGTATACAGGGCGATATATCGCTCCGGCTCCTCGACCGCGCCCATATGCGAGCTACCCTCTAGCACCTCGACCTCGGCCTCGGAGTAGTGTGAGAGGAGGTCCTTGCGATCCTGTGGCGTCATCAGTGAATCCACCTCGGAGGCGACGACAAGCATGCGCCCGGACCAGTCTTTCAACTTCGCCAGCGATGCGCGCCCGTGCGCGTGAAAATCTTCCAGCACAGAGAGACGCGCCAGGATGTCCTGCCGCGAAAAGGACGCGATTGCGCGGTGAAAGTAGCTGGTCCAGAACGCCCGACCCCGTGCGATCTGCCATTGAAACGGCGCCACCGCGAGTCGCAGCAGGATACGCAGGACCTGCGTGGGCAGCGTGCGCGCCATCATCTTGAGCGGCACGATCAGCACGCCGATGCGCCGCCGGGGAAAGAGCGCGTGTTCCAGCATGACACTCAAGATGCGCTCAGGGTGGCGCTGCACGAGCGCCTGCGCGACAAGGCTGCCAAATGAGCCGCCGAGCACATGCGCCTGCTGGACACCTTCATGCTCCATCAGGAGCGCCACGCCATCGGCCAGATCGGCCAGCGTCACCGCCTCCGCCGGATAATTCGGTGTGATCACGCGGTAGTAAGGTTCTAAAGCGGTGATATAGCGAAACGCAGCCTCGGCGTACCCGTGCGCGCCAGGCAGAATGACTATCGCTTCCGGGCCTTCACCGCAGGAGATGTAGGACCAGGCGTGACCGAAAATCACTGCGCTCTGATGTAGGTGAGACGCTCGAAAGGCGGCCATCTCTGAGGCGAGCGCGCCGCTGAGGTCGGGGCTATCCAGGCGCACCGCGCCATATCTGGCTCTCGGGTTAGATCGTGTCATGGCGTGTCTTCATAAAGATGACTGGCGCATGCCTGCGGCGCATGCCTGCGGCGCATGCCAGCGCAGGCGCCGATCATCACACGCGCCTTCCGTTGCCAGGACGCGTATTCCGCCCGCCTCTATCATATTCTAGGAGTCGCTTCAGACCAAGCGCCAGCCGCATGGTATACTGCGTCCGGACATCCAGCGCCGCCTGCCATCGCCAAGAGAGGATAGTCGTCGTGCTGACACCGACCGATCCAGATCCAACGCCGAGCGCGCTTGACCCCGAGCGCGCCGCCTGGCTCAAGCAGTTTATCCGCGCGATCCCCGATTATCCGCAGCCCGGCATCATTTTCCGCGATATCACGCCGCTACTGCAGAACCCGGAGGCGTTGCGTTACGTGATCGAGACGATGGCGACACGCTATCGCGACATGAATGTCGAGCAGGTGGTAGGCATCGAGTCGCGCGGTTTCATCTTCGGCACGCCACTCGCCTATTTGCTGGGCACCGGCTTTGTGCCGGTGCGCAAGAAGGGCAAGCTGCCCGCGGACACGTACTCGGTCGAGTATGACCTGGAGTATGGCTCGAACGTGCTGGAGATCCACCGCGACGCCTTGGTCCAGGAACAGCGCACACTCATCGTGGATGACCTGCTGGCGACGGGTGGGACGACGGCGGGAACGGTGCAGCTGGTCGAGCAGCTTGGCGCGCAGGTCGTTTCTCTCACGTTCCTGATCGAGCTGGAGGCGCTCAGGGGACGCGATCGGCTAGTGGGGCATGATGTCTTCGCCCTGCTCAGTTTCTAAGCCGCACATGGCGCCAGCAAGGCGACTTCGATGGCCATCGTGATTCACGCCGCGCGCGCCACCCGCGACTGGTATGGCGTCGGCGTCGCCAAGGGTGAGCGAGTCTACCATGTCCTCTCCGACCAGATGAGCGAAGGCGGTCAGCGCGAGCTACGCGAGTTCGTCGCCAAACTTGGTATCCGCGCGCGCTGGGCGCAGTATCCGGGCACGTATCGAGAGCACTTCGACGCTCCCGGGCGCGCGCTGGATGACCTGTTACGCCTGGGCGGACGTTTGATCTCGACGCATGATCTTGGCGCGCTCCTTGCCGCCAAGCGCGCTGCGCAGGCGAACGAATCCGCATCATAGAACGTGTTTGAGACGGGGTATCCGTGGCGCTCACGCCACTGCTCGAAGGAGGGCGTCATCGCAGATTGGCGCTCATCTAGCCCACACATGCGCCCAATCTTTGCTATGATGATAGTTCCCAATCGCTAGCGAACTAGTGATTGGTCTGTGTGGCACGCCACACGGGGTGAACTACGCACCCGCTACTCCCTTGCGCAACGGCGTCAGGAGCTACTTTGATTCCTCAGCGAGAGTCGCGACCGATCGTCGCGCGCTGACCTGGCTTCCCTCGTCCGTCGCCTCCCTGCTTGACGTTCGCTCAGGCCGCTGCGGTTGCCCGCTGCCGCACCCGTCCGGCTTTCCACCACCAGCACCGGAGTCATTGGCGCTTGCGCTCGCTCGGCATCACCGTGGACCATACGAGTCTACCCGGCTGCGACAGGATTTTCAAGGAGACAGGAGGATCAGCTATGATTCCAGCGGACGTTTATAATACCTTCAGCGGCTGCAGCCACAGCGAAGGGCAGGTGGCATGGGCGAGACCAGGGCATGGGCTGGCTACATCGAACTCCTTCAGGCGTGCTATCCCACGCTGCAGGTAGAGCGCTGCCGCCCACTCGGCGAGGGGTGGGACAGCGTCGCGCTGCTCGTCAACGACCAACACGTCTTCCGCTTTGCCAAGCGACCCGACGCCGCAATGCGCCAGGCGCGTGAGACCGAGCTGCTGACACTCCTGGCTAACCGCCTGCCCCTGGCGATTCCGCGCTATACCTATACCTGGACTGATCCCGCGTGGCCAGGCAAGCGCATCGTCGGCTACCGGCTGATTGCTGGCGAGCCGCTCATGCTCTCCCGCGCTGAGCATCGCGCAACCCAGGCGGCGCGGCTTGGCGCGTTCGTGAGCGCGCTGCACGCCGTTCCGGTCGAGGAGGCGCGGCGACACGGCGTGGTGATCCGGGACGCCGCCAGCCTGCGTGAGGCGTATCGCGGGTTCTTCGCCACCGTGCGCGCGAACATGTTGCCGCTCTTCACTGCACAGGAGCAGATGGCGATAGTCGCTTTCTGGTCGGGCTATCTGGAAGACGACGCCTGCTTTACCTTCACGCCCACGCTGGTCCATCGCGATCTCGTCCCCGAGCATGTGCTCTTCGATCCTACGACCGGCCACCTGACGGGCGTCATTGACTGGGGCGACGCTGGCATTGACGATCCAGCGGTGGACTTTGCTGGTATACGGCGGCGGCTGGGCGCGGAGTTTGCGCGACAGACGCTGGCCGCCTACCGTCATGCGCTCGATGCGACCGTGCTGCGGCGGATGGACTTCTATGCGGGCATGGAACCGTTCCACAAGATCCAGTTCGCCCAGCTGCACAGCGACGCCGCTCATCTGGCGCACGGCGTTGAGTGGGCGCGTCGACAATGCGCACAAGGGTGACCTGCTGGCCAAGGGGTAGTCACCAGAAGTCATCATTACTACGTTTTGGGTGATTTTGTGGTAGACTGCCTGTATGCAGGGTGATTACCGATGGGTATCTTGCTTGCGTCCTGTGGTGTGTCCTGGTAGGATGTCCGCGTAGGCGGCGGGCGGCTCTGGCCACATGACGAGCGAAAACCAAGCTCGCCAGTCCGTCACCTGGCTCACCAATTGCCATCGATGGAAGCCAACTGGCCGGGAGTTCCTCGGACAGTCAAAACGCCT
>Ga0070706_100001425_pt1 | contig 25313 bp, 26 predicted proteins | sample KBSK5501metaG_FD_65476 | JGI IMG/M metagenome (GOLD analysis project Ga0070706, IMG submission 65476) | Corn, switchgrass and miscanthus rhizosphere microbial communities from Kellogg Biological Station, Michigan, USA - KBS K5-50-1 metaG | ecosystem: Host-associated > Plants > Roots >... | reverse complement strand
CGGCACCGGCGCCGGCTGCGCCAGTGCCGCCTGGATCCCGGCCAGGCACAGCACGAGCACCCGCGCCCACGCGCGGACGCGGTCCGGGAGTCGAGTGCGGGTACGGGGGGCCACGGGCATCCTCGGCTTATCGGCGAAGGGCATGGGCCGGACAAGGGTCGGTCCGAGCCGCAGGCGGCACGATTGTTAAAAAGTGCCCGTCGCGGGTTAAAAGGTGCCCGTCACGGGCATGGCGCACGCTGACAGCGTGCCGCGGCCGCGCGTCAAGCTTTGTGAAGACGCGACATTCGACACGGACGGCGGGCCTCGCACGGTCACAATCGCCAGCCGTCACGGGCCCGCCCGCGCCGCCGCGTGGCGGCACCCGTGACGCCCAAGCCCGCCGCGCCCGTCTTCGCATGTCCGACAAACAATTCTTCTTCCCGCGTCAGGTGGTCGAGTCCGGCGGCAACCGCTGGGACTGGGCGCTGCTGCCGCTGGTGCTGGCGCTGCTGATGCTGCTCGCGTACGGCGCGTCGCAGATGGCACGGCCCTACCAGGTCGGCGAGGTGCTGCCGCTGACGCTGGACCCGCGCTACCTGCCGTACTACCTGCTGCGCACGACGCTGCGCATGTTCCTCGCGCTCGGCGCCTCGCTGCTGTTCGCCTGCGCGTTCGCGGCGCTCGCCGCGAAGGTCCGCGCCGCCGAACGCGTGCTGGTGCCGCTGCTGGACATCCTGCAGTCGATCCCGATCCTCGGCTTCCTGTCGATCACGGTCACCGGGTTCATCGCGCTGTTCCCGGGCAACCTGTTCGGCGTGGAGTGCGCGGCGATCTTCGCGATCTTCACGTCGCAGGCCTGGAACATGGCGTTCAGCCTGTACCAGTCGCTGCGCACCGTGCCGGGCGAGCTGCACGAGGCGGCGCGCGTGTTCCAGCTCTCGGGCTGGCAGCGCTTCTGGCGGCTCGAGCTGCCGTTCGCGATGCCCAGCCTGCTGTGGAACATGATGATGTCGATGTCGGGGGGCTGGTTCTTCGTGGTCGCGTCCGAGGCGATCTCGGTGTCGAACCAGAACATCAAGCTGCCCGGCGTCGGCTCGTACATCGCGCTGGCGATCGAAGCGCGCGACCTGGGCGCGATCGCTTGGGCGATCGCCGGGATGCTGGTGGGCATCGTGCTGTACGACCAGCTGTTCTTCCGCCCGCTGCTCGCCTGGGCCGACAAGTTCCGTTTCGAGGAGGGCAGCAACGAGGCCACCCCCGATTCATGGCTCTTGACCTGGGTGCGCCGCACCGAGCGGCTGCGCGCGATCGGCCTCGCGCTGGTGCGGCTGCTCGAGCGCTCGTTCGCGGTGTTCCGGCTGCATCACGACGGCACCTCGATCCGGGCGCGGCCGGCACCCGCCAACCCCATGGTCTCGCGTGTCTGGGATGCCGCGATCGCTGCCGCCGTGCTGTTCGCTGCGTGGCGGCTCACGGTCTTCATCCACGCCGAGGTCGGCTGGGCCGAGGTCTTGCACGTGGTGGTGCTGGCCCTCTACACGCTGATCCGCGTGCTGGTGCTGATCGCGCTGGCCGCGCTGGTGTGGGTGCCGATCGGCATCTGGATCGGCATGAACCCGGTATGGGCCGGGCGGCTGCAGGCGGTCGCGCAGTTCCTCGCGGCGTTCCCCGCGAACCTGATGTTTCCCGTCGCGGTGGTCTTCATCGTGCGCTGGAAGCTGAACCCGGACATCTGGCTGTCGCCGCTGATGGTGCTGGGCACGCAGTGGTACCTGCTGTTCAACGTGATCGCCGGCGCCTCCACCGTGCCGACCGAGCTGCGCTACGCCGCGCACAACCTGGGCCTCACGGGCTGGCTCAAGTGGAAGCGCTACCTGCTGCCCGCGGTGTTCCCGAGCTTCGTGACCGGCGCGATCACCGCGAGCGGCGGTTCGTGGAACGCGAGCATCGTCGCCGAGTACGTCACGTGGGGCGACACGACGCTCGAGGCCAAGGGCCTGGGCAGCTACATCGCGCACATGACCGCGGTCGGCGACTTCCCGCGCATCGCGCTGGGCATCGGTGTGATGTGCGTGTTCGTGATGGCGCTGAACCACTTCGTCTGGCGGCGGCTGTACCGGCTGGCCGAGGACCGCATGCATTTTTGAGAGGACCGCCCATGTCGCCAGCCATCATCGAACTCAAGGGCGTCGTCAAGTCGTTCAAGTCCGCCGACGGCCACGCGCGCACCGTGCTCGAGGACGTGGACTTCCGTCTCGCCGAGGGCGAGATCGTCTCGCTGCTCGGGCAATCCGGCTCGGGCAAGTCGACGCTGCTGCGCATCATGGCCGGGCTGATCGGCGTCGACGCCGGCGACGTGCGCTACCGCGACCAGCCGCTGTACGCGCCGGCACGCGGCGTCGGCATGGTGTTCCAGTCGTTCGCGCTGTTCCCGTGGCTGACGGTGCAGCAGAACGTCGAGCTCGGGCTGGAGGCGCGCGGCATCGCACCGGCCGAGCGCGAGCGCCGCGCCGAGGCCGCGATCAAGCTGATCGGCTTGGCCGGTTTCGAGGGTGCGCTGCCGCGCGAGCTGTCGGGGGGGATGCGGCAGCGCGTCGGCATCGCACGCGCGCTGGTCGTCGAGCCCGAGGTGCTGCTGATGGACGAAGCGTTCTCGGCGCTGGACGTGCTGACCGGCGAACGCCTGCGCGACGACATCCTCGAGCTGTGGTCACGGCGCGAGATGCCGACCAAGGCGATCCTGATCGTCTCGCACAACATCGAGGAAGCGGTGCTGATGGCCGACCGCGTGCTCGTGTTCGCGAGCGACCCGGGCCGCGTGCGCTTCCAGCTCTCTGTGCGGCTGCCGCGACCGCGCGACCCCGACAGCCCCGAGGTCCGCGAGCTGATCGACGAGGTCTACGCGCTGATGACCGCCGGCGCCGCGCGCGTGACCGGCCGCGCCGCCGAGGAACCGGTGCGGCGCAGCATCGCCGAGCGGCTGCCCGAGGCCGACATCAGCCGCATGGAAGGCCTGCTCGAACGCCTGGCCGGCGAGCCGTTCGACGGCCGCGCCGACCTGCCCAAGCTCGCCGAGGACACCGAGCTCACCGACGACGAGCTGCTGCCGCTCGCACAGGCGCTGTCGCTGCTGCAGCTCGCGCGCATCGCCGACGGCGACCTGCACCTCGCGCCGCTCGGCCGCCGTTATGTCGAGGGCGATCACACGCTGCGCCAGGAACTCTTCGGCCAGCAGCTGCTGAGCCACGTGCCGCTGGCCGCGCACATCCGCCACAGCCTCGAGCAGGAGCCCAGCGGCGCGCTGCCCGAGGAACCGTTCCTGCAGCTGCTCAGCGAAAGCCTCGCGGCCGAGCACGCCGAGCGCGTGCTGCGCACCGCGATCGAGTGGGGGCGCTACGGCGAGGTCTACGAGTACGACTACAACACCGGCGTGATCCACCTGCCCGAAGGCGAAGCGAACGGCGTGAAGGACGAAGAGGCCGACAGCTGAGCGGCTGAACGCGCCCCCGAGAGCCTGACAGGCTATTGCGCGCCCGCCGTCTCGCCGAACGGCGTGATCGTGCCCTCGCGCACCGCGGCGAGCGTCTGCGCCCTCACGTCGTCGCGCGACTGCGTCGACGGCGCCGCGATTTCGGCGCGCGCCCTGCGATCGGCCCCGATATCGCCCGCGGGCGACAGCGTGCCGTTGCGGCGTGCCTCGAGCACCTGCTCCTTCACGGCCTCGCGGCTCGTCGTGCTGGTGGTCGGCGGGGCCCTCATGTCGTCGGACGCGCCTTCGCCGGCCGGTATCCAGTCGTGGGCCGCAGGGGCAGCCTGTGCAGTGGCACCGAGCGCGGAGAATGAAACGGCAAGCGCGATCAGGGAGAGCCTGGTCTTCATCGTGAATACTCCAAGGATGCAAAACGGACTCGTCCGATCCGCAGCCCCGCAGCGCGATCCCTCGAAAACAAAAAATTACCTGAGCGGCGTGTCGTCGCTCAAGATCAACATGATGGTTCGCCATGCGCCATGAACGACAGCACCTCTGAATCGGCCATCCATCGCACGATCGCCGCGGTCTGGCGGATCGAGTCCGCGAAGATCATCGCGGTCGTCGCGCGCATGGTGCGCGACGTCGGCATCGCCGAAGAGCTCGCGCAGGATGCGCTGCTCACCGCCCTCGAGCAATGGCCCGCCAAAGGCATGCCCGACAACGCCGCCGCCTGGCTCACGACCGCCGCCAAGCGCCGCGCGCTCGACTGGCTGCGCCGCCAGCAGATGCTCGAACGCAACCACGAGCAGCTCGGTTACGAGATGGAGCTGCGCCAGGAGATGGCCGACCCGGGCATCGAGTCAGCCGCCGAGGACGACATCGGCGACGACCTGCTGCGCCTCGTGTTCACCGCCTGCCACCCGGTGCTGTCGGTCGAGGCGCAGGTCGCGCTGACCCTGCGCCTGCTGGGCGGGCTGACCACCGACGAGATCGCACGCGCGTTCCTCGTCGCCGAGCCGACCATCGCGCAGCGCATCGTGCGCGCGAAGCGCACGCTGGCCGAAGCGCGCGTGCCGTTCGAAGTGCCGCGCGCCGACGAGCTGCCGTCGCGGCTGACCTCGGTGCTCGGCGTGATCTACCTGATCTTCAACGAAGGCTATTCGGCGACCGCCGGCGACGACTGGATGCGCCCGGCACTGTGCGACGAAGCGCAGCGCCTCGGCCGCATCGTCGCCGAGCTGGTGCCGGGCGAGCCCGAGGCGCACGGCCTGATCGCGCTGCTCGAATTGCAGGCCTCGCGCGCGCACGCCCGCATCGGGCCGCGCGGCGAGCCGGTGCTGCTGCTCGAGCAGAATCGCGCGCGCTGGGACCATCTGCTGATCCGCCGCGGCCTGGCCGCGCTGGAGCGCGCGCAGGCCTTGTGCGATTCGCACGGCGGCCGGCTCGGCCCGTACGCGCTGCAGGCCGCGATCGCCGCGTGCCACGCGCGCGCCCGAGAGCCCGGCGAGACCGACTGGGTGCGCATCGCCGCGCTGTACGACGCGCTCGGGCAGCTCGCACCGTCGCCGGTGGTCGAGCTGAACCGCGCGGTCGCGGTGTCCATGGCATACGGGCCGGCCGAGGCGCTGCCCATCGTCGACGCGCTGACCGCCGAGCCGTCGCTGCGCACCTATCACCTGCTGCCCAGCGTGCGCGGCGACTTGCTCGCCAAGCTCGGCCGCAGCGCCGAGGCGCACGCCGAGTTCGAACGCGCCGCTTCGCTGACGCGCAACCTGCGCGAGCGCGAGCTGCTGCTCGCGCGTGCGGCGGCGTGCGCGCCGTCGCTGCCGATCGTCGTGAATCACGGCAAGCGAGCGGGCTGAGGCATCGCCGGCTCAGCGCAAGCCGAGCCCGATCGATTCGAAGAAGCGTTCGACCGCGTCGGTGTACGCGCCCGGCAGTCCGAGCGTCGCGTTGACCTCGCCATGGTTCAGGTCCTGCTCGAGCACGCTGGCGCGCACGCCCAGCTCGGCCGTGCGCGCGACGAAGCGGTCCGACTGCTGGCATGAGCCGTCGCTGCGCTGCATCGAGCAGACCACCAGCATCGGCGGCGCGCCGGCCGCCAGCGTCTCGAGCGGCGACGCGGCGTGCCACAGCGCCGGGTCGGTGCCGAACGCGCGGTCGTAGAGCCGCGCGTGCGGCCGCTGCATCAGAGCAACGAGGTTCAGCCCGGCGCTGTCGAGCACGACGGTGCCGCGCCACGGCAGTGCGCCAGCGCGCTGCGCGAAAGTCGGCGACGCGCTGACCAGCGCGGCCAGGTGCGCGCCGGCCGAATGCCCCATCAGCACCAGGCGCTGCGGGTCGCCCCCCCATGACGGCGCGAGCGCCTGAACCTTCGCGATCGCGCGGGCGACGTCGTCGGCCTGGGTCAGCGGTGTCACCGCGTTCGGGCCGCTCGCCAGGCCGCTGAGCGGCACGAGGCGGTAGCCGACCGAAACAACGATCGCGCCCCGCGGCAGCCAGCGCGCGACCTTGTTGGCGACAACCTGCGACAACGCCTTGTTGCCGATCACCCAGCCGCCGCCGTGGACCATCACGATGACCGGTGCACGCTGCGGCTGCTCGGGCAGGTAGACGTCGACGCGCTGGCGCGGGTCGTCGCCGTACGCGACTTCGATCGGCCGCGGCCGCGCTGCGAGGCTGTGCATCGAGCAGGCGGCGAGCAACAGCGCGATCACCCAGTGGGTCAACAAGCGCATCGGCATCACCTTCAGGGTGGCGGCCCGAACACCGTGTGCAGCCGCTCGCGCCAGCCACGCGCCGCCAGCAGGTCGCGGCCGAGCGCGACCCAGCCGTGCAGCGCGATCCGCACCGGGTTGTGGCTGGTCAGCGGCGTGGTCAGGCCATACCGCGGCGGCACCTCGTCGCGCAGATCGACGAAGGTGCCGAACAGCCGATCGAACACGATCAGCACGCCGCCGTAGTTGCAGTCCAGGTACTCGGGGTTGCTCGCGTGATGCACCTTGTGATGCGTGGGCGCGTTCAGCACCCACTCGAGCACGCCGAGCCGCGGCATCCACGGTGCGTGCAGCCAGAACTGGTACAGCAGGTTCGCGCTCAGCGTCGCAAGCACCGCAAGCGGCGGGAAGCCCAGCCACACCAGCGGCGCGAAGAACAGTGCGGTGCCGGTGAGCTTGCCGGTCCAGCCCAGGCGCACCGCGGCGGCCAGCGTCAGCTCGTTCGGCGAGTGGTGCACAGCGTGTGTCGCCCAGAACCAGCGCACACGGTGCGCGGCGCGGTGGTACCCGTAGTAGAAGAATTCCTGGCCGACGAACAGCAGCACGAACGCGAGCGGCGTGCTCAACGCAATGGTCTGCACGCGGTGCTCGTACGCCCATGCGAGCACCGGCGCCGCGATCGACAGACCCAGCGCGTCGACCGCGCGGCGCCCGACCGCATCACCCAGCGACGCCGCGTAAGCGCGCCAGTCGTACGGCCGGCGCAGCAAGAAGCTGCACACCAGGCCCTCGAGCGTCGCCGCGACCAGCACGAACAGCAGCAGGCCGACCAGCCAGGGCAGGGCTTCGGGACCGAATGCGTCACGCAAGTTGCGCAGGGGCATGGCGATCGCTTCGGTGCTGGTCAGTCGTGAGCAGTGTGCCGGACGCAGGCACGGCCGCGCTCACGGCGCCTTCGTCCGTGCCGCCCGCTGGGCCTGCGCGAACGCGGCGATGTCGGCCAGCGTGATCGTGCCGGCGTGCGCCGTGTCGATCTCGTCGAAGTGCTTGTAGACGAACGGCATCTTGCCCCTGGCCTCGTCCTGGGTCAGCTTGCCGTCGCCGTTGGTGTCGGCGGCCATGAAACGCTTCTGCAGCTCGTCGGCCATCTTCTGCGCGCGGCCGGCGTCGGCGGCCTGCGCAACGGCGCTGGCGGCGAGCACCAGGGACGCGAGGGCCAGGCCCGTCGAGAGCGTGAATTGCCGAAAGAGGGTCATCGCGGACTCCTGTGGGTGGGGACCATGACAAAGGCAGCGCTCACGGCCGCGTCGGGCACGCGATCGTCGCACCGGACGCGTCGTAGCAGGTGGTCGTGCGGGTCCGGCCGTCGCTGCTGTTGTACGAGGTGGTCGTGGTTGCGCTGTTGCCGGTTGCGGCGCTGGTCGCGCTGGTGGTGCGGTCTTGCGTGACCGTGCCGTCGGCGCTGCGCGTCGCGCTGCCGTTGCTCGAGACACTGCCCTTCGCGCTTTGCGCGTTGAAGCCGCTCGCATGCTGGATCGAGCCATCGGCGCTGCGCGTGGTCTTGCCGGCGCGCGCCGCGCTGCCACCGTTCGGGCCGCGCAGCGCGGCGCCGGTCGCGACGCTCGCATCGCCCTGCCCGTCGGTCTTGACGGCGCGGCCGCGCGCCATGGCGCCGCCATTCGGGCCTTCGTGAGCGTGCAGCGAGGTGGCGGTCGTGCCGCCCGCGCCGTTCGGGCGCACGACGCGGCGCGTCGCGGCATCGGCCTGGGTGGCGGTGAAAGCGGCGCTGGCCAGCGCCAGGCCGAGTGCGGTCAGGGACAGAAGGCGATTCATGACGGGCTCCTGCAGATCGGTGGTCGAGAGGCGCCGCACCGTGCGGCACCCATGGGCGTCACTGTCGCGGCCAGGTGTGAGCCGCCGATGGCGCGTGGCGGGCCGTTGATGACAGGCCATGACACGCGCTCCGCCGCCTTGTCATCGTTTGTCATGGTTTGCGCGACCCGCACGGCAGCGCCGGGTACGATGCCGGCGACCCATCCACCCACCCGCGTCCGACGAGAGGTCGTGTCGATGAGCGAAGCGCTGGCCCGTGTTCTGGTTGCCGACGACGAGGCCGACTTGCGTGCGTTGCTGCAGCGCTACCTGAGCGACCAGGGCTACGCCGTGCGCACGGTCGATTCGGCCGCCCCGCTGGACAAGCTGCTCGCCCGCGAGCGCTTCGACGTGCTGGTGCTCGACGTGATGATGCCCGGCGAGGACGGCCTCGCGGTCTGCCGCCGCCTGCGCGCGCAGGGCGAGACGATCCCGATCGTGATGCTGACCGCGCGCGGCGATCCGCTGGACCGCATCATCGGCCTCGAGATGGGCGCTGACGACTACCTGCCCAAGCCGTTCAACCCACGCGAGCTGCTCGCGCGCATCCAGGCGCTGGTGCGGCGCCAGCGCATGCTGGGCGCGCACATCGGCGGCGCGGCCAGCGACGACAACGTGGTCGTGCGGTTCGGCGTGCACGCGCTGCATCTGGCCGAGCGCCGCCTGACGCGCCACGGCACCGACGTGCCGCTGACCACCGGCGAGTTCTCGCTGCTGCGCGCACTGGCGACGAACCCGAACCGTCCGCTGGGCCGCGACCGGCTGATCGAGCTTGCGCGCGGCCGCGACCACGAGGCCACCGACCGCAGCATCGATGTGCAGGTGATGCGGCTGCGCAAGCTGATCGAGGCCGATCCGGCGAAGCCGCGGCACATTCAGACGGTCTGGGGCGTGGGCTACGTCTTCGTCCCCGAGGCGCCGGCTGCTCCCGAAGCCGCGTGATGAGACTCGTACCGCGCTCGCTGTTCGGCCGCAACGTGTTCCTGATCGTGCTGCTGATCGCGCTGGCGCAAATCGGCAGCGCGCTGCTGGTCCGCGAGCTGATCCTGCGGCCGCGGCTGGACTCGATCGCCGAGGGTCTCGCCCGCAATGTGTCGGCGATCCGCGCCGGATTGCTCGCGCTGCCGGCAGCGCAGCGAACGGCCTTCGTCGACGAGTTCAACCGGCGCGGGATGGCGGGCGCACGCGAGGCATTGGAAGAGCCGTCGTTGCGGCCGCCGTTGACGCTGCTCGAGCGTCGCTTCGTGCGCACGATCTCGCAGCGCATCGCGCTCGAAGGCTCGGAGATCGTCTGGCGGCGCGAAGCCGGCGGCAGCCTGGCGCTGCGGCTGGTCGTCGACGGCGCGCCGTACTGGGTCGTGCTGCCCGGCGTGCTGCCGGCGCGCGAGTTCAGCGGCGCGTGGCTGGCCGCGTCGATCACTGCCGCACTGCTTGCGCTGCTCGGCGCCTATGCGATCCAGCGGCGCCTGAACCGGCCGCTCGCACGGGTGGTGGAGGCAGCCGGCGCGCTCGCACGCGGCGGTGCGCCGCCACCGTTACCCGAAGACGGGCCGATCGAGACCGCGACGCTCGCGCGCAGCGTCAACCACCTGGCCGCGAGCCTTGAACGCACCGAGCGCGAACGCGCGCTGATGCTCGCCGGCGTGTCGCACGACCTGCGGACCCCGCTCGCGAAGCTGCGCCTGGGCGTCGAGATCGTGCGCGAGCGCATCGAGCCCGAGATGGTCGCGAGCATGGAGCGCAGCATCGGCGAGATGGATGCGACCATCGGCCAGTTCCTCGACTTCGCGCGCAGCGCCGATGCCGAGACCTCGACCCCCGGCGATCTGAACGCGCTGGCCCGCGACGTGGCGGCCGCGTTCGCCGATCACGGTCAGGCCGTGGCGCTGGAGCTCGGCACGCTGCCGCCGCTGCCGGTGCGGCCGCAGGCGCTGCGCCGCGCGATCGTCAATCTCGTCGAGAACGCGTTTCGCCATGGTCGGGCGCCGGTCCGGCTGCGCACCGGCCAGGACGCCGGCTGGGCCTGGATCGCCGTGCTCGACGACGGCGACGGCATCGCCGCCGATCAAGTCGACGCGCTGCGCCAGCCGTTCCGGCGCGCCGAGAGTGCGCGCAGCGGTGCACCCGGCGCCGGGCTCGGACTCGCGATCGTCGAGCGGGTCGCCCGCGAGCACGGCGGAATGCTGGAGCTGATGCCGGCGCAGCCGCGGGGCTGGTGCGCACGTTTGAAGCTGCCGGTGCGGCCGTGAACTCCGCACGCCGCGCTGTCGTCGCGGTGCGCCGGCACCGCTGAAGACCGCGCAGCCGTGCCGCTACGATCCGCCGCGGAGTGCTTGGGAGGGTTCGCGCTGCAGGCCACCGTCGGCTATCACATCAACGACACCCGGGCCGCGTCGAACGGCAGCGTTCGGTTCACCCGCATTCCGATCGACCTGCTGGCGCTCTATTCGGTGACCGACAAGGTCCGCCTCGGCGCGGCGGCCGAGAAGTTCAAGCCAAGCAACCGCGGCGACAAGATCGACGGCAGCCACGGCGGCGTGCTGTTCAGCTACTACTTCTGACGTTCGTTGTTGGGGCATGCGGCCTGCCGCGGCCGCATGCGCAGCGCGCTCAATCGCCCACGTCGCGGTCGAGGTTGTGCAGCACCTGCCGCAGCAGCGCGACGAGCTCGCGCCGCTGCTCGGCGCTCAGCCCCGTGACCGCGCACGCCTCGAGCTTGCGCGCCTGCTGGCGCAGCGTGCGCTGCACCGCCTGACCCGCGGCGGTCATGCGCAGCCGCACGTTGCGGCGATCGGCTTCGTCGGCCACACCTTCGAGCAGCCCACGCTCGCGCAGCGACTTGATCAGGCGCGCGAGCTGCGCCTTGTCGCGGCCGCTGTGATGCGCGAGGTCGCGCTGCGTCGCGTCCGGGTGGTGCGCGAAGAAGCCGAGCACCTTGCCTTCCATATGCGTGAGGCCGGCATCGCCATCGTCGCGAGCCCGCGGCTCGAGCGCACGATATTGCAGCGCGCGAAAGCGGTGCATCACAGCGTGCACGAGCTCGAGCACCGCCGCGTCGTCGGCGATGCCCTTATGGTTGACGTTGTCAACTGATTGACGCATGATGATAGATGACATTATCAACCAATTCGGCCGATGCAGCCGCGCTTCCATCATGACCGATTCCACCCTTGGCGCACGCCGCGTCCAGCGCGTGCGCCACGAGATCAAGCGGCGCGAGCTGCAGGTCGCGCGCGTGGCGCGCATCAGTCCGCACTTTCAGCGCATCACGTTCGCCGGCGAAGCGCTGGCCGATTTCATCAGCGCATCGTTCGACGACCATGTGAAGCTGATCCTGGCCGACGGGAGCACCGCACCCGCGATGCGCGACTACACGCCGCGGCGTTTCGACACCGCGGCGCGTGAGCTCGACATCGAGTTCGCGCTGCACGGCGACGGCCCGGCCGCGAGTTGGGCCGCGCAGGCGCAGCCCGGCGACCGCGCGACGGTTGCCGGCCCGCGCGGCTCGTTCGTCGTGCCGATCGACTACGACTGGCACTTGCTGATCGGCGACGAGACCGCGCTGCCCGCAGTCGCGCGCCGCCTCGAGGAACTGCCCGCCGACACGCACGTGATCGTGCGGCTCGCGGTGGCCGACCCGGCCGATCGCCGCGCGCTCGCGAGCGCCGCGACGCTGGATCTGCAATGGGCCGACAGCGACGAGGCGTTGATCGCCGCGACTCGCGCGCTCACGCTGCCGCCCGGCGAGGGCTACGCCTGGTGCGCGGCCGAAGCCGCAACCGCCGCAGCGCTGCGCCGCGTGCTGGTCGACGACAAGGGCCATGACCGGCATGCGATCCGCGCCGCGGCGTATTGGAAGCGTGGGGCGGTTGCGCACCACGAGAACCTGGAGGATTGAGGCGCGCGCGGCCCTCTCCCCGGCCCTCTCCCAGGGGCCACGAAGGGCCCCTGCGTAGCCCGGGGCCACGAAGGGCCCCTGCGTGGCCCGGGAGAGGGAGGAAGACCGGTGCGAACCTCAGCGCTGCGTGCTGCGGCGCCGTGCGCGCACCGCGCCGGCCAGATCCTCGAGCACCGGCACCGTCTGCGCGAAGCTGATGCACGCGTCGGTGATCGACACGCCGTGCTTCAGCGGCACGCCGGGCTTCAGGTCCTGCCGCCCCTCTTCGAGGTGGCTCTCGATCATCACGCCGACGATGCGCGTGTCGCCGGCGGCAAGCTGCTGCGCCACGTCGTGCGCGACGCCGACCTGGCGGCGATGGTCCTTGCTGCTGTTGCCGTGCGAGACGTCGATCATCACCTGCTCGCGCAGGCCCGCGGCGCGCAGCGTGTCGCAGCTCGCCGCAACGTGCGCCGCGTCGTAGTTCGGCTGCTTGCCGCCGCGCAGGATGATGTGGCAGTCGTCGTTGCCGCGGGTCTCGAAGATCGCGGCCACGCCCATCTTCGTCATCCCCATGAACGCGTGCGGCGCACGCGCGGCGAGGATCGCGTCGGCCGCGACCTTGATGCTGCCGTCGGTGCCGTTCTTGAAGCCGACCGCGCAGCTCAGGCCCGATGCGAGCTGGCGGTGGCTCTGGCTCTCGGTCGTGCGCGCGCCGATCGCGCCCCAGGCGATCAGCTCGGCGATGTACTGCGGGCTCAGCAGATCGAGGAATTCGGTGCCGGTCGGCACGCCCATCGAGGTCAGCTCGAGCAGCAGCCGGCGCGCGCGCTCCAGCCCTTCGTTGATCGTGAAGCTGCCGTCCAGGTGCGGATCGTTGATGTAGCCCTTCCAGCCGACCGTCGTGCGCGGCTTCTCGAAGTAGGCGCGCATCACGATCAGCAAATCGTCCTGCAGCCGATCGGCCTGTGCCTTCAGGCGCTCGCCGTACTCGATCGCCTGATCGTGGTCGTGGATCGAGCACGGGCCGACGACGACGATCAGCCGCGGGTCGCGCCCGTGCAGCACGTCGGCCACCGCGGCGCGGCTGGCCTCGACCAGCGCGAGCGTGTCGTCGCGCACCGGCACGCGCTCCTGCAGCAGCGCCGGCGTGATCAAAGGGCGCACCGCGCCGATGCGCACGTCGTCGATGCGGGTGGTGTCCAGCGTGCTGTCGCGCGCGCCGACTTCGCGGTCGTGCAGTGCGTCGTCCAGGACGGCCTTGGCGTTCATGATCGTTCTCCGAGTGCGATGTCCAGCATCATGTCGTTGGCGAGGGTGCCGAGCTCGCGGCGCAGCTCGTCGATGGCGCACGCCGCCGGCACCAGCAGGTGCGCGCCGATCTTGAAGGTCTGCCGGCCCGAGACGCCGCCGCGCACGATCTCGGTGTGCAGGCTCTCGATGCTGACGCCGCGTTCGGCCAGGATGCGCGTGAGGTGGCTGACGATGCCGAGTCGGTCGTCGCCGACCAGCTCGAGCTCGACGCTGCGCAGCGCGCTCGCCACGCTCGCATCGTCGTCGCTCTTGCTGACGACGATGCGCAGGCCGCTGGCCGCGAGCGAACGCAGCGCGGCGCTGAGCGCATCGGCACTCGCGTGCGGCACCTCGAAATGCACCATGCCGGCGAACTCGCCGGCCAGCCGCGCCATCCGGCTCGCGGCCCAGTTCGCGCCGAAGCGCTGCGCGCAGTCCGACAGTTGGCTGACGATGCCCGGCCGGTCGGGGCCGATGATCGTGACGACGAGCGACGTGGTCGACGCTGCAACCTCCTCGGTGAGCACGATCGCCTTGCGGATCAGCGGCGCGCGGGTGGCGTAGCGCGTGTCCTGCGTCATCGCCGGCACTTCGCCGTGAAGGCGCGCGTGCTGCACGACCTTGGCCAGCAGCGCGAGGCCCATCGGCGCCAGCGCGCGCTCCCACAGCTCGCGCGCGGTCTCGCCTTTGGCGACGAAGCACCAGTCCTGCGCGGCGATGGCGCCGGCGTCCCAGCCGTCGGCGAGGTGATAGATCGAGCCGCCGGCGATCGCGTCGCCTTCGAGGATCGTCCACTCGACGGCCGCGATGCCGCGGTGACGCGGCAGCAGCGACGGGTGGTAGCCGATGCCGCCGAGCCGCGAACGCGCCAGCGCCTCGTGGCTGACCCGTGCGTGCGTGTGCGCGGCGATGACCAGATCGGTGCCTTCGGCGATCGCGTCGCCCGGCACGATCTTCGGGTTCTCGAGCACGTGCACCGCGAGGCCGGCTGCACGTGCGGCCAGCGCCAGCCTGTCGTCGGCGGCGGGCGCGACGACGCTCGTGAATTCAATCCCCTCTTCGACGCGCAGCGCCTCGAATACCGAGGCGCCGAAGAAGCGGGATCCGACCAGCGCGCATTTCATCCGGACATTTCTCCATGCCGCGCCGCAGGTGGCGCGAGGGATGCATTGTCCCGGATGCCGTGCGCAGCGGCCCGGTCGCGTTTCCTAGAATGAACAGCAGCGGCGCTCCACGCCGTCCGACAACGAAAGACCACGCCCACCGTGCCATTGGACATGCAACCGCAGGAGATCGGGCGGCGCATCGCCGAGGCGATCGTCGAGCGCCGGCTGGCCGCCGGACGACGGCTCAACGAGCTCGAGCTGTCGCGGCTGTTCGGCGTGAGCCGCTCGATCGTGCGCTTCGCGCTGCTCGCGCTGCACCACGACGGCCTGGTCGACTTCGAGGCGAACCGCGGCGCGTTCGTCGCGAAGCCGACGCTGGACGAGGCCCATTTCCTGTTCCAGGCGATCGCCGCGAACGAACGCTCGGCCGTCGACGTCGTGCTGGACGCGCCGGCCCTGCCCGCGCTGGCCGCGCTGCGCGCCGTGCACGCCAGGCAGGTCAAGGCGCGCGCGAAGCAGCAGATGGGATTGTCGGAGCAGCTCGCGATCGACTTCCACCGCGAGGTCGTCGCGCTGACCGGCAACCCGCTGCTGATCGACGCGCAGCGCCGGCTGCTGCTGCGCTATCGGATCGTCACGACGGTCTTCAAGACCGCGCTCGACTACTGCGCGCTCGAGGACCACCACGCCGAGTTCATCGAGCTGCTCGAAAGCGGATCGGCCGCGCGGCTGCGCCGGCTGATCGCCGCACACTGGCGGCTCGTGATCCGCGGGCACGTCAGCGTGCCGGCGGGCGTCGACGATCTGGGCGACGCGCTGCGGCTGTGACGGCTGACACGTGACGCAGCGACCGTGCGGCGTCAGCAGACGCCGAAGCCGATGCCGCGCTCGCGCAGGTAGCGCCGGTAGGCGGCCGAGCTGCGGTCCGCGGCGCTGTGCAGCTCGCGGACCGGTGCGTCGTCGCTGACCGGCAGGCGCTTCGGCCGCTGCGATTCGAGCACCGGCTGGTCCTGGCCGAAGATCGTGTGCTGAAACGAGCGCAGCGTGTCGTCGTCGGACTCGAAGTCGTTCATCGCGAGGCGGAACCAGACGCGGCTGGTCTCCGGCGTGACCGGGCAGACGAACAGCGCGATCGACTCGCGGAAACCGTCGATCGCGACGCTCTGCGCGTCGGGCACCTTGCACAGCACCGCCGTGTACGGCGCGTTGACCTCATAGGTGTACTCGACGTGCGCGCCGCCCTCGGCATGCACGCTGGAGCGCGGCTGCCAGGCCTTGCAGCCGGTGGCGAGGAAGCCGTCCGCGGTCGCCTCGACGCGGTAGTCGTCGAGCGCGACATGGCCGCGGTCGCCGAGCCAGCCCTCGTGCACGAAGCCGAAGTGCGCCATGTCGAGAAAGTTCTCGACGATGCGCGGCGCGCTGGTCGCCACATCGTACGGGCCGCACAGCGTCTTGCGCAGCCGCGCGTCGTCTTCGGCGGCGAAGGCCGGCACGCCGCGATCGTCGACACCGGCCGTGTCCAGCCGCACCCACAGCAACCCGCAGCGTTCGCGCACCGCATGCGCGCTCGCGCGGTGCCCCGGCGGCGGCACGAACCCGGGCAGCGCCGGCACCGCGACGGCGTGGCCGGTGCCGTCGAAGCGCCAGCCGTGGTACGGGCACTCGAGCTCGCCGCCGCGCACGCAACCGAGCGAGAGCCGCGCGCCGCGGTGCGGGCAGCGGTCGGCGAAGGCATGTGCCGCGCCGGCGGCGTCGCGCCACAGCACGAGCGGCTCGTCCAGCAACTGCGCGGCCAGCGGCGCGTCGACGAGATGGTCCGCGCTCGCGACCGGGTGCCAGAGGCTGCGTTCGATCATGCGCGCATGCTACCGGGGCGACCTGGCAGGCGCCTTCTCCTGCCGGGTGCCTTCTACTTCGCGGCCGGCGACTTGCCCTCCACGCCCTGCACGTAGAAGTTGACCTTGCCGTTCCATGCGTCGTCGCCGACCATGCCCTTGGCCAGCACCTCCTTGCCGGTGTTGTCGACGAGCGGGCCCTTGAAGACTGCGACCGTGCCATCCTTCAGCCCGGCCTTGGCCTTCTCGACCAGCTTCTTCACGTCGTCGGGCACGCTGGGCGAGAGGTTGACGAAGTCGTTCATGCCCTCCTTCGTGCCCCACTTGGTCGTGCCGGTCTTCCAGGTCTTGTTCAGCACGTCGTCGACCGCCTTCTGGTAGTAGACGCTCCAGGTCAGCACGCAGGATGCGAGGTGCGCCTTCGGCGCGTAGGCGCTCATGTCGCTGTCCCAGCCGAACGCGTACTTGCCGTTCTTCGCGGCGGTCTGCAGCACGGCGCTCGAATCGGTGTTCTGCAGCAGCACGTCGGCGCCGAAGTTGATCAGCGACTGCGCCGCTTCGCCTTCCTTCGGCGGATCGAACCAGTTGTTGACCCAGACGACCTTGAGCCTGGCCTTCGGATTGACGCTTTGCGCGCCCAGCAGGTAGGCGTTCAGGTTGCGCATCACCTCGGGAATCGGGAACGCGCCGACGAAGCCCAGCGTGTTGCTCCGGGTCATCTTGCCGGCGACGATGCCGGCGAGGTAGGCGTCCTCGTAGAACCGACCTTCGTAGACGCGCAGATTCGGCGCGGTCTTGTAGCCGGTCGCGTGCTCGAAATAGACGTCGGGGAAGTCGCGCGCGACCTTCTCCATCGCATCGCCGTAGCCGAAGCTGGTCGCGAAGATCAGCTTGTTGCCCTGGGCGACGAGGTCGCGGATCACGCGTTCCGCGTCGGCTCCCTCGGGCACGTTCTCGACGAAGGTCGTCTTGATCTTCGCGCCGTACTTGGCTTCGATGGCCTTGCGGCCGGTGTCGTGCGCGAAGGTCCAGCCGGCGTCGCCGACCGGGCCGACGTAGACGAAGCCGATCTTCAGCGGCTCCGCCGCCGACACCGCGGTCGTCCATGACGATGCCGTCGCGGCGAGCACGAGGAAGGCGCTGGTGAGCAAGGTTCTGCGTTGCATGTCGGGGCGGCCTCGTTCAGAAGTGGTATTCGGCGCGGACCATCGGCGTGCGCGCCGTCGCGCCCGGGCCGGCGCCGGGCGTCGTCGTCGGGTTGCCGAACTTGTTGCGCCAGTATTCGTATTCGAGCCCGATCAGGAAGGTGTGCTTGGCGCTCCCCATCGAGGTGCCGACGTCCCACATCAGCGACGCGTCGATGTGCGTCTCGGGTGCGGTGTCGCCGCCGAACTCGTTCTGCCCCTTCGAGCCGATGTACAGCGCATAGCCGTTGAACGACAGCGGCAGCGAGCCGATCGCGATGCCCCAGTCGGCCTCGAGCGCGCCGTGGTTCTTGTAGTGGTAGCGCGAGACTCCGTTGGGCGCGTTGCTTTCGCTGAAGAGCAGCGTCGAGACGCTCAGGAATCCGGGCACGTCGAACATCGCCGTCGGCCCGACGACGAGCATGCGCTTCTTCGAGCCGTAGCCGTCGTTCTTGGTGTTCCAGTCGAAGCCGGCGGTCAGGCCGAGGCCGCGCACCGGCCCGAACTTGAGCTCCTTGCCGGCGACCTTGCCGATGTCCAGGGTGTTGCGAAACACCGCGTAGACCTCTTGCGCACCGGCATTGCCGGCCGTGCCGTTGCCCGGGTCGTTGTGGTCCGACATCAGGAAGTCGACGTTGATGAAGGTCGTGCCGTACTTGTAGCCGGTGACGTTGGTCAGCGCGAGGATGGTCTTCTTGATGTCCGTGCGCGAGCCGTCGGCGTTGTTGTCGAACGGCTCGGCGAACTTCGTGCCGTAGCGCAGGCTGAGCGCGGTGTCACTCCAGTCGGCGGCGTGCACCACGGGCGCAAACATCGCCCCGAAAAGCGAACCGATCGCGGTCGCGCGCAGCGCCGAGCGGCGCAGGGACGTTCTACTTCTGAGCATGTCATGCCTTGGGGTTGGGGATGACCCCGACCCAGCATGATCTATGCCATCAATTCGGCGCGGATTGTCGGCAATCCGCGCGTCGAGAAACCGCGATCCTGGTCGGGCGGCGCGCCTCCCGGCGCAGCCGCACTCGCGGCAGAGTGCGCGGGACCGGCGCTCAGGGCCCGTTATGGATCGTCGGGTCGTACACGATCTGTCCGCCGCCGACCTTCTGCACGGTCACGGTGTACTTGAACGTCCCGGCGCTGGAATTGTGGTCGTAGATCTTGGCGACCACGTTGTCCGGCCCCACGGTTCTCGACGGATCGGGGAACTCCGTCCCGCCGTTCTGCACAACGATCGCGTTGTCTTCCGGAAAGATGTAGCCATCGGTCTGCAGCAGGAACTGCAGGTGAATCTTGCGGCCATCCGCCCAAATGGGGTCCGGATCGCAGCTCACTTTGCTGTCGGTGTCGACTGTCACGATCACTTGGTTGGGCTGGCTGGTTGTATTCATGGCGTTCTTTGGCCTCAGGGATGTGCCGGCGCCGTCCCCCCGGCGGCAGCCAGTCGTTGGCGGAGATCGGCGTACGCGGGATGCCGATAGGGGGAAGCGTCGATGCGCGCGGCCAGCGCACGCGCATCAGTGATCGAGCCCAGGCGCAGGCGCGCCTGAGCGAGCAAAGTCATGGCCGGTAGCTCGCCGCTCGCCGCCAGCGATTGCAGGCGCTCAGCAGCAGCCAGCCAGTAACGGCGTGCCTCGACGGATTGCGCGTTGCGCAGCAGCAGATCACCGAGCGCCAGCTCGGCCGCCGAGACAATGTGGGTCTGCTCGGCATCCAGCGGCTTACCGTCGGCAACGGCCCGTTGCGCCGTCATATCGAAGCGCTCGAGTTCCAGCAACGACTCGGCGGACGGCTCGGTCAGCGCGACTCGGTTCAGCAGCAAGCTCCCGGCCAGCGCGATGTTCCATTTGTTCCGCGTACCGTCGGAGGCCAGGAGGCGCTGCGCATCGGCTGCCGCGCGCGCCTGGGTTGCGCGCGCCGCATCGAGCTCGCGCCGCGCAACCTGGATTTCGGCAAGGCTCACTCGTGCGAACGCCACATGAGCCAGCAGCTCGTTGTTGGCCCGATCGACCGCGGCCAGTGCCTCGAATTGTGCAAGCCCGTCCTCGGCCGCCTGCGCCGCCGCCGCATAGCGGCCGAGCATGAGTTGCAGCCGACCGAGCTCGTAGCTCGCGTTCGCGCGCAGTTGCTGCGCGAGCTGGTGCTTGTCGGCATCGGGCAGCGCCCCCAGCAGCTCGGCCTTGGTGCGCTGCGCTTGCACGGCATCCTCGAATCGGCCGAGCGCCTCGTCGGCCTTCGCCATCCAGCCCCAGGTGTTGGCCAGTTCGACGCGGTACTCGGGCCGTGCTTCGACCACGGCAGCCAACGCGTCGCGCGTCTCTGAAAATGCCTTCAGGGCTTGCGCCGCCCGCGAGCTCTCGAGGTAGACCACTCCGAGGTTCTGCGCAGCAAAGGCTGTTTCGGCGCGCCAATCCGGGTTCTCCGGATCCTTCTGCACGAGCTGCTGCGCAAGCGCCTGATATCGCGCAAACGACGCCTCGGCATCGGCCAGCCGGCCGCGCTGCCGCGCGATGTAGCCGACCCAGTAGACGCTCTGCGCGTGGTCGAAGATGCGCTGCGTGTCACGCGGATAGCGCGCCATCAGTTCGGCGGTGCTGTCGGCCGCGCGCTGGAAGACGCGCAGCGCCTCATCGAGGCTGCCACGGCGTTCGGCGATCTCGCCGATCAGGTGCAGCGCGCGGGCGCGCCGGCCCAGCGAATCGGCGTCGAGCCGGCCGGCGTCCTGCGCGTCGTAGTAGGCCAGCGCCTGGGCGCCGACGGCATCGAGCGCATCGAGCCGGCCGACCGGCTGCAGCTTCTTGCGCAGGTCGCCGAGCATGAATTCGATCAAGCCCTCGGCCTGCACCTGCTGGCGCTTCGCCTCGTTGGCCTCCCACAGTGCCACGCCGATGCCCACGGCCAGCGCGGACGTGACGACGACGCCCGCGGCGACACCGAGCCGGTGCCGGCGGATGAACTTGGCCACCACATAGGACACCGAATCGGCCCGCGCGGCGACCGGCTCGTTGTTCAGGTAGCGGCGCAGATCGTCGGCGAGCGCCGCGGCATTCGGATAGCGCTCGGCCGGCGCCTTCTTCAGCGCGCGCGCGACGATGTTGTCGAGATCGCCGCGCAACGCGCGGGCGCGCTTGACGCGAGCCGCGCGGAAGCTGCCGGCGCCGTGCGAGGCAGCCTCCGACAGGCGCCGAGGCTGGGTCTCGACGACCGCGCGCATCTGGTCGAGCGGCGTGGTGGTGTCGCTGCCGGCGGTCGGGTGCACGCCGGCGAGCAGCAGGTACAGCAGCACGCCGAGCGCGTAGACGTCGGTCGCGGTCGTCACGTCGCCGCCCTGCACCTGTTCCGGCGCGGCGTACTGCACCGTGAACGCGCGGCCCGCGGCCTGCGTGATCTCGGTGGCGGGCGCGCCGGGCGCGGCATCGTCGAGCAGCTTCGCGATGCCGAAGTCCAGCAGCTTGACCTCGCCGCTGTCCGTGACCAGGATGTTCGACGGCTTCAGGTCGCGGTGCAGGATCAGCCGGTTGTGCGCATGCGCGACCGCGGCGAGCACGTCGAGGAACAGCCGCACGCGCTGCGCAAGCTCGAGCGCGCGATCTTCGCAGTAGCGATCGATCGTCACGCCGGCGATGTATTCGAGCACCAGGTACGGCCGCGCGCCGCCGCCGGTCACGCCGGCATCGAGCAGCTTCGCGATGTTCGGGTGCGCGAGCCGCGCGAGGATGCTGCCTTCGCGCGCGAACCGCTCGACGCCGCCGCGCGCCACCAGCCCGGCGTTGAGGAACTTGATCGCGACGTGGCCTTCGAAGCGGCCGTCGGTGCGCCGTGCGAGCCAGACGCTGCCCATGCCGCCCTGGCCGAGCTCGCGCTCGATCGTGTAGGCGCCGACGGTCTCGCCGACCAGGCTCGCCTGCGCCAGGTCATCGGCTTCGCGCAGCAGCGCCGGCCGTTCGAGGAAGGCCTCGGTGTCCATCTGGGCGAGCCGGTCGATCAGCGCGGCCATCTCGTCGGCGAGCGCTGCGTCCTCGTCGCGCAAGGCGGCGATGCGGCGCGCGCGCGCCGCAGCGTCGCTGTCGAGGATCTCGTCCAGCAGCGGGCTCAGGCGTAGCCATCGGGTCTTGTCGATCGGGCGCATCTCGTCGTGTTCGGTGCAGGCCAGCCGCATCGGCGGCCCCATCATCGGAAACGGGCTGGCGCGTCGAAACCCGACACGCCGGGCCGTACTGTCAGCGCAGCGCCATCGACAAAAACAGCCGCGCCTTCTGCCAATCGCGCTGGACTGTGCGTTCGGTCACGCCCAGGCATTCGGCGATCTCGGGTTCGGTCAGGCCACCGAAGTAGCGCATCTCGACGACCTTGGCGAGCCGCTCGTCGACGCTCGCCAGCTCGTCCAGCGCTTCATGCACCCGCAGCAGCTCCTCGTCTTCGGCGGCGATCGAATCGCCCAGCGCGGTGTCGAACGTCACGTGCAGCGCACCGCCGCCGCGCCGGTCGGCCTGGCGGGCCCGTGCGATGTCGATCACGATCGCGCGCATCGCCCTCGCGGCGTAGGCGAGGAAGTGCTTGCGGTCGGTGAATTCGAGCTTGCCGGCCTGCTGGATGCGCAGGTACGACTCGTGGACCAGCGCCGTGGTGTCGAGCAGCGTCAGTTCGCCGGAACGCCGCAACCGGCTGCGCGCCAGGCGGTGCAGCTCGTCGTACAGCAACGCGACCACGCGGTCGGCGGCCCCGCCGTCCCCGGCGCGGACGGCCTGCAGCAGCGTGGTGATCTCGGCAGTCATGGTGTTCGCGAATTTTCGTGCACTGCACAACGCGTCGGGTTCGTATCGATCGGATCGCGTGTCGGGTTTTGCACGCGCCCTGCGTATTCGAAGGGAAGGGAATCGCCGGCACGCCGCTTCGTCGGGCGCCGGCGGCCCGTTCGGTCGACGACGCGACTACCCCCATTGGACGACACGCCATGCCCGATCGAGCATTCCAGATCAACGAGCCCGCCGCGGCGCTGCGCGATTCTGCCAAGGCCGACGCCGCGCCTGCTGCGGAGCTGCCTTATCGCGCGCCGCTCGGGCCCGTTGTCGACCGGCAGCTCGCGACTTCGCGCCGCAATGCAACGCCGCTGGCGGTGATCGCGCTGAGCCTCGACGGGGTCGATTCGATCCGCGAGCGCTACGGGCCGCGGGTCGAGAACCAGCTGCTGTACGCGGCGTGGAACCGGCTGAAGAGCCACCTGCGTGCGTCCGACCTGTCGGTGCGGGTCGGCGACGCCGAGTTCGCGGCGATTCTTCCCGACGCCGGTGCCGAGACGGCCACGATGGTCGAAACGCGCATCCTGGACGCGCTCGCGCGGCCATACGGCATCGACACGCTGGCGATCGCGGTGGCGTTGCGGGCCGGCGTCGCGGTGTACCCGCACGACGGCGCGACCGGCGAAGCGCTGGCGAGCGCCGCGCTCGCGGCCTGTGCGGCCGATCGGCCGTGGGCGCGCTGACGCACTGACGCGGCCGCCGCAGGCGACGCCGGCGTCGTCAGGAATCGCGGTACAGCGTCGCGCGCTGCCGCTGCGGCAAGTCGCGGTCGTAGGCCTCGCCGTCGATCGCCGAATCGGTCAGCGCCGCCAGCATCGTGCCGGCCGACGGAACGGTGCGTGGTGCCGCGCTGCTGCGGTCGGCCCACAGCTTGGAGCGCTGCATCGCCCGCGCGCACTGGAACAGCACGGTCTCGATGTCGACCACGATCACGCACTTCGGCGGCGTGCCGTCCATCGCCAGGCGTCGCAGCAGCTCGGGCGCCACCGAGATGCGGGCGCGGCCGTTCACGCGCAGCGTCTCGCCGACGCCCGGGATGAAGAACAACAGCGCGACGCGCGGGTCGGCCACGATGTTGCGCAGGCTGTCGATGCGGTTGTTGCCGCGCCGCTCCGGCAGCAGCAGCGTGTGCTCGTCCTGGACCGTCACCAGGCTCGCGGGATCGCCGCGCGGCGATGCATCCAGCCCACCGGCGCCGGCGGTCGCGAGCACCGCGAACGGCGAGGCCTCGATCCACTGCCGATAGACCGGATGCAGGAACGGCACCTCCTTGCGGACCGAGGCCTCGCCGACGCTGCCGAACAGGGCTTCGAGCGACTGGAGTTCGGTGACGGTGTGCGGATCAGGCATCGTGTTGCGCCTCGAGGGCTATTGGAGTCGATCGTGCGGGCGGATCAGCTCTCGCTGACGTAGCCGCGTTCGAGCGCCTGCGCTTGGTTCTCGAAGATCGCCATCGCGGTCAGCATGCGCCGGAAGCCGAACTTGCGGTAGAACGGTTCCTTTCCGGGCACCGAGTACAGGATGATCTTCTTGTGCTCCTTCGAGAAGGCGACGAGCTTCGCGACGATCTCCTTGCCGACGCCGCCGCCCTGGTGCGTCGGCAGCACTGCGACATCGCAGATGTACGAGCAGTCGGCGCCGTCCGCGAGCGCGCGTCCGGCGCCGACGAGTCGCCCGTGCTCGCGCGCGAAGCAGCAGTAGCGGCTGTTCGCGAACACGGTCGCGAGCCCGGCGGCGCTCTTGTTGCCGAGCGGCGCGGCGCGATACAGCGCTTCGAGCTCGGCCCAGTCGATGCCGTCGATGGAGTAGGACCAGGCGATGGCCAAGGGCAGCTCCTCTTGAGAAGATGGACACGGGCAGTGAAGGCGCCACTGTACCGAAGACCCCACCCGCGAATAAACGGCCCACAACCGAGCCGGAGCGGTTCACACTGGACGCATGCGCTCGAACCGCCCCGCCCTCCGCCATCCGCTTCGCGGCCCGCGTCGATTGCGCTGGCCAGCGCTTGCGCTCATTGCCGGCGCCGCGTTGCTGCTGGTGGCTTCTGTGGCCGCGCTCGCGCAGGCCAGTGCCGATGTGGTCTCGGCTTGCGAGCAGGCGGTCCGCCAGGCGCTGCCGGTGGGCGAGCGTCATGACGTGAGCTTCAACGCACCGCCGGCCGTGCAGCCGGCGATGTCCGACGGCAGCCAGACCGTGCTGCGCGGCGCCGGCCGGGTGCGCAGCGCGAGCGGCTCGCGCGGCTTCACCTACAGCTGCAACGTCGATCCACGCAGCGACGAGGCGGTCGGCGTCATGCTGCGCCGCTCGCCGGCCGCCGCCGAGACCGTGGCCCGCGCGCAGGTCGACCCTGACCTGAGCCAGCTGTCGCCGCTGGCCTGCGAATCGCGCGCCGCCGAAGCCCTCAAGCAACGCTGGCCGCGGGTATCGCAGATCAGCTTCGACGCCAACACCCGCCAGCTGCGGCAGGACGTGGCCGGGCGGGCCGAACTGCGCGGCCAGGGGCGCGCGCTGCCGACGCCGATTTCGCCGACGACGTTCTTCGAGTTCGACTGCGCGATCGACGCGAAGGACGGGCGCGTGCTGAGCGCGCGCGTGTCGGGCTGAGCTGGAACAACAGGGGTCGGGCATTCGCCGACGCGTTGGCGCTGCTCGTGGGCCCTCACCCCAACCACTCACCGCGCGGGCCGCTTGCCGAGGTGGCCCAGCGGCAGTGCCGCGCCGGCCTTCACCTCGCCGAGTGAAAAACTCGTGTGCAGGTTGTTCACGTGCGGCAGGTTCAGCAGCGTGTCCAGCGACAGCTTCGAGAACGCGTCCAGATCGGTCGTCATCACCTGCAGCTCGAAGGTGCCCGAGCCCGAGATGTAGTGGCACGAGATGACCTCGGGGATGCGGCGGATCGCGTCTTCGAGCTGGCGGGTGGCCGATGCGGTGTTGCGGTCGGCGTCGACGCGCACGAATGCGAGCACGCCCAGGCCGATCTTGCGGCGATCGATCTCGGCGCGGTAGCCGGTGACGTAGCCCTGCTCCTCGAGCCAGCGCACGCGGCGCCAGGTCGGCGCGGCCGAGATGCCGATGCGCGATGCGAGCTCGGCGTTCGACAGCCGCGCGTCGAGCTGCAGCTCGCGCAGGATCGCGATGTCGTAGCGGTCCAGTTCGGCGCCGTGCGGCGACTCGGCCGGGTC
>Ga0070706_100001422_pt1 | contig 25336 bp, 19 predicted proteins | sample KBSK5501metaG_FD_65476 | JGI IMG/M metagenome (GOLD analysis project Ga0070706, IMG submission 65476) | Corn, switchgrass and miscanthus rhizosphere microbial communities from Kellogg Biological Station, Michigan, USA - KBS K5-50-1 metaG | ecosystem: Host-associated > Plants > Roots >... | reverse complement strand
ATTGGTCGCCTCGTCCCTCTAACAGGCCAGATCAGCTATTTTTCTATGCAAGGATCATCGACGACACTTATGGAGATCACAGCCGATGCACATGGCATCATCTGGGCCACTTCGTTCACGTCCGGTCTCCTACTTAGCTTTAATCCGAAGACCGCTATATTCACACCATACTATGCACCTTCATCGGGCGGCCTGTATGGAATCACCATTACACCGACAGGTCAAATATGGGTGACGATTTCGGCTGAGAATGCAATTGCGCATCTCGATGTTACAACAAACCACTTCATCGAGTATGCTATTCCAAGTAGTGGAAGTTTGCCTCTCGGTGTGGTAGTGGGAGCTAATGATTCGCTGTGGTTCACTGAAGCAGGTAGCAATAAGATAGGTATGTTGAGACCATAGATAGACGAACCTGGCGGAGATTGCCTACTACAGGTTCATTTGTAAGTTCACTTCAGATACTTCTCGAACCAACTAAGGATATGTAGCAAACGCTCAGTGCGCAACTTTGGATGGCCGCCGCGAGAAAGTCCATGGCTCTGGCCTTCAAAACGTACAAAAAACACTTCTCGCCCAAGGTATTTGAGGGATGCAAAGAGTTGTTCCGCCTGTTCGATGCTACAGCGCAGATCCTGCTCGCTATGAATAATAAGTAAGGGTGTGTGGATATTCTTGACGTAGGTGATGGGCGACATACGCATATAACGATCCAGGTCTTCCCACGGGGTCGTATCCAGTTCATCGTCAGCAAATGTCCAACCTAAGTCGCTAGAGCCAAATTCAGAAGCTAGATTTGTGACGCTGCGATCAGTCACTGCTACCTTGAAGCGGTCGGTATGCCCAATCAGCCAGTTGGTCATATAACCCCCATAACTGCCGCCAGTAACACCCATACGCTGCTCGTCGATGTATCCTTTTTGCAACAAGGTATCCACGCCAGCCATAATATCTAGCGAATCTTTCTCACCCCAGGCTCCTCGTACCGCTAACGAAAAATCACGTCCATAGCCACAACTACCTCGTGGATTCGTGTAGAGAACAACGTAGCCAGCGGCCGTCAATAACTGCATCTCATGGAAAAACCCATAGCCATACTGTGTTGCAGGACCACCATGAATTTCCAGGATCAACGGATATTTTTTAGATTGATCAAAACCACTCGGCTTCATTACCCAGCCATCCATCGGCCAGCCATCTGCTCCAGTATAAGGCATATATTCAGGAGTAGAAAAGTCGATCTCACTGAGCAAAGCATCGTTGAATGAAGTCAAACGATGCAACTCGCTTTCTGGGGCCACTGATCGCACAAAGATTTCCTGTAATCGTGTTGGACTCGCTATCAGTAAAGCCATCTTGCTGGTAGACTGATCAATGCTGAAATCTCGTGTATGTACTTCTCCAGGAGTAAGCGTTGGTGGTGTAGTACCAGCCCCACCAGTTGATATAGCAAAGATGCGTGAAGCTCCCCTGCGACTTGCGAGCGCATAGAGTGTTCTTCCATCGATTGACCAGGTAGCAACTGGTGAGAGATGCTCGTCATCAGTATCGCTATTCGTCCAATCCTGGAAGGTTCCTTCGAAATCTTGAGACAAACAGGTTGCGGAGCCTTGTACAGTACTCGCGGGGATTGTATACAGGTCGAGATGCCCCCCAGAATGAAGCTTGAGGCCGCCCAAGAAAGCGAGAGTAGAGCCGTCAGGTGACCAGGAAGGCGCACTGCACGCTAGAGAGCCATTGGTCAGACACTTTAAATCAACGGCTTTCCCCTTGGTAATGATCAGAGTATAAATGTCAGGGCAAGGTAAGCGCCAGCGATCTTCTGCGCGGCTGGAGACAAAAGCTATGCGGGATCCATCGGGAGACCAGGCGTGATTAGTATCGTCCCAATCACCCTCAGTTAGTTGTTGCGGATCACCGCCAGCGGTATCGATCAGGAAGAGGTGATTGCGTCTTTCATAGATAAAGCCGACGCCATCGAGCCGGTACCATAGCCTATCGATGACTCGTACTTTAGGCAGCGCTTTCCCATCCTCATTTTCTTCATCTGCCGGTCCAACTTGCGCATTAAATACTATCCGTTTGCTATCCGGTGACCAGATAGGATTAGATGCCCCATGTTGCATAAACGTGAGTTGTTGCGCCTCTCCACCATCAGTCGGAATAAGCCAGATCTGCGTTTTACCTTTACCCCTTTTTTTCTGCTCTTTTTGATCTTTACCAGCAGGTTCACCATCTCGATCTGTGACAAATGCAAGCCACCGCCCATTCGGCGACCAGCTTGGGCTATGAGCATTTGCCGTGCCACCCGTAAAGCGTTTCGCCTCACCGTCATCTGTTGAGGCAAGCCAGATTGAGGAACAATATTCCTGCTTCCCTTGGTCGATTGTTGTGACAACAAATGCTACTTGCTGACCATTAGGTGAAATACGCGGCTTGCTTACCTGCTTAAATTGGTACAGATCTTCAATAGTAATATTTCGCAACACAAAATATTCCTTAGCGACGGCGGCGGCTATTACGCCTTTCTCTATCAATGGCAACATCAAGTGTTTCGTGCAGTCGTTCAAAATCGTCAACATCGAGTTGCAATTCTACAGCAGGTAGATCATCGGGTTTGGCATGTCCCTCTTCATAGAGGCGTAAGACTAGCGCAAGCTCAACTTGTAGTAGACTCTCTTCAACCCCAAGCTCCTCCTCAGTCTCCAAAATCGCCTCTTCCTCGTCCTCTTCCTCTGGCTCGGTTTGTGTAAAGAATACTTCTATACGTGCACAACGGAAACGACCGGTAAGCTTGAGTGCATCGGTCGAGAGTTCCTCAGCCAGTTCCCGCACAACCTCCATCATCTGAACAAAGGCTTCTTGCAATTGCTCAAGGGCGTCTTCTTCATCTCCTAAAGTTAACTCACTCTCAGCCAACTCTTCAATATTAGATTCTACATTGCTTCCAGCTTCTGGTAAACGTTGGCGTGCAAGATCATTCAACCGTTCAAGTGCCTGGGCAAAAGCTGGAGAAAGGGGAGTACTCTCACGTTCCCCCTGCAGGATATCTTCTTTATCGCCTGTTTCTTCTATTTCGCTATCTACTTCCTCTTCATCATCGTCATCGTCTGAACCCAGACCCGCGGCTTCCTCCACCGCTAATATCTGCTTGTGGAGTTGATCGACTACATCCCGGTTCATATATGCATAGACACGCGCCTGTCGTGAGGCTGCTACAAAAAGAAACGGAGGCCAGTCCCGGTAGCGGTCTTTAACACGTATGTAGCGCAACTCCACCATTCCCAACGTATCAAGTCGTAGTGAAAGCTCCATTATTCCCTCCTGTAGTTGAATTGACATCATCATACCACAACTGGGAGCAGTTTCTACAACTAGAAAAGCGAAAGGATTACATTAACCTACTCCCACTGAGTCCAGGCTATCTTCAGCTTATGGCGCACCAGGAATAGTGCTGTGGCAATCACAACCAGCATAACACCAAGCAACATGAGCGCCAGTGAGGGAGGTGTAGATAGGAAGAGCGCCCTCAATGTTCCTACAATAAGCAGGGCAGCGCTACTGAGGATAAAGGTGCGAATTCGCGTCGCAATTCCCAACAGAAGTAAGGCCAGGGACTCACCCATGAGAACCAGCGTCGGAGTAAGATTACTATCGCTGAAGCTGAACCAGAGTGCAGGTAACAAGAGCAGAACTGCACCTGTTAAAGCAACGATCTGTCCAGCCCAATTTCGCTCGGGAAGCGTCTCATCACGCATGATAAATGGTGCAACAACAGAGAGGTAGCTGGCAGGAGCCAATAGGAGAATATCTAGTCTTGTCTGGCCGAATGCTGACAATTCCCAGGAAATCACCAGGGAGCACAGCAAACCAGCAACATAATAACACCAATGTTGTAATACTTTTGCATTCTGCAAACTTCTCAGGCTTTTCTCCCCATCGTTTGCTGAGGTGTTCGCCTGAGCAACTATACCTGTATGTAATCGACCATACCAGAACAGCAATAGTGCCAGTTCGAGCAGCGCCCCTGCACCAACGTGCGCAAGTTGTCCCGAGCCGGCAGAGAGCCCTCCCTGCCCGATAATACTCAACACTACAATCGTCTGGCCACCTAAACCGAGTATTACATGCGGTATTGCTGCCGGTAGCCAGCGCGAGGTAGGCGGAATGATTTTCCAGGTGAACTGCGTGGCGAAAATCACAAGGCAGAGCAAGCTGTATGCAATCATTAGAGGGACAAGGTCTAGTGGAGGTTTCTCCCACAACCAGATAGTCCATGCGGCCAGGCCAGCAGGAAACACAAGTAATTCTGGTATGCGCTCTACAAGCATTATCACCAGGGCAATGATAGTGAATGCCAGCATGCAATAGCCAATGAAGCCTGTTACAGGGTGCTCTAAAGACAGAGAGGTCCAGAAGCCCACCAATACTGCAGCAACCAATGCTGTTACATACCAGGGCCAACTCCAGGTAAATTGTCGCAAAGGCTGTAGGGATTTCGATATCGAGGTTTTGCTTATCAATCGCTTCGATACAAATCCTATGATCAATCCAATAAGCGCCATGGCTATACCGATGCCAAGCAGATAATATGCAGTCAATTCCAACGCAAGTGAGGTGCCCCATATGGCGAAACCGGCAACCAACCATAACCACACAGGCTGTCTTTCAATGACCAGCACTGCGAAGGCTACCAGCGCATAGATCAGTAAGGCATCTGGAACTGCTCCGTAGAAAGGCCTATTGATAGTTGCAAGCGTACCATAAACACCCGTCAGAACCGCTGCAGCAAGGGCAGCAGCGTAGAAAGGCAAGGCATATGTTAGAAACCTATTTCTACGCACTGAGCCGAGAAATGGCATCGGTTCGAGTCTGAAAAATCTCACTGAGACACCTAGCGCAGCACAGACCAGGGCAACAATGGGCGGGCGATACAGATCGCCCAGGGAACCAGCCGAGATGATTACCGACCAGGTTGCAAATGCAGGCAGAATCCACATTGGGATATCAGTATGTTCTATCACGCCAATGATATAGGTGAGCGCCGCGAAGCCAAGCAATGCCCAGCTCGTAGCAAGCAGATGATCCTGGGTATAGCCTGTATATCCAGTCATAACTGCGGAAAGCACAGCGATGATGTAGTACGGCAACGACCAATCTCTGCCAGCGAAACGGCTAATAGCAACACCTGACAAGGCCAATACAGGCGTGAGGACGAGCAATACCCAGAACGAATTGGTGGGAATGAGCAGCGCGCCGATGGCAAAGCCTACCGTAGGAACAAGCCACAATTTCATCCGTGCCAGAGCAGAAGAAGCATGCCAGGTAACTGCCAGCAAGGCAATTTCCACCGCAATTGGGATTTGAACGCCGAATGTATATTGAACAGCGCTCATATCATATGTGACGTTATGTATTGAAGCTAGTATACCGTAGACAAGACCAACAGCCAGCAAAGGCCATTCCCACATATTTACAATATTCAGTCTGGTGAGATCCTGTGCTTGTGCGACATTCCACCTGTTAGAGATGAGTCGACGGATAGCCACGGATATCAAAGGCATTAAGATACCCAAAAGCAGCATTATTAATGGTCTATTCCATAAAGTTGGTATGGCGAAAATTGCGAAAATCAGTGGTAGGAAGAGCAAGTTTTGGCGATGCTGGTAAAGCAACACTGCGTATAGAAGAGCTGCAAAGGAAAGCAACAGAGCGCTGATGATATCATGGTTCTGACTGAGGCTCAAACTAAGGGTTGCGATCATCCCAAAAAGTGCCAATATATCTAGTGGATTAGCCCATGCCGGGCTGTAGAGCCTTCGGACAATCACGGCTCCCGCTACAAGAAGCAGCGCCAGGCCAAGAAAAGCCCAGACAGGTTGGATACTATAAGTCAACGCGACAATGCTGTATTCCCAATTGAGCAAGAAACCACCGAGCAGGAGCAGCCAGCACCATTTAGCTTTCGATGGGGTTTTTCCTAAACCTGCCCGATAGAAAGTGATGCTGAGGGTAAGTAAGATGCCGAGACCCACCGCGACGAGTTCAGCCACTGTTCGCCAGCTGGCTTGATAAAACAAGGACGATGAGCCTGAAGACAGGCTATTGGCAAAGGCAAAAAGCTGTACTGGCAAGAGTGGTGAGCTAATCAAAGGTACAACGAACACTAAGACCAACGCTATTTGATCCAGACCGAGGCTGAAAACCCCAAACGGTTGAAGACGACGTCCTGCAAACCTGTTAAGTCCGTGATAAAGGAGTGCAGTGACTGTTAATGCCAGCGCATAGCCGATAGGCTCAAAATTAGATGCATAGCAAAAAGCCAACACTGATGCCAGAATTATATAGGCAAGGACAAGCACGGCCCGCGTCCATTTCGCCAGCCAAAGTGAGAGAGTTGCCCAGAGCAGCAATAGCAGTGTCATGCTCAATATCGAAAAGCGTATTTCTCTCATAGGTGAACCATAAGAGTCAATCGCAACAGAATAAGTAACTGTGAAAAAAAGACCCGGCAAACTGCTCGCTACTATGGCATACATTACGTAGCGCATAGGATTTCGCAGCACTACCAAACGATCTGTAAATGGCCATGCGCTACCGCCAGAACGCTTCAAAGAGATGGTTGCAGGAATAGCGAGTATCATTGCCATACTCGGCCACCACCAATAAGCAAGGTTAAGAGCATCGGAAACTGCCAGATCAGCCACGAGCAGAGCGATCATACCCAGATAGGCAAAGGGAATAAAGCGCTGGTAAATGGCCATCACGGTATACATGATCGCCGCATAGGTGGCAGAGATTGCGATGAGTACAGGTACAGAGAACTCGATATTGCTGCCACTAATCAATCTATAAGCAGAGTAGCCAACCAGAGGGATCAGGAGAGCGAAGATGATCGTATAAATGGTCGCAACGACACGAAATGTTTGAAAACGATAAGTAACAAAGCCAGTAATACCAAAGACAGCATGCACAACGAAGACAACCAGAAACGAAACGAAGAGGTTCGAAGTTGTGATTGTAAAACTAAGCGAACCAATCAATAGGAGAAATGCTCCTACAGAAGCCACGATATTGATTGCCTGGTCAGCAAAGAACTCTCTCCAGGAGAATACACGGTGCGGAGGTTGTGGCCTCGCCGGATGAGGAGCGACAACAGGTTCTTTTTGTGGCAATCCCTGTGAGAAAACAGGTAACGGAGCTCCCTTAGTTTCTTCCAGAACTTTTGGCAAAGAAGGGGTAGCGACAATGGGCGCAACGGGAGTTTGCGCTTCGACAGAAATGTGGGCAACAGCAGGCGAGATTAACGTTTTGAGATAGCTCACTGCATTCAAGCGAAACTGATAACGGCGTATCAATTCGTCAACCTTTAGATTGCCACCACCATACTTGGAAACTCGCTGAAGGTCATGAATAGATGACTGCAGAAAAAACTCTTCTTTATTCGGATTCACGGGATAATTACAGCGTGGGCAATTTTCTGTTGTCTGTGGATTAACAGACAAGCCACAACAATCGCAATGTGATACAAGTGTCTGTTTCATTAGACTACCTCCTATGTATGTGACTCTTCTTTGCTAATAATACTTTGAATGCGTTTAGCAGCTTCATCGCGGGTAATCTTACCAGCCAACAAGTCATCAAGCACTTCATTAATGGTAGGCGGTATTTCAACTGATGCGGACTGAGCAGGTACTACAAGATCAGGTGCAAGTTCCGTAATTGTAGGTGTTTCTGTGGTAGCAGGGCGCTTCGTGAGATCACTAAAGAGATGCTCGCGCCTTGCAGTCCAGAGATAAATGCCCAAGATCAGTACTCCGACCACTAATGCAGACACCCCAGCTCGAGCAACCTGCTGCCAATTTTCGAATGGTGAACCGAGTAAGTATGTGCCAAGAGCATAAAGCGCAACTGCTCCCCCAATCGCTGCGGACAGGATACCGCCAGCAATCAGAGCGAAGACGAATCCACGCCGGGGATCTGAAGCGACTGCAGCATCATGTTTGAAACCCTGGTGCAGGTTGAAGTCAAAGGGAATATACGCAAGCCCGGTGACGATTAAGGCAAGTGCTGGTGCCCAGCCACGTAGACCAGGCTGGATGCCGGCAAGAAGCTGGAAAACATTCAGGAATAAGAGTGCAATACCCCACCAGAACGCAGCGGCAAACAAAGCAGTAATAATGGCCTCTCCGATCAAGATTGTGGTTACCCACCCCAGGCGTGCAGACTCTTTCCTGGCAGCAATTCGCAACCAGAGTGCGTAGACTCCGGTGATAAGTAGACCCAGGGAAATGAAAGCTGCGAAATTGTAACTATTTAGAATTTCACTTGCAGATAGAGAGACACTGAAAAGTGCCAGAATGCCCAATTCGATGGCACGACTAATTCCGTACAATATGAGGCCAACGCCATAGGCAAAGCTGGTGAAATGCAAGATACTGCGCAGGAGAGAAGCACTATCATTACGTGTAAAATATCCATAAGCGATCCAGAACACCACAATCCACAGCGTTGATACCATCAAACTGAGCAGATTCGGGCCAGAGCACCCGGTAAAGCCTCCGCACGCAATTGTCCCAGTTACCTGACCATTAAAAATAAAAGCTTCCACCAGTTGAAAGAAGGTATTGAACCAGGATAAAGTCAGGACAATCAGAAGGATGAGTTGCACACCATACAAATGCAGACGCTGAAATGCCATTGCTGCACCAGGTCCTGCTTGGGTTCGTTGCCGCTCCAATTCAAGTACTACTAACAAAAGAAAGGCAGAAACGGCGAACGCAGCTGAACCTGTGAGGTCAAGTGCGGGATCATGACCAAGTTGGGCAATTACCGCTGTTGCTGAAACAACTATGGCTAATGGCGCAACGAGCAACTCGGTGATATTCAAGAAGAAGGAGCGGATTGCACTGCGTCCAGCCACAGGATCATTACGCATATCGCGGCGGATCAACCAGTAATGTAAGATTCCGAACAATGCAGCTATGAACCACGACACTGCAAAAAACACGGTGACTTGCACGATTGCAGCGTTTGTTGGAATGGTGCCGTATACACCTCGCAGCGGAGTAAGCGACAGGAGAGTCTGTAACAACATACCCAAGCCAACTGCTGCAAAGATCAACATAGCAATCAAGACGGTATAAAGATAAACGCGGGAAAGATTGCGTGCCATGTCTTCCTCCTTCGATAACAGGATAATACCTTTTCTATGAAAGAATATTACAGCAATATATGGACGGAGGTATGGGGCAAATGTCACATCTTTCTTACAATTTCTTTATGTTAAGGAAGCTGCTTGAGAGAGGGAGCCTGGACAGTTCGATATCCTGCACGTTGTATCCGATTGAAAAAGAAGCCTTTATTCTTGACGTTCTCTCTTTATGAGTTAGAATATCACAAGAGCAAGGCTGATGAAGTTTGAAGTTTCGAGTTACAGCAAATAGAGAGGATTATTCTTGTACAACGCTTTGCACTTCTTCAATGCATGCAACTTTCATGATCTCAACGGCGTAACCCCGCTTCTTCCATTTTCCTACTCCCCTCTCCAAACGAGCCTCTAAATCCATGCGTGTACGTGCTTCTACCAAACCCGTAGAAGTCACAGGGGTATGTTCAGGATGGGTGATACAGTAAGTGACGTAGTACTTCATACTCTCTGCCTTCTTTGTTTCCTAATAAACTTCTCAAATGCTCTGTTTAATGGTCATCGTTCGTCGCTTCAAATTGATCTGACGCAGGTAGTTGGCAAGATGTGCATTGAAAGTCAACCCATCGTACCACTCAGGGTAGATTGGATGAAGCGACTGGAAAGCAAGGGTGATCACGTGCTGAGCAAACTGTTGTTCGTCCATTGCGGTGAGGAGGGTTCGCAGTTGAAGTGGATCAGGGGCATTCCATGACGCAGGCTTTTCACTTTCTGACCCAGCTATGTTAAAGCTCAGTTGAGAGATAGCTTCGGTATCAGTAAATACCGGGGTATATCCTAATGCAAACCAGGTTTCTTCCGCTAAATCAGGAGATTTCAGAGTGAGATTACTTCTTTCTACCCATCGCTGAATGATTTGAGAGAGGTCAGCATCGCAGAGCGCAAGTAAATCCAACTTGACTTGTTTGACGAAAGTTCGGGATTGGCCGTTCATCTTCATTGGAAATCCTTCCTGATACCACGTTTGCTTAAAGAGAAGGAGAACACAAACAAGGCTTAGGGGAAGAGCAGCTATGATCCATTTTTCTTTTTGAATAAAAGAGATAACATTTCACTAACTGAAGCTCTTATCGCATCAAATATGTGAAAAGACCTTTTGCTACTCTTCCCAGCGCTACGCACTACTTGTGATGATGACCTGGTTAACGGGCGCGACGCCTTCTGCGTCGTTGTGCTTCAGCTTTGCGTTTTCGCCGAGCTTGAGGACTTTCGTAATGTCTACGCCGTCGTGCCTCTGATAGGATCCCAGCTTCCTGCACCTTGCGTTTGAACCGTTTGAGTACGTACTCAAACGAATCACCTGGATTCACCATAACTTCTGTCATGAAGATTACCAGCGCGATCGTTGGTCGCTCGAGCGTCCGCTTCTTTGTGCCTGGTAACAATCACTACAATATACTGGTTTGTCGCCTCGTGGCTCAAATGGCACCTGTGCTTCATTACCACAATTGGAACAGGTTACGATGTACATCTGGCGAGGTTCACGCTCGCGGTAATCACCACTGCGACCCCTACTACTATTGTATCCACCTCCAGACTGCTTGCGTGCAGCCCGGCAGTCCGGACAACGACTCGGAGAATTCGTCAATCCACGGCTCGCATAAAATTCCTGTTCGCCGATGGTGAAGGTGAATTCTGCATTGCAATCGCGACAATACAAGGTTTGATCTGACAATGACATGTTTCTACTTTCTCAATTCCTGGGCTTAATACCCAATTTATTCTCGTGTATCGTGCGGCTTGCAATAGACAATCTTCTCCTACAATGCACTATACAGCATTTACTAAGTATACCATACCCGTCTATAGGAGCTTTTTTTTCTATTTTCCCACCAAATCTGAACGTGACAGTTCATCTTCAACGATTTTTTTGCATTTACGTCGCTCGCGTGCTCTGGCAATACGCTCCTGCTCCTCGCCGTCAAATATAGTTCTGTGGCATAATAGAGTTAACTAGTATGACGAATTTCTTGTTAAGGTGATGTGAGCAATATGAACCCATTCGAGAGAATAGTAAAGAGATATCAATCACTTCCTGAAGTAGATTTGACCCAAGGACGGAGTATCGCATACTCGCGGAGCACCACCAGGAGGCTCATGGAATTGATAGACGCGAATGCTCACGGTAACGTGCATGGTGGTGTCATTATGCGATTGGTCGATGAGTCGGCTGCAATTGTCGCCATTAAACACAGCCAGTGCCCGACAGTGGTTACAGCGAGGGTGGAGCGATTTGATTTTCTGGCTCCTGCATTTATTGGTGATGTTGTTTCTGTACACTGTGAAATGCACTATGTAGGCCGGACAAGCATGGAGGTCGGGGTGGAGGTTATGGCCGAAAATATAATCACAGGAGAAATACGTCATATCGCCAGTAGCTACGTGATTTATGTAGCTTTGGGTGAGAAGCGAAAACCAACTCCTGTTCCGCCACTTGTGCCTGCTGACGATGGAGAGAAAGAGATTATCGAACGGGCGCGTACTCGTCATCTGCAAATGCAGAAGATAGAAAAGGAATTGACTCAGGCAGAAGAGGAGATCCAGTAGGTAAAAACCTCATTTTTGACCTATCTGATTCGTCTCCTACTGTCAGAGACAAGCGTTTTACAAGGATAGTCCGAACCCCGTCAGAGTGGCCCTCACCACCTGCACTCCTGGTTGACCCGATGTGCAACTTGAAGTTATCCAGGTTCAGAGCAGTCCTCCTCAGACAGTACTCAAACATTCTGAGAAAATTAGACACTACAAACTCTTTCTTTGTCAACTACAAGTTGCACATCGGGTTAGTTATTTAGCGAATATTCTATATTGGTATTATTGCTGAGTATATTAGCTATTCCGTTTAGGTGAGATATGTGTTAAACTATATTTAACAACCGCTTAATATTCCTTTATGGATGTAAGTGCATACGTAGAGGAATATTAAGAAACGGTGTATCAAATTGAGTCACAAGAGCAACCAAATCGACACGATTTGATATCAATGGCATTGTAATACTTCAACCTGGACAGTAAAAAAACGACGTCTACCTACGTTTTTCTACAGTATCTACTGGAGACTACCACTTACCGACTGATCTTAAAGCGTGCTTTGTGTGTAACGCACTAACGTAATAGGAATAGTGAAACAAGAATCAACGATTTTGCTACTGGGGGGTACCAATTTCGATTGATATCCACCTCAAGTTTTTACACTGTCATTTCTTCTTCAAGAGTGTTGAAAGCGGGGAAGGAAGATGCATTTCTGCTTTATCATCGAAGCCAAATATCGACATGCGTTGATGCCTATGGGGGTTACACGGCAACTCATAGAATGGGGGCACGATGTTGATTTATTAGAACCGGAAACGACTATTACTTGCCTATCAGGTATTACTAGAGGGATGTATGATGCATATGTTTTGAAAACGGCATCAGATGGCCCTGGTCTGAGTATTTTGGAGGCGGCAGAAGCAGCGGGTATCCCTACGATAAATAATTCGCGAGCTATACGGCTGGTACGTGATAAAGCTGTTGCTACTGTATACGCTCATACTCATGGGCTTCCTACTCCTCTTACGTATTTTGTTGCACATCCTCAACTACTTGAGCAGATCCCCGCGGGGGACTACCCACTGGTCGTGAAACCGACCAATGGCAGTTCATGCCGCGGTATCTACCGTGTAGATGCCCCGGCTGATCTCGAAACACTGAAGATAGCTGAAGCTAATGCCAGTTTTTTCCTGGCCCAGCAATACGTAGAAAATAGCGGATTTGATATTAAGTTGTACGTAGCTGGAACAGAGGTCTTCGCTGTCGCGAAGCGATCTCCTCTCCACCCTGACGTACAAGTAGAAAAACGGCCTGTTCCAGTATCAATGGAATTACAGGAGCTGGCGCTGCAGGTTGGCAAAATCTTTGGACTGGACATTTACGGACTTGACGTTGTCGAGACACCTCGTGGTCCCATGGTAGTAGACATCAACGACTTCCCAAGCTTTGGACATGTACCACACGCAATAAGTCTAGTTTCAACTCATATCGAGCAGATAGCAGTTCGTCGTATTGAACAGTCCAATAGCCCAAAAACAGTAGAGTTGACTGACGTGCTGAGCAAGTTCACTGTATCTATCTCATAGAAGGGGAAGGCAGTGGCTTTCTTTTGAGAGCTATTACAAAGCGAAGGAATTATCAGTCATCCTGACAAAGGAGGGGCCACGCGATGCAAAAGTACAGGCGTATTCTAGGGAGGCGAGCAACGTTCCTCCTCATCGACTCGCTCGTGATCGTCGTTTTCCTCACGGTTTGGATGGTCGCGAGGAAACCAGTTCAAACTGAGCGATCCATCTCCTACATCAAGGCCTCAGATCACATCCTCGTGCAACTCGCCAAACTCCCTGAGCATCCTGGAGCACCGATGCACACAGTGCCGATGTGGACCCTCTATGGAGACGGAACGCTCATTTTTCGAACAGACCCAAGTGATAACTTGTGGCGAGCGCAACTTTCCCATAGCGAAATCCAACATATTCTGGTTGTGATCATCAATCAAGATACATTCTTCAACAGCATAGCACAACGATACGGGAGTATGACCTCTGAGAGGGATGACGACGAACTGCTCCTCATCGTCGATGCAAATGGTCAGCAGAAGGCAGTGGTGCTGGTGAACGAGCCAACCAATCAGTTTGCCATCGATATCAAGACAACCCATATCTTTGCCATTGAAAAGTTCCTGCTTGACTATCATCCTCTGTATACCGTGCTCTATTCTCCCAACCCCGACCCAGACGGCGTCTCTGACAATGGGAAATGAAGACACGAAACCCTGTCGAGGTATCAGGAGGAGGTCACGATGGATAAAAGTTTTATCACTACTCCACGCTCGCCAGCAGTTCGTGTGGGCAGTGTGCTCACCTGGCTTGCGTGGATTGTTTGCTATGGGTTCCTGCTTGCGGTGATCGTGTCGATCACACATCAAATCGTTGTCCCGCCACGGGCGCAGCGTATCATCCTGCTGCGCGGTATTCCCTTACCTGAAGGTCTGAAGGCCAGAGGGGCTCCAGATTCGCTTGAGCCAGGCGTCTCACAATTTTTTGATCAGTTCGGCTTTCAGGGCATTGACCCGACAACTCACCTGCTGTTTATCGCGCATACCGGTCCTATTCCTAATAATTACGATGATGTGGATCATACCTTTCACTCGGATAACCCTGCTGACATTGCCAGGGATGGCCATGTGCTCGTGTTTGATCTGCAAAAGCAGAAGCTGGTGGGGCGCTTGCCTATCCCCCGGGGGACCGGGCTGCTAGTGGTCCCTGAGCTGCACAAAGTGTTTGTATCCGGTTCTGAGCAGAGCCGGGTCTACTCGTTTGATGAGCCCTCCTTAACCAACCTCCAATTCCTCCAGTTGGAAGGGGATGCGGACCCCGCCACCCTGGGCTATGATCCGGTGCATCGTCGGCTCTTTGTGGCGGTTCCCGGGGGTGAGAATCATGCCACAGTCGAGGTGCCAGGCCAGCTCCCCATTCAGAACGAGAATATTGACCCGCAGATAGAGAGCCTCTATATCCTTGACGCGCCGACGCTGAAGGTGCTGACAAGGATCAGTATTGGCACGCTGCCCAAGCTGCCGAACGAAGACCTCTCAGCCGGCGAGGACCCTCCCGTTCCGACGGTGGACGGCGATGTGCCCAAGTTCGGCTATCGGGTGGATCAACTCCAGTATGATGACGTGACGCATCTCATCTACATGCTGATAGAGGTTTCGGAGGATAGAAATATTCGGCCTCACCCATCGCCGCCGCTTGGGGCGGCTGAACTGGTCACAATCGATCCTGTCACCTCCCACATTATTCGCCGCGTCACCTTACCAAAATCATGCAATCTGCTTCATGCGATGGTGCTGGACACAGCACAGCAGATTGCCTACATTGACTGCACCACTGTGGACCCCGACGTTCCGCTGGTGCAACATGTGATGCGGATGGACCTGAAGACCATGACCGCTTTCCCGGACGATCCTCTTGAGAGCACATTAGCCCCTGCACCGTTTATGATGGTGCTGGACCGTCCCCTGCACCTCCTTTTTGAGGCCTGTGTCGGCGGCATTGTGGTTTTTGATGTGAGGCCCGGCCATTTCCGCAAGCTGGGTGTCTATGTTGTTGCCAGGAACTTGACGAGCATCATCGTCGATGAGGATACGCAGCTCATCTACCTGCCCGTTGTCAGCGCGGGCGGCAGACCGACACTGTATATCGCCAAGTATAACCCGACTGGGGTCTGACCCCTCTTAAAGGAACGAGCAAAGCGGCTGAAGCTTTCGCGGCTCCAGTCTCTGAACAGCTCGCTCACCGCTGCTTCAGGACATGGCGGTGTGCTATCCATGATGAAGCGAGGAGGAACTCATGGGATTATTAGTCAGGTTCTTATTCCGTAATATGAAGGGCCTGCGTGGCCTGGTCGCGCTTGCCGCGATCATCACCGTGCTCCAGGTGAGCTGCGATATCGCCGCCGCCTTCCCGCTCAAATTTATTCCCAGCAAGGTGCAGAATCCGGGCAATGATCCCGCCTGTCTCTTCCCCTTCCTGAATCCGATCGAGTCCTGGTTCGACATCCCGCAGATCGACCCCACCCTGCAACCCGACCCTCACTTTGCGCCGGGGTTTCCGGTACAAGCGCAGTGCCCGGTCAACCCGAACGATCCGCGTGGCCGCATCGTCCTGGTGCGGCACACCACCCTTGGGGTGATCGTCTTCTCCCTCTCACAGCTGATCATCTTTGGCCTCTTAAGCGCCTTTCTGGCATTTGTGGACCTCTACCTGGCGGTCTACATCGGACAACTGCTCACAGCCAGGCTGCGTAACCAGTTGTTTGAACACCTGCAACGTCTCTCGCTCATTTGGCACGGCAAGCAGCAGAAAGGCGATCTGGTCCAGCGCATCACTGGCAACATCACCGACATCGAGAAGCTCGTTACCGATGGCCTGGTCGATCTGCTGGCAGGGGTGCTGACCCTGGTGGGCGTCGTCACGGTGATGCTCTTCCTTAGTGTCTCCTACACGCTCCTCGCGGTGGCGATGGGCCCAGCGCTCTTTCTGATGGTCATGGGCTACACCAAGAACATCAAAGCGGCGACGAGAAAGGCGGCCAAAGCCACCGGCCAGCTCGCATACGTCGCCACCGAGGATATCAATGCCCTGATACTGATCAAAGTCTTCACGCGCGAAAAGCTCGAGGCCATACGCTTTGGCGCCTACGTGGATAAGAATAAACGGGCGAGATTGCGTGCAGGCTGGCTTCAGGCGCAGTTTACCCCCCTGGTCACGCTGCTGGTGATCCTGGGCACCGCCGCAGTCATTGGCGTCGGCGGCTATGTAGCCAGCGGCTATGCGTTCAACATCGGCCCCCTTTCCATCGACGCCTACAGCGTCGATGTGGGCACGCTGATCCTGTTCCTCACCTTCCTCAAACTGCTCTACCAGCCGATGCGCGACCTCTCCAAGCTGGCAACGCTCGCCAGCACCGCGGCATCCGGCGCGGAACGCATTCAGGAGGTGCTGGATCAGGCCCCAGAAGTGAAAGACTCTCCGCTGCCCGGCCCATACACCGGTCCACAACGCTTCCAAGGAGAGATTACCTTCGAGAACGTGGTGATGGGGTATCTGCCTGGAGTGCCGGTCTTACAAGGCATCAATCTACATATCAGCCCTGGCAAGAAGATCGGCCTGGTCGGCCTCTCCGGCGGCGGCAAAACCACGCTCGTCAGTCTGATCCCGCGCTTCTACGATATTGAGCAGGGGACAATCACAATCGATGGGGTTGACTTCCGCCTCTACCCGCTGGATGTGCTGCGCAACAACGTGAGTATGGTGTTGCAGGACTCGCTGCTCTTTGAGGGTACCATCACCGAGAACATTGCCTTTGGGCGGCCTGGAGCGCCCATCGAAGACATTGTGGAAGCGGCGAAAAAAGCCCAGATCCATGAGACGATCATGAGCCTGCCTGATGACTATGATACCTCTGTGAACGAGCAGGGCCAGAACTTCTCCGGCGGGCAGCGGCAGCGCCTGGCCATTGCCCGTGCCATCCTGCGCGATGCTCCTATCCTCATCCTCGACGAGCCAACAACTAGCCTGGATGTGGAGGCAGAAATAGAAGTCTTGAAGGCTCTACATACACTGATGGCTGGACGAACGGTCTTAACCATTTCTCATCGGCTCAGTACCCTTGGTCATGTTGATGAGATTGTGATGTTGAGCGAAGGACGAATCGCCGAGCAAGGGACGTTCCACGAGTTAAAGCGTCAGGGAGGACTGTTTGCGGCTCTCTTAGAGGAACAGAATCGCTATAACCTTGATCGTGACGAGGACGATTCGATGATCCGCCCGGCTTTTACTGTTACGTCGCCACACCTGCCTGCTATACGCTCTGGAGCTATACCATGTACACCTGCTGAGAGTACAGATGTGATCCCACAAACACCTGCTGTGTCATCTGCAACCTTACCACGTATACCAGTTGTATCACGCTTGTCCGAAACATCTTCGAGCGGGTCTAGCGGGCTTTCCTCTTGACGTTTACACCCTCTCCTGATGAGTCACCTTTCAACTAGACAGTATGGCGAAATAATTACCAGGGAGCGAGCAGCCCTGATAGAGCTTCGCCAGCAATTTCTCTTGATCAGCCACGGAAACCTGTCCACCATGACACGATAATGTAATCGTTCGCGCACCCATCGGCAGGTCCTGGCGAAGTGGTTTGGAATGGCCGTTTAGACCAAGTATCCCGATAGGCCATACTACATCTGACTGGATGAAATCTTTATCGCTGAAGTAAAAGAATGGTATTTGATACTGCATCACAGTTTGCACATCAGTGGTAAGCGTCAAGATATGCGAGACAGCCACCTGATACGAATTGGAGGGATCTAAGCCGCAGCCTTTGAAACATCCTGTACCCTCGACCACCCAAATGTGTTTGCCTAACGCTCCACTATTCAAGTTAACGTGAAATTGCTGCGCCCAGAATGCTAACAAGCCATAGAGACTATTCACAGACTGACTGGGATAACCATTGTGCCAACTATCAATCAAGCCCATTACCTGCGAACGCCACGTCCAGTTGCCCCCCGGGTGTACCTGTGTATTCATAGCTGTTTGCATTTCATCGAGATAATTTAGCTGGTTATACAATCCCTGGAAATCAACTCCCCCCACTAGTGGATCAAGCGCGCCCAAAAGTACTGGTATATTTGGCTGGACAGCATGTACTGCACGTTTGCAAAGATCAAAGTATCGTGCAAAGTCCGCAGGTTGAACATATATAGTCAGGGCATTTATCTTCATCTCTTCATTGCCACACTGTACCGCATCGGCACCGCCCTGAGCAATATCATCAAGCTGTTGAGTATTAAACAGACGTGGACCTGAAGCACCAGGCTGACAGGTAATGAGCAAAACATGATAGCCTCGATTATGATACTCCTGGATCGTTTGCTTCAGCACATTCCCTCTTAAATTACCCCATCCACATGTTGGATAGCCGAGGCGTATCCAGAAAATACCAGAGAAATAGGTTCCAGGATTACTGTCTATACCAAGTATCGATCCCTGATTTAATGTTGGTGATATAGTCGGTGTCGGTGTCGGTGATTGCAGCCCAGAACTTGTAGGACTTGTAGCGGGCGTGTCTGTCGCTTTCAGGGTTTGAGCGGTGGGTGTTACAGTTGCTTTCGTCGACGTGGAAGCAATATGAAATGCGAAAAAAGTCACCAAAATACTACCAACCAGCACGGCAGAGATTATGATAAGAATGTTAAGCTTTAGTTTATTAAATGATGGCATATCTTCTCCTCATCGCGTACTTTACATTAAATGACCTGGTATTGCAAGAGACATGCGACCTTTGGCGATGTCTTAGCCAGCACGCGTCGCTAGTGGGGCAGTACTCTGCTTTATGCTGCCCGAGTACCGAGTACCTATTCAAGATGACAGGAGAGGAGATAGATGTGTATGAAGAAATAGCGAAGGTACAGGTTCAGAAGCAACAAAAGAAAGCACAGAAGCTGACAGCATACTCGGAATTTATCTACCACTGACAAGTGTAGTTAACAGATCCGTTTTGCGGATTATGCACTATAATCCGCATACGTCGGATTAAGTTCAGAGACCCAATTCGTCCACTGCCTGCAGCACTTCATCGGCGTGCTCTTCTGGCTTGACCTTGTGCCAGATCTTACGCACTATGCCGTCTTTATCAATCAAGAAAGTTGAACGGTTCACACCCTTAAACGTTTTACCAGCGAAGTTTTTCTCTTTGTAAACATCATACAACAGAGAGACATGGGCATCAGAATCGGCGAGAAGCGGATAGTTTAGACCATACTTGTCAGCGAATTTCTGGTGAGATTTAACATCATCGGCGCTGACGCCTAGAACTACGATACCGCGTTTCTGCATTATGTGGTTTGCATCGCGGAAGCTGCACGCTTCTTTCGTGCAGCCAGGGGTGTCATCTTTTGGATAAAAATAGAGGACAACTGTATGCCCTTTGAGGTCTGCCAGATGCACCTGGCCGTTTTTCACAACATCGTCACTTCCTACCGCGGGAAGCGTAAAGTCAGGAGCAGGCTGTTGCTCCTGGATTGCTGTATCGCTCATTAAAAAAACCTCCAGATCAACTGAGAAAAGCATAGGCTTCTTTTTCCAAAAATAAGGAAAGGAAAATAAGTATTACATCCAGGTATAGGCTTACACTCGTGGAAACACATCCTCCTTAAAAACTATTCCCTTGCTCTTACCACTGCTTTAAATGACATGACGTACAGATTTCTATACGAAAAGTCTTTTTCATCACACAGATCTTCTATGTTTCGCTACCTCTTCGTTACCCGCACAGAGTAGTATTGTGAGAGTGACCTCTAGGTATTTTTACCTACAAGCAGTTTGTCATTTTTATGTCTACTCCTTGTAGCATCTAGTTTTGTAGTTGTTTGTTATTCGTGATGTACATTCAATCGTGCCCTAGAGGGTTACGAAAGTAAATTTCAAATTGCTGAGGCAAGGCATACGCAAGTATAGCTGGAGGAGATAAACACATGAGCAGAAAGAAAGTGATAGGAATTGCCCTGTTGATTGGAGCCATAATAATTGGAGCAGGAGGCAGTTTTACTCTGCTTACAGGCCATAATAAAACGGGATTGGGCCTCATCGTGTTAGGCATCATTGTTCTAGCCTTGAGTCTCTATACCTTCTTCTCTCGTTCTGCCGCTGAAAAGTACCAGGTAGACAGAGAATGGATGTAAGGTCAGCAATCAGACTATAACGCCAGCATCCGCTCAAGTGCTACTCGTGCCCAATAGACTATCTCATCATCCACAATTATCTGGTTGATGACCTCACCCTCGACCAGCCCTTCCAGCACCCAGGCAAGGTAAGCAGGGTGAATCCGGTACATGGTCGAACAGGGGCAGACTACCGGGTCAAGACAGAAGATGAACTGCTCAGGATGTTTTTTCGCCAGGCGATGCACCAGGTTGATCTCGGTAGCAATGGCCCAGTTGCTCCCGGCTGGAGCCTGCCCGACCTGTTGAATGATGTACTCAGTCGAGCCGTAGAGATCGGCCGCTTCGACTACCTCGCGACGACATTCAGGGTGAACCAGTATTTTTATACCTGGATATTCGGCACGCGCTTTGTCGATCTGCTGCACATTGAAGCGCATATGCGTCGTGCAGTAGCCTTTCCATAGTATGATACGAGAATTCTCGATCTCCTCATCAGCGTTATCTGAAGCCATGGGATCTTTAGGATCCCACACGACCATGTGCTCCTCTGGAATACCGAACTTGAGCGCGGTATTACGTCCCAGGTGCTCATCAGGGAAGAAGAGCACACGCTTTCCACGGCTGAATGCCCATTTGATCACGGCTGGAGCATTCGAGGAAGTGCAAACAATTCCACCGTTACGCCCACAGAAAGCCTTGAGATTTGCAGCCGAGTTCATATAGGTTACCGGGATGATGCGGGCATCATCGCCAAGAGTATCAATGAGCATCTCCCAGCATTCCTCTACTTCGGCAATGTTTGCCATGTCAGCCATTGAGCAGCCAGCAGCGGGATTGGGTAGGATCACTTTCTGGTGAGGCGCACTGAGAATATCGGCGCTCTCCGCCATAAAATGCACCCCGCAGAAAACAATGTAATCCGCCTGAGGCCGTGCGGCTGCCAACTGAGCGAGCTTAAAGGAGTCACCTCGATAATCGGCATACTTAATGATCTCGTCACGCTGGTAGTGATGTCCCAGGATCACGAGCCGCTCTCCCAGAGTAGCCCTGGCTGCGGCGATACGCCAATCTAATTCTTCACCTGACATTTCAGCATAATGCTGCGGAATAGTATCGATACGTTTTGAATGACTATGTCGAGCTCGCGTTTCAGGGTATAAGAGCGGTAATACGCGCTCTTCTTTGCTCGATGCGCAGGCTGATTGTAGAGTCATGTGTTATCTCCTTGATGTCTGGGGCGATCATATCGGATGATGAGTTAACCTCAGCCCCCACCATGATACGAAATGATTCGCCAGAAGTATCGTAAGAATGATCATTCGAACTCCAGTGATACGTCGAATTGAGGAGCAGAATGCGTTATCGCCCCGAGCGAAATGAAATCCACGCCTGTGGCTGCAACTGCGGCCAATTTGACAGGATTTGTACCTATACTGCCCGACGCTTCGATCAGCACTTTTGGGGCCGCTCGGCGCACCAACTCTACAGAGGTGCGCATAGAATCTATAGGCATGTTGTCCAGCAAGAGCACATCGGCTTCTGCCTCCAGTGCTTGTTGGACTTCCATAAGTGTCTCACACTCCACCTCGATTTTGAGCAAGTGCGGAGCCCGGAGACGGGCAAGTGAGATAGCCTTGGAGATGCCTCCAGCGGCTTTGATATGATTGTCTTTGATCAGTACGCCATCACTGAGATTATAACGATGATTCTGTCCTCCTCCCAGGCGAACAGCTTCTTTTTCCAGGCTGCGCAGTCCAGGTATCGTCTTGCGCGTGTCGAGTATGCGCGCCTTCGTTCCCTCAAGCGCTCGAACACACTGAGCTGCAAGTGTAGCTATACCGGAGAGATGCCCCAGGAAATTCAAAGCGACACGCTCTGCACTTAACACAGAACGAGCGGGACCGCTGATTTGAGCCACCACCTGACCTGCCTGGACGACTGCACCATCTTCTATTATCATCTCAACCGATACCCGCTGATCCATTTCGCGAAAGGTTGCGGCAGCAATGGTCAAACCAGCGATTACCCCAGCCTGACGAGCGATTATGTTAGCCCGGGTTTGCTGTTCTATTGGAACAGTACATAATGTAGTGACATCAGCTTCTGCCCCATCTTCCACAAGAGCATGCCGGATGAGATCGAGTAGGTGATTAGACATGGGAAATCACCTCCCTCTGCTCGCCACCCCACCAGCCCCTTGGGGTCTGGCTCTCGCCCTCTGCACTCCCAATTAGCAATGGTTGAAAGACGTAGTGGCTACCTGTTAACACTTCGTTTGGAACGGGATAGTCGAGTCGCCAGTGACTACCACGACTTTCGCGGCGTTGATGGGCAGCGGCTACCACGAGTTCGGCAGCCTTGAGCATGTTGACTGTTTCCAGCCACTCTACACTGTTATTTTGTTGTGTTGATCCCTTTGTCAGCATATGATGGTGCAGGTCATGAAGTTGTTGAGTGGCTTCATGTAAACCTTGCCGGTCACGCTGGAGTGAGACATACTGCCACATGATCTGGCGTATTTCGCGCCTCATTTGGAGTATGCTTTCACGGTCAGGTTTAACGGATAAAAGAGCTTTTTCACTTGATAGATCGTCATAGACGGGTATGGTCAAGGCTAGCCTGGATGAAGCAATAGCTTGCTCGGCGATCCTTCCCGCGAGTCCATCGGCGAGGCGCAGACCAAAGACCAATCCTTCTAGTAACGAGTTGCTGGCTAACCTGTTGGCTCCATGTACACCGGTGCAAGCTACCTCTCCAACTGCATAGAGTCCTGCTAGCGTAGTGCGACCAAATGTATCCGTCATTACGCCACCCATGCAATAATGGGCTGCTGGCGCTACGGGAAGCACATCTTTTGCCAGGTCCAGTCCATAACTGCGACAAATGGCGGAAATGGTGGGAAAGCGCTCATGCATACGTTCAGCAGGCAAATGACGCAGATCGAGGTACTGGCAATCGGTACCTTCAGACAACATCTCACTGAGAATTGAGCGAGCAACCACATCACGCGGGGCAAGCTCAGCTAATGCGTGATACCTGGGCATGAAACGTTCTCCTGCGTGGTTGCGCAGATAAGCGCCTTCTCCTCGTACAGCCTCGGAAATCAGGTGAGAGCCGCCGACTACTAACACCGTCGGGTGAAACTGCATAAATTCGAGATCGGTAAGGGCCGCTCCTGCACGCCAGGCAAGTGCAAGGCCATCAGCAGTTGCGCCTGCGGGATTAGAGGTATGCAGCCAGAGACCGCCTGCACCACCATTCGCTAAGATGGTTGACTGTGTCTTAATAGTGAAGGTCTGACCATCTTGATCTAGCGCTTCGAGACCCGTGCAAACACCATTCTCGACATTCAGACAACGTACGTAGGTTTCTTCATACAATCTTATAGAAAAACGCTTACGCACAGCGAGCATGAGCGCTCGCTCTATTTCGGCGCCCGTTGCATCACCGCCAGCATGTAGGACACGCCAGCGACTATGCACTGCCTCGCGGCCAAGTAACAAGCCATCTTCTGTGGTATGTTCATCACTGCCAGGCTGCGCCCGGTCAAACTGCACGCCCATCGAAATGAGCCAGCGAACAGCGCCTGGCGCTTCTTGTGCCAGAATGCGCACGGCAGTTTCGTCGCAAAGGCCAGCGCCAGCAGCTATGGTGTCCTGAAAATGTAGTTCGGGGCTATCATCAGCACCCAACGCCACAGCAAGGCCACCCTGCGCATAACGAGTATTGCTTTCCCCAAGTTGTCCCTTGGTGAAAAGGGCAACACGCAGGTTTTCAGGCAGGCGTATTGCAACTGAAAGGCCCGCAATGCCACCCCCAACTATGGCGACATCGTATGTTTGGCTGCTTGCCATCAATTGTTCTCCTAATAAGTGTATAAAATACACTTACTAAAGTGCGAAAAAACATTTGTCCGAAGACAAAAAAAGAAAAGGTGGTGTTATTTGTACACTAACTCTGACTGAAAGTATACCAGAGAATTATGGTAAAAACAAGGGATAGAGGAGAAAAATCAATGCAGAAAATCGTCCTTGAAACGCTCGCCTGCACGGTATACTGCAGGTTTGACACCTCGATAAAGGGTGATTTCTCCCTGTCCATAAACACGCCAGCCGATTTTTCTGCCCTCTTCACCGTCATCGAGCATGCCTGTTTGTTCATCAATACCTAGCAGTACAACCCCAGGCAATAATGATGTAAGTTGTTGTGCCCAACCCTTACCGAAAGTGTTGTGATGTGGCAGAACGCAGGTATTCGGTAGCAATCCTAATCCTTCAACAACCCGCCTTTTGCCAGGATCGAAATAATGCTGGCACATAACCATTGCTCCTGCGCTGCTACCAGCTATAACCGCTCCATTCAAGTAGGCCTGGAGCATCGTTTGCCAACTTACACTTTTCTTTAACGTTTCACCTAGATAGCCAGTGAACCCACCTAACATGTAGATCAAACGTGACTGGCTGATTGCGTTCACTATTGCGGGATCGTTAGCCGACGCTTTGTCGATAAGAGGCAACGAATCAACGTGAGTAGCACCGAGACTCTTAAACCAGTTGACTCCATTGCGACCTGCACGCTGGTGGTTATTGTCTGGGACCGCTGCCGTTGGGATGATGCTGATGGGCGAGTCAGGACCTCCGGCAAGTTCGATTGCCCGGCGGTCTGGCTCAGACATTTGCCCTCCAAATTCAGCGCCGCCTTCTAATAAGAGATAGCCTTGCATATTTTTGTCCTTTAAAAAATTGTAGGTAACTATTCAGCAGGGGGTTCCAAGGGGCCTGCAAGGCCCCTTGGCGGGGTGCGGGGTGTCCCCGCCTTTCTCCCTCACCCCGCCGCCGGAGGCGGCGCAAGAGAAAGGAGAC
>Ga0070706_100001421_pt1 | contig 25342 bp, 16 predicted proteins | sample KBSK5501metaG_FD_65476 | JGI IMG/M metagenome (GOLD analysis project Ga0070706, IMG submission 65476) | Corn, switchgrass and miscanthus rhizosphere microbial communities from Kellogg Biological Station, Michigan, USA - KBS K5-50-1 metaG | ecosystem: Host-associated > Plants > Roots >... | reverse complement strand
CAGCGAAGGATCTCGTTGCCCAGCGCGCGAGATCCTTCGCTGCCGCTCAGAGCCTGCTCTGAGAGAAGCGAAGGGATGACACTGGTGGCCGATCCGTCTCTCTTCGTGGATAAGCTGGTGGAGCACTAGGTTGGAATCAATGACGCGAGGGTCTCTCCTACATTTCCCTGCCCAATGCTTCTAAATGAAATATAGGGGCCGCCCGCCTACTATCCTCATCCCAATGAACATTACCCCTGATACTGTAGGGTTCACTTCACAGGTATTTAATGATCCATTAACATGAGAGGTGTATGTATTTATAGTAGAGATTATTCGTCCTTTACCGGTAAGAAATCCTTCCCGATATTTAACACAGCAGAGATATTGTGACTTTTTGTAAAAAATTGGCAATGTTGTGATAAAATGGTGATGTGCCAGATATACTCTTTCCAAAGAGAATTGAATGTGCTGACTCCCTCAGCATTTCGCAGAAGGAGTCAGCTAAAGTTTTTTTATCTTACCCATTTTTCTTAGTATGTGATTACAAAGGATTTTACTTATGGGTCGTGCAATCCCGAGTGTGAAAGGTGGGCGGTTATACCTGTCGGAGACAGAGAGCGATTCAATTGTCGTTGGGACCCCCGCTTGGTATGACTGGCTGGAGCACCATGACTCTTTTACTTTTGTTGATCGTGTTGGCACCTTTACGGCACGCAAGAGCATGCTCAAAACCAGGGGCCAATTCTGGAAAGCGTACCGCACGCGTCAAGGCAAGATCTATCGCATCCAGCTGGGATACTCACATACGCTGACCCTGGAGCGGCTGCAAGCTGCTGCCCAGGCGTTCGCAGGAGAGATCGTTCCAGTCGAGCAGGGTAATGTGTCCTCGATGCAGCCTGCTGCTTCCAGGCTCCCATCTCCACACATTGCAATCAATGCCGACCATTACAAGTCCCTGATACAAACGAAACTTTATAGACCACGTAATGGCGGCGATCTGATTCCCCGTGCCCGCCTGATAGAGAGTTTAAATGCCGGGTTGAACGGCAAGGTCACGCTGATTTCCGCCCCGGCCGGGTTTGGCAAGACGACCTTGCTGGCCCAGTGGGTACAGACGATCGATCGCCCTACAGCCTGGCTTTCACTCGACGAAAACGACAACGAGCTGCGTGTCTTCGTACAATCGCATACCGCCGCATTGCAAAGCGTCTTTCCCGATGCGTTTCAGGCCACTGCCAGCCTGCTCAAGGCACCGCGCATCCCGCCACCTGATCAAGTGGCTAGCCTGCTCATCAATGATCTGGCCGATGTGCCTGATGACATCATCCTTGTGCTAGATGATTATCATCTCATACATTCGAGCGAGGTTCACACTTTGGTCAACTTACTGATCGAGCATATGCCTTTCCAACTACACCTGGTGTTGGCTACGCGATCAGATCCACCCCTGCCACTTGCGAGATGGCGTGCTAAGGGACATCTGAATGAACTGCGTCGCGCCGACTTGCGCTTTACGCTGGAGGAGACGGAAGCCTTTCTTACGCGCATGCTGGGAAGCGTTGCGGCACACGAAGCCGCAGGCGCCCTTGAGGAGCGGATGGAGGGCTGGATTGCGGTGTTGCGCATGGCGGCGCTCTCGCTGCGCAATACCTCTGACCGTGCGGCGTTCATAAAACGTCTTCGCCACTACCCTGATAGCTCGGTGAGTAGTTACCTGGTGGAGGAAATACTTAGCCAGCAAACTCCTGCTATGCAGAAGTTTCTCGAACAGACATCTATTCTGGAGCAGTTCTGCGCCGAGTTGTGCGCAGCGATACTTGATAGTGATGCCTCTAATGGACAGGTGCAGGCCACCCTGGACTGGTTAGAGCGCTTGAACCTCTTTCTTGTCCCCCTCGACGAGCGCCAGGGGTGGTATCGTTTTCACCACCTGTTCCAGCAGTTGTTGCAGAGGCAGTTGCAGGCACACAGTAGCGAAGATGAAATTGCCACGCTGCACCGGCGAGCGAGTGCGTGGTATGCGGAGCAAGGACTGATCGAGGAGGCGATCGGGCATGCGCTTGCGGCGGGAGATGCGTCGAGTGCGGCGCACCTGGTGGAAGCGCAATTTTTCTGGGCATTCGAGCAGGAGCAGTTGGTGCAGATGGAACGCTGGCTCGGCTTGTTGCCCGAAGAGCAGATTCAGGGCAATCCCTGCTTGCTTGTCGCACGGATGTGGATTTTGCAGGCCCGTGGGCAGCTTAAAGACTTTCCGCGATTGCTAGTGGCTGCCGAGCAGCTCTTAGAAACGAGTGGCAGTGATGCGAGTGATCTGGACGACCCGAAGCACAAGATCCTGCGTGCGCTGAGTGCGATCTTGAAGAGCCAGTTCCAGTACTTTACGGGGCAGGTGCAGGCGAGCCTGGAGAGCGCCCGCTCCGCGCTGGAATGGCTCCCGCCAGATGAGGAGTATGTTGCCAGCTTTGCTTTGACTTTTCTAGCCTGGTCAAACCAGGCTACCGGGCAGGAAGAGGTTGCGCTCCTTGAACTGAACCATGCTCTGAAAAACCGATCGACGCATCTCAACAGCACTGCTCGCCTGCTCTTTGCTCAGGGTGTGGTCTATCTGGCCGCAGGCAAATTGCCTCAACTGGAACGCACCGCACGCCATTTGCTCCAGATCGCCCAGAACGAGGATCTGGTATTGAGCCAATACTGGGCCCACTGGTTGCTGGGTTTAGTCTATTACGAACGGAATCATCTGGATGCGGCGGTCTATCACTTCTCAGCCGTGATCGCCAACCAGCACCTCGCGCACTTGTGGGCGGTGCAGGATGCCATGTGCGGCTTAGCCCTGGCCTATCAAGCCCAAGGGTTGGGCACCAGGGCGCAAGAGGCCGCTCGTGCTCTGCTCGAATGGGTGCAGGGGCAGAACAATATACGCGAGCTTATGACGGCCTATGCCTTCTGTGGACAGTTGGCATTATTACAGAACGAGGTGGAGTCGGCAGAGCAGTGGCTTGAGATGGCGGGAGATCAAGAAGTGCTAGGTCCGATGCTGTTCTTGGAGGACCCGCCAATTACCACAGTCCGCTTGTTGCTTGCCAAAGGCGATGATGCGAGCGTGATACAAGGGCAAGCGCTCCTCACTCAACTCTTGCAGCATGTTGAAGCCATACACAATACTCGCAAGACGATCCAGGTATTGGGTTTGCAAGCGTGGGCCCTTGATCTGCAAGATCGTGAGTTCGAAGCGCTCGATGTGCTAGAACGCGCGCTTACGCTGGCGCGTTCCGGTGGGTTCATGCGCACCTTTGCCGATCTTTCTCCGCTGGCCAAAGTGCTGCACGAACTGCGCAAGCGCAGGAAAGCGCGTCACGCGGTCGACAAGAATCTGGACGCCTACCTACAAAGCATTCTGGCAGCGATGAGCCCGGTGGCTATGCAAGCAGTGTCAACGGAAGAGCTGCTGGAGCAAGAGGGCCTGGAACCTTTGACCAGTCGTGAAATGCAAATCCTGCACTTGCTTGACGAGGATCTCACGAATAAGGAGATTGCGCGCAAACTGGTGGTCACGCCCGGAACGGTCAAGGTGCATACCAATAATGTCTATCGCAAGCTCAGTGTAAATAATCGTCGCGCTGCCGTCACCCTCGCCAAAGCGCTCGGCTTCCTTGCTGCAGACCAGGCCTCCATTCCTCAGTGGGGTTGACTTCCTTTAAGCGCGGACATTAGATGGTTTGCAAGGGTGGACATTAGCCAGGGCGGACATTAGATGGTGTGCCAGGGCGGGGCAAGCCCCGCCCCTACTATACACGGGCCAGGTAGGCCGCTTCATCAGTATAGTGTAGGGGGCTTGCCTAAAGTTCTCGCTTATGGGGTTGACTCATTTGCTCCAACTTACCCGGGGTCTGAGGGTGACTGCCTGCTGCGGCTTCGATTGGCTGGCCGTTTCGTCGCAGCCGGTTTTTGCGCAGCCGCTGTCTTTTGCGCTGGTGCCTTCCCTGTACTCGTCGGTGTTGGTGCAGGTTCCGTTTCTGTGGCAGTCTCGTTGTCCTGCACTGCTGCCCTTTCGGTCACCTCATCGGTCACGACCATGACCTCGGACGGTGTGGCCTCTTCTACGATAGGAGGAGTTGGCTCTGCATCAGTGGAAGTTGAGGTTCCGGTTTCAGACGAAGATGATGCATTGCCTATGCCGTCCTCAACTTGAGGCAAAGAAATGGCCTGGTCGGTTAGCGCAGCGATCTCGCCCTGATCTTCCTGGTCAAGCGAAGCCAGTTGTTGCCCATCTGAGCTACCTATGCTGCTTTCCAGCTCAGATGGCTCTTGTTGGTGCTCAAGCTCAGCGCTTTGGGGAGGCGTACCAATTTCAGGTTCCAGGCTTTGGGCGCGTAGTTCCGCCAAACGTGCTTCAAGTGTTTGGAGAGAGGTGCTTTGCGCCTCCAGCCGCGCTTGTGCTTTAGATTGCTGCTTCTGAGCCTGCTTGAGATCCTTTTGCGCTTTCTCGATTTCCAGCATCAGTTTTGCTTCCCGCCTGGCTTGCTTCTTTCTTCGCTTCAATGCCTGCTCGGCGGATGCAGATGCGGTGTTAGTGTCGCTTGCTGTTTTTGCCATGGTACCCTCCTTGTGATATCCTATCCTTCCAGGTCCCTGCTTGTCTTTTGCTCACTTCGTCTTACTGCAATCTTTGGGTGGAGGGCGGGATGACTGATGCCCCACCCTCGCCCAACTCTATTTGGTCTCTGCGCTCCCGCGTGGCTGTTCCTTGTTTTCGGCTATAATCTCATCCAATTTTCCCTGCGCGGCCTCGATGCCGGACTGACCACCCCCACGACCCCGCAGGATGTAGGCGATGCCGACAGCAACGAGCGCACCCGCGATCGGGCCCACGAGGTACACCCAGTAGTGGGAGAAGTTCCAGAGCACCAGATCCGGGCCGAACGAACGCGCCGGATTCATCGACGCCCCACTGATCGGGCTTGACCAGAGCCCGGCCAGGATGATGTACGCACCCACCCCGAACGCCGAGATCGGCCCGAGGTTCTGCGCTCTGGAGGCTGTCCCCAGGATGGTGCTCACCAGGCCGGCCGTCAGCACAAACTCTACCAGTAACGCCTGCCAGTCGCTGATACCTGGCCCCGGCTCGGTGGCGCCGAGCATCCCTACGTTGCCGAAGATCGCCCGCAGGAGCAGGACCGCGAGGGTGGATCCGACCAATTGGGCGATGATGTAGCCGGGGACGCGCAGCCACGGGAAGTTGCCACGAGTGGCAAACGCGATGCTGACCGCAGGATTGAGGTGCGCCCCGGAGATCGCTCCCATGAAGAGGATCACCGCCAACACCGTCAGACCCGGCGCGGTCACCGCTGCAGCCCGGCTGATTTGCCCGTTGCTCACCGCGTTGACGACCCCGCCACCGGCTCCCGCGATCACGAGCAAGAACGTTCCCAGGACCTCCGAGAACAGTCGTCGCCACTCTAAGGCGGGATTGTCGAAGTTCCTGCGGTTAAACTCAAATCCTGCTTCGATGCCACTCAGGATCGCGGGCTCTTGCCGATCGCGAGATACTTTCTGACTGCTCATTTACCCCTCCTTTGCAGCAAGCTGTTGCTGCCTGCAGTGTTCGGTGTCGAAACCGGAGCGCCCCGCGTCATAAATCTTTCCATGTTGTCTCCTTTCGTTTCAAGCTGTCAAGCGAGACTTTGTCATACGGTGAACTGCTACGTTTGTCAAACATCAAGCATGATAAAGACAAGGACATTTCTCAACTGCCAGCGTAGGAGAAGCAGATCCAAATAAGTCCAACTCACCGCATTTCAACCAGGATCAAGCTTTTATGGACAGCCGCACCGGCAGTTAGCATGAATGATCTAGATTATACCATTCTGGAAGGATAAGCGCATCCTCAGAATGCACCATTTTTTAGCGTTTACAGAACGGGCAGAAATATGAGGTGATCAGGCCAACCAGTGTATTTGCACTATTCACAACCGGCCCAGATGACCGGATTCATTTGTTAATTTGTATAATCTGGCCCCTACTTTTCCTCCTGGATCAGGTTCGCAACCACAGCCGTCCAGCCGGTTTGATGGCTGGCACCGACGCCGCGCCCGGTATCACCGTGGAAGTACTCGTGGAATGGGATGTAATCACGCCAGTTTGGATCGTTCTGGAAAGTCGTGTTCGTGCCAAACACTGGCCGGTGGCCCTGCTCGTCACGCAAAAAGATGCTGGTGAGACGATGCGAAAGTCCCTCCACTATCTGCCCGAGTGTCAGTTTCGTGCCTGAGCCGGTGGGGTATTCGACCAGCAAATCGTTCTCGTAGAAGCGATGGTATTTCTTCAGCACTTCGACGAACAGGAAATTCAGGGGGAACCAGATCGGCCCGCGCCAGTTGGAATTCCCACCAAAGTCTCCGGTGGTTGATTCACCTGGTTGGTAATTGACCGTATAGTCCCCGTATCGAGCTGTATGCAGCACATAGGGATGGGCCTCGTGATACTTGCTGATCCCGCGAATGCCATAGTCGCTGAGGAATTCCTGCGGGTCAAGCATGTATTCGAGGAGACTCTGTAGATCATCTCCACGCACCATTGCCAGCATCATGATATCTTTAAACTTGCCTAACTCGCGTGTGTCCTGCCAGCGCGTAATCAGGCGGGAAAAATAGGGACGGTTCTCTATAAACCAACGCATGCGTACTTCAAGAAAGGTTTCCGCAGTCTCGGTTGGAAACGTCTCCATGGCCAGCAGTGGTAGGAGCCCGACCAGCGAGCGCACTTTCAGCGGCATCTGCCGGCCATCAGGCGTACTCAGCTTATCGTAGAAAAAGCCGTCCTCCTCATTCCAGAGCCCCAGGCCGGTCTGACCTCCGCCGTAGATTGCGTCGGCGATGTACATGTAGTGTTCGAATAACTTACTGGCCATATCTTCGTACACCGGGTCGGTTTGCGCCAGTTCCATGGCCATCGCCAGCATGATCGCCGCAAACATCCCCATCCAGGCTGTGCCATCGGACTGCTCAAGCACCGCGCCTTCAGGTAACGTCGTGTTGCGGTCGAAGACGCCGATGTTGTCCAGTCCCAGGAAGCCTCCTTCAAAGATGTTGTTGTCCTCCGCATCTTTACGATTGACCCACCAGGTGAAGTTGAGCAACAGTTTCTGGAACATGCGCTCCAGGAAGGCGGTATCGCCTTTGCCCGTGCGCTCCTTCTCTTGCATGTAGATGCGCCAGGCCACCCAGCCGTGCACCGGTGGGTTGACATCGCTAAAGGCCCATTCGTAGGCAGGCAACTGGCCGTTGGGATGCATATAGCGCTCATGGAGCATCAACAGCAGTTGCTTCTTGGCAAATTCGCTATCGATCAGCGCCATCGCAATGCAATGGAAAGCCAGGTCCCAGGCAGCGTACCAGGGATATTCCCAGGTGTCGGGCATGATGACCACATCAAAGTTGCTCAAATGCCGCCAGCCTTTATTGCGGCTGCGCTGGGGCGGTGGCGGTGGCCCCGCAGGGTCACCCCTGAGCCATTTATCCACATCATAGTAGAAGAACTGCTTACTCCAGAGCAGGCCGGCTAATGCCTGTCGCTGGACTAAGCGCTCATCCTCCGTCTGAGCTGTACTCACCGCGTTGTAAAACTCGTCTGCTTCCCCAATGCGTGTGGTGAAAAGCTCCGCAGCACCGGCAAATGGAGCGCTCTGCTGTTTGGCTGACAAGCGCAACAGGATGGTTTCAGTTGCGCCTGGCTCAATCACCACGCGATAGTGAGCCGAGACCTTGGTGCCCACGCCCTCTGGATTGACTTTGCCCCCGGCTTTGTTGACCACCGTCTCATCAATGCCATCTTTGACGAACGCCGTACGGTTCGGGACACCCCATAGTCGCTCGTCATTGGTTTCGTTTTCGGTAAAGAGTAACTCGGGTGTCCCCTCACAGGCCAGCCAGTTTTCACCGAGTTCATAGTGCTGCACTTGCACAAGACGGACATCTTGCGCTTTCCCAGCTTTCCCTGCTTTAGCCTTGACGGCAGTCAGTACAGGCCGGCGGACGTCATAGCCCCATGCCCAGGTGTTGCGGAACCACAGCGTGGGCAGCAGGTGGAGCGGCGCCGCTTCTGGCCCACGATTGGTTGCGCTGATACGGACCAGCATGTCCAGCGGGTCAACTTTGGCATATTCCATGGTGACATCGAAGTAGCGGTCTTCGGCGAAGATGCCGGTGTCGAACAGCTCGTATTCGGTCTCCTGTTTACTGCGATTGCGATTCGTTTCGAGAAGATCGTTATAGGGGTAGGCGCGTTGTGGGTATTTATACAAGGCTTTCATGTATGAATGTGTGGGGGTGTTGTCGAGAAAGAAATAGTACTCCTTCACATCCTCACCGTGGTTGCCCTCAGAGTTGGTCAGGCCGAAGAGGCGTTCCTTCAAGATCGGGTCGGCCTCGTTCCATAAGGCAAGGGCAAAACATAAGACGCCTTGATCGTCGCTGATTCCCATTAATCCATCTTCGCCCCAGCGATACGTACGCGATCGGGCGTGCTCATGGGGGAAGAAATTCCAAGCATTACCATCGGCGGAATAGTCCTCGCGGACGGTCCCCCATTGACGTTCGGTGAGATAGGGCCCCCAGCGGTACCATGGCTGCTTGTCCTCGTGTGCTTCTTGAAGTCGATTTCGTTCTGCATCTACCATTATGGTTGCTCCTTCCGTATGCTAGTCATTTTAATTCCTACTAGTAATGGAGAAATTGCCTCCACTGTATGAACCTTACATCCATCGTGTTAAGGAATTGTTAAAAAGAAGTGTTTGGGGACACTCCACGCCCCGGCAAAGGACTCCGTCCTCTGCACTCCTGTTTCTCGCTCGTATTACACCGCTGCATTTAGTGTACTTTGTTCTGTTTGAGATTTCATCCTTAAAACAAGCTATTTTTGCTTCACCTGGTAATTAACTCACTAGTGTAAATATACTATGTAATCCATCTTTGACATGAAGTATTGGTTACCACTGATGCAAAGTTAGTGCATTTTGGGGATGCATAATTGTTCATAAGCAGGTATATTAGTAAAATAGGATGAAGCAAGAGGAAAAACGTTTCGCCAGATACTTGTACATTGAACTTAAGGTTGATTTAACATTTTCTTAACAGAGTAATTGTAAGGTTCTTATTGTGGAGATAAATCCCCCAGCTACTGTTAGGAAAGGAGAGTGCGTGCTGGTCTTTCCTGGGTTAAAGGAAGGCCAACGCACGACAAGATAACAGATGACCATCCGACCTGAAGTTGAAACAGATCGCTCAACGGCGAACGCCTGGGATCTTGCTGTAGGTCCGGATATTTGTAAAAATGTGCAAGCGGGCCTTGATCATGAATGGTTTGTGACGAATGGGTTGGGTGGCTATGCTGCTGGCTCTGTTGCTGGGGCAACGACACGCAGCTATCACGGTCTGCTGGTAGCAGCGCTTCGTCCACCTGTCGAACGGGACGTCCTGATCACCAAAATAGATGAAACGGTTGAACAAGCGGATAAGCGTGTCTTAAAATTGGGTGTGAATGAGTACCGGGATGGCACGATCGACCCCCAGGGATACAACTATCTTGACACGTTTTCATTAGAGGCCGATGTACCCTGCTTTCGCTATCAACTGGACGAACACATCTCGCTTGAGAAGCGCGTCTGGATGGAATACGGACAGAATACGACGTATGTACAGTACGCTCTCTCTACTGCACCTGATAACGTAACGAAGAATGGTCCTCTCACGCTGACGCTCACTCCTTTCTGTCTCTATCGCGATCACCATAGTACGACCCATGGAGATGCCAACTGGCGTTTTCTGGTGGAGAATCAGGGAAATCGCTGCCGTATCCGCGCATATGAGGAAGCTCCAGCCTATGTGCTTGTGCTGGGGCCGTCTGCTCAATTTACTCCGACAGGGGAATGGTTCTGGGGTGTGAAGCACCGGCGTGACGCAGAGCGAGGTCTGCCTGATATAGAGGACATGTATCAACCAGGCATCTTTCGGATACAGATGATGTCAGGGGAGCGAGTGACGATTGTACTCAGCGCTGAAACTGAATTGCAGGCTGAGTTTGGGAGCGCGCAACATGAAGCGGCGGTGGAGCAGGCCTGGATGGGCCACCAGCAGCGAATCCAAAAAATCCTGGCAACGGTGAATCAATCAAAAGTTCCCCTGCCACAACGAGATCCAGTACTTGCCCGGTTGGCAATTGCGGCCGATCAATTTATTGTCGCTCGTCCAGCAAACACGCAAGGCAACCAGCCAGATAGCGGGCAAGGGGAAGGTGAGCACTCCTCTGACCTGAAGACGATCATTGCCGGTTATCCCTGGTTCACCGACTGGGGAAGGGACAGCATGATTTCGCTGCCGGGGTTACTTATTAGTACGGGGAGGTATCAGGAGGCGCGTGTGCTCCTCAAAGCATTCGCATCCTATACTCACGGAGGGCTCATTCCCAACCGTTTCCCTGACCATGGGGAGGCGCCAGAGTACAACACTATTGATGCGACCCTGTGGATGTTTCATGCCATTGATCGCTACCTGAAGGCGTCAGGAGATTGGTCTCTGCTCAATGAACTCTTCCTGACACTCAGCTCCATTATTGACAGGCATATCGAAGGCACCATCTATGGCATAGGGGTTGATCCGGCTGATGGTTTGCTGCGTGGCGGGACAGCGGGGGTACAACTCACCTGGATGGATGCGAAAGTTGGTGATTGGGTGGTCACACCCCGGCATGGTAAACCGGTAGAGGTGAACGCGCTCTGGTATTATGCGCTGAGCTGCATGGAATCGTGGGCTGCACGGTACTCTCTCGACGCGAGCAAGTTCAGCCAACTGTGTTCGCAGGTGCGCGAGCAATTCGCCCGGCGCTTCTGGTATGAGGAGGGCGGGTATCTGTACGATGTGGTCGACGTTGAGGGAGTTGCGGGACAGAACGATGCCTCGCTGCGCCCGAATCAGGTGATTGCCGCATCGCTGACCCCATCGCTGCTCACCGAGGGGCAGATGCGGAGTATGATGCAGAAGGTGGCAGAAACCTTACTCACGCCGCTCGGGTTGCGCTCGCTCAGTCCTGCTGATCCATCGTATTGCAAGCATTATAACGGAAATCAACAGCAACGCGATGGCGCGTATCACCGGGGAACGGTCTGGCAGTGGCTGATCGGTCCGTATGTGGATGTGCACCTCTCCCTGTACAAGGACCGCGCAGCGATACGCTCGTTGCTCCAACCACTGGTAGAGCACCTGTGGGACGCCTGTCTGGGTACGATCAGTGAAATCGCAGAACCAGAGCCGCCTTTCACGCCAGTGGGGTGTTATGCGCAAGCCTGGAGTGTTGCAGAAGTACTACGCTGCTGGCTGTTGGTGTAAATGAATCAATCATATGAGGAGGATCTATGAGTGATACGACTCAAGCTTTCTTTGAGCGGCTTGCCCAACGTGGCTACGAACCTTTGCTTCATAGTGTCTCTGGAACTTTCCATTGGGATATCGAGGATGTGGGAAGCTGGTTCGTTGCCGTTAAAAACGGATCGCTGACTGTGAGCAGAGATATAGTTGGAGCAGATTGTGTGTTTGCGTGCAGCAAGGAAGACTTCGACCGCATGGTGATGGGAAAGCAGAATCCAACCACACTGTTCATGCAAGGGAAAATGAAGATTACAGGCAATATCGGCCTGGCGCAGATGTTCCAACGACTCTTTCCCGATGAGAGCCTCTCTGTCGGGGAACAGGGATAAAGGAGAAGACCATGGGTGAGAAAACAACGATTAGTGTCCTGGAGGGAAACAACTTCGTTGTCAGTGATTTACGCGGAGACATCGATGCCTCGCCAAGCGAGCCGTTGGGACTGTTTGCGTGGGATACGCGTTTTCTTTCACGCTGGCTGCTGACGGTGGACGGGCAGCGTCCAAATGTTCTGTCGACGGACGACCTCGACTACTTCTATGTGCAGTTCTTCCTCGTTCCAGGAACCGGCACCATCTATGTAGATGCTGACCAGTCGATCATTCGCAGACGAGCGATCGAAAACGGCTTCCATGAGGATTTGACCATATTCAATCACAAAGACAAACAGGTTGATCTCAAGGTGCGCATTGAAGCGGCATCTGACTTTGCTGATCTGTTCGAGGTCAAGGATAAACTTACTAAGAAAGGTGAATTCTACCATCGGATCGCGACCAATCGCCTGGTGCTCGGATATCGTCGTGAACAGTTCGTCCGTGAGACCTTGATTACCGCCAGCGCCACGGCCGACATCGACGAACATGGTCTGAGCTTCGCGGTGCATATCGAGCCTCACGGTGAGTGGACGACCAGCCTTGAGGTCGTCACTGTGTTGGTCGGCTTCGGCGAAAATCAGGAAGAGACAACCGAGGGACAGGGAGATCCACAAACCAGGTCTAAGATGAAGAGGAGTTTGGAGAAACTGGGTGAAGCTTTACCACGACTCTCGAGTGATTGGCCGTCTCTCCAGGTAACCTACAATCGAAGTCTCGTTGACCTTGCGGCTCTGCGTTTTTATCCTCTGACGCTGTCAGGCCAGGCCATGCCTGCCGCTGGCTTACCCTGGTTCATGACACTCTTCGGCAGGGACAGCATGATCGCGAGCTACCAGGCACTCCCTTTCGCTTCCGAGCTAGCCGAAGCAACGCTACGCGCCCTGGCGCAGCGGCAAGGGACAAGGATCGACGATTTCCGCGACGAGGAGCCTGGCAAGATTATGCACGAGGTGCGGTTCGGCGAGATGACCGCGTTCGAGGAACGCCCGCACTCGCCGTACTATGGAGCTGCCGACGTCACGCCGTTCTTCCTCATCCTGCTCGATGAGGTCGAACGCTGGACCGGCAACGCTGAGCTTGTACGCCAGCTTGAGATGGAAGCCAGGGCGGCGCTCACCTGGATCGACAAATATGGGGATCGCAATGGTGATGGGTATGTCGAGTACGAACGGCGAAACAAGGAGACGGGACTGGAAAACCAGTGCTGGAAGGATTCCTGGAACTCCATCCAGTTCGCGGACGGCACGATCTCGCGCCTGCCGCGCGCCACGTGTGAGATCCAGGGCTACGTCTACGACGCAAAGATGCGCTGCGCGCGACTTGCGCGGGAGTTCTGGAATGATCCTGAGCTTGCCGCCCGCTTAGAGAAGGAGGCTGCCGAACTAAAGCGGCGCTTTAACCAGGATTACTGGCTCGAGGACCGGGAGTTCTTTGCGATCGCCATCGATGGCGATGGACGCAAGGTTGATTCGTTAACCTCGAACATTGGACACCTGCTATGGAGTGGCATTGTAGACGAAGATAAGGCGGGGGCTCTTGTGCGTCACCTGATGGGGCCTAAACTGTATTCTGGTTGGGGCATACGAACCATGGCGGAAGGCGAGGGTGGTTATAACCCGATCGGGTATCATGTCGGTGCAGTCTGGCCACACGACAATTCGTTTATCGCCATGGGGCTAAGACGCTACGGCTATCGCGAGGAGGCTGCACGGGTTGCGATGAACATGCTCGAGGCAGCTACGTACTTCAAGGGCCGTCTGCCGGAGGCGTTCGCTGGCTATCGGCGTGAACTCACAGAGTTTCCAGTGGAATACCCAACCGCATGTAGCCCGCAAGCCTGGGCCAGCGGAGCGCCACTCTTGCTACTACGCGCGATTCTTGGCCTGGAGCCGATTGGTGACAACCTGCTTGTTGATCCTGCCATACCTACAGTGCTGGGCCAGCTTGAACTGCTCGACATCCCAGGACGTTGGGGCCGCATCGATGCCTTCGGCCGGGGAAGAGTGGATACATCGACGATGGGGGAAAAGTTACAGTCAAGTACCACGTAGCGAGAGACCACATGTAACAGAATTGGTATAAATTCACTATATCGATGCAGCATCACACATGCTTTGCCTCTCATACAGTGTAAAAAATAGTGCATTTAAGGGATGTATTTCGCTTCCTTGATTATTATACTTGAGAATAGAGTTCTTAGGGGCGGCAAAAAGCCTACGTAACGGCTCTGATGGAAAGGATGAAATACCTTGACAGATACGAATTCGACACAACCCGGGACAGCACCGATAACCGAGCAGAGACAGAACGCACCAGCGTCAGTGCCACATGTTGTCATTGTTGGCGGGGGTTTTGGCGGTCTGACTGCAGCGAAAAAACTGGGAAAGCAACCCGTGCGGGTAACATTAATCAACCGCAGAAACTATCATCTCTTCCAACCGATGCTCTACCAGGTCGCCACCTCGGGACTCGCTCCTGCTGATATTGCGGCTCCTATTCGCGATACGCTGCATAAGCAAAAGAATACAACGGTATTGTTGGAAGAGGTTACCGGTGTGGATACGCAACAACAACTCGTGCTTATGAAAGACCTCCCTCCTCTCCATTATGACTACTTGATTCTGGCAACGGGGGCATCAAGCAATTACTTTGGTCACCCAGAATGGGAAAGCATCGCACCTGGCATGAAAAACCTGTTCGACGCTCTGGAGGTGCAGCAGACCATCCTGGGCGCCTTTGAGGCAGCCGAAAAAGAGCCAGATGAGCAGGAGCGCAAACGGCTGCTCACCTTCGTGTTTATCGGCGCTGGCCCAACGGGGGTTGAGCTTGCAGCAGCTTCTGCGGTACATATTCATCATATTTTGACGGGCAACTTCCAACGGATCGGACCAGGGGATGCCCGTCTCGTACTCGTGCAAGGCCCAGATCGAGTCTTACCAACGTTTCGCCCAAAACTCACCGAGAAAGTTGAGAAGAAACTGAAAGCACAAGGTGTGGAGATTATCAAGGGTGTCCATGTCAAGGAAATTGACGAGGATGGGGTGCAGGTGGGGGATGAGTATATTGAGACGCATAACGCTTTCTGGCTAGCCGGTGTGGCAGCCTCTCCGGCTGGCAAATGGCTTGGAGCCGAAGTTGACCGTGGTGGACGCGTCAAGGTGCAAAGCGATCTGACTGTCCCAGGTCATCCCAACATTTTTGTGATTGGTGATACCGCCTGCGTTCTGCAAGATGGGAAACCGCTCCCCGGCGTTGCGCAACCGGCGATACAAGGGGGACACTACGTGGCCTCAGTCATCGCCGACCGGGTGGCTGGGAGAGAGCACAAGGAGCCCTTTAAGTACTTTGACAAGGGATCAATGGCGGTTGTGGGGCGCGGGTATGCCGTCGTTGAGTCCGGGCCGATGCACACGGCGGGCTTCATTGGGTTCATCATGTGGGTGTTCTTACACATCTTCTACCTTATCGGCTATCGGAATCGTTTGCAGGTCCTCATAACATATTTCTTTGCCTACTTTAGCGCCTTCCGGCGCAAAGGAGGGACAAGAATTATCTTGCTTGGGAGGCAACAAGCAATCTCCTATCAACAGAAGGCGCACACACTCGATAAGACGACGGGGTGATTTGCCTTTGATCACGTTTTGAGTAGACCTGAGGGAAATGAGGTGCTCTAGTCGAACATTCCTCGTGATCTTGTTTCATTTGTCGTTAAAAGTTAAGAAAGGACAGCAGTATTATGGGACAGTTAGATTCGAAAGTGGCCATCGTAACTGGATCAGATAGCGGTATTGGTCGTGGAATCGCCATCCAGATGGCGCAAGAAGGGGCAACAGTCGTCGTCGTTTACGCTCATGCGCAAGCTAAGGCACAGGAAGTCCTGGAAACCATCCAGAAAAACAATGGCAAGGCGATTGTGATCCAGACTGATGTGTCGCAGTACGAGCAAGCCACTGGGCTTATTCAGGAGACATTGGAGCAGTTGGGTCGACTGGACATTCTGGTCAACAATGCCGGGATGGAGATCCACAATGCATTCCTGGATTACACGGAACAGCAATTCGATCGGGTGATCGGCGTTGACCTGAAAGGCGCCTTTTTCTGCGCGCAGGCGGCTGCCCGCGAGATGATCAAGAGTAAAACGGCTGGACGCATCATCAACATCTCGTCAGTTCACGAAGACATAGCGATGCCAAATAATGCTCCCTATTGCTGCGCCAAGGGCGGAGTACGCATGATGACCCGTACGATCTGCCTGGAACTGGCCCCTTACGGGATCACGGTCAACAATATCGCGCCAGGAGCGATTCATACGCCGATTGATGCAGATGTTGAGGCCGATCCCAAGAAGTTGTCAGCACTACTCAATGAAATTCCGCTGCATCGTATGGGGCAACCGGAAGAGATTGCGAAACTGGCGGTCTTCCTGGCTTCAGACGGAGCAGCGTACGTGACCGGATCGACCTATGTGATCGACGGTGGCTTGTCGGTCAATACGGGAGGGCTCTAGATTAGAGAGGTAGGAGAACACGTTCATGGCTACACCATATGATGTGATTATTATTGGGACTGGGGCTGGTGGTGGAACACTTGCCCGTCACCTTGCCCCGTCGGGGAAACGTATCCTGCTGCTTGATCGCGGCGACTGGCTGCCGCGTGAGCTGGAGAACTGGGATGGCGAAGCCGTCTTCGTCGAGAATCGGTATGTCTCCCCCGAAACCTGGTACGACAAAGACGGCAAGGCGTTTCAACCGCAGGTACACTATTGCGTTGGCGGCGCAACCAAGCTCTACGGTGCAGCGCTGTACCGCCAGCGCAAGGAAGATTTCGGCGAACTGCGCCATCATGACGGCATCTCTCCCGCCTGGCCGATCAGCTACGACGAGATGGAACCCTACTACACCAAAGCCGAGCAGCTGTACCAGGTGCATGGAGCGCGGGGCGAAGACACCACCGAGCCACCATACAGCGCGCCCTATCCTTTCCCGGCTGTTTCGCACGAACCGCGTATTCAACAGCTTTCGGACGATTTGGAAAAGGCGGGCTATCACCCTTTCCACTCTCCAAACGGGATCATGCTCAGTGAACAAAACAGGCCGTTCAGCACCTGCATCCGCTGCGCTACTTGCGACGGCTTCCCGTGCCTGGTGCATGCCAAAGCGGATGCAGAGGTACTGGGTGTGCGCCCGGCGCTGGAGCATCCAAACGTCACCTTGCTGACGAACAGCAGGGCCATCAAGCTCACGACCAACGCAAGCGGCACCTCGGTGACCGGAGTGGTGGTCGAGCGCAACGGGCAGACCGAAATCTACCAGGGCGACATCGTCGTGGTCTCGGCTGGCGCGACCAATTCGGCCACACTCCTGCTGACGTCCGCCAATGACAAACATCCCAATGGACTTGCCAACGGCTCCGACCAGGTCGGGCGCAACTATATGTACCACAACAGTGTGGCAGTACTCGCCGTCTCGAAAGAGCCGAATCCGACCCAGTTCCAGAAGACGCTCGGGCTGAACGACTTTTACTTTGGTATGGAAGGCTTCGAGTACCCGATGGGTAACATTCAGATGGTCGGCAAGTCCCAGGCGTCCATGTACAAAGGCGAAAAGCCCATTGAGACAAAGCTGGCGCCGATGTTTGCGCTTCGGGATGTCGCGCGTCATGCCGTCGACTTCTGGCTCTCCACCGAAGACCTGCCGGATCCCAACAACCGCGTCACCGTCGACAAGGAGGGGAAGGTCACCCTGAGCTACACGCCCAATAACCAGGTGGCACAGCAAAAGCTGTACGACCAACTCAAGTCCATGCTCAATCACCTGGGCATGCACCCTGACCATCTGATCCACCGCAATGCCTACATGAAGAGCTTCATCCCGGTTGCCGGGGTAGCGCACCAAGCCGGAACCTGTCGCTTCGGGAAAGATCCGCAGACGTCTGCCCTGGATGTCAATTGTAAGGCGCACGAACTGGATAACCTGTACGTGGTCGATACCAGCTTTTATCCCAGCATTAGCGCGATGAATCCAGCTTTGACAGCCATGGCTAACGCGTTGCGCGTGGGGGATCATCTCCTCGAACGACTGAAGTAAGCGGTGAAGGACGCTCTCATCACCTCACTCAATACCCGAAAGCAGGGGTGATTGGGTGAGGTGATGAGAGCATGTCCAATAACAGTGAAGTTTCTCGTGTGTCGCCAAACAATGCTGTGCGTTGCAGAATTCGGTGAACGATTCATGTCAGGCTTAGAAAGGGCAATTGGAAATGGATCTGCAATGGACCTTGCTAGCTGCTTACCCTACAAGAGGAGATCAACATATCTTGGGGTAGAAGTCTTTCCCATAGGCAGCCGCATACGCGTGACCGATTATAGTCCCTTCAGAGGACTCAGAGGGACCATCCGTGCAGTCCATAGGATTGCGGTTGATCTTGAGGAGCCCTTTTGTTTTTACCTGGTCGCTCTCGAAGGGGTACATATCAAGGAACCGGTGTGGTTTGAATACAATGAGGTGGAGTTAGTCGCTCCTCCTCATGTTGACTCTTAGACAGTTGAGAAGTTCTTTATGGCAAAACGCAGCGAAATCGTTCTGGTGTACCTGGCAGGCCTCGTTCAGGGCGTAGCTCTGGTGACCTTCCCGGCTGCCAGTTCCATCTTTACCAGTCCGCAACCCCAAGGTTATGGGTTCAGCAGCAGTCAGTACGGGGCGATGTTCCTGCCGCAGGTGGTGCTTGCCATCCTGGCTTCAAGCCTGGCACCCACGTTAGCCCGGCGTTGGCATTTGAAACGCGTGCTACTGCTCGGCCTGGGCAGTGACCTGGTCTCGATGACCCTGCTCGCGCTCAGCAGTGTCTTGATGTCTTCTACGAGTCTGGCGTATGGTATTCTGCTGCTTGCTACCGCTGCACTTGGCCTTGGCTTCGGCGCGACCATCATGGCAGCCAACACCTATGCAGAGGAATTCTTCCCTGACCGCGCGGATAGCGCAGTACTGGCGCTCAATGCCTTACTCGGCGCTGGCACGGCGCTTGCGCCGCTTTTCGTGGCCGTGTTCGTGGGGCTGGGCGCCTGGTGGCTGCTGCCAGTGCTCGTAGGGATTGCGCTTGTAGTGCTCTTGCTCTTGGGCGCGAGCGCGCCCCTGCAGTCCGCTGCTGACCGCGGCGCGCCTGGCGCTTCGCAAGCTGGTGGGGGCTTTCTGCGCGGGTTACCACGGCGCTTCTGGTTGTATGCTGCGGTGGTGCTGCTCTATGGTATCGTCGAAACCTTGAATGGCAACTGGTCAGGGCTCTACCTCACGCAGCAGCGCGGTGTGCCTACACAATGGGCATCATTGGCTCTGACCGCCTTCTGGGGGATGGTCACCATCGGACGTGTCCTTGCCGCTGTCGCCTCACCAAGGGTGCCAGCACGTTGGATTTATTTGGGGTTACCCGCACTCCTCGTCGTGGCGTTCCTGGTTATTTCGCAGGTCACTACAGCTATCGGTGGTGTGTTCGCGTTCGGCTTTGCTGGCCTGGCCTGTTCGGCATTCTTTCCGTTAAGCATCAGCTTTGGCGGGAAAGAATTTACCCGCCTGACGGCAGTCATCTCAGGAGAATTGATCGCCTTTTACCAGGTGGGTTATGGCGTCGCCGCGTTTGGAGTCGGACCACTCCGTGACTTCACCGGGGTGCCCTTGTCGACCATCTATGCGGGAGCCAGTCTTGTGGCTGGCGCGATGATTGTGCTTGCCTTCCTGGTGATCAGGCCGCAGACCACGAAATCAGCACAAGTGAGCGCATGAACAAAGGAGAGAACTGTGATTACTTCACAGCATGTGCTGTATGCCGGCAGTTATGCTCCTGCCGATCAACCTGGCATTTATGTATTTACCTTCGACGAAGCAACCGGCGATCTGACCGTGCGCGGCTCATTTGCAGGTGTCGTCAACCCTTCCTTTTTGATCGGCCATCCGAACGGGCGCTGGCTGTACGCGGTGAGCGAGACGAGCCAGCAGAAGGACGACATGCCCGGTACAGTCTGGGCATTGCGCTTAACGCGTGAGCTATGGGGTATGGAGCTGATTAACCACCAGATGAGTGGCGGCGACTTGCCTTGCCATCTTGAGATCAACTCGACTGGGCAGTGGCTGCTGGTCTCCAACTATGGCTCGGGCACTGTGAGTGTGCTGCCGATTCTGCCAGATGGTGCCCTGGGGGAGATGACCGACCTGGTTCAGCATCACGGGAGCGGACCGAATCCCGAGCGTCAGGAGGGACCACACGCGCATTCGGCGACCTTCGCGCCAGACCAGCGCTTCGTGATCGTAGCCGACCTGGGGATGGATGCCCTGATGGTGTATGAGTTCGACTCATCGGTGGGTCGGCTGCTTGCTCCCACGCACATCAGCACAAGGCCGGGCGCTGGTCCGCGGTTCATTGCCTTCCATCCAAGTGGTCAGCGTGTGTATGTCAACCACGAGCTCGACAACACCGTGGCGGTGTACGACTACGATGCGGCAAGTGGCATGCTTCGTATGCGACAGTTCGTCGAGACGCTACCCCCGAGCACCCCGGGGAGTGCGATTGCCGACATCCATATCTCGCCATCAGGAGACCGGTTGTACGTCTCCAATCGGGGGCACGACAGCATCTCCATCTTTGAGATCGAGGCGGACGGGCGGCTAGCGCGCCTGGCCATCCGGCCGTGTGGCGGCCGGTGTCCGCGCGCTTTCGCGATCACGCCGAGCGGCAGTTTTCTGCTGGTGGCCAATCAGGAAAGCGACGAGGTGGTAGTGTTGCTAGTGTTGAGTGGTTTAGAAGCGCTTGGAGCACCGGTCGCACGGGCCATCGTTCCGGGAGCCTCGTGCGTGCATTTCGTCAAAGCATGAGATCAGTGCGGAGCACTACTGCTCCCCTGTCTATGCAGTAAATACCACGGAATAGCTTAGAGTTCCACTGAAGGTTGCGCCAGGTTGAACCTCGAGCAGATGAGCTGCTTCTCGCAGAGCGCTGCCCTGCTGATGCAGATTGATGGCGTCCGTCGAGCATGTTTGATACTCAATACAGAAGGAGGGAAGCTGTTCAGGCGTAAAAATCACCGCATGAGTGAAGTCCTCTGTGGCCGAGATGTGAAGCTGCATCGCAAGCCTGGTGTAGTCTACTATGCTGAGCGCAGGCTGGTTGAGTCGCGTATAGACATGGTCGAGCTTGAGGTAGCCAATCGGATGAGGCTCACGCAGGTCATACATGGCATACATAACTTTATTGACATCAAAGATTCTACCCGTTGGGAGCATCTCTTCATCTGCTTCCATGACCGCTTGTGCTGGAATACTAATGAGTACTTCGTGCTTGTCCGCAAAGGTAGAGAAGTAGGGATGCAAGGCAAAGCCAAACGGAAGTGTACTAGCACTCTTATTGTGTACCTGATAGGTCACGGTGAGTTCAGTCCCTGAGAGCGTATACGTCAGGGACAACCGGCTATCGAAAGGGTATGCCGGATAATAAGGACTTTCAGCAGTGATGTCAACATATGTGGTGACGCTGGCCCCATCTGGCCCAATGATAGGCTGCGTATAGTGCCAGGGACGATCAAAGACCAGACCGTGAACGAGCGCGGCATCGCCTCCTGGCCTGTGTACATCTTCAAGCGAGTACATCTGCCCCTGATAGGTGTAGCGCTTGTCACGTACTCTGTTCGGAAATGGCCAGAGGACAAAGGTGCCAGTATAGTCTCTCTGTGTGAGGAGTGCCTGGTCGGTGTAGATAAGATCATGCTCACCGGCACGGAAACGGAACAGGTTGCTGCCGAACTCGGGAGCAATGGCGACTAGTATATTGCGTGAGGGGTCACTCTGATCAGTAGAAGAGAGCGAAAGAGTGGTCGCATGGAGCGCCAGATCCTCACTCACCTCAGCCGTGTAGAGCCTGTTGCTCACAGACTGGTCTCCAGTAGAAGACATCTGGTTATGGTCTTCTGTCATAAGTTTGTTCTCTCTTTCATAAGGAAAATCGCATAGCTACTTCCCGAGAATCTGAATCTCCATTGGTCGCAGATTGACGGAAATCACATGCAGCGGACCATTGCTCACCCCGCCGTCAATCTCCGCGACTTCGACGGAGCCGTCTGGACGCTCGATTACAGGACCCGGTGTCTCAAACTGATCCTGGTTGCTGAAGAGGACCCGAAACTGCTTCCCAACCGGGTTAATTGACTCGTCAACAATGACCGATCCAGCCCAGTTGTTCTGCGTGCTTGTGTTCGCCACAATCAGGACCTCCTGGTCAGATAGGATGCGTGAATAGCTTACGATGCCGGGAGCGCTGGTGGAAACGCCGAAATGCACCTCATCGCCGGAGATCGGCCGGAAGTATAAGCGGCCATAGCGCAGAGCTGGCTGAGTATCGCGCACCAGAGACAAGCGCTGGATGGCCTGATAGTAGATACTGTTCTGCGAGAAGGCGTCTGGCTTACCCCACAGCGCTTCGCGCACCCACTCCGACGAGGGACCACCTCCCGCCAGGCCCTGCTCAGTCCCGTAATATAAGCAAGGGATACCTGGCAGGCTGAAGAGGCAGCCCACGCCGAGTGAGACTTGTTCATCATAGGCGTCTGGCTGGTGCGGGTCCTGGTAGAAGAAGCGCCAGTTCTGGTCGTGGTTGTCCAGGAAGGTGACAAAAAAGTTGCTAGCATCACCGTGTGTGCTGAGGACGCCGGCCTCCACCTGCTTGCGGTACTCATACATGTTGTGGAGTTCGGAGGGCGCGAGTTGCCCCTTGACCACCGCGGGCAGCTTGTAGAACAGGGGATAGTCGAGGGCGGCATCCACGCCGATCGGTTCGCCCTCGGCCAGAGCGTTGCGGCCAATGAAATGGGCGATCTGTTCCTCGGTTCCCCAGATCTCGCCGAAGGTGAAGAAGTTTTTCTTGCCGATACTCTGGGCAAATTCGCGGATGGCGTTGGCAAAGTTGCGCGCGAAAACGGGGTCGAGGTACATCAACGTATCGATACGGAAGCCATCGACATCGTATTTCGCGATCAGGTAATTGAAGGCGCGCACCAAGGTCTGAAACACGATCATCCCCTCGGGGGTCTGGTAATCGGAAACCAGGGCCTTGAGCGAATAGAAGTCGCCTTCGGGGATGATCTGAGAGCCCACGAAGGCGTTGCCCTTGCGCTTGAAAAAGCGGTTTCCCTGGAGTTCACGCGGCCAAACAGCAGCATTGAGGGGTGGGGTGGGTGGCAATTCAGACCACGCAGGGTCCGGGTTTCCATCCTCATCCCGCCAGAGAATCGGGTAGGGCTGGTTGTTCCAGGGTGCGACAGAGCCAAAGCCGGGATAGGCGAAGACATCGCCAACGTGGTGCAGGACGATATCAAATATCACATAGATGTTGCGGGCGTGCGCCTCGTCCACCAGTTCGCGCAGCTCGCTCTCTACAAGCTGCGGGTCGAGGCTCGCTCGCCCGGGGTCGGACGAAAAGCGTGGCTCGATCGCCAGGAAATTTTGAAAGCCATAACCATGATAACTGGGTGTGAACTGGCAATTTTTCAGTAGTGGCGAGAGCCAGAGCGCGCCCACCCCCAGCTCCTGCAAATAATCCAACTGCTGCTTTATTCCCTCGAAGGTTCCACCTTGAAAATCGCCCCATGGTTGATCCCAGGGCTGGTGGCGGGGTGGAGTAGCAGGATTATTGAAGCGATCCACCATCATGAAATAGATCCAGGTATCTCGCCAGTCTATGGGCGAAGGAAAGGGTGTCAGCACTTCAACATTGCGGTTTCCCACGTAGACCAGTTTGACTCCCGGCTCATAAGCCTGGTCCAGTGCGCTTTGAACTTCAGCATCCCAGACAGAATCGGGCATGATATTTTCTTCCTTTCCCCAAAATGTCTAAATCACAATGGCCTATTACACAGGGGACGCTTTGATGTCGCTCCACAACTGTGGCAATGGCGCCAGACCCAGCTCACGCACCAGTTTCACACCATCAGCTTCATGGCTCTCCTCCTGAAAAACTAAGCATCGTCCACTTCATCCGCCTTACGTAGGATCGCGCGCGCGGGCGCACCATCACTGCCGTCAATTCTGAGTGGCAGGCAGATCAGTTCATACATCCCAGGGTCCACCTGTGAGAGATCGAGACCCTCAATAATCCAGATATCCGCCTCAAGCAGCGCCCGGTGCGTCTCGACACCATCCTTAGTGTACCCACCAACCGAGAGATAATCGATCCCCACGGTGAGGACCCCAACTGACGCCAGGTAGCGCGCTGCCTCCTGCGAGATATAAACGAAATCCTCTATAAACGTATCGGTCTGCCAAGAACGGGAAGAATTCAGCGTCTTGAAAAGCAAGCGCTCGCCTTGCCGGATGTTATGTGGTCGCAGTTCGCCTGGTTTAATAGACTCGGGGTCGCGGATCTCGATGACGCGTGCTCGACCAATAGTAGCGTGAAAAGGCATCTCATGAAGCCCCTTGCCCTCTGGCAGGAAGTGAAACGGGCCATCCATATGGGTACCAGTATGCGAACCCATGGACAGCGTCGAGACATTGCATATATCTCCACGACTCATATGTAACATGTATTCAATGCTCACTGGCGGATTGTCGGGCCAGTGCACCATGCCGGAATGAAGTAGTACAGAAACATCAATCCAGTCGTGTATCATCTACTCTGCTCCTTGCTCTTTGCACCAGCGGACGTCTCAAAGGTAATCACATTCTTGATGCCACCAATGTTGCCAAGCAGAACGCCTGGAGCCCCTTCAGGAGCAGAACGACTCGTGATGAGCGCGCGCAATGCTTCAGGCCAGCGCTGGTGAAAAATGCCAATATCCCTGATGGCTGCATCAAAGTCTTCAGCACTGGCGTTGACGGTGCCAAAAACGATTTGATTCTTCAAAACGATGTTTCGCATCAATAGATCGGTATCGACCTCGATTGGTCCTTTCAGACTGGGAACGCCGGTGAAAATGAAGGCACTGTTTGGGCCAAGCAGCTTCCACGCCTCAAAGGCGAGGCGCGAGACACCGGTCGCCTCGTATATCAGATGGATGTGACCGAACAGTGCCTTTTGCTCCTCCACCGGTATCCTCCCCTGCGAGTAGTACTTCCCTCCAATCGCCTCGACGATGTCTGAATTCGGATTTGGAGCAGGCGCCAGAGCGTACACGAAGGTATCACAGCCTGCTACAATCAATGTCATCGCGCCCAACAGCCCAACGGGACCGGCACCGAGAACCAGGGCTGTCAGGGGCAAGCGCTGCGTACCTTCCGGGATAAGGGGAATGAGCCATGGCAGACGACGCACGATCTGCTGGATTTGATCGCGGGCTTTCTCAGCGATAGTCAATGGCTCTGTTAGAACAGCGACATTACGCAGTTCGGGCGGCACGACATGCAGGTAGCGCTCGTGGTCGACCACCTCCTCGGCCATAAAGCCATGCTCTCCCTTGATACCGCGTTCAGTATAGTCACCGGTGATGCAAAAGTCCGGGTACCCTGCACGACAAGGAAGGCACTCCGGGTGTGGACAAGGACGACGCACGGTCGTCACGACCAGGTCGCCCACTTTCACGCGGCTTGCCGCCGG
>Ga0070706_100001420_pt1 | contig 25360 bp, 21 predicted proteins | sample KBSK5501metaG_FD_65476 | JGI IMG/M metagenome (GOLD analysis project Ga0070706, IMG submission 65476) | Corn, switchgrass and miscanthus rhizosphere microbial communities from Kellogg Biological Station, Michigan, USA - KBS K5-50-1 metaG | ecosystem: Host-associated > Plants > Roots >... | reverse complement strand
AGGAGCAGCAGCATACCTGCAAGGGCGATACCGGCTTTCCATATATCTTTCTTACACCAGCGCATATGCAGAGCCTCCACAGTGCATTGATCGAACATCCTCGAAAGAGAGCGCTCATTTCTTTCAGGATACCACATCAGACAGAGCAATCAGTAAGCCTGGAGTAGAGCGGGTAGAAGCAGCACAAATGGCCTAAAAATTGACGAATCGTTGTCATATCCCAAAGACAACCACCGGCGCGCTGTAGATCAGTAAGAGTTCGTTGTATCGTTACTTGGAGGGGTAGCAGTGCTGTATAGCATTGAATGAAAGGATTATTAAATTTGGTTCTTTCGGTAATCAAAAACGTGAACAAAGCTTCGTCTTATCGTATTTTTAGTTACAAATCACTTGCTACCAGACTCCCAAAATGATATTATTCTGCAACGAATAAAAGCGAAAATTTCCATCTGATGGAACACTTTGTGTTACAAATGAAAAAAGCGACCGGACAAAATCCTTGATGCTCAAGTTTTTGCATGGCTGAAGCACCTCAGGATTGCGTGATGGCCGATCGCTTTTATTCGCTTGACTGCTGTTTGGCAGCCATCGAGTGTACAGTTGCATTTCATTTGCTGTACATTCTCTGTACAGAGCACTATAGCATATGTTTGTGAATTTTGCAATTTTGATATGAGTTTCGCTACCTCGATAATGGGGCTGGATTTAGGATGGAGCTGGTCTCATGACGTTGATTATGAGACCAGTTTTGATAGTCAAAACTCGTGCAAAATGGCACGTTCCTGGTTAGTGCCAGTGTGGTGGCTGCCGTTTGAAAATCGAAAGGAGAACAAGCGTATATGCTTGCTCTCACTATTCAAATTCTTACGGTTCTGAGCCTTGTACTCATGATTGCAGTGTATCTCCTGCAACTCTGGAACGAGTACCTTGAGCGTAAGAATGAAAAGCCGCCTGTCTAGCCGCCATAGCTAAATGGGCAAAGTGCGTGCCTCTCTTTCTGGCACTTGCCAGGGACTGAGGCGCGTTATAGCGTTTGGGGTCACCATATTTGGTAGAAACATACGCTAAGCAATTTAACGCTTCGTAAAATGAGCATTGGGCGACAAACCGAGCTTCCCAAAAATCACCGTTTGCGGACAAACGCAAAAGCGGAGTGCTGAGCCGAACGAGTCAAGACAGGCCCATAGATCGGTCACGAGGTTATGAGTGTGTGGGTAGCCGCTATCAATTCGGCGGAGCCGTGCCGATTTCGTGGTTCAGGCAATCATTGTCAATTGTTTTGTGCGTCTGCTGAAAGTGAGTTTAGAGGTCTAGTACTTGCAGAAGCGTGCTATCAATATTTTCCAGTGTGGGCCTACCGGAGAGTGCCATTGCTTGCTCTAATTCTATTTGCAATATACCTAAAACGTCTTTCACGCCCTCTGATCCATTAACTGTAAGACCCCAGAGGATTGGCCTGCCTACCAGAACAGCCCTTGCCCCTAACGCTAACGCTTTCAGAACATCTGTCCCGCTCCTTATTCCCCCATCCATGTATACTTCTATGCGTCCATTCACTGCTCCAGCAACTTCGGGCAATGCAGTAATCGTAGGGATTACGGAATCAAGTTGCCTTCCGCCATGATTAGAGACAATAATGGCGTTCGCGCCATGCTCAATAGTGAGCAGTGCGTCATCGGCTGTCAATATACCTTTGACTACAATAGGAAGCTTCGTTATCGAGCGCAACCAATCAAGCGCCTCCCAGGTTAACGTATCGGTGACTTCGGCAATGTCATCGTTATCAAAGTTAGCCTTACGGATACCGACGGGTGGGGTAAACCCTATACGGTCCAAGCGTTCTTTGCGGCCGTACCTTGGCGTATCAGCGGTAAGGACAATTGCCTTATAGCCTGATTTCTCTGCTCTCCGCACTAGTCCTGCCGAGACTTCTCTATCATGGTAAACGTATAATTGAAACCATAAGGGTCCTGTGGCATTTCGAGAGATTTCTTCTAAGCTTTTTGTCGCACTGGAGCTTGCTACATATAAAGTTCCCGCATCTCCCGCACCTTTTACAGAAGCGCACTCACCTTCTGGATGGGCATAACAGTGTGCACCTGTAGGGGCAACCATAATAGGCATCTGTATTGGAATGCCTAATACCGAAGTCGAGGAATTTACTTTGCTAACATCCACTAATACGCGTGGTCTAAACCATATTCTGTCGAATGCACTACAGTTAGCTTTGACTGTCTTTTCATATCCACTGCCACACTCGATGCTTGCCCATATACCTTTGTCCAACTTGGCCTTCGCCAACTTCTCGTACTGCTTTATTTGAATCAGGTTTTTCATAGCTATTAAATAGACCGTCTCAGATTAATAATACCGGGGTAAAGTCCCAAGTAATACCTACGGTTCAAGCGGTAGGCATTGTTTGAAATATAGAAAACGACCGCTTAAGTGCTAGATTGTAAGCCATACTCAACCCGGACTGTTTCATAATCCTTAGTATACGACACCCAATGAGTAATGGACGACATTCAAGCACTCATCACCTCCCCGCAAAAATTGCATCTATCGCAATGTTTCTAGCAGGTTTTCAATTGCCGAGCTTTATGCCGCACGTCAGCACAGCGCCAGCATATAAATACATTTTTGCCAATCGCACGCTGGACGAACTGAATTGCAGCCACAAACCCAGGCACCGGACTATTTTTTGCAACCGCCAGTAAATCAGACCCACACTCAGCACACTTGCTACTATCAGGCATGCCCATGCGCCACGTGCGCTGATAAGCTCTTATGTTTCTCTAGGTCACGGCTGACATCCTTAACGGCAGCCTTGGCCGTCTGCGTAGCGTTCTCTAGCACGTCTAAGCGTTGCTCCAAGCGGTGAATATCTGCACGGGTAGCCTGCTCTTCCTGCCCCTCAAGCAACGCCTTATTCTGGTCGCGGATTTCTTCAAGCAGGATGATCTGATAGTCTTGCTTCATTCGTCCAGCTTAGCACCAAACCACCTGATTAGCCACGTGCAAAACCACAACAGCACATGCACGCCGCAATTGCCGGTACGATGCAGATAACCAAGTGTGATACATGCGGTGCTTAAGATCAGCGGCTCTATCCTCGACAGAGCGAGCATCCAGGTACGGGTTGGTGCTCTTGGCAGCGTTGCCGAACTCTGCAAATCATGCGCCGCGCCCGTTGTCCGTTTCCTTGAGCAGTCACAGCTTTTACAAGAGCAATTAGTAAAACACGGCTTTATTAATAGCCCGACGTCCCCTCCTCTGGCTTCGTCCGCGACTCCCGTAAAAACTGCTCCAAATCTTCCCGCTTGACCAAATACACCCGCCCTGGACGATAGGCAGGCAGCCGCTTGCTGCGTATCCAGGAGCGAATCGTGTCTAAAGGCACCTGTTTGCCCAAGTATTCATGAATGCGTTCCACAGTCATCCAATCAGAGTTATCGGCCACTGATATACCTCGAAATAAATTGATTCAAGATGAGTATACAAGCAGCGTCAAGCACACTGCGTAGTCGCAACTAGATCGCGTACACTTGACAGATGCGAGTAAATATTTTAGACTCTAAATAAATCGAGTTAATTATTCTAGACCGCGCAGACGAGAACATATTTCAGTTAGTACCACCAAGAAACGGGAGGGGGTCTATGCCTACCATACCCTCGCGCGCCAGTCGTACTCAAGATTATGAGCTTGAGGATGACGACGCCTACTATACGCAGCGTCACCCTACCAGCGCTGTACGCTTAACACAGCCGCGCCAGCAGGTTATCCAGCGTGGTAACAAGCGCATTATCATTCATAATGAACCGCCGCCGCGACGACACATCCACTGGTCGTTTGTGTTAGGTCTCGGCATGATATTCATGCTTGCCCTGTGGGTGCTGGGCAGCTATGGAATAGCTTGGTGGAACAATCACCAGCTTGACGTTGCCTATGGTATGCCCCGCACCTTTCAAACCGACCAGGTTGTCGGTCACGCCGACTCGGCCCAACATCCGACCCATTTTATTGCCGTTAACTTAGACTCAAAGATCACGATTATAGAAATCCCCGGCGGCAACAACCAACATGCCCGCATTTACTCCGGCCCTTCCCTGTTTTCGGATAACGGCGACAGTATCCCCGTGACCCTTGAATTTTACGATATGAACGGCGACGGCAAGATTGACATGATCGTGCATGTTGGCGATCAGAAGATCGTGTACCTCAATGACGGCACGCAATTCAAACCGCAGCAGTAGGAGGCAGCAATGCAGACCGTGGACGAGCAGCCCGAAACCATCCACCTCTATGTTGTCAGGGAAACAGACAGCCGACCCCCGCTCTACCCGATTGTCTGCTCTGCCCTGGCACTCATCACCCTCGTGCTTGTCTGCTCGCTGGCGCTGTTTCAACCGCCGGTGGTACACACCACCCTCCGCGTCCCGGCAATCCTCTTGCCACCTAAAACCTTTACCGCCACCACAGCTATCATTCCGACAGGCACAAAAGTCTATCCTGCCACCACTGCGCACGGTGTATTGACCATCACCAACGGCTCGATCATCGGGCAAAGCATCCCGGCAGATTTCACCATTCAAGGTGTGGCAACTGATAGTGCGGTGGATGTGCCCGCTGGTAGTGCGAATGGTTATGGGTATGCGACGGTGAGTGCTCACGCCCTCATGAGCGGTAAAGCTGGCAATTTTGCCACCTTAGCAATTAATGCGGTCATCGGCTCAAGCGTCTATATTCGAAATGTGCGTGCTTTCAGCGGCGGCAGGGACAGGTATTCAATCAAAGTAATCACTGCTCAAGATCGCAGCGCAGCTACCACGAAAGCGAGAAACATGCTGCTTACTTTGAGTACTGGACTGCATTATCCATGCAATGAGGACCATGTTGCGGACGCTCACCATATGCTTATTGTCTGGCACTGCCGCTTTATCAGCTATCATATAGCGACTTTTTATCACGTTACCAGAGTAAAAATTATCGGTCAGAATCTGCTTATAAGCGCTTGGTTCATGCCGCGCCCTGTGCGCTATTGGGTGAAATAATGAATATCCTGAGCTTCGACCTTATCATTGCGCTTAACCTTGCGCCATTGCGTATGCCGTGCGTTTCGACATGGTATATATCCAGTAAAAAAGGAGTTCCACATGCAAATCGTTGACATCTACTGCCGGAGTGCAACCTATGATTTAGATACCTTTGAAAAACTACAGCAGCAAGAAATGTCCTGTCGCGACTACTGTAACAAACATGAGCTAGCGATCGGCTTCGTTCATTTTGAAGTGGCTGGGGGTTATACCTACCAAAATCGTGAGCTGTTGCAGCTACTCCGCAAACGTTACTGTGACGGCACAATTCAAGGTGTGGTCATTGCTGACTTTGACCGACTAACGCGCAACCACGCGCATTTAGCTGATCTGATAAGCGAAATGGAAACTCGTGGCGTGACGCTCCACTGCGTACGCGAGAGTTTTGATAACAGCGCCACGGGTAAAATTGTGCGATTAATCCAAGGCTTCACCGCCGACCCCAGTTACTAGAAAGAGGTGACGTGATTGGCTATAGTGGACATATATTGCAGGGTTTCTACTGACATCCAGGAAGACAACACAAGCCTAGAAGAACAGGAAGCCGTCGGACGCAAATACTGCCGGGAACGTGGGCTTATCGTCGGATTAGTCCACCGCGAAGTCTGGACCGGCTACCAGTACCGGGAGCGAGAACAATTGAGTCTCATGCGTGAGCGCTACCGCGAGGGTAAGATCCAGGGAGTCGTTATCCGAAACCTTGACCGCTTGAGCCGCTCACAGGTGCATAACGCCATTCTCATGGAAGAAATGGAACACCATAAAGTTACACTACATTGCGTCAAAGAGACCATTGACGATACCTCGATGGGTAAATTCATTCGCATGATCTTAGCATTTACGGCGGAAATGGAACGCGAAAAGATTATGGACCGGACGATGACCGGGCGCGTTAACCGGGCGAAAAATGGTGAGGTACGGGAAGGCCCGAAGCCACTCTATGGCTACCAGTGGCATGACGAATTAACGAAAGACTACCGCGTGATAGATGAACCGGCGGCGGCTGTCTGTCTCTGGCTGCATGAGGAGTTCAATAAAGGTATTGGCCCACGTGCGCTACTAAGAGCAGTCGTTCGTAGAGACCCCTCGCGGAAATGGACACGGGGCGCGATACATCAAATACTATCCGATCCCCGCCGTACCGGTAAGGACGCCCAAGCTTTTACCCGGCATAAAAATGATGCGAAAAAGCCGTTTGAAGCGGTTGACTTGCCCGACGGCACGTACCCGGAGATTATCCCGCCAGGATTGTTTGCCCGGAACCAGGAACGGTTACGCATCAATCGGGCAGAGGCCGCCAGGCAGTGTAAAGAGCCGGAACGGTTCCTATTACGGGCAGGCTACCTTAAATGCGACCTATGCAAGCTTTCTATGCATGTCAATGCTTCAAAGATCAGGAAATCGCCGATATACTTCTGCGGCGATAGCGGCCACAGTAATACCGTGAATACGGGTGTCATTGATACGCTTGTGTGGGATTACATGGTGCAATTAGCCGACGATATTGAGCTGATCGAACGGGCTATCCAGCTCACTGTCAACAACCAGAAGGCGCAGCATGAAATTACCGCTATAGAGAATAGCATCGTCAGTTCCCAAGTCTTGATTAACCAATACACCGAAGATTTGGCGAACACCGCCTTGAAAGGACAGGCAAGAGATGTTATACTAGGGTTATTAAGTGACGAATACGTCAGCCTCCGTACTAAGCAAGAAGAGAAAGCGCTGGTCGAAGCCGGTATGGTGGACAGTGAACGCTTGGCAGCGGAAGCTGAAAAAATCCTGGCCTGGTGTAAGACGGTCGAAGAAGCTCGGGCAGAATTAAGCTACCAGGAAAAGCGGGACTTTTTACGTATACTCGGTATCCGGGTGTTTATCGGTAAGTCGGATAAGCGCAGCGAAGACTTGCTCTGGCGGATAGAGGCAAGCCTGCCCGAAGTTCAAGAGCTAATTATGAGTAACACCTACAAAAACTCAAGCGCAGATAGTGTCACGCACATCTCCACTTGCTATCCCTGAGCTTTCTCCTCCAAACTCCTGGACTTCGTTTTCCAGGATGAAATGCCATTTTGCCCAAATCGCATTTCTGCTTTGTAGTTGACCTCAAAACTTTGTAATTTCTACAGCTTACCAAAGATCAGGTAGAGTTTACCTTGTAGCAAGCGTGCTTAGTTTTTACATTTTTTACCGTTTATCCACAAGGATAGGCGAAATTTGCATACCCACGAGCTAAAATCTAACTCTAGATTATCCACGCAGATAGTAGCTAACCCGGTAGGCGGGCCGGTGTGGGATGTCTTTAACAGGCCGCATTACCAGAAAGGATATTTATGAGTACCGATGGCTTACTAAAGGCCCTCAACGATTCAAAGCGGTATCTCGACATTGTCCAAAAACAGGAATTAGGGAAGAGTGAAGCAGAGTGGTTAGTTGAGACTACTGTCAGTAATTTTTCCAAGTATTACAATAGTGGTTTTATTGAGTACCGCAAGTCCGTCGCTGAAGCAGGTGACTTTGCGGCAGTCGAATGGACGGGGCATGGCGCAACATTCAGAGATGTGCTGGGTCGCGAATACATCGATTGCCTGGGTGGGTTTGGCTTATTCAACCTTGGTTGGGCCCATCCCAAAGTCGTGGGGGCCGTTCAAGCACAATTACAGAAAAGCCCGTTACCCACACAGGAACTTCTTGACCCTCTACGTGGTATGCTCGCCCATTTGTTGGCAGAGATTACTCCCGGAAGCATTCAATACAGCTTCTTTGTGAGCAGTGGTACAGAGGCTGTCGAAGGCGCAATGAAACTTGCAAAGCTCTATACTCACAAGAGTGGCTTCATCGCCTCAGTGCGCGGATTTCATGGCAAAACGGCAGGCGCTCTCTCCCTCACAGGCAAAGCCATTTTCCGCCGCCCTGCTTTGACACCCCAAAATAATGTCTTTCATGTTCCATTCGGTGATGCCGATGCCGTCGAACAGCAGTTACGCATTGCGCGTGAGGTTGGCAATGATATCGCTGCCGTCATTATGGAGCCTGTGCAGGGCGAGGCAGGCGCTATCGTGCCTCCCGATGATTTCTGGCCGCGTCTCCGTCAGATTTGTGATGAATATGAAGTGTTGCTCATCGCTGACGAAGTGCAGACCGGTATGGGTCGCACTGGCAAGCTGTGGGGCGTTGAACATTGGGGTGTTGAGCCTGATATCATTGCCTCTGCCAAAGCATTGGGTGGTGGTGTAATGCCCATTGGTGCCTTCATGTCTACTCCAAAGATCTGGAGCGTGATGAACAGCAATCCGTTCATCCATACATCAACAACAGGTGGTAATCCTCTTGCCTGCGCTGCTGCTATCGCAGCTATCAATGTGACACTCGAAGAACGTGTGCCTGAACGGGCCGCTGAAAAAGGCGAATACTTTATTCAGCAGTTGCGAGAGATCGCTGCTCGTTATGATGACATGTACACGAATATTACTGGCAAAGGCCTGCTCATAGGTCAACATTTTGTGAATGACGACATCGGCTATGCTGTCGCGTCTGGCCTCTTCAAGCGAGGTGTACTCATTTCTGGTACGCTCAATAACTCGCGGGTCATTCGCGTTGAGCCTCCGCTGATTATCACTCGTGAAGAGATCGATACTGTACTGAATCGCCTGGAGGATACGCTTCAGGAACTGCATGCATCTGTCTCGACTCCTGGGGCGCCCGGTGTTGGCGCCCAGCTCGTTACGCCTGTCTCAGAAGATGTCATCAAGCTAACCGCTACAAATGCACCTGATATTGCAGTAGCATAAAATATAAGGAGTTGATTCTTATGCATATTATCGTACTCGGTGGTGCCGGCGCTATGGGGCGCATTGCTGTGCGTACGCTAACAGAATATGCGGATATTGACCAGATTACCATTGCGGACTATAACGAAGAACGCGCTCACGAGGTTGCCGCTTCTCTACTTAGCAACAACATTCTGGTCAAGCAAATCGATGTCAATGACGAGGAGCGGTTGCAAACCCTCTTGCGCGGCGCTGATGTTGTTCTGAACGCAGTCGAATATATCTTTAACTTACCTGTCCTCAAAGCATGTATCCGGGAGAAGGTAAATTATGCCGACCTTGGTGGCCTTTTCCACGTGACTCGCACGCTGATGAACATGCATGATGAGGTTTCTGCTGCAGGCATAACTGCCATCCTCGGCATGGGTGGCACTCCAGGCGTTACTAACGTGCTCGCTCGCGCAGCTGTTGATAAGCTTGATCGAGTTGAAAGTATCAAAGTACAGCTTGGTTGTAGCGATGACACACCTTCATCATCGCCTCTGGTTGCGCCGTATTCTATACGTACAATACTGGATGAATTTACCAAACAGCCTCAGGTATTCCAAGATGGGGAATGGTATCCGCAGCAGCCATTGAGCGGGCAGGAAGAGATGGTCTTCCCTCTGCCTGTGGGTCGTGCCACAGCAATTTATTCGCTGCATTCTGAATGCGCGACGTTTCCAATCTCATTCAGTGATAAAGGTATTCATTACGTCTCGTTTAAAATAGCATTCCCGTCTGACTTCATGACGAAATTAAAGTTCCTGGTTGACCTGGGCTTTGGTAGTGAAGAGCCAGTCAATGTGTGTGGGGTCAGGGTATCACCGCGTGAAGTGCTGGCTCGGTTGCTGGAGATGGCTCCCGCTGAAGATGTCGAACCTCAAGATTGCGACGTTTTGCGTGTTGTCGCTTCTGGAGAAGCAGGAGGACAGCAGGTGGAGATTACCAACCAGATCGTGGTGCTACCTTATCGCCGTTGGGGTATCAGTGCAGGCGCACTTGATACTGGCACACCGCTCGCTATTGCCGGACACATGCTGGCAACTGGTGAAATTACTCGTCGTGGCGCCTTTGGCCCAGAAATGTGCATACCTGTCAAATCGTTCTTCCATGAGCTAGCGCGTTTTGACATGCACCTAACAGAAACTCGTACGCTAACAGGGTCGTAGAGGAATAGCAGTTTGGGAGTGCAGGGGTTAGCTCTTGCACTCCCAAACTGCTATCGATTTTCATTCCTATTGTGGTAAAATATCGAGAGCGCATTAACTCGCGTTCGGCGAATTCGTATGTTATGAACCGTTTTACTACGAATAACAAGTAAATGAGCGCAAATATTTGCGAAGACCGTAATATTATTTTCCCACATCCGAAAGGAGCTGTTCAGGTGGCTGATTACAAACTTTTAATTAATGGCGAACTTGTCAACAGTAGTGCAGGCAAGACTGTTGAAGATATTGGACCGGCTACAGGCGAATCGATCGCCGAAGTGCCTTTAAGTTCAATGGAAGATGTAGAGCGGGCTGTGGCCGCAGCACGAGAGGCGTTTGATGATGGTCGTTGGTCTGACCTGCCACATGGAGCGCGTGCTGCAGCGCTTGAAAAACTGGCAATGGCTGTGGAAGCTCACGCTTTAGAACTGGCCGAACTGGACTCGCTAGACGCTGGTAAGCCCATCAAGCTAGCACGCGATAGTGACATTCCCTTTTCTATCGATAACCTGCATTTCTTCGCGGGAGCTGCGCGCAACCTCGCTGGCACTGCAGCCAGCGAGTACTCCGGCGGTCATACCAGCATTATTCGCCGAGAGCCTATCGGCGTGGTTGCTTCGCTGACCCCATGGAACTATCCCTTTATGATGGCTGCCTGGAAGATTGGACCTGCCTTGGCTGCTGGTAACACCGTCGTCCTCAAACCATCCGTCGAAACGCCACTTTCTACTCTCAAATTGGGTGAGATTGCCCTCGAAGCTGGTCTGCCTCCTGGAGTGCTCAATATCATTACCAGCGGTCCAGGCGTCGCACAGGCCCTTTCCAGCCATAGCAAGGTTAATATGGTCTCGGTCACAGGCAGTACGGAGAGCGGCAAGCATATCATGCGTGCTGGTGCCGAAACCATCAAGCGTGTACACCTGGAGCTTGGTGGAAAGGCTCCGTTCATTGTCTATGATGATGCGAACATTGAAGCTGCGGCCAACGGAGCCGTAGTGGGAGGCTATGTCAACACTGGTCAGGACTGTACTGCTGCCACTCGTATCTACGTCCAGGACAAAATCTATGACGAGTTCTTGAAATCGTTCCTTAGCAAGGTCAAGCAGATTCGTGTTGGTAACCCATCAAATGAAAGCACCGATATGGGTCCATTGATCTCTGCTACCCAGCGTGCCACAGTTGAGGGCTTCGTTGAACGTGCTTTGCGTGATGGTGCCAACATCGTAACGGGCGGTAAGCGCGCCACCGTTAGAGGTTTAGAAAATGGCTTCTTCTTCGAGCCAACCGTCATTGCGGAAGACCGCAATAATGCGGAGATTGTACAGAATGAAGTCTTTGGGCCAGTAGTTGTGGTATGCCGCTTCAGCACCGAAGAAGAAGTGTTGCAGAAAGCCAACGGTGTGGTGTACGGCCTCGCCGCTTCAGTTTGGACCACTGATATCTTCAAGGCTATGCGTGCAGGCAAGATGCTGCAGTTCGGTACAGTATGGGTCAACGATCACCTGCCGCTCACATCTGAGATGCCGCATGGCGGCTACAAGGAAAGTGGCATAGGTAAAGATATGTCCATGTATTCCTTTGATGAGTACACACAGATCAAACATGTCATGATTGAATTGAGCAATGAGGCGCGCAAAGGTTGGCACTACACCATCTTTGGAGATGCCGAGTAGAGCTGATTAGAAGATTGACACTCCTCTCGAACAGGGTATCTGCGTGGGTGTCCTGTTCGAGAGGAGTGGTTGCCTCAGGTTTGTGCAAAAGAGTTAACATTACGCAACTCATGTACTCTATTTCCTATTGTATCTTAACCAATTCATAACAACCTCATAACATCTGAAATGTAAATTGTAAGGGCAGGATAATAGCCATAGTAATAGCTTTTGTATCCTGCCGGGCGAGAGATGCGTGACAGTAACAGGGGGTATCTGGACAGTTTCTCTCATCGTGTACCTATGGCTTCTTTCCATATACCTATTCTTGTTGTCGTCTCCAAGTCTATGCTTTTGAGACCGTTGTAAGTTACTCACAGAGGAGGAATTATGGACCAGATGAAAGGGCTCTGGCGGAACCACTTTACCCGCGTATTTGTTATGGCTACTCTCCTGACGATGTTATTGGGATTTGCGGGATTGCCATTTTCACAGGCTAGTGTGAGTGCACACACAGCTACAACCAATCCTTGTCTAATCCACTCTGCAAAAGGCAACCTTCAGCATGTGATCTACGTCCAGTTTGACAACACCCATTTCACACGTGACAACCCGAATGTTCCCTCGGACCTGGAGCAGATGCCCAACCTGCTCAACTTTATTAAAGGTAATGGTGTGTTGCTCACAAATCACCATACGCCGCTCATCTCCCACACGGCGACCGACATCCTGACATCGCTTACCGGGGTCTATGGTGACCGTCACGGCGTACCTGTCAGCAACAGCTTCCGTTACTTCAATCCAAATGGCACGAGCAACACTGGTGTTTCGTTCGCCTACTGGACTTCCCCGCTTTTCGACCCGACCACCTCAACGCCGACTGATACAACGTTCAATATGTTGACAGCCCAGGGTAAGAATGCCCCAGCCCCTTGGGTACCCTACACTCGCAATGGCTGCAACTTCGGCGCTGTCGCGACGGCGAATACGATTCTTGAGAATACCGCAATTGATGTCCCAACGGTATTTGGAGCAAACTCACCAGAGGCCGCTGAGGTGATGGCCAATCCAGGGCAGGCGTTTGCTGACTTCGTTGGCATTGGCATCCACTGTGCTGCGGGAAATGCGTTGTGCTCCAGCGCCAACAACGGTAAGGACGACAAATTACCCGATGAGCCTGGTGGCTATTCAGGGTTCAAGGGCCTCTTCGGCAACAAGTACGTCGCACCGCAGATCAGCCCGAATGGACCAGTGACGGACTTGAACGGCAACACTATCCAGGATCCCCAGGGCCACGTCGGCTTCCCTGGCTTTGATGGCATGTCCACTGCCGTATCACTCGCCTATGTCGCCGATATGCAAGAGCACGGAGTTCCCGTGACCTACGCATATATCTCAGATGCGCACGACAAGCATCCCAGCGGGCCTGCTTATGGACCGGGCGAGGCTGGCTATGTCGCAGCGCTCAAGGCATACGATAATGCCTTCGCTACCTTCTTCAGTCGGCTTGCGAACGATGGCATCAATCAGAGCAACACGCTGTTCGTGTTTACTGCTGATGAAGGTGATCATTTTGTGGGCGGCCCTCCAAGCCCGTCTAACTGTGATGGGGTAACCGTCCCATGTACCTATAGCCAGATCGGTGAGATCAATGCTAACCTGGCTGGCCTGCTGGCAACAGAGCAGGGCATCACGACGCCCTTCAGGGTTCACTCCGACTCTGCTCCCACTATTTATATTACTGGCAATCCGGCTCGCGATGCAGCCGTGACTCGTGCCTTCGATCGCGCTCTGGGGCCACTCACGGCATTAAATCCAATTACGGGCAACACTGATACGATCACTAAGTTCCTGGCTGACCCGGTGGAGATGAAGTTACTCCACATGGTTACAGCCGACCCGGCGCGCACATCCACGTTGACGATGTTCGCCGATCCCAACTACTTCCTTTTTGCGGGTGCGCCCAACTGCAATTCTCCGTGTGTCACGGAACAACCGGGCTTCGCCTGGAATCATGGTGATGTGCAATCGGACATCACCACCACTTGGCTTGGCATGGTAGGACCGGGTGTAGATCAGACGGGCATCGACAGCACTACCTGGTCGGATCACACGGATATCCGCCCGACGATTTTGACGCTTGCCGGATTGAAGGACGACTATAGCCACGATGGGCGCGTGCTGGTCGAGGATCTCACTGGCTGGGCGCAACCGTCAGCCGTGAAGAAGAGCAGCAGCTTCGTCGCCCTTTCTCAAATCTATAAGCAGATCGATGCGTGTGTTGGGCAACTTGGTCTGAAAAGCCTGGCAGTTTCTACAAAGGCATTGGAGAGTGGCAGCTCGTCCGATGACAGTACCTATACCCAGCTCGAAAACCATCTCATTTCAATCAACAGCCAGCGCGACAGCCTTGCAGCACAGATGATCGCTCTGCTGGAAGGTGCAGAGTTTAATGGGCAGCCATTCAGCACGGGTCAAGCAGATCCTCTCATCTCACAGGGTCAGGATCTACTGGATGAGGTGAACAGCTTGTAGTGTAGATATAGTTCTGCATAAGGTAGATGGACCTGGACCACCTGCTGCAGGTGCAAATTCCCCCTAAAGGAACTTCATCCTTTAGAGGGAATTTGGATGAAACGTGTCTTATCGATTGAAAGGAGGTCAGATCTAGCAAGACATTCAGCTCTTCAATTGGAATGGTAGGTACAATACCCTCGAACATGCATGGTGTATTTTCATGTTCAGACAAGGAGAAGAAGTATGAAGTCGATTTTATTGAGATTGCGGCAAGGTGCCGTTATTTGCATACTTGCCGTGGTGCTTCCGGCGATTGCCATCGGCACCGGTACCCAGGTCGCTAGCGCCGCTGGAGGTGGATTCACCCGGCAAATTGCCAGTGCCGGCACAAGCTCATTCGCGTCAGCTCCGGATGGCACTACTGACCCGGCTTGGCCTGAGTTTGCTGGTGCCACGGATAACAATCCGGGTCCCGCGCCATACAATGGCTCTATTTTCAATCGCAGCCAGTCGCAGAACGCGAGCCACGGGGCATCGACCAATAGCGGCAAGAAGGCCAAGTCGAACCCGGAGCTGAATCTCAGCTTCGATGGTTTGAACCACCGCCAGCAGCGTCTGGCCAACGGTGGCAACCAATTTTCCGTTGAGCCACCTGATCAGGGGCTGTGCGCCGGGAATGGCTTTGTGATGGAGACCGTCAACGACGTCTTGCGCGTTTTCGATACCGCAGGTAACCCGCTGATCGGCGTGACAGACCTCAACACGTTCTATGGATATCCACCTGCTATCAAGCGCAGCCCCCCTCGCGTCTTCGGTCCGTTCGTCACCGACCCCAGTTGCTACTTTGACCAACCTACTCAGCGCTGGTTCCATGTTGTGCTCACGCTTGAAGTTAATCCGTCGACCGGTGCGTTTTTAGGACCGAACCACCTGGACATCGCTGTGAGTAAGACTTCTAACCCGACCGGCTCGTGGACCATTTACAGGGTGCCAGTCCAGGACGATGGCACCGATGGGACACCAAACCATGGTTGCTCCTCGGGGCCCGATTCAGCTAAAGCCACCAATCCGAATGCGTGTCTCGGCGACTATCCACATATTGGTGCCGATACAAACGGTTTCTACATCACGACCAACGAGTACTCGTTCTTTGGGCCGGAGTTCAAGGCCGCACAGATCTATGCTTTCTCCAAGAGTACGCTTGCATCTGGTGCAGCCAACGTCTCGGTCACCCAGTTTAACACGGTCGGTGCCGTGAACGGTAACCCAGGCTTCACCGTCTGGCCTGCCATTACACCTGGCACCGCATACGCCACCGATCTTGGGGGCACTGAGTACTTCCTCAGTTCGGATGCGGCTGCTGAGGCCAATGGAACAGGAATTTCCAACGACCTCATCGTCTGGGCGCTCACGAACACGCAGTCACTGAACAGCACCAGCCCCGCGCTCAACCTCAGTAACTCTGTGCTCACCGTCAACCCATACGCTATCCCGCCGAAGGCAGATCAGAAGGCTGGTGACTTTCCACTCGGGCAGTGCCTCAACGATGTTCCTTGCTCAACCTTTTTGAACGGTGAGCCTGATAAGTTCGCCCCCGAAGTCGAGTCACACCTTGACAGTAACGACACCCGCATGCAGCAGGTCGTCTTTGCAAACGGGAAGCTCTGGGGCGCTCTCGACACGGCCCTCACCCTCAATAGTGTGAATAAGGCCGGTATCGAGTGGTTCATTGTCAAGCCTTCCGTATCGTCCTCTGGTGTCAGTGGCAGCGTTGCTTTGCAGGGCTACTTGGGACTGGCTAACAATAACTTGACCTACCCAGCCATTGGTGTTACTGCGAGCGGTAGAGGTGTGATGGCCTTCACTGTGGTCGGTGCGGACTATTACGCGAGCGCAGGTTACGCTTCCATTGACGCAAAGGTTGGCGTTGGCGATATCCATACCGCGAAAGCTGGCCTGGGCCCCGATGATGGCTTTACCAGCTATAAATATTATGTTGGCAATCCGCCGCGCACTCGCTGGGGTGACTATGGTGCCGCAGTGGCAGACGGCAACTCTATCTGGATTGCTTCAGAGTACATCGGGCAAACGTGTACTCTCGCCGAGTATGAATCTACCCCATTCGGCAGTTGCGGTGGCACACGCTCTAGCCTGGGCAACTGGGACACGCGCATCAGCGAACTGACACTATAACGCTCTTGCTATGGGAGATGAAGGCCGACTGCCTCAAGCAGCCGACCTTCGTTATTTTTCCCCCTCACAAACTTCTTTGTTTGTTCATGGTTCCTGACAATGAAATATCATTGAGCTCAGGTTTGTTTCTTTGATTGAAAGAGATCTACAATTATGTTGAGCGATCAAAGATCTATAATCAGGAGCGCATTATGAGCAACATTGCCGAGTTGATTGAGCACGAAGTGATGAGTTGGCCAAATGTGGAAAAGCTCCCTCACCGCTTTGGAGGAATCGAGTTTCGCGTCAATGGTCACGAGATTGGACACCTGCATGGCAACCGGCAGGCCGATCTACCGTTTTCTGTGTCTATGCGCGAGGAGCTTGTAGCAGCAGGGCGAGCATCCCTACATCACATCCTCCCGCGGACTGGATGGGTGAGTTACTATATTCGAGGGCCTGAAAGTATACCCGGTCTGATTCAACTTTTTCGTCTGAATTATGAACGCTATAGTCGTCCAGTTGCTTCTCTTCATGCAAAGCAAGAGTAGAGCTTTGCTGAGATTAAAAAATTGTCCACTAAACTGATATTGTCCGTATCAGTTGTGCGGCATAGTAAGGAGAATCAAATGAGTAATTTTACAGCGGCAGAGATTGAGTATCTAAAAAGTCAGCGTCTAGGACGACTGGCAACTGTGAACAGTAAAGGCGAGCCTCACGTCGTACCCGTCAGTTTTCGCTACAATCCCGAGTTTGATGCCATCGATATTGGAGGTCACAATATTGCCCCAACCAAGAAGTATCGTGATGCTGCTCGCCAGGGACGGGTTGCCTTTGTGGTAGATGATGTGCTACCCCCATGGAAGCCGCGTGGAATCGAAATACGCGGGCGTGCCGAGGTTTTTCCCACAGGTGGTCAGGAAATCGTCTCTAGCTTCGCTCCAGAAATCGTACGAGTGTACCCCATCCGTATCATTGGCTGGGGGATTGAAAGCGACGCTCATCAAGCTCAAAGCCGAACAGTGGAATGATAGAGGACGTGAATGGCACTGTTGTGTGATCTTATTGATCTACCAACTTATCCGCTCATCACCATCGTTGGAGCAGGCGGCAAAACCACAACAATGTATACCCTCGCCAGTGAATTGGCACAACGTGGTAAGCGCGTAATCATAACCACCACCACCCAGATATTTTATCCTGAGCCAGGTGAAACGGATACTCTTATAGTTGCGGCGGGTACTGCTATTCTTCTCCAAAAGATTAGGGCAGCCTGGCAGCATCAGCATCGCATCAACGTCGCCGGAACTGTCCTGAGAACAGGTAAACTCGCTGGACTTCAGCCTGAACAGCCTTACGAATTACTCATGAAAAGTGGAGCAGATGTCGTCATTGTTGAAGCCGATGGAGCACGTCACCGCATGATCAAAGCTCCGGCAGAACACGAGCCAGTGATCCCTCTGCAGACGAATGTTGCTCTGCTGATGATGAGCGCCGGGGCTATCAACCAGCCGTTGAGTGATAGGATAGCTCATCGTCCAGAACGTGTTGCGATGGTGACGGGTATAAATCTGGGTGATATTTTATCGCCTGCCGTTATTGCCCGATTGATGACCAGCGAGCAAGGCGCACTCAAGCATATTCCCAGAGCTGCCACCGTTTACCTCCTTGTTACCCATGCCTTTTTGGCCCAAAGAGAAGGTATTCACGAACTCGTATCCCTTGTGCGATGCTCTCCTCGAATAGCAGGTGTGTTGAGTTCAGACCAACCCGGTATATGGTTCGCAAACGCATAATCAAGTGCTCACTCCACGACTCGTTCTTACGCATGTGTACAAAGAAGCCTCTGAATGTTATATTCAATCCGCGCTCACTCAAGGTTTCGGCCACCAATTGCATCATGGCGCACCCAGACAAGATGATGCCCAGTACAAAGAAGGCTAGCGTTTTCTTCTGATGTCCATGGATTCCTGTCAACAGCTCTTTGAGTTGCTCTTGCCAATTCGTCCAGAGTACACTAGATGCATCTTCTGAAATACTTAGCTTGCCCACCTATGTTACAATTTGTTTTGTGCTGGAAGTACCAAATAATGGTAGATTCGTTTGTTAATGCGTTGTAATACCTGTAAATAGCAGGCTCATATTGTTTTTTGAGAATAAATTAGATCATTTTGACTTTAAGTTCAGTTATGCATATTACTAGCTCTCATGCGTTGAAGTTAAGCGTGTTTTGTACAGCCTTGCTGCTCATGTTGGCGGCGTGTGGAGCGACGCCTGACCAGGTTGCGCCGCAGCAGACCGTTACTGTTGGCAGTACATTTCAGTCACAGGTTTCGCCGATAGCGACTGTTCCCACGTATCGTTGTGGAGCGTGGTCGTCAAACAACGCTCCAGGTCCAAACTCGACCATAAACATTTATGCGAGGATTACGAAGAATCTCACGGGTGTTAATGGCGCAACAGCTACGGCAGTCGTGCATTTCCAGGGTGGTGACCAGGAGCTTGATCAGCATCCTACGAGTGACACCGGGGGGTACGTTGCGTTTACGCTGGGTCTGCAAGGGCGCCAGCCGGATAGAATTCCAGCAACGGTTGATGTGATTTTTACAAACTTCCCCGGTGGTACCCTGCATTGCACACCTGCGTTTTTCACACCAAGGTAAGCTTCTGGCATGTTGGACAAAAATGCGTGCTGCGTTGAGCGACAACAATACGCTCGATTGGCGTGCCACAGCGCAGACAAGGCTTTCCCTGCTGGTGATAGACACGCATATGATTGTAGTTGTCGCCAGCTTCTCCCCACAGGTCGCGATACTCACTGAAGGATGTTCCCCTGTGCTCGATGCCAAGCGTCAGTACTGAGACTATACCCTCGTGCAGTAGCTGTATCTCAGCAGGGGTGAGCGAGTTCGCGGGGCGAAGTGGATGGATGGACGCGAAGTACAACGCTTCATCGGCGTAAATATTGCCAAGACCTGCGATTATCTCCTGATTCAACAACACCTGCTTGATTGCGCCTTTACGTCCTGCAAGACTCTTTGCCAATGTTTCAACTGTGAAGTCGTCGCTTAATGGCTCGGGTCCCAATCCCTTCAGCGCCTCCTGTTCTCGCTCGCGCGGCCAAAGTTCTATACGTCCAAATTTGCGGGGGTCGGTGAAGAGTAATCGCCGCCCATCAAGGAGATTGAGGCACAAACGGCAGTAGAGTAGGTCTGAGGGGTTTCCATTGATTGTACTCTCCGAGTCCTCGGTGGAAAACTTATGGATTAAGGGGCCTTTTATGTTCCAGGCAACAGGATCTGAAGTTTTTAAACTTGTATCGATTTCCCAACCAGGCGGAAGGAGCAGCAAATTTCCCGTCATGCGGCGGTGTACGGTGAGGATAAGCTCTTCACTGAGGTCAATTATGAGGAATTTGCCACGTCGTCGCACGCCAAGTATGTCCCGGTCGGCAATTTCAGCCAGGAAACCTGAGAGGTCTGGGTGGCCAATTGTGCGCTCCCAGAAAACGAGGGCTTCGTGGATTGTTGCGCCTAGGATGGCGTTGCGTAACTGGCGGGCGGTGTATTCTACTTCTGGTAATTCGGGCATAGCTTCTCTATCTACGTTCTTTCAGCCCCGTCCAGAGCGGGAACAGGGCCTATCCAATTCGAAATTAGGAAAAGTACAGAAATTCGATTGTACACACCCCACGATGTGCCTATCGCCCAACAACCTGGCGTAGTTCGTCAACGACCTTCTCCAATTCTTCAGCAGCGGAACTGGCAGAAGACGCGCCTTCGGCCAACTGCTCGTTTACCTGGGTCGTCACTCTGATGGCGGTTGAGAGTTTCTGGTTGCTAGAGGTCTGATAGCGAACGGATTTCTCGATATATTGCGCCGCACCAATCATCTGACTCAGTATCTGCCGAATCGATGCGGGGTCGAGAGAATGCCAGTTCTGCATCAGATCAATGCCAACTTCGTGGAGGCGTCGCGCTGCTATACGTGTCGCATCGGTATAGTACTGTACCGATTGCAATCCCACCTGCGAAGAATCGATCACCCAGGTCTGTTCACTTGCCGAGCTTTGTTGTTTGGTAGATAACATTTTCAACGCGCTGCTATTGCGCCGTAAACGCTCTACCGACTGGAGAATGGGCTTTGTAATGACTCGTCCCAGACCCAGACCGATTAGAGCCGCCAGCACGAGTACCACGCTTGCAATGATAATCGTGATCGTCAATTGCTTGTCGGCAACGGATGTAACCGTGCTTGCTGGACTGAGCACGAAATATGTCCAGGGAACAGTGGTAACGGCGTGCTGCGCAACCTGGAACGTTTCGCTCTGCCCAGCAGGGATCATTTGCAGGGTGGTGTTCGAGCGTAATGTCACCCGCTGATTATCCAGTTTTAGTGGAACGGTGAACTGATTCCCGTAGCGACTCTCGCCGCTTATCGTCTGCTGCACCTGGGTTGAGAGTAGCGCGACGGCGGTAAAGAGCAAATGAGTGTTTGTATCAGCGATGCGAACGCCATTCTGATCCAGCATAAAGGCGTAACTCCCATTGCCATTTGCTCCCTGATCGCTCTGGACAACATTCCAGATATAATCCAGGTTCAATGTAGAACGCATAAAGCCCAGCAGAGTATGCGGGATGGCTGCTGAATTGACGATTGGGGCATAAATTTCAAGAGAAGCCTTATGGGTTGCGGGCGAATAATAGACAGGCGAGAACACTGGTTTGCCACTTAACACTTCCCGCAGCAAATCGGGTGGAACATACGATTGCCCGTGCAATTGAGGAGGTATGGTTACAGGAAAAGATAAGCGTGGCTTGCCCTCCGTATCGAACAGCGTCCATACCTCATAGCGGCTATCGCGTATCAATCCAGCAGCAAGCGCGTAACCTGCCCGTGTTCTCAGGTCAGCGCTGGTAAACTGCGGTGTGAACTCCAGAAACTGCTGCACCGTCGGTACCTGGGTCAACGTTTCCGCATCTAGCATACGTTCAGATAGATACGTGTCAATCAGTTGTACCCTTGATTGCGCGTCCGTTTGCATCGCGGTATTGGCCTGTGCAATCAAGGCCGGTCGCGCAAGAAGCTCGCTATAGGCGAGCGTAATCAGCAGAGGGATAATAGCTACCGCCATAAGCAATAGCGAAATACGTAACGAAAGGGAAAGCCGCCTTTTGCGTGTTCGGTGTGATGGTTGAGACTGTTGAAGTGGCTGCAGCGGCTGAAAATCAACTTGTGACATACCTGAGTACCGTCCTTACTTTCTAAAGTTTGACAACATCAGCACGTTCCAAATCGTGTAGCAAGGCGTACACCTCGACCTGCCTTCGTCCCATCAAATGAGCGAGTTCAGCCGTAGTCCGATGTCCATCGATTAATAAAAACAGACGTCGATGTGCGCGTGAGAATTTCATGCGTTCCATGCGTTGTACAGCATCTTCCCATGAGCGTACCTGGTTGGGAATACTACCAAATGCTTCCTGTGGTAATATGTCGTTCTGGCGATTCTGGTTGTTCTCTGTGCTTGAACCTGAAAATGCCTTGGCTTGAGCTTGAATGCGTATCGTTGGATCGGTATCCTGGAAACTTTCGTGTTCGGACGCTGGTAGTTGACCGGGTCGTAATGAAGGCAGTTTATTGGTAGTTAACGCCGAGTCTGAGAGTGTGAAGGTGAAACGGCAGGAACCCCATGTATTAAGCCATTGAAAGGCTGCCAGTCCTCTCAACTGATGCGCACTGGCCTGAGTCATCAGGCCATTCACAAAACACACGCTACCGTGTTCCAGGCTATTGCCACTGCTGCGCTCGACCGTAAGGGTGCCTGTCTTCCGGCCGAGTTGAATGACCTGTATGACATTGGCAAGCCGGTCTGTCAAAGTGGTGGGCTGCTGCGGCATAGCGCTAGTGCTCCAATAAATAATATGACGTTCCTGATTGCAAGACGACAAGCTAAAAATCATCAAGAAAGACAATTGGAGTCTTGATTTTTTTCAGCATAACATAAAAGACAGGGATTGACAAAATTGAAGATCCTTATTAGGACATCTGCTTCATGTTGTTCCAATACGGCTCTGGATTGTTGTGCAATGGCCTTTACCCAAACGTGATGGTTCCCTGAGAGCCATCGACGGTGATCTGCTGACCAGTCGCGATCCGATTTATCGCATCGGGAACGCCTACCACTGCTGGAATACCGTATTCACGGGCGACGACCGCTCCATGTGACATCGGGCCTCCCATTTCCATTACCAGGCCGCTCGCTGTAAGGAAGAGCGGCGTCCAACCTGGATCAGTCGAAGGGGCGACCAGGATTTCGCCAGGTTCCAGCCGTGCACCCACCGGGTCCAGAATCACGCGCGCTGTTGCAGTGACCACGCCTGCCGAAGCTGGTGTTCCCTTGAGTACTCCATCTGCGGTAACTCCTGCTACGATTTGAGCTACAGCTTCCGGCTCAGTGCCATCGGAGAGCATGATGCGCGGGATATGGCGCCTCCCTAACTCGCGCTCATAGCTAATATGGCGCTCGCGCACCAGTGTACGCATGTCTTTACCTGCCAGGGCTTCATGCACCTCTGCAAGCGTAAGAAAGAAAATGTCTTCGGTTGATTCCAGGCGTTCGGCCCGCATCAGTTCTTCACCTATTGGCAAAAGGAAACGTCGCACTTCAGCCAGGAGCAGTACTATGGTATATTTTGGGACCTCTCGCAGACCAGACAGGTCACGTATCCGTCTCAGACAGAAGTGTACCAACTTTCCCCGCAGCCAGCCGCGTTTGCTGCGTGCCCGTCGCGTCAGCTCCACCACCATGGCCTCCGCTTCCTGGGCACCGCGCTGGAACTGGACATCCGGCGCTGCATCTAGATTGGTGAGTTGCAGATAGTTGGCGAGCACGCCGATCAGATATGTCGGATCCTCTGACCAGCGCGGCAATCCGAGATCGATTTCAGCCACTCCCCGCTGTCCATAGGTGCGCAGAAAGCCTGCTAGCTCTTGCTGCAATGTAGGTGACAGGATTCCTTCGCGGTACCCCTGCGCTAGTTGCTCTGGTCGCTTCTCGCGGAAGAGTGTGACGGCTGCCGTCTCCTCTCGCAGACGCCGGGCCACCTGCCAGAGCTCCAGATCCATCTCGGTGGTTGGATTATAGGGGAGGCTGCGCCGCACTGTCTGCAGTTCATCATCGGTGGCCAGGCCGTTCAGTAATGTGCCTGCCAGAGCTGGTAAGCTAAACACCAGTCCTATCACCGGTATCACGCTGGACATCAGTGAGGGAAAGTCCTCAAACACGAGGTGCTCAAGAGTTGCCAGACGCTCATCGGCGCTAGCATCACCCGGTATTTCGCTCAACTCTGTGCGCCATCGCTCCTGCAGGCGCAAAAAGCGCCTCCGCGCCGTCTTTGGATCGAGGAGCGCCTGAACGAGATAGACAAGGGGCGCTGCATGGGTACGTGCCAACAGAGCGAGAGCTTTGCGGAAGATAACCTTGCGCGACGTATAGATGGGTGTGAAGTGAGGATCAGAGGTAAGCCGCTGAAGGATAACCCCAGAGCGTGCCTCCATATGCCCCATCACGCCGATTAATGGGGATCGCCAGAACGTGCTGCGCAACATTGGCGTGAGGTCGAAAAAGAGACGGTATGCCGCGTCTTTGATAAAAGCGGGACCGGCCAAGGGGTAGGGAGAAAGGAAGCCTGCCAATGCTGCCCCCGAGGCAACCAGCAAGCGGATGAAGGCTATACCCATCGGCGTGATTGGGCCGTAGACGCCCTGGGCAACGTTGACCGAGAAATACACACGAACGGCCTTTTCTGGTGGGGGCGCGTCGACGGGCAACGGAAAGAGCGTCGTAATTGGCCGCGCCTGTGTCAGCCAGATCTTGCCGGAGTCATAAATCGCCCACTCGATATCCTGTGGTGCTCCAAAGTGAGCTTCAACCTGCATCCCCAGCTTCGCCAGAGCACCTATCTGTTCATCGGTGAGACTGGATATCTGGCTTTGTTCACCTGACTCGATACGCTCGGTCCCCCCAGCGGCAAGCGCTCGAATAACCAGACTTTTCTCGCCCAAACGGCGCTCGACGACCTCGCCAGTGGCAGCATTGACCACAAAGTGATCGGGATTGACTGCCCCGGAAACAACTGCTTCGCCCAGGCCTGGATTAGCGTCGATGACGGCCTGGTGACGACGACCAGTGAGTGGATTTGCCGTAAAGAGGACGCCTGCGACAGTAGCGTTTACCATTTGCTGTACCACCACCGCCAGGCGCACTGTACGAGCATCGATGTGGTTGTTCGCGCGATAGCTGACTGCGCGGTCAGTCCACAAAGAAGCCCAGCAGCGCCGTACAGCGTCAAGTAGGGCATCGATCCCTATGACGTTCAGGTAGGTCTCCTGCTGGCCTGCGAAGCTCGCGAAAGGAAGATCTTCGGCAGTAGCAGAGGAGCGCACTGCCACAGGAAGAGATTCATGATATGCTTCCCGAATGGTTTCTACGATGTCGGAGGGAATAGTGACTGCTAGCAAGGCAGCACGAACTGTGGCGGCATATTGCTCTAGCCGAGCGGTATCGCCAGCGTTCGTCGTAGCAAGTTCGTGGAGTACTGGTTCAAGTTCTGCTTGCTGGCTCGCACGTTCATAAGCTGCCGTGGTTATGCAGAAGCCATCCGGCACAGATAGTCCTGTCTGTATGAGTTCGCCTACATTAGCTGCTTTGCCTCCGACAAGAGGCAATAGACTGGCATTGATAGCGGTCAAAGGGAGGACTACCGGGCGAGGGTAAGCCTCGCCCCTACTACTCGTCTGGGGTGCCTGATATGGGTGTGCCTGGTTCTGCATGTTCAAGAATGCACCTATCTTATTGCGTTAGTAAAATGACGACAGCATCGGTCCAGTTAAATATTTTGATGAACGC
>Ga0070706_100001419_pt1 | contig 25378 bp, 21 predicted proteins | sample KBSK5501metaG_FD_65476 | JGI IMG/M metagenome (GOLD analysis project Ga0070706, IMG submission 65476) | Corn, switchgrass and miscanthus rhizosphere microbial communities from Kellogg Biological Station, Michigan, USA - KBS K5-50-1 metaG | ecosystem: Host-associated > Plants > Roots >... | reverse complement strand
AAGGGCCGCTACGGCTTCGACTACGCGCACCACCCGCATCGGCTGACGGTGCCGCTGATCCGCCGCGCCGACGTGCCCAAACGCGGCGATGCGGTGATGGACCCGGACCGCGTGCTCGACGTGTTCCGCGAGGCGACCTGGGAAGAAGCGCTGGAATTCGCCGGCGGCAAGCTCGCGCAGATTCGCGATACGCATGGCAAGAAGGCGCTCGCCGGCTTCGGCTCGGCGAAGGGCAGCAACGAGGAGGCGTACCTGTTCCAGAAGCTGGTGCGCACCGGCTTCGGCAGCAACAACGTCGACCATTGCACGCGCCTGTGCCACGCCTCCAGCGTGGTCGCGCTGCTCGAAGGCATAGGCTCGGGCGCGGTGTCGAATCCGGTGATGGACGTGACCAAGGCGGAGGTCGTGATCCTGATCGGCGCGAACCCGAGCGTGAACCATCCGGTTGCGGCGAGCTGGATCAAGAACGCCGTGCACAACGGCACCAAGCTGATCGTCTGCGACCCGCGGCGCTCCGACCTCGCGCGCGTCGCGCATCGCTTCTTGCAGTTCAAGCCCGACACCGACGTCGCGATGCTGAACGCGATGATGAACGTGATCGTCACCGAGAACCTCGTCGACGCCGATTTCATCGCGAGCCGCACGATAGGCTACGACGACCTGCGCAGGAACGTCGAGGGCTACACGCCTGAGCTGATGGCGCCGATCTGCGGCATCGATGCCCAGACGCTGCGCTACGTCGCCCGGCTGTACGCGAAGTCCAAGGGTTCGATGATCCTGTGGGGCATGGGCATCTCGCAGCACGTGCACGGCACCGACAACGCGCGCTGCCTGATCGCGCTGGCGCTGATGACCGGGCAGATCGGCCGGCCCGGCACCGGGCTGCACCCGCTGCGCGGCCAGAACAACGTGCAGGGCGCATCGGATGCGGGGCTGATCCCGATGATGTATCCCGATTACCAGCACGTCGCCGATCCGGCGGTCCGCGCACGCTTCGAAGGCGCATGGGGCCTGAACCCCGGCACGCTGGACGACAAGCCCGGGCTCACCGTCGTCGAGGTGATGCATGCGATCAAGAAGGGCGAGATCCGCGGCATGTACGTGATGGGCGAAAACCCGGCGATGTCCGACCCGGACGCGAACCACGCGCGCGAGTCTCTGGCGGCGCTCGACCACCTGGTCGTGCAGGACATCTTCCTGACCGAGACTGCGTACCTGGCCGACGTGATCCTGCCGGCCAGCGCGTTCCCCGAGAAGGACGGCAGCTTCACGAACACCGACCGGCTCGTGCAGATGGGCCGCCAGGCGGTCAACCCGCCGGGGCAGGCCAAGCAGGACCTGTGGATCATCCAGGAGATCGCCAAGCGCGTCGGCCTGCCCTGGAACTACGGCCACGTCAGCGAGGTGTTCGACGAGATGCGCCACACGATGCCGAGCATCGCCGGCATCACCTGGGAGCGGCTGGACCGCGAGCACGCGGTGACCTACCCATGCATGAAGGAGGGCGACCCGGGCCAGCCGGTGGTCTTCACCGACGACTTCCCGCGGCCCGGCGGCAAGGCGAAGTTCGTGCCGGCCGACATCATCCCGGCCGACGAGCGGCCCGATGCCGAGTACCCGCTGGTGCTGATCACCGGCCGCCAGCTCGAGCACTGGCACACCGGCAGCATGACGCGGCGTGCGAGCACGCTGGATGCGATCGAGCCCGATCCGGTCGCGCTGGTGCATCCGCTGGATCTCGCGGAGCGCGGAATCGAGCCCGGCGAGACGATCACGATCGCATCGCGGCGCGGCGAGGTCGTGCTGTACGCGCGTGCCGACGAGAGCTCGCCGCGCGGCGCGGTGTTCGTGCCGTTCTGCTACTACGAGGCGGCGATCAACAAGCTGACCAATGCGGCGCTGGACCCGTTCGCGAAGATTCCCGAGTTCAAGTACTGCGCGATCAAGCTCACGCGCGGCGGCACGCCAGCGGTGCAATCCAGCTACGGCGGCGGGCAGGCGCTGATGCAGGCCGTGCGCGGCACGGCGGCCATCCATAAACAATCGTCTATGGTTTTCTCAAAATAGTTTTACTGTTATTTATAGAACGGATCGCCAAGAATGACTTCGTCGTCACCGTCATTCTTCAAGGAGCCGTGCCATGCAGGATACCTGCCAAGCCGATCTGGAAACCCTCGAAATCGAGCGGAATGGATACAACGTCGCCTTTTCGGAACTCGGTCTCGAATGGTACTGGGATGCCGAAACCTATTCCGGCCTGAAGTCGATTCCGGAGGAAAGGAGCCGCGTCCGCGTGTACCTCGAAACCCACCAGCCACATTTGCTGCGCGCGTATGACGCCGATTTTCTTGTGAATGCGATCCAGGGGGCTCGGGCACGTTTCACCGCGGCCATGGCAACGTAATCGAAACCCGCTTGGTGTCATTTGATTCCCGGCGCTGCTAGGAGAATACCGTGGATACTGAAATCAGGCGCTGGGTACGATTCGAGCAGGCTGGAGCGGTGGGTTTCGGCACACTCGAGGCCGATTCGATCCGGGTGCATCGCGGCGACATGTACGCCGCCCCCGAGCCCACCGGCACGACGCTGCCGCTCGCGGCCGTCAAGCTCTTGATGCCGAGCCAGCCGAGCAAGGTCATCGCGCTGTGGAACAACTTCGCGGCGCTCGGCGAGAAGCTCAAGCTCGCGGTGCCGGCCGAGCCGCTGTACCTGCTGAAGGCGCCGAACTCGTTCGCGAACCCCGGTGAGGTGATCAGGAAGCCGCGCTGCCAGGCGTCGACGAATTGCAAGGTCGTGTTCGAGGGCGAGCTCGGCATCGTGATCGGCAAGGTTGCGAGCGGTGTCGCCGAAGCCGACGCGCTCGACCACGTGTTCGGCTACACCTGCGCCAACGACGTGACGGTCGCCGACATCCTGAACCGCGATGCCTCGTTCGCGCAGTGGGTGCGCGCGAAGGGCTTCGACACCTTCTGCCCGATGGGCCCGGCGATCGCGACCGGCCTCGATGCGGCGACGCTGGTCGTCAAGACCCGCCTGAACGGGGAATTGCGCCAGGACTATCCGGTCAGCGACATGCGCTTCCCGGTCGAACGCCTCGTCAGCCTGATCTCGGCCGACATGACCCTGCTGCCCGGCGACGTGATCCTGTGCGGCACGTCGATCGGCGTCGGCTCGATGAAGCCCGACAGCGACATCGAGATCGAGATCGCCGGCATCGGCACGCTGCGCAACCGCTACGGCTGAGCGTCTCCACGCTCGCTCGCCGCCGTGATGTGCGCCGCGCTCACAGAATTCATATCTCAAGGAGTGCAAGCATGAAAGTGGCCATCATCGGCGCGGGCGCGATCGGCGGGTACGTGGGCGTCAAGCTCGCGCTCGCCGGCGAGGACGTGACCTTCATCGTGCGCGGCGCGAACCTCGCCGCGATCCGCCAGAACGGCATGAAACTCATCATGGCCGACGGCAGCGAGCATGTCGCGCGCAACGTGCGCGCGACCAACGACTACGCCGAGGCCGGGCCGCAGGACTTGGTGATCCTGGCGATGAAGGCGCATCAGGTCGAAGCGGTGGCGCACGACGTCGGCAAGCTGTTCGGGCCGGACACCATCGTCGTGACGATGCAGAACGGCATCCCCTACTGGTACTTCCACAAGCACGGCGGGCCGAAGCTCGAGGGCACGCGCGTGAACAGCGTCGACCCGACCGGTGTCGTCGGCGAGTGCATTCCGGCCGCTCGCGTGATCGGCTGCGTGGTCTATCCGGCCTCGGAGCTGATGGCGCCGGGTGTGGTGAAGCACATCGAAGGCGACCGCTTCCCGGTCGGCGAGCTCGACGGCAGCGTCAGCCAGCGCGTGCAGCGCATCTCGGCGTGTTTCGCGAATGCCGGCTTCAAGGCACCGGTGCTCGACAACATCCGCGCCGAGATCTGGCTCAAGCTGTGGGGCAACCTGACCTTCAACCCGATCTCGAGCCTGACGCATTCGACGCTGGTCGACATCTGCCAGTACCCGCTGACGCGCGAGCTCGCCGCGGCGATGATGCGCGAGGCGCAGGCGGTCGCGAACAAGCTCGGCATCGAGTTCCGCGTGCCGCTGGACAAGCGCATCGCCGGCGCCGAGAAGGTCGGCAAACACAAGACCTCGATGCTGCAGGACGTCGAAGCCGGCCGCGCGCCGGAGATCGATGCGCTGGTCGGCACCGTTGTCGAACTCGGCCGCCTGACCGACACGCCGACGCCGCACATCGACACGGTCTACGCGCTCGTCAAGCTGCTCGGCAAGTGCATGGACGAGCAGCACGGCCGCGTGCAGATGCGCGAGCTGATGGCGGCTTGACCATGTCAAGGCGCACGTGAGGTACGCGACGCTGCGCCAGCTCAAGGTGTTCGAGGCGGTGGCCCGGCACCTGAGCTTCTCGCGCGCCGCCGAAGAGCTGCACCTGACGCAGCCGGCCGTCTCCACCCAGGTCAGGAAGCTCGAGGAGCACGCCGGCCTGGCCCTCTTCGAGCAGTTCGGCAAGAAGGTCTACCTGACGCCGGCCGGCGCCGAGCTGCTCGACATCAGCCGCGGCATCATCCAGCAATTCGAGCTCGCCGAGCAGGCGATGACGCAGTTCAAGGGCGTGGCCGGCGGCAAGCTCAACGTCGCGGTGATCAGCGCCGGCGACTACTTCTTCCCGCGGCTGCTCGTCGAATTCGTCGGCCGGCATCCAGGGGTCGTCGTCAACTTCGCGGTGCACAACCGTGAGGAGCTGCTGTCGCAGATGGCGGCCAACCTGACCGACCTCGCGGTCATGGTGCGCCCGCCGGCCGATGCCGCCGCCGCCGGGCTGGAGATGACCAGCGAGGCGTTCGCGCCGCATCCGTACGTGATCGTCGCGGCGCCGGGCCATGCGCTGGTCGGCGAGCGCGGCATCTGCCTCGAGCGCCTGGTGCGCGAGCCGTTCATCGTGCGCGAAAAAGGCTCCGACACCTGGCAGTCGATGCAGGACGGGTTCGGCGAGCAGCTCGCCGGGCTCAACATCGCGATGCAGATCAAGAGCACCGAGACGATCAAGCAGGCCGTGATGGCCGGCATGGGGCTGGGCTTCCTCTCGGCGCACACGATCGCGCAGGAGCTGCGCACCGGCAGCCTGAAGGTGCTGGACGTGCAGGGCTTCCCGCTGATGCTGAACTGGTACGTCGTGCACCGCCATCACAAGCGGCTGCCGCCGGTGGCCCAGGCGTTCAAGGACTTCCTGCTCGCTGAAGGCGCCGCGCTGATCGAGCAGATGATGGACACGAGCCCCGCGAGCGATGCCGGCGCGGCGCGTTCGTCGGCTGACGCTGCCGTTCGAGCGGGCTGAGGCGCAGTCCATCGCACGCCGCTGGGAAAGCGGCGGGGCGTTTCCGATACTGACTCCATCGACAGCCGATCCGGTTGTCTCGCCCGACAAGGAGTCCCGCCATGAACGCCGCTCTGACCCGTCTCACGATGATCGCCGCCACGCTCGCCGCTGCCGTGACCGTGCAAGCCGCGCCGCCGGTGCCGTACGCCAGCGAGATCGTGACGCTGCCGATGGTGACCGTGGTGGGCAAGCGCGAGCCGGCGATGCAGGTCGTGACGCTGCCGATGGTCACGGTGACCGGCAAGCGCGCTGCGACCGTGGTCGCGCTTGAAGAATCGACCACGACCCGTTCGCGCTGAGCCTGTCGAAGCGCTGTCGCTAGGGCTTCGACAAGCTCAGCCCGAACGGAATCTGAAACACGGGCTCGATTGACGACCGTGTGTGTCGTCGCCATACTTCGCGCCTCACGACGCTCGATGCCGCAACGGCACCGACCACTTCGATCCACACGACCCGCAGGAGGTGCCCCATGACGAAGACCACTGCCATTGCCCTCGTGTCGGCCGCCGCCTGAGCCCGCGCGCACTGCGCACCTGATCGTCAAGATCTGAACGCCGCGGCGCCACTCGCCCGGCCGACGCTTTCCCGCCCTTAGTCGCTCGCCGTCTTCGCACGCGCGAGCCCTGGGCGCGTGCGCCTGCGCGCATGCGTCGCGAGAAACGAAAGTCAGACACACCGATGATCGAGATCGATTTCGAACGCCTGCGCACGATGGGCCTCACGCCCGCACTGGCGAACCAAGCCGCGGCACTGCCGCTTCCCGAAGACGAAACGGCGCGCCTGATGCGCGTCACCGAAGTGCACCGCGAGTCGGTGCGATTGCAGGACGGCGAACGCGAGTTCAGCGCACGCGGCGTGCCGCGGCTGAACCGCGCGCTCGCCGACGACGGGACCGCCCTCGCGGTCGGCGATTGGGTCCTGGCCGTGCACGACGCGCACGGCCAGACCTGGATCCACGAACGCGTGCCGCCGCTGACCCACATCAGCCGCCGCGATGCCGACGGGCACCGCCACGCGGTGGTCAGCAACGTCGACACGGCGCTCTTGGTGATGGGGCTGGACGACGACTTCAACCCGCGCCGCCTCGAGCGCTATCTCGCGCTCGTCCACGCGAGCGGGGTCGCGCCGGTTGTCGTGCTGACCAAGGCCGACGTGATCGATCGCGTGCCCGGTGCGCTCGAAGCGCGCATCGCCGAGCTCGATGGGCGCGTGCCGGCCGACGTCGAGCTGCTCGCGGTCGATGCCACCGAGGCGCGCACCGCGCAGCGTCTGGCCGCGCTGCTGGCGCCGGGGCAGACGCTGGTCGTGCTCGGCTCGTCGGGTGTCGGCAAGTCGACGCTGACCAATACGCTGCTCGGCGAGCAGGTGCAGGACACCGGCGCCGTGCGCGAGCACGACAGCCGAGGCAAGCACACGACCACCACGCGCTCGCTGTACCGCCTGCCGGGCGGCGCCTGCATCATCGACACGCCCGGGCTGCGCGCGCTGCGCCCCGATGTCGACGAGGCAACGCTGACCGCAAGCTTCCACGATGTCGAATCGCTCGCGCCGAGCTGCCGCTTCCGCGACTGCAAGCACCGCGACGAGCCCGGCTGTGCGGTGCGCGAAGGCGTCGGCGCCGATCGCCTGCGCAACTACCACAAGCTCCTGCGCGAGGCCCGCCGCGACACGATGAGCGTGCTCGAGCGGCAGCAGCAGGTCTCGATGTGGAAACAGCGCGGGCGCGAAGCGCGGATGCGGATGCGCGCGAAGCACGACAGCGGCGGGTAGCGCGGCCAACTCCCGTTCGCCCTGATGCTTCGAAACCTTGGTGTCTTCGCGCCCTTCGATACCTCAGGGCGAACGGTGGTGGCTTCGCCGCAAGTCCGCTCGGGCTGAGGTATCGAGCCCTGATGCCCCTCGCGCCCTTCGATACCTCAGGGCGAACGGTGGTGGCTTCGCCACAAGTCCGCTCGGGCTGAGGTATCGAAGCCCTGGTGCCCACTCGCGCCCTTCGATACCTCAGGGCGAACGGAGGAGGGCATCGATACTTCAGAACGGCGGCGCCGAGGCGAAGCGCATCGCCTCGCCGCTCGCCGGGTGCGCGAATGCGAGCGCCGCTGCATGCAGCAGCAATCGCGGCGCCGCAGCCTGCACCGCGGCGCTTGCGTACAGCGCGTCGCCGAGGATCGGATGACCGATCGCGCACAGGTGCACGCGCAGCTGATGCGAGCGGCCGGTGACCGGCTCGAGCTCGACGCGGGTCGTGTCGTGCGCGGCGTCGACATCGAGCACGCGATAACGCGTCAACGCCGCGCGGCCTCGGCCGTGATCGACCTGCTGGCGCGGCCGGTTCGGCCAGTCGGCGGCGAGCGGCAGGTCGATCTCACCTTCGTGCGTCGCCATCCGGCCGGCAACGACGGCGACATAACGCTTGTGCACCTCGCGGCGTTCGAACGCGCCGCTCAACGCGCGCTGCGCCGCGAGGCTGCAGGCGAACAGCATCAGGCCCGAGGTCGCCATGTCGAGCCGGTGGACGATCAGCGCATTGGCATGGCGGCCGCGCACGCGCTCGGAGAAGCAGTCGCGGCCGCTGTCGCCGCGGCCCGGCACCGCGAGCAGGCCGCTGGGCTTCAGCGCGACGATGCAGTGCTCATCGCCATGGACGACGACGGGGTCTAGCGTGGAGTCGACCGCTGCATCCGTGTCCGACCCTGCCCCTGCATCGTTGCTGCTGCCAGTGCTGCTGCCCGACGACCACACGGTCAATGCGCGGCTCGGGCCGCCCCATGCCGCACCGCGTGCGGCGCGGCGTGCGTCTGCATCTTGGCCGAGCTCAGCAGGTGCACACCGGGCGTGCCGGCCAGCGTCGCATCGAGCAGCGCCTGGGCCACGACGCTCGCGGCGATCGGACGGACGCCCCTGGGTACCCAGTCCATCACCGGCCCGAGCAGCCGCGTGGCCCAGACCTCGCCGGAACGCACCGGCTGCCCGAGGCTCGCGCGGTCGCCGACCAGCAGCGACGGTTGCGCGATCACGACCGACTCGTAGCCCAGCGTCGCGATTGCGTCCTGCATCTCGCCCTTCACGCGGTTGTAGAACACGCGCGACCCCGCATCGGCGCCGAGCGCCGAGACGACCGCGAGGCGCCGTGCACCGGCCGCGCGTGCCGCGCGCGCGGTGTCGACGACGTAGTCGAAGTCGACATGCCGAAACGCTTCTTGCGACCCAGCAACCTTGATCGTCGTGCCGAGCGCGATGTAAACGTCGTCCGCGGCCGGAAACGGCTGCGGCAGGTGCGCGAACGCGACCGTGTGGAACAGCAGCTTCGGGTTCGCCTCGATTCCGATCGCCGCGCGCCGCAGCAGCACGTGCACGCTCGTGTACACCGGGGTTTCCTCGAGCAGCGGCAGCAGCGCGCGCCCGACCAGGCCGGTCGCGCCGGCGACTAGTGCAGTGCGTAGCGAAGGGACCGAAGGGGCGGCAGAACTCATGCCGCCCACTGTACCTGGGCGATGTTCAATCGCGCCCGAAGGCGCGACAGGGTGTCAGCGCTTCGGCGGCTGCGCCAGACGCGCCGGCGGCCGCCCGCTGCTGCCGGTGCCACCGCCGCGACGGCCCTCTTGCCGCGGCCCATGGCCGCCTGCAGGCTTCGCGTGATGCGGCGCGGCGGCGCCGTTGCCGCCGCGGCCGGCTTGTTGGCCACCCTGACCCCCGCGCGGCGCGCCGCCGGGTTTCGCGTGATGCCGGTGGCCGCCGCGGCCCGCGCCTTCGCCGATCACCATGCGGCCGAGCACGATGGGCTCGGGCCGTTCGCTCGGGTGCGGCTCGAAACCGGGAATCACTTCCTTCGGAATCTCGCGCTTGATCAGCTTCTCGATGTCGCGCAGGAAGCCGTTCTCGTCGACGCACACCAGCGACACCGCCTCGCCCTGCGCGCCGGCGCGGCCGGTGCGGCCGATGCGGTGCACGTAGTCTTCGGGCACATTCGGCAGCTCGTAGTTGACCACGTGCGGGAGCTGATCGATGTCGATGCCGCGCGCCGCGATGTCGGTCGCGACCAGCACCTGCAAGTCGCCGCTCTTGAAGTCGGACAGCGCCTTCGTGCGCGCGCTCTGGCTCTTGTTGCCGTGGATCGCCATCGCGCTGATGTCGCTCTTCACGAGGTGCTCGACGAGCCGGTTCGCGCCGTGCTTCATCCGCGTGAAGACCAGCACCTGGTGCCAGTCGTTCTGCTTGATCAGGTGCACGAGCAAGTCCTTCTTCAGCTCGCGCCCGACCGGGTGCACCTTCTGCGCGATCGTGTCGGCGGTCTGGTTGCGGCGCGCGACCTCGATCAGCGCCGGCTTGTTCAGGAGCCGATCGGCGAGCGCCTTGATCTCGTCGCTGAAGGTCGCCGAGAACAGCAGGCTCTGCTTGGCCTGCGGCAGCACCGCGAGCACCTTCTTGATGTCGTGGATGAAGCCCATGTCGAGCATGCGGTCGGCTTCGTCGAGCACGAAGATCTCGACGTGCTTCAGGTCCAGCGTGCCCTGCTGATGGTGGTCGAGCAGGCGGCCGGGTGTGGCGACCAGGATGTCGACACCGCGTTTGAGCTTGTCGATCTGCGGCTGCATGCCGACGCCGCCGAACATCACCATGCTCGTGAGGCGGCTGTACTTGCCGTAGGTCTGCACGCTTTCCTCGACCTGCGCGGCGAGCTCGCGCGTGGGCGTGAGGATCAGCGCACGGATCGGCAAACGGCCGCGCGCATCGCGCACCGCGGGTTTGTGCATCAGGCGGTGCAGCAGCGGCAGCGTGAAGCCGGCGGTCTTGCCGGTGCCGGTCTGCGCGCCGCCCATCAGGTCGCCGCCGGTGAGCACCGCGGGAATCGCTTGCGCCTGGATCGGCGTCGGCGTGGTGTAACCGGTTTCGCGAACGGCACGCAGCAGGGGCTCGGCCAGGCCGAGGGTATCGAAGGACATTGGATTTGTGGGAAGAGACGTCGGCCTGTCGCCCACACTACAGGGCGCCAGTCGCAGGCAGAAGAAGGGACAGCGGCGAGCGCAAAGGCTCTGTCGGAACTGACCTCAGCGCGGTGACTGGAGACTGCGCTGGTGTGTGGATTGTACCGGGTGCCGCATCGCGGCATGCTGGCCCTGTCCGGGCTCTGAGTTGTGACGACGACTTGCAGGCAGCGTTCGCCATGCGGTCATGCCCGATGCCTCAGGCACCGCTCTCGTCCAGAACTTGCGCGGATAACGGTTGAACGCTTCGAGCGCCACAGACGCGCGCTCAGGCATCTCTTCTCGCACTGCGAAGACTTGGCAGGCGGCCGAGGGAATGAGTCACCCCAGCATCCCCGACGCCCCAGCGATGCACAGCACGATCACGAAAGCGACGGCGAGGCGGGAGATCAGCTTGTTCGGGACCAGTGTTGCCAGCGAGCTGAGCGCTATTACGAGCAAGAGAAAGCTACCCGATTTCATCAATTTTGCTTCCGGGATTTTGATCACTGGCATGCACATGCCAGTGACCTTCACAACCGAATTATGGGTTGTCTACTTGAGAAGATCCGCGCACATCAGGCCACCAAGAATGCCGCCAGCAGTGGCGCCCAAGGCTGAGCCGCCTACGGTACCAGTGGCGAAACCACCTTCCGGGATAATCGCAGGTTCGCGCTCGAATCCGCAGCGCCCGCTTTTCTTCAGGAAGCCGCAACCTCCATGGCCCAGTACGTTTACACGATGAACCGCGTCGGCAAGATCGTCCCGCCGAAGCGGCAGATCTTGAAGGACATCTCGCTCAGCTTCTTCCCCGGCGCCAAGATCGGTGTGCTCGGTGTGAACGGCTCGGGCAAATCGACACTCTTGAAGATCATGGCCGGCCTCGACCACGACATCGAGGGCGAGGCCGTGCCGATGCCGAACCTGAAGATCGGCTATCTGCCGCAGGAGCCGCAGCTCGACCCCGAGCAGACCGTGCGTGAAGCGGTCGAGGCCGGGCTGGGCGGCGTGCTCGCCGCGAAGGCGCGGCTCGACGAGGTCTACGCCGAATACGCCGAGCCGGATGCCGATTTCGACAAGCTCGCCGCCGAGCAGGCCGAGCTCGAGGCGGTGATCGCCGCCGCGGGCAGCGAGAACACCGACCTGCAGCTCGAGATCGCCGCCGATGCGCTGCGCCTGCCGCCGTGGGACGCAAAGATCGCCCCGTTGTCGGGCGGCGAGAAGCGCCGCGTCGCGCTGTGCCGGCTGCTGCTGTCCAAGCCCGACATGCTGCTGCTCGACGAGCCGACCAACCACCTCGACGCCGAATCGGTCGAGTGGCTCGAAGTGTTCCTGTCGCGCTTCTCCGGCACGGTGGTCGCGATCACCCACGACCGCTACTTCCTCGACAACGCCGCCGAGTGGATCCTCGAGCTCGACCGCGGGCGCGGCATTCCGTACAAGGGCAACTACTCGACCTGGCTGGACCAGAAGGAGCAGCGTCTCGAACTGGAGCAGAAGACCGAAGACGCGCGCACCAAGGCGATGAAGAAGGAGCTCGAGTGGGTGCGCCAGAACCCGAAGGGCCGCCAGGCGAAGAGCAAGGCGCGCCTGGCGCGCTTCGAGGAACTGTCCGACGTCGACTACCAGAAGCGCAACGAGACCAACGAGATCTTCATCCCGGTCGGCGACCGGCTCGGCCACGAGGTGTTCGAGTTCACGAACGTCACGAAGAGCTTCGGCGACCGCGTGCTGATCGACGAGCTGAGCTTCAAGGTGCCGGCCGGCGCGATCGTCGGCATCATCGGCCCGAACGGTGCCGGCAAGTCGACGCTGTTCCGCATGATCTCGGGCAAGGAGCAGCCCGACAGCGGCACCGTGAAGATCGGCCCGACCGTGAAGATGGCGTTCGTCGACCAGAGTCGCGACTCGCTCGAAGCCGACAAGACGGTCTGGCAGGACGTTTCCGGCGGGCTGGACAACATCGTCGTCGGCAAGTTCGTGATGCCCAGCCGCGCCTACATCGGCCGCTTCAACTTCAAGGGCAACGACCAGCAGAAGCTCGTCGGCCAGCTCTCGGGCGGCGAACGCGGCCGGCTGCACCTGGCGAAGACGCTCGCGCAGGGCGGCAACGTGCTGCTGCTCGACGAACCGTCGAACGACCTGGACGTCGAAACGCTGCGCGCGCTCGAGGACGCGCTGCTCGAGTTCGCCGGCTCGATCATGGTGATCAGCCACGACCGCTGGTTCCTGGACCGCATCGCGACCCATATCCTGGCTGCCGAGGGCGACTCGAAATGGGTGTTCTTCGACGGCAACTATCAGGAGTACGAGGCCGACAAGAAGAAGCGCCTAGGCGAGGAGGGCGCACGGCCGCACCGCCTGCGTTACAAGGCGCTGAAGTAAATCTCAGGGCAACGCCGGCCGGCGGCGTGCAGCGCGGCGCGCCGCTGGCAAAATCGTTGAACCGAACGCGGCAAACCAGGCTCTGATCGGGCGGCATGTGATCCATGCCGCCCTTTTTCCTTGACGACGGCGCAGACCATGACGCTTGACCAGTTTCCGACTCAACCTCGCACATCGGGTGTCCACGCCCTGTCGATGCTGGCGGCCGCTGTGCTGCTTGCCGGCTGCGCGTCGCTGGACCAGCCAGCCGCCACTGCCGCGGCAAGCAGCGCCAAGGCCGCAGCAAGCGCTGCGAGCGCACCGACCAGCGCGGCCAGCGCCGGCGGCACGGGCGCCGCGCGCCCGAACCCGGTCGCCGTGAACACCGCGCCGCCGCCGCCTGCCGGCGTGCCGCCCGGCACGCCGCAGCCGGCCGCCGCGCCGCCCGGCAGCCCGCAGCCGTTCGCCAGCGTGATCAAGGACGCGAAGAAGATCGAAGGCGGCCTCTTCACGATGTACCAGAAGGACGAGAAGGTCTGGCTCGAGCTGCGCCCCGAGGACTTCAACAAGCCGTTCTTCATGTCGCCGAAGATCGCCACCGGCATCGGCGAGCATGCGCTGTTCGGCGGCTTGATGGACGAGCCGCAGGTCATCGAATTCCGCCGCATCTACAACCAGGTGCAGATGATCGCGCGCAACACCGACTACGTCGCGAAGCCCGGCACGCCCGAGGGCCGCGCGGTCGCCGCGGCGTTTTCGCCCAGCCTGCTCGCCAGCACGCCGGTGGCCAGCGCGGCGCAGCCGGAGCGCAAGTCGGTGTTGGTCGACGCGTCGGCGCTGTTCGTCAACGACATGTTCGGCATCGGCATGCAGCTGCAGCGCACCTACCGCCAGGGCTACGCGTTCGACGGGCGCAACTCGGCGATCACCTCGGCGCGCGGCCGGCCCGATTCGATCCAGGTGCAGGTGCTCGCGCACTACGCCACCGGCAACATCGCGGTGCCGCAGCCGGGCACGCCGCCGGGCGCGCCGGTGCCCACCGTGCCGCAGACGCTGCCCGACGTGCGCAGCCTCTTCATGACGCTGCACTACACGATCCAGAAGCTGCCCGACGAGCCGATGCGCGGGCGCCGCGCCGACTCGCGCATCGGCTACTTCCCGGTGACCCATTTCGACTTCAGCGACGACCTGGCGCGCACGCCGTCGGTGCGCTACGTGAAGCGCTGGCGGCTCGAGAAGAAGGACCCGGCCGCGCCGCTGTCCGAGCCGGTCGCGCCCATCGTCTACTGGCTGGACCGCACGATCCCGCTGAAATACCGTGACGCGATCACCGCGGGCATCCTCGAATGGAACAAGGCCTTCGAGAAGATCGGCTTCAAGGATGCGATCCAGGTCAAGGTGCAGCCCGACGATGCCGACTTCGACACGCTGGACGGCGGCGCCTCGGTGCGCTGGATGACCAACGCGTCGCCGATGTTCGGTGCGATCGGGCCGAGCCGCGTCGACCCGCGCAGCGGCGAGATCCTCGGCGCGAACATCGGCATCGAAAGCCTGTCGTCGCGCAACCTGCGCGCGGCGCGTTCGCAGATCCTGTCGACGAGCAGCGCCGAGCTCAGCCGCCTGATGCAGATGCCGGACAGCAGCGCCGCGCCCGACGCCCGTGCCGCATTCAACCGCGAAGCCTGCGAGGCCGCCGACATCGGCGCCGAACAGCTCGCCTACGGCCTGGACGTGCTCGAAGCGCGCGGCGATCTCGACCCGGCCAGCCCCGAAACCGAGGCCTTCGTGCGTGCGTACCTGAAGGACACGACCATGCACGAGGTCGGCCACACGCTCGGCCTGCGCCATAACTTCCGCGCCTCCCGGGCCTACAGCGACGCGCAGCTCTCCGACCCGGCGTTCACGAACACGCACGCGCTGACCGGCTCGGTGATGGAGTACGCGCCGATCAACCTCGCCGCGCCGGGCGCGGCGCCGGTCGCGCCGTTCCAGGCCACCCTCGGCCCGTACGACTACTGGGCGATCGAGTACGCGTACAAGCCGATCGCGCCCGAAGCCGAGAGCGCCGATCTCGACCGCATCGCGGCGCGCAGCAGCGAGCCCGATCTCGCGTTCGGCACCGATGAAGACAACTTCCTCGGCATCGACCCCGAGGCGCTCTGGTTCGACCTCGGCAGCGACCCGGTCGCCTATGCGAAGAAGCGCTTCGCGATCGCGCGCGACCTGTTCAAGCGCCAGGAAACGCGCACGCTGCCGCCGACCCAGGACTACGCGGTGCTGCGCCGTTCGCTGAACTACGCGATCAACGACGTGGCGCGCTCGGTGGGCGTGCTCGCGCGCCAGATCGGCGGGGTGCGCACCCTGCGCGACTTCCCCGGCAGCGGGCGCGAGCCGCTGCAGGCGGTGCCGGCCGCAGCCCAGCGCGAGGCGCTGGACGTGCTGTCGCGCGGCCTGTTCGCGGCCGACAGCCTGAGCGTGACGCCGACGCTGCAGCACCGTCTCGCGCCCGACTTCCAGGAGCGCAGCGAAGCGCTGGTGACCGGCGGCAACCAGCTCGTCGCGACGGAGTACCAGATCCCGCAGCGCGTGCTCGCGGTGCAGCGCGCGCTGCTGGGCCACTTGATGAGCGACACGGTCGCCGCGCGCATCGTCGACAACCAGACCACGGCGTACGGCAAGGGGCGCGCCGGCGGCAGCGCCGGGGCGTTCCAGCTCTCCGAGCTGTACGAGCGGCTCGATCGCGACATCTGGAGCGAGCTCGCCGGCGGCGGCGACATCGCGCCGGCACGCCGCGAGCTGCAGCGCGATCACCTGAACCGCGTCGCCCGCGTGCTGTTGCAGCCGAACACCGCGAGCCGGGTCGAGGCGCGCAGCCTCGTGCGGGTGCAGGCGCAGGGGCTGCTGGCGCGCATCAACGGCGCACTGCGCCGGGGCGGGCTCAGCGCCGATGCGCGCGCGCACCTGCAGGACAGCGCGGACACGCTGAACCAGGCACTGTCCGCCCGCATGCAGCGCGCCGGCGCGTAGCGTCTTCTCCCTCTCCTTCTCCCTCTCCCGCTGGGAGAGGGGGCGGACCGCGGTTCACGGCGCGATTCCCGTCGTTCGTCACCCCGAACCGCGGCTGACCGTGGCCGGCGCCGCAGCACCGCGCTACGCTCGCGCCATGAGTGCCCAGGCGCTGCCCCTCGTTCGCCCCATGAAGGCGCTGCTCGCGACGCTGACCTGGCGGCGCCTGCTGCTGACGCTGGCGATGGTCATCGTCATCGCGGCGCTGGCCCAGCCGATCTTCATCACGCCGTACCCCGAGCTGGTGTGGCAGTTGCTTGTGATCGCGCTGCTGGTTCAGCTCGCGTTCAGCGCCGCCGGCCAGTGGCCGCTGCCGCGTGTGCCGCATTGGGTCAGCCGGGTGCTCGCAGTCGTGCTCGCGGCGCCGCTGGCAACGCTTGCGCTGCAGCTGGCCCTGGTCGGCGGCTCCTGGTCGGAGTTCGTCGGCAACCACGGGATGCTGCACGGCTTCTATGCCGTCACCGTGCTGGTGCTGGTGTTCGCGCCGTCGATGGCGCTGGGCGCGCTGTACCGCGAGCGCGATGCACAGGCGCAGCACGACGCGCTCGCCTTTGCGCTCGAGAAGAGCACGCTCGAGAAGCAGGCGCTCGACGCGCGGCTGAAGCTCTTGAACGCGCAGATCGAGCCGCACTTCCTGTTCAACACGCTGGCCAACGTGCAGGAGCTGGTCGAATCCAGGTCCGACCGCGCCGGCCCGGTGCTCTCGAGCCTGATCGCGTACCTGCGCGCCGCGATGCCGCAGCTCGACGACGGCGACGACGCGACGCTCGCACGCGAGGCCGCGCTGGTGCGCGCCTACCTCGAGCTGATGCACCTGCGCATGCCCGACCGGCTCGTCTTCTCGATCGATATCCCGGCCGAGCTCGGCGCGCTGCGCTTCCCGGCGATGGCGCTCTTGACGCTGGTCGAGAACGCGGTGCGCCACGGCATCGACCCGGCCGAGCAGGGCGGTCGCATCGACGTTCGCGCCGAGCGCTCGAGTGCGGCCGGCGAGGTGCGGGTCAGCGTGGCAGACACCGGCATCGGGCTGCTCGACACCGCCGCGCCCGGCACCGGGCTTGCGAACCTGCGCGAACGGCTGCAGGTGTTCTACGGCCACGGCGCGCGGCTCGAGCTGGCCGAGAATGCGCCGAACGGCGTGTGCGCGTCGATCGCATTCCATCCGGCATGACACCGCGATGAGATCCGCGACCGCGCTGATCGCCGACGACGAGCCGCTGCTGCGCGAGCGGTTGCGCGCGCATCTGGCGCGGCTGTGGCCGCAGCTCGAGGTCATCGCCGAGGCGCGCAACGGCCGCGAGGCGATCGAGCTGTTCGAGGCGTACGCGCCGCAGATCGTCTTTCTCGACGTGCATATGCCGGGCCGCAGCGGCATCGACGCGGCGCGTGCGATCGCGCGCCGTGCGCAGATCGTGTTCGTGACGGCGCACGACAAGTACGCGGTCGAGGCGTTCGAGCACGGCGCGATCGACTATCTGGTCAAGCCGTTCGACGAGTCCCGGCTGACCGACACGATCGAGCGGCTGCGCAACGGCCTGCTGCGCCCGAACGCGCGCGCTGCGGGTGCGGCGCTGCATGACGACGATGCACTGGCAGGCGTGCTGGATCGCCTCGCGGCCGAGCTGGAGCGCCGCGGCGCGCGTGTGCCGGGATCGTTGCCGTCAGGCGAGGCGGCGGCGCCGCCGACTGCGGCGTACCTGCAATGGATACGCGCGTCGGTCGGCACCAGCGTGCGGTTGATCCCGGTCGAGCAGGTGGCCTACCTGCGCGCCGACGAGAAGTACACACTGGTCGTGTGGGAGGGCGGCGAGGCGCTGATCCGCAAGACGATCCGCGAGCTCGTCGACGAGCTGGACCCGCAGCGCTTCGCGCAGATCCACCGCTCGGTGATCGTCAACCTGCACCAGGTGGCGCAGGTGCAGCGCGGCCTCAACGAAACGGCCGAGGTGCATTTGAAGGGCCGCAGCGACGTGCTGCCGGTGAGCCGCAGCTTCGTGCACGTATTTCGTCAGATGTGAGTCGGCGCGGGCGCGCCTTGCGCGTTCGCGATCTTCGTGGCACTGCCGTCGAGCAGCAGCGCGGTGCGCTGCCCGGTCACCGTGACCCGCGGCAACTCGATGACCGCGCCCGGTGCGCGCGCGGTGCGAGTGTCATGACCGAAGAGCGCCGAGCCGATGGCCAGCGTACCGGCCACCAACAGGCAGAACGTCAGGGTGCCGGAAAAGATGCGGTCGAACATGATGGTGCTCCTGCTAGGCGACGCGAGCGTGATGCGTGCTCGTGTTGGATCGAACTCTAGGAGCTTGGTTGCCATGTCGACACCGACTTGCGACGAGCGGCCGTTTTGCCGGGCCGATCTGCAATGGCGGCGGATGAAGCTCAGCCCGGCCACAGCCAAGCCGCGCCGCGCACCCCCGACGAATCGCCGTGCAGGCTGGCGCGCAGCAGCGTGCGCGGCGGCGTTGCCGCGCCGGCGCTGAATACATGCTTGGCCCAGAGGCGCGGCACGTTCTCGTACAGCCGCGCGAGCCGCGAGAGCCCGCCGCCGAGCACGATCACGTCCGGGTCGAGCAGGTTGATCACGTGCGCGAGCGCGCGCGCCAGGTGGGACTCGTAGCGCTGCAGGCTCGCATCGCAGGCGGCGTCGCCGGCAAGGGCGCGCTCGCCGATGGTGCGCGCGTCCAGCGTCTGCCCGGTGCGCCGGGCGTGGTCCTGCGCGAGACCCGGGCCGCTCAGCCAGGTCTCGATGCAGCCGCGACGGCCGCAGTAGCAGCGCGCCGGACCGACATCGTCGCCGCTGTCGGCGGCCCATGGCAGCGGGTTGTGGCCCCATTCGCCGGCCAGGCCGTTCGGTCCGGTCAGCAAACGGCCGTCGACGACGATCCCCGCGCCGACGCCGGTACCGAGAATCGGCGCGAACACGACCGGATGACCGGCACCGGCGCCGTCGGTGGCCTCCGAGAGCGCGAGGCAGTTCGCGTCGTTTGCGATCCGCACCGGGCGGTCGAGCGCGGCGGCGAGGTCGGCGGCGAGCGTCCGGCCGTTCAGGCAGGTCGAGTTTGCGTTCTTGATCGTGCCGTCGGCATTCGCGCTGCCCGGCGTGCCGACGCCGACCGGGCAGCGGCCCGGCAGCAGCGCGCCGAGCGCCGCCTCGGCGGCGTCGATCAGCGAGCGCACGGTGGCCAGCGTGGCGTCGTAGTCACCGCAGGGGGTTGCCACGCGTTGGCGCCACAACGAGCGGCCTTCGCGGTCGAGCACGATCGCTTCGGTCTTCGTACCGCCGAGATCGACGCCGATGCGAGCGCCGGAGACAGAAGGTGGGGGTGATGTCGGATGCATGGACGAGAGCTTAGAGCCTCGCCGTGCCCAAAAAAACGCCTGATGCCCGGAGTCCGGTGGGCCTCAGGCGTGTGATGAGTGCCTGATGAACGAGCGCCGCGCGCCGCAGGGAGGCGGCGCGCGAAAGAGGAATTACTTCTGGTCGGCGACAGCCGGGCGATGCCCGGTCACGACGATGGTCTCGAGCTGCACCACCGGCATCGCCTTCGCGGCTGCGGCGGCGTGGTGATCGTCGAAGCGGGCTTGCTGCGCGCTCGCGGCGAAGGCGATCGAGGCGGCGGCGAGGACGGCGAAGGTGGCGGCGTAAGCGCTGAGGCGGCTGATCATGAGGGGCTCCTGCGGTGTTGCTCAGAGGCGTTCGGTTGCGATGGAACGAACTCTAGGACCGCGATCGCCGCGTGCCAATGCGGATGCGACGAACTGCGCCGCAGCGCGCATGAAGCGCGCGCTGCGCCGATCAACGGCAGCGCGCGTCGTGCGTCAGAACGGTTCGGTGCGCTCGATCAGCCACGCCTTCGCAGCGCCGTCGACGAGCGGCGCAAGCCGAGTGCGCACGGTCGCGTGGTAGGCGTTGAGCCAGGCGACCTCGTCGTCGCGCAGCAGCGAGCGCTCGATGCAGCGCGTGTCGATCGGGCACAGCGTCAGCGTCTCGAACTCGAGGAACTCGCCGAACTCGGTCGCGCCGTTCGCGCCCAGCGATGCGGCCGGCACGTTCATCACGAGGTTCTCGATGCGCACGCCCCAGCGCCCCGGCCGGTACAGCCCCGGCTCGACGCTGGTGATCATCCCCGGCTCCATCGCCATGTGCGCGTCGGGGATCGTGCGCGAGATCGACTGCGGCCCTTCGTGCACGTTCAGGAAGTAGCCGACGCCGTGGCCGGTGCCGTGGCCGTAGTCCAGTCCCTGCTCCCACAGCGGCGCGCGCGCGATCGCATCGAGCATCGGCGACAGCGTGCCGCGCGGGAAGCGCGTGCGCGACAGCGCGATCGTGCCTTTCAGCACGCGCGTGTAGTCGTGCCTATGGTCCGCGGTGATCGTGCCGATGGGCCAGACGCGCGTGATGTCGGTCGTGCCGCCGAGGTACTGCGCGCCGGAGTCGATCAGCAGCAGGCTGCCTCCGCCCGGCGGGACGTCGATCACCGCATGCGACGCGGGCGTCGCGTGGTAGTGCGGCATCGCGCCGTTCGCGTTGAACGCGGCGATGGTGCCGAAGCTCAGCCCGACGAAGCCGGGGCGCTTCGCGCGCGCGGCAGTGAGCTTCTCGTCGATCGTCAGCTCGGTGATGCGCCGCGCTTGTGTCTCATCCGCCAGCGCGGCCTCGAACCACGCGTAGAACTCGCACATCGCCGCGCCGTCCTGCGCCATCGCCTCGCGCACGTGCGCGGCTTCGGCTTCCGTCTTGCGGCTCTTGAACAAGGTGCTGGGGTTGATCGTCTCGACGACCTTGACGCCGGCCGCGACGTTCGAGCGCAGCCCGAAGGTCACGCGGCGCGGGTCGATCAGCAGCACCGCCGCTGCCGGCAGCGCGGCCAGCGCAGCACCGGCCTGCGCATACGGCTCGACGCGCACGCCGTCGGCCGCAAGCGCGGCTTGCAGCGCTGCATCGACCTTGCCAGCGCCGACGAACAGGCGCACGCCGTTCGAGGCATCACGCTCGATCAAGGCATGCGCGAGGAACACCGGGTTGTAGGAGACGTCGGCGCCGCGCAGGTTGAACAGCCAGGCGATGTCGTCGACCGTCGAGACGAAGTGATGCGTTGCGCCGCGCCGGGCCATCGCCTCGCGCACCGCGGCGAGCTTCGCGGCGCGCGACAGCGGCGCCTGCGGCGCGCGATGCTCGTAGACCTTCGCGTCGGGCAGGCCGGGGCGCTCGGGCCAGATCTCGGCGAGCAGGTCGACATCGGTGCGCAGCCGGATGCCGGCGCGGTCCAGCGTGTCGCGCAGGTGCTGCGCGGCGGCGAGACCGAGCACGCTGCCGTCGACGCCGACCGTATCGCCGGGCTTCAACGTCGCCGCCAGCCACTCGACATGCTGCGTGCTGTTGCCGGTGGGAATCTTCACGAGTTCGGTGCCGCTGCCGCCGAGCTCGGCCTCGGCCTGCACCCAGTAGCGGCTGTCGGCGAACACCGCGGCGCAGTCGCGCGTGACGACCAGCGTGCCCATCGACCCGGTGAAGCCCGACAGCCACTGCCGGCCCTGCCAGCGCTCGGGCAGGTACTCGCTCAAGTGCGGGTCGCTGGACGGCACGAGCACCGCGGCCAAGCCGTGGCGCTGCAGCGCGCCGCGGGCTTTTTCGATGCGCAGACGATGGGTGGAGGTGCGGGTGTCCATGGGCGTGTCCGATCGACGAGGCTTTGCGAAACGCGGCTCGTGGCCACGGTGCGCATTGGGGTGGCTTAATTTTAGGAGTTCAGCGTCTGTCCACGTCGCCGCCTATAACCGGCCCTAGCGCGAAGTCGGCGACAACGCCTGGGCCTTCTCCGGCTCCGCCACCACCCGCGCAGACCGTTCGTAGGTCCAGTAGGCGAGCGCCCAGTCGAACATCACCGTCAGCCGGTTGCGAAAGCCGATGAGGAAGTAGATGTGCGCGAACAGCCAGAACAGCCAGGCGAAGAATCCCGAGAAGCGGATGGCGCCGAACACCGGCACGGTGAGGTCGACGACCGCGGCTTTCCGGCCGATGGTCGCGAGGTTGCCGTAGTCGATGTAGTGGAACGGCTGCGTCGCGTCGCCGCGCATGCGGCGCAGCAGGTTCGCCGCGGCGGCGCGGCCCATCTGCTTCGCGCCGGGGCTGACGCCGGGCACCGGCTTGGGCTGGGCGCGCGGCGGCTGGTGGGTGTCGTGGCTCATCGCACTGGCGAGGTCGCCGATCACGGTGATCTCGGGATGGCCGGGAACGCCGAGGTCGGGCTCGACGACGATGCGGCCGGCCCGGTCCAGCGGCGCGCCGGTGGTCTGCGCGAGGGCGCGGCCGAGCGGCGAGCCAGCGACGCCGGCGGCCCAGATCACGGTCTTGCTCGCGAGCCGGTGCTCCTGCACGGCGTCGCCCTGGCCGGTCGCATAGACGATGCCGTCGGCATCGATCTGCGTGACCTTGCAGCCGGTCAGCACCTCGACGCCGAGGCGCCCGAGCTGCTCGCGTGCGCGTTGCGACAGCTCGGGCACGAACGCGCCGAGCACGCGATCCGAGCCTTCGATCAGCACGACGCGGGTGCGCGTCGAGTCGATGCGGCGGAACTCCTGCGGCAGCGTGTGCTGCGCGATCTCGGTCATCGTGCCGGCCATCTCGACGCCGGTCGGCCCGGCGCCGATCACGACGAAGGTCATCCACGGCTCGCGGTGCGAGGCATCGGTCAGCCGCTCGGCGTTCTCGAACGCGCCGATCACGCGCGAGCGGATCGCGAACGCATCGGCCAGCGTCTTCAGCCCCGGCGCATGCCGGGCCCAGTCGTCGTGGCCGAAGTAGCTGTGCGTGGCGCCGGCCGCGACGATCAGGTAGTCGTAGGCGATCGACTGATCGTCGTCCAGAAGGACGCGCCGCGCTTCGGCGTCGAAGCCGAGCACCTCGGCCTGCAGCACCGTCAGGTTGCCGCGCTTCATCTCGCGCCGCAGCACGTGGCGGATCGGCGCGCTGACCGCCGGCGCACTCAGGCCCGCCGTGGCGACCTGGTAGAGCAGCGGCTGGAACAGATGGTGGTTGGTTCGGTCGACGACGGTGATCTCGACCGGCGCTTTCGACAGCTCGCGCACCGCCTCCAGCCCGCCGAAGCCGCAGCCGATCACGACGACGTGCGGGCGCGACTTGAACGTGTCGATGAAGCCGGAAATGCGAGGAGCCGAGGAGGAGGAGGCGGATGTGGCGGTGCGGCTCATGCGGCTTTATACCGCCGTCGCGCGGGACCGACCCTCTTCAGAGCACGTCGCTCGCCATCGGCAGCCGCAGGTCGTCGTAGCCGGACCACGTGTCCTCGACGGCGGGGATCACGTCGATCACGTCGAACCATGGCGGGTTCAGCAACCCGGCTTCGCGCAGCGACTCGACGGCATCGTGGTACTGCGCCACGTCGCCGGTCTCCCACAGCAGCACGTCGCTGCAGCGCCCGGCGAAGGCGGCGCTGTCGAAGCGGCGCAGGCGCAGGTCGGGGTAGTCCTCGAAGACGCGCAGCAGCACGCTGTCGTAGTGGGCGTGCTGCTGGCTCGCATCGAGCGCGCGCCAGCGCGGGGTCGATTGCAGCAGCATGAAGAAGGCGTAGCGGCGCGGCATGAGGTCATCCCAGAAAGGCGGTTGACGCGGTGCGTCGAAGTGCCCACACTATGCGAGCTTTTACTCGCATTGGCTACTCGCATTTCAAGACCCCACCGCCATCCCGATGAAAACCGCGATCGAACCCCGCAAGACCCCGCGCCAGTCGCGTTCGCAAACCACGGTCGATGCGATCCTCGACGCAACGGCTCGCGTTCTGATCGAACGCGGCCATGCGGCGACCAACACCAACCTCGTGGCCGAGCGCGCCGGCGTCAGCGTCGGCTCGCTGTACCAGTACTTTCCGAACAAGCTCGCGCTGATCAACGCGCTGCATGCACGCCATGCGCGCGACATGACCGAATCGCTCGAGAAGACCTTCAAGCCGCGCACCGGCGAGAATCTGCGCGCCGCGCTGACCCGCGTGGTCGAGGCGATCGTCGCGGCGCATCAGGTCGACGCCGATCTGCACCGCGCGCTGCAGCAATGCGAAGCGCTCGGCCTGCCGGACGACGAGAGCGACGAGGCCCACGCGACGATCCAGCTCTTCGTGCGCGAGCTGCTGGCGGCGTATCGCGAGGAACTGGCCGTCGCCGACCTCAACCTCGCCGCGTTCACCATGATGCATGCGCTGCACGCCCTCGTGCATGCGGTCGTGCTGGATCGACCGCCCGGGATTGCGGTGAAGCCCGCGACGCGCGAAATGATCCGGCTGGCCCATGCGTACCTGACGGCGCGCGAGCCTTAGAACCTCTCAGGTTTCCGTGACCAAGCTCGCGGCCGGCGCCGTGCTCATCAGTCGCGTGCGCACCAGCTGGATGTGGCTGCGCAGCGAATACAGCTCGTCGGCATAGCTCAGCGGCACGGTCACGTGCTCGACCCGCTTTTCGATCTGGCCGAGCTTCTCGAGCAGTTCGGCGTTGGGCTGCTTGCCCATCGCGTCTTCGACCTCGCGCAGCTGCGCGTACCAGCGGAAGATGCGCGAGCGGATGCGGAACTGGTACAGCGGCGGCAGCGTGCGCGACAGCGGGATCAGGATCGCGATGATCGACACCAGCACCGGCCACATGCGCTCGATCAGGTTCGCGAACCAGAACGGCAGGTAGCGCTGCAGCACCGGCGTGCCGTTGGCGTAAAAGCGCTGCGCCTCCTTCGCGAGCGGCTGTTCGGTGCCGCCGGCTTTCGGGAAGTCGCCCTTGTGCTGGAACCAGCCGGCGCCGCCGTGGACTTGCTGCGCCGCCTGCATGAACAGCTGCAGCAGCGCGGGATGCGTGTCGGCGCGCGCGACCAGCGTTGCGGTCGGCGCGACCAGGTGCACGTCGCGCGGCGGCACGTCGCCGGCCAGGTCGACGACGCCGCGCGGCAGCGTCACCGGCGTCAGGAACGGGAAGCGCCGCGAGTACGCATCGGCCTGGGTGAAGTCGTACAGCGCGATGCCCGGCGTCTGCAGCAGCATCTGCACCATCAGCGCCTCGGGCGCGGACGAGAACACCAAGGCATCGGACTCGCCGGCAAGCAGGTCCATCGTCGCCGGCGTCTGTGGCTTGCGCTCGATCGTGAGGCTCGCGAGGTCGATGCGGTTCGCTTCGATCAGCTTGCGCATCAGGGCCGGCGAGCCGCTGCCGCGCGCACCGATGTTGACGCGCCAGCCCGGCAGCTGCGAGAAGCTGGTCAGCGCCGGTGCCTTCAGGAGCTTCTGTGCGGACTCGGTGCGATAGAACAGCCACAGCGGCTCGTAGAACAGGCTGCCGAGCGAGACCAGCCCGGCTTCGTCGTCGTCGTCTTCGGCGGGCGCGACCGCATTCGCATCCTGGCGCATGCGCTCGCCCGAGCCGCCTTGCACGAAGGCGATGTCGACGCCGGACTTCGCGTCGCGCAGCAGCCGCAGGTTCTCGCCCGAGCCCTGCGTGTTGCGCAGCTCGACCGTGATGCCGTAGGTCTTCAGGATCTGCGCGTAGCGCTTGCCGAACTCGGCATACGCGCCTTGCTCGGTGCCGGTGGCGAGCACCACCTTGCT
>Ga0070706_100001418_pt1 | contig 25379 bp, 16 predicted proteins | sample KBSK5501metaG_FD_65476 | JGI IMG/M metagenome (GOLD analysis project Ga0070706, IMG submission 65476) | Corn, switchgrass and miscanthus rhizosphere microbial communities from Kellogg Biological Station, Michigan, USA - KBS K5-50-1 metaG | ecosystem: Host-associated > Plants > Roots >... | reverse complement strand
ACAGGGTGCAAGAGGCGTTCTCCAAGATGGAATTGGAACATATGGAAGTTATTGAAAAAACGGCCGCGCTGTACCGGCAGTCGCTTAGTTGTGTATAATCAACAAACTAGAGGAATGAGCGGGCGTCGTACAATGGCAGTATAGAAGCTTCCCAAGCTTCCTCTAGTGAACCCTAACACGCTGAACTGGCGGCACTTAACTAAAACCAGATTCCCAGGAATTGGAAAATGATGGAAAATACGGTTGGTTTCTATCTTGGGAACCGTAGAGCTGCGCCACGGCGGGCACCAATCTCTAATAATTGGCCGGAAAAGGATGGAACGAATTGGGTGCCATCGACTGGTCCGCGGATGGAAGGGGCCTCCTGGTTTCTTGGGAAAACTACGAACGAGACAGTGCATTGCTGAGGATTACACTCAATGGCAGAGTTTCTGTCCTGCTTCGCGCGAGCAATGCCGATAAGGCGGGAGCCGCGATCCGGAGGAGCCGCGCGGATTCGGGAAGAGGAATATGGGGCGCAATCCCGTCACCCGGGCGGTCGTTGGCCATTGCGGCAGACAGCGGCGTCATCAACGTGTGGGAAATAGAGAATTTCTGATGATTCCATGCGAAAGACGCGCCGGAGTCTATCGACCTAGCACCCGCTGAGATAAGTCCCGACACACGAACTACCAGTTAAGTAAACGCCCTGACACCTCGAAAGTTGCTTATCGGACTCCATTCGGAGCTTGCCCGATTGCGGGCGGCTTCGTTCTTGCGGACTACTCTGAATTTGGCCGAGGATCGTAAATTTCGGGACGAAGACCTAAGTTGCCCACATGGTTCGGATGGTTCACCTCCATATCGGTAATGGGGTAGCGCTGTGCCGATAAGTAGACAATGCAGCGGAGGTGACGTAAAGTCTGCGTGTGGTCAGCCGCACCAGTCGTGTTCCACTAATTGCTCACGCTCAGCGGCATAGCGGACGCACAGCTGTAGTCGATTCGCAGGGGTCCTTCACCTACAAGGATTTGCTGGATGCATCGTCGCGTGTGGCGACGGCGCTGCTCGCTGGCCATCAGGACCTCCAGGAAGAGCGAGTGGCGTTTCTAGTGACGCCGGGATTTCCGTGGGTTGCGGCACAGTGGGGCATTTGGCGAGCAGGTGGCGTTGCCGTCCCCTTACCGCTCAATTCTACAAGGACTGAGCTGGAATTCATTATCGACGATACCCAGGCATCGACATTGGTGTTCGATGCTCTGGCGGGCCCGCTGCTGTCGCCAATTGCCGCAGCTCGTGGCGTCCGCGCGTTTTCGTATGACCAGCTTTCCGTTCAGCAGCCAGCAGAATTGCCGGACATCACCAGCGAGCGGCGCGCTATGATTCTCTACACCAGCGGCACGACGAGCCGGCCCAAGGGCGTGGTCACAACCCATGCCAACAATACGGCGCAAATCATGAGCCTGGTGGAGGCTTGGGAGTGGTCGGCCGACGATCGAATCGTGCTGTGTTTGCCACTGCACCACGTACACGGAATCATTAACATTGTTTCCTGTGCGCTGTGGTCGGGCGCGACGTGCCGGATGCTGCCGCGCTTCGACGCAAATGCCGTGTGGGACTGCATCGCCGACGGCGGCGTAACTCTGTTCATGGCGGTGCCGACGGTTTACATGAAGCTCATCGCTGCCTGGGACATGGCTTCTCCGGAGCGCCGTGCCCGGCTAACCCAGGCGTGCGCCAGGTTGCGCTTAATGGTGTCCGGCTCGGCGGCGCTGCCGGTGAGCACGCTCCAACGTTGGAAGGGAATCAGCGGCCACACACTGCTGGAGCGCTACGGTATGACGGAGATTGGCATGGCGCTGTCGAACCCGTTACGGGGCGGGCGTGTGCCGGGCAGCGTCGGGACGCCGCTGCCAAGCGTCGAGGTTCAGCTTGTCGGAGAGAACGGCAAAGCGGTTGTCCCGGGAACACCGGGCGAGATCGAAGTCCGTGGTCCAAGTGTGTTCGCAGAATACTGGGGCAAGCCCGACGCAACACGCGATGCCTTCCGCGACGGCTGGTTTCGTACCGGCGATGCTGCGGTCGTCGAGAAGGGTGGCTATCGCATTCTCGGCCGGACGAACATTGACATCCTCAAGACGGGCGGACACAAGGTATCCGCTCTTGAGATTGAGGAAGCACTGCGCGAACATCCCGCGGTTGCCGAGTGCGTGGTTGTCGGCGTGCCCGATCCAGAGTGGGGCGAGCGCGTCGCTGTGGCCGTTGTGCTGAATCACGGTAATACCCTCGATCTGCCGTCCCTTCGCACCTGGGCCAAGGAGTCGCTGGCCCCTTACAAAGTGCCTTCGCGGCTTCTCGTGCTGGATGCGCTTCCGCGCAATGCGATGGGAAAGGTGATGAAGTCCGCGGTGGCGGCGCTGTTTCAAACCGCGGGCAGCCGTGATCCTGTCGCCTAGGAGCGCCTACCGTGCACCCTTGACAAGCCGTGCTATGCTCCTGCCCACGCCAAACAAATCGCTGCGCATTGCGGCGTGAGCGCTTGCGGTTCGGATCATTCCCGCGTGATGCGAGTTCTTTTCGGAGTTCTCGAAACTCAGGTCGTGGGTTTCGCGCTCATCCCCTCATGTCGAGGGAGGACGCTATGGCCAATGAAGCAGTGACTTGCCCACAGCCCGCGATTCACACCAAACTCTCACGAGAGCAAATCACTGGATTCTGGGGCGCATGGGTCGGCTGGACGTTGGACGGCATGGATTCGGTCATCTATGCACTTGTTCTCAGCTCTGCACTTACGGAACTGCTTCCGCAGTCAGGGTACAAAGCCACAGCCGGCAATGTGGGGATTGCAGGATCGATACTGTTTGCACTTTTCCTGGTTGGATGGGGACTGTCGTTAGTTTGGGGGCCGGTTGCCGACAGGTTTGGCCGCAGCCGGGTGCTCGCGGCCACAATTTTCGTTTACGCGATCTTCACGGGAGCTGCCGCTTTGTCGCAGACGGTATGGCAATTGGGATTGTTCCGGTTGCTGGCGGGCATCGGAATTGGCGGCGAATGGGCGCTGGCGGGCACATACGTCGCCGAAGCCTGGCCGGAAGACCGCCGCAAGATGGGCGCCGGCTACCTGCAGACTGGTTATTACGCGGGCTTTTTTCTGGCTTCGGCTCTTAACTACACGGTCGGAGCCCACTTTGGCTGGCGTGCCATGTTCTGGTGCGGCCTAACGCCCGTTATCGTGGCCTTCATAGTTCTGTTCCGCGTGAAGGAGCCCGAGCGCTGGCAACAAAAATCGAAGTTGAAAGCCGCCGCCCGAATTTCTTCTCTGCGCAGAATCTTCACTCCTCCTTACACGCGGCGCACATTGGTCAACACCGTCCTGCTGGCCTCGGCTATCTCCGGCCTGTGGGCTGCTGCAGTTTATGCTCCGACGGCAATTATCGACCTCGCGAAACGTGCCGGCATGTTGCAGCCGCAGGCCGTGCGCATGTCTTCCATCGGCATGGGTTTGCTGTCGATGGGGACCATCCTGGGATGCCTAGCGGTTCCCCCATTGGCCGAACGCTTTGGCCGCAAGCGGACCCTGACCCTTTACTTCCTCGGGATGGCGGCCTGCATCCTGCTCAGCTTTGGCCGGGCGTTCTACCTGCCCCGGGGACTTCATCCGTTCATCGTGGCGCTGTTCTTCTTAGGCTTCTTTGGTGGCAACTTCGCCGTCTTCAGTCTTTGGCTACCGGAGCAGTACGGGACCACGGTGCGGGCGACCGCGTTTGCGTTCACCACTTCGTTCGGACGCTTCATTGCCGCCGGGATCAACTTCGGGGTGGGCGCGCTGGTCAGCCAAATGGGGACTCTCGGCAAGCCGGTTGCGTTCACAGCGATTGCCTTTGGGATCGGCCTGCTCGTCATTCCCTTCGCACTGGAAACTAGGGGCAAAGTGCTTCCTGACTAGCAGCTTTGCAGCAGGCATCCGACAATATCGTTGAATTGAGAACTATGTTGTTAGAAAAACTGCCCTTCTAATGCGTGACGGCGATCTGCCGGATTGTGGAAGGGTGGCCCATCCATCCAGGAGTTGGCGAGCGGACCGCGATTCTTTGGTTTAACCGGCGGCATAAGTTCGAAAGAAAAGTTGTTTGACGTGATGGAAAAAGTCAGTACAGTCACCACTGCAGTTGCCGCCAGGGGCTCGCGGCCTGAAGGTTTGTCTTGGGCGATCGTCACCGGTTTTTATCCGGGTCAGCGTTAAACGGGGTTGAGCATCAACTCGGAAGAGAACATGCTTTGGTCCGACGCTTGGCTGCTGCTCGCCACTATTTATGCGGCGCGAGAAGGACCGGCGTCTCTAGAATGCGGCCGCTGACTACATTCAACACGCCATAGTCACGTTCGAGGAAATGGAAGGGGCCTTGGCTCGTCTCACCGCCAATGGCTTTTTGCTTTTCTCAGACCGCGGTTTGGCCCCCACTGGGAGAAAACCCTTGTGTTTTATCGCGGCGTCACTAAAGCACGCCGAAAGGGTCCTTGACGTAGAAGAAGATTTGCAGAGGTTTATTGGCGCCTTTGAATGGAGCCCAGATCACAAGCCACAGCGTGCGAATGTTGGCGTGTCGTTTCCTGCGCTCACTCGGGCGGCGTTGGTCGGGTATGTTTCGACGCATTGAGCTAAAAGATATTTAATACTGTTTTCAGGAATATGACTTTGGTAGTGACATAGTCTCATCACGAGGATCGATCCCATGTGTGCGACCACCCTTGAACAAGTTGAGGCCGCAAAGTGTCCCAGGGGGAAAGAATGAAAGATGATCGAAACAAATGGGAGCCGATAGAGAAGGGCCGGTCAATTCTTTCCCGGCGCTGCCTGTTCGAACTTGCCGGCCTGGCTGTCGCAACTGCGGCGATTCCGCCCGGAGCGGCGATCATCGAGCCAATTCCCAGCGATGATTCGACTGGGCAAGGCGTGGGCTCGGTCATGCACAAGCTCGGCACGTATATGAGCGAAGCCAGCGGCCGCGCACTGCCCGATGAGGTGACTGCGAAAACGAAACAACACGTTTTGGACACCGTGGCGGCGATGATTTCGGGTTCGGAGCTAACACCTGGGCGCGCAGCGCTGCAATTCGCCGGCGCCTATGGTGGCAAAGAGGTCGCGACGGTAGTTGCCTCGAAAATTGTATGCGGCCCGATCGAGGCAGCACTGACCAACGGGATGTTAGCGCACGCTGACGAAACCGACGATTCGCACGCCCCGTCGCAATCGCATCCAGGGTGTGCGGTCGTGCCTGCCGCCCTTGCGGCTGGGGAGCGGTTCGGAATCAGCGGGACACACTTCCTGCGCGCCGTGGCTCTCGGCTACGACGTTGGGCCGCGCTTCACAATGACCCTGGGTGGGCAGCAGTTTGAAGCGGAGAGTCATTGGAGCACGCACAGCATCTCTCCACTTTTCGGCGCGGCCGCGGCCGCCGGCTGCGCGGCGAGACTGAACATTGCACAGATGCGATTTCTCCTGGGTTACACCGCCCATCAATCCTCCGGCCTTGGTGCATGGAACCGTGACACCGACCACATCCAGAAGGCATTCCACTTTGGCGGCATGACGGCGCGCAGTGGTGTCACTTCTGCCTTGATCGTCCAAGCAGGATGGACCGGCGTTGAAGACATTTTCTCGGGAAAAGATAATTTCTTTGAGGCTTACAATCCCCATGCCGATCCTGCCGGACTGGCCGAGCAGCTTGGCGAACGTTATGAGATCGCGCGAACGAACATCAAGAAATGGCCTGTAGGTTCTCCGATCCAGGCGGCTCTCGATGCTTTCGAGCTCCTGTGGAAGCAGCATCCCTTCAATGCGAATGAAGTGCAGCAGGTCTCTGTGCGGCTGGCGACGGATGAGGGGGCGATCGTGAACAACCGCGAGATCCCGGACATCTGCCTGCAGCACTTGGTCGCGGTGATGATGATGGATAAGACGGTTACATTCAGTTCGGCGCATGACAAGGCGCGCATGAAGGATCAGGTGACACTCGGGGAACGCGAAAAGGTGAAATTGATTCCGGATGAAGAGTTAGAGCGCCTCATGCCTTTGCGCGTGGCGATAGTGGAAGTACAGTTAACGGACGGTACGCGTCTCACACAACGAGTTGACAGTGTTCGGGGCACCCCCAAGAATCCCATGACCCGGGACGAAGTAGTTGCCAAAGCCCGTGATTTGATAGCGCCGATTCTGGGGACGGCCCGGTGCGCGAATCTCATTGAAAGAGTATTTAACTTAGAACAGGTGAAGGATATCCGAGAACTGCGGCCGTTACTGCAGCGTGCGTGACCAAGATCGATTGACGGGCGGAAGGGTGCATCGTTGAGGATTGTGGACATCCGCGAGACCGTGGTGCCTATCAGCTCGGGGATTCGCAATGCCTACATTGATTTCAGTCAGATGACCGTGAGTGTCCTTGCTTTGGTTACGGATGTGATGCGCCAGGGCAAGCCTGTGGTCGGGTTCGGATTCAATTCGAACGGCCGATACGCGCCAAGCGGGCTGCTGCGCGAGCGCTTTATTCCCCGGCTGCGAACCGCGGAACCAAAAACGCTGTTGGACGAAAGCGGCGAAAACCTGGATCCGATTCGAATCTGGGATGTTGTCATGCGGAATGAGAAGCCTGGAGGACACGGCGAAAGATCGGTGGCTGTAGGGGTGCTGGATATGGCGGTGTGGGATGCTGTGGCGAAGATCGCCGGATTGCCGCTTTTCCGGCTACTCGCAGACCGATATCGGGGAGGTCGCTACGACGGCAAAGTCTTCGTCTATGCGGCGGGCGGTTACTACTACCCGGACAAAGACTTGTCTGCTCTGCAGAAGGAAATGCAAGAGTATCTCGATCTTGGATATTCCGTGGTGAAGATGAAAATTGGTGGAGCGTCGCTCAGGGGGGATCTGCGGCGCATAGAAGCCGTACTCAAGATCTTGAAGAGTTCTGACCAGTTGGCGGTGGATGCAAACGGCCGCTTCGATTTGGAGAATGCCATCGCCTATGCGAAGGCACTCGCCCCGTACCGGCTGCGTTGGTATGAGGAACCAGGTGATCCGCTGGACTATCAGCTGCAGGCCAAGCTTGCGAATCATTATCCGGGACCGATGGCGACGGGTGAAAACCTATTCTCCATGCAGGACGCTCGAAATCTTATTCGCTACGCGCAACTGCGGCCGGATCGCGACATCTTGCAGTTCGATTGCGCTCTGAGCTACGGCTTGGTCGAATACCTTCGAATACTGGGCATGCTGAAGGAATATGGATGGTCGCCAGACCGCTGTATTCCGCACGGAGGGCATCAGATGTCGTTGAACATCGCCTCCGGTTTGGGGTTAGGAGGCAACGAATCCTATCCCGGAATTTTTCAGCCGTTCGGTGGATTTGCTGACGGGATACCAGTAGAAGACAGCTACGTCAAGCTGCCGGAGATTCCGGGTGTCGGGTTCGAGGCGAAGGGCGAATTGCTCCGCGTTATGAAGACATTGACCGAAAACTAGGTGGTCTCCGTTCAAATGGAACGGCACCTGTCCCCTTGAGCTAAAAAAGAATTAATACTGTTTTCAGGTATTTGATTCGATCAATGACATAACTTCAATTGAGCGGCTGGGTCCGCTGCGCCCCGCCCAGTCCTGAGCAAATTCAGACGTGCGAAGTGCCCGGAGACGAAATACGCCATGGAACTTGGCCGAGGCAAAGATAAGCGGGCAGGGAGTGGCGGAGCAATTATGACCCGGCGCAACCTGATTGAGCTCGCTGGCTTGACGTTCGCAACCACGGTTATTCCGTCCGGGATCGTAGCAGCGAAGGAAGCGGCCAGGCAAGAGGATGCGGCGCAAAGCGTAAATCCAGTCATGGACAAGCTCAGCAGGTACATGAGCGAAGCGGGTGAGCGCGCGGTACCGGACGAGGTGGTCGAAAAAGCGAAACATCACATTCTGGATACGCTGGCTGCGATGATTTCCGGGTCTGAGATTCGTCCGGGACGCGCAGCGATCGAATTTGTGCGCGCCTATGGTGGAAAAGAGGTTGCGACGGTAGTCGCTTCGAACATTGTCTGCGGTCCCGTCGAAGCGGCGCTGGCGAATGGAGTACTGGCTCACGCTGACGAGACTGACGATTCGCACGGCCCGTCCCGCTCGCATCCCGGTGTCTCTGTGGTTCCCGCGGCGTTGGCTTCTGGCGAGCAGTTTGGAATCAGTGGAAAGCACTTCTTGCACGCCGTGACGCTTGGCTATGATGTTGGGACGCGGGTAACGATGAGCATGGGTGGGCCCGGCTACCAGGTGGCGACACACAGGAGCACGCACGGCACTGTTGCGGCGTTTGGGGCAGGTGCGGCAGCCGGTTGCGCCGCGGGTCTTGGAGCGCAGCAGATGCGTTTGCTGCTGGATTACAGCGCTCAACAAACATCCGGAATTGGTGCCTGGAGCCGCGATGCGGAGCACATGGAAAAGGCTTTCCTCTTTGGGGGGAAGCCCGCGGCCGGCGGGGTCACTGTCGCGATGCTGATCCGCTCGGGTTGGACAGGTGTTGACGACATTTTTTCCGGGCCCGACAATTTTTTTGAGGCCCTGGCGCCCAGGGAAAATGGCGTCGTCAAGGCCGATCCGACGCAACTCGTCGACAGGCTCGGGGAACGCTACGAGATAACGCGGACGAACATCAAGAAATGGACGGTGGGCTCACCCATTCAAGCTCCGCTCGACGCACTCGCTGGTTTCTTCAAGCAGCGCTCGTTTACCGCTGACGATGTACGGAAGGTGGTAGTGCGAATCGCCAGCGACGAAGCCAATACAGTGAGCAATCGCGACATGCCGGACATCTGCTTACAGCACATGATTGCGGTGATGTTACTGGACAAGACGGCCACGTTCCGATCGGCTCATGACAAGGCGCGCATGAAAGATCCTGCCGTGCTGAGGCAGCGCGCCAAAGTAGAGGTTGTTGCCGACCCGCGGATCGACGCCCGCCGTCCGAGGCGCGAAGCCATTGTTGAAGTGACGCTTGCCGACGGCACACCGATGAGCGAGTGGGTCCGAGATGTACGGGGGACAGCCGAGAATCCGATGCCCCGTGCGGAGGTCGTTGCAAAAGCGCGAGACCTCATTGCGCCGGTCTTGGGCGGCGCAACTTGCTCGACCCTGGTCGACAAGGTGTTGGCTCTCGAGAGCGTAAGGGATATCCGCGAACTTCGGCCTGTGCTTCAACGAGGCTGAAAGGACCAGAATATTGGCAATAGTGAGCTTCAGCCCGTGCAAAGCGATTGCTCGGGAATTTAAGTCGAGGAGCGAAAGAATGAAAAGGCATGCAGCAATTTTCTGGGCTTTGTGCGTGATCTTGATTCCGGCGGCGCAGTGTCAGACCAGCGCGCCGCTGAAACAGATTCAGAGCATCCCGTTGCCGAATGTTGAGGGCTACTTCGACCACATGGCGGTGGACGTCAAAGGCCAGCGGCTGTTCGTTCCAGGAGAGCACCAGAGGACGATCGAAGTTGTAGACCTGCGGGCGGGCAAAGTGATCCACACGATCACAGGGTTCGGTGGGGACCCTCGCAAAACGATCTACCTCCCTGAGACGAATGAAATTTGGGTGGACGACGGAGATGCAACGTGCAAAGCGTTCAGTGGGGATACGTACGAGCTCGTCAAGAACATCCCGTTAACCGGGTATGAATTGGACAAAGACTCGAGGAGGGTGCCAGATAACGGGGTTTATGATCCGGCCACCCATCTATTTTATCTCGGTGACAGAGGCGATGGTCTCAAAAAAGAGGGTGTCAAAGGCTCGATCGAAATCGTCGATCTAAAGAACGGCAAACTCGTGGGGAGCATTGAGGTGGACGGACTGAATCCCGCAGCGTTGGTGCTCGATCCGGCGTCGCCAAGAATGTTTGTAGTTATGGGCGACACCAGCCAAGTCGTGGTTATTGACCGCGAAAAGCGCACAGTGATTGCCATGTGGCCTATCACAGGAGGCCCGGAGCCCCATGCCGTGGCGCTGGATGCCGTCCATCATCGCTTGTTTGTCGGCAGTCGGGTGAAACGCTCACACATTTATAAACCAGGGAAGTTGGTGGTGATGGATTCGGACAGCGGGAAAGTGATTGATGCGATCGACACCGAGGGCGGCGTGGACGAACTCGAGTTTGATGTGCCAAGCAAACGCATCTACTACACCGGGACAACCGGCTTCGTGGAAGTGTTCAAACAGGCCGACGCTGACCACTACGAAAGACTGGGGAGAGTTGCGACCGGGCCGATTGCGAAGACCACGCTGCTGGTGCCGGAACTTAAGCGGTTTTACGCGGCTATTCCCAAACTCGTTATCCTGGTGCCTCCCATTCCCCAATCAAAGGAAGCCACCATCGAAGAGGCCAAAATATTGGTTTACGACGTGGTCCCATAAACAGTTCACCCCAGCGCGCGAAAAACTTTACGCTGGTCGCTGGTAGGGATGCAGGGCAGGAACGGCTTCCTAGGACTTAGGGGAATTGTCATGTCTGGTATGACGGCCAATGCGCCTGGCGGGCTGCACGGCTCTGAGGCTCGTGAGGGCTTGAAGCACAGAAACAATCGCGGAGCACGTCCATCGCAACTCGATCTGGTAAGAGGGAAACTAGTTCTTTTACCAGCTTCGATCGCCTTCTTGCTCAGCCTTCTGGTGCCATTTCTAGTTTTCTCACAGGTAACCGCGAGAAATCTTTCCGGAATAGTTACGAGCGAATCCGGCTCTCGCATTCCGAGTGCCCATCTTTCCGTCAGAAATACAGCAAATAACGACACTATCTCGGTCATCGCGAGGGAAGATGGCTCCTACGTGGTGCCCAACTCATTGCCTGGAAAGTATGTGGTTACTGCCTCAGCCGTGGGCTACGGCACAGCCCAAGCGACGGTAACCATTAACGGGACGAGCGATGCCGTGGCTAACTTCGTGCTCCACCGAAGCGCCAGGCAAGCGGGCTCGTCGACCGTGAGCGGCGTGGTTAGTTCGCAGAATGTAACGGAGTTGCCGTTGAACGGGCGCTCCGCTTCCGATTTGGCAGCCCTTGAGCCTGGCGTCGCGACTGCGCGTACCCAATCTTCAGGGCAGGGCAGATATGGATTCGGGACGCAAATGACGATCTCTGGGGGCAGGCCGCGGCAAAACGATGCACGCCTTGACGGAATCAGCGTGAATGACTACGCCAACGGTTCGCCTGGAAGCGCGCTGGGAGTGAACCTTGGTGTCGATGCCGTGGAACAGTTCACCGTGCTGACGAGCAACTATCCGGCGCAGGTGGGCCGATCTTCGGGCGGAGTGGTCGGTGCGTCAACGCGAATGGGCACGAACAGTTTTCATGGGGATGTTTTCGAGTTCCTGCGAAACAGTGCGCTGGACGCCCGGAATTTCTTCGATTCTGCAAAGCCGCCGTTCCGCCGTAATCAATTTGGAGCGTCTGCGGGCGGGCCCATCTGGAAGGACCACACATACATTTTCGGCGACTATGAGGGCTTGCGGCAATCCCTGGGCGTCACTCAGGTGGACACTGTACCATCGGCGGCAGCGAGGGCAGGGAACTTATCTACCGGGACGGTTTCAGTCGATCCAAGTGTTCTGCGCTTTCTGAATGCTTTTTTTCCACTGCCCAACGGGAGTCTTCTAGGTTCGGGCGACACGGGGATCTATACGTTTTCGGGGCAGCAGGTCACACCGGAAAATTATTTAACGACCAGGATTGATCACAAATTCTCGGGAAGGGACACACTTTCGGGAACCTACATGTTCGACGGCGGAACCGTGCGACAGCCCGACGAACTGAACAACAAGCTGACGGGATACGATTCGCGGCGGCAGTTCTTGACGCTGAGCGAAGCTCATACCCTTAGTCCACGGATTCTCAATTCTCTTCGTTTCGGGATCTACCGCGTCGCGGCGACGACGGGACTGACCTTCGCAAGCGGTAATCAGCTCGCAAGCGACCCAGCTTTCGGAACTGTGCCCGGACACAATGCCGCGGAGGTTACCGTGCCGGGTGTCACGGGCTTCACGGGTGGCCTAGGCACGCCTACAAATTTCCATTTCCACTGGACCTCGATTCAGGCTTATGACGACATTACGTGGGCGAGGGGTAATCATTCGCTCAAATTCGGCCTTGGGGTCGAGCGAATTCGGGACAATAAGCTGGGAGTTTCGACCCCAGGCGGCGAATTTCTTTTCAACTCAATTTCCGATTTTCTGACCAACAAACCATTCTCGCTGGCAGCGGCGATACCGAGCGCGGTCAGCCCTCGGGGATTCCGGCAGACCATCGCAGGGGCTTACTTTCAGGATGACTGGCGCTGGCGGCCAAACCTGACGATTAACTTGGGATTGCGTTATGAGATGAGCACCGTTATGACAGAGGTGCATGGCAAACTGACGGTTCTCCGACAGATCACCGACGCAATGCCGCACCTCGGGGATCCGCTGATTTCGAACCCCACGCTTGGCAACTTTGAGCCGCGCGTGGGCTTTTCCTGGGACCCAATGCGTAATGGCAAGACGGTGGTGAGTGGCGGCTTTGGGATCTTCGACGTATTGCCGCTGCCGTATTTGTTCCAAATGAACGAACTGTTTTCGGCGCCGTTCTTCGAATCCGCGAGCGCCAGAAATTTGCCTGCAGGGACTTACCCGGTTGCGGCTTACGCGGCCCTTACAGCATCGACAAATACACTTCGCCAGGCATACTTCGAACCGAAACCTGGCCGGAATTACGTGATGCAATGGAATCTCACGATGCAGCGTGAACTTCTTGCAGGCTTAAGCCTGAGGGCTGGCTATGTAGGCTCCCGCGCCGTGCACCAGCCCTTCCGCACGGAAGATGCCGATATCGTGCCTCCAACCCTTACTCCACAAGGCTATCTGTGGCCCTCGCCGGTGGGCAGCGGAACACGGCTAAATCCGAACGCGGGCCGAATTACGGCTGGATTTTGGGATGGCCGGTCATACTACGATGCGCTTCAAATCCAGATCAAGAAGAAGATCGGCAGCGCTTCTCAGTTGGCAGGTTCCTACACCTGGAGCAAGACCATCGACACAGGCTCGGGAAGTATGGTCGGCGATGAGTACACGAATTCCATCTCTAGTCCGCTGTTCTTCAATCTCAAACTGAATCGGGGGCTCGCGGATTTCAATGTAAGCCACAACCTGAACGTGAATTACACCTGGGTGCTCGGTACGCCCAAGTGGAAAATGGGGTTCGGCGTGTGGGCCCTGGGAGGATGGCAATTGGGTGGAGTCTTTCAAGCAAGCACGGGCGTCCCCTTTACTCCTGGTTTTGCGGGAGATTCTCTCGGGGTGGGCAGTACGGAGCCCAATATCGATGTGCCAAATGTTCTGGCACGCCCCGGTTGCCGTTCGTATGTCAACGCGGGCAATCCAAACCATTACATTAGAACCCAATGCTTCGAGGTGCCTAATCCGATTACGCTTCGCGGCAATCTGGGCCGCAACACACTGACCGGCCCAGGACTCTTAAACTTCGATCTTTCGGTGGTCAAAAACAATTACGTCAAGAGAGTCTCGGACGCCTTTAATGTGCAGTTCCGTACGGAGTTTTTCAATGTGTTTAACCGCGCGAATTTTGCGCCGCCCCTCGACAACAGAAACATTTTCGACGCAACGGGAGCTCCGATCGCCAACGCGGGGTTGATCACGTCCACGCAGACGCCGTCGAGGCAGATTCAATTGGCCCTGAAGCTCATCTGGTGAACTCCGGAGGAGTTGAGAAGAATCTGGCGAGCGCCAAGTTCAGCGCACGACCAAGGTATTGATCCGCTTGGGCACTTCTCCTACCGGGATCACAGCCACCAGCTTCAAGGTTTTTGTGTCGATAGCGGATACCGAGCGATCGCCAGAGTTCGAAATATAGACATGCTTGCTGTCTGGCGTGAAAGTGATCCACTCGGGAACGGAACCTGTCGGTGCGTGCCCCAGCGGATGAACGAGCGGCAGCGAGACGTAACCAACTAGCTCCAGCTCGGGCAGCGAGTATTCAAAAACGGCGTTCGCAAAGGTGCTGTTAACCCACAACGATTTGCCATCCGGGGCGACCCCTATGCCATGGGCGGGAGTGTTCACGCGCCCTTCGGCAATCCCGAAACCGCCGGGCTCATCCGGGAGTGTGATCCTGGCGACTTCGGTGCGCTTTGCAAAATCCACGACGGCAAATCCGTTGAAGTTGGAAAGCTGGACGAAAATACGGCGCGTGGTTCCGTCAGGGTTCGCCTCGAAGGCCATGGGGCGCACGGGGTGGTCGAAATTCAGTTTCCATGCGATTTGATCGGTTTGAAGATCAACCACTGTGCCCGACTTGCCTTCCAGGGAACCGCTAACCGAATATCTGTTATCAGGTGTGACATAAACATTGTGCACCCTATCGACCGGAATGCTTTTGACACGGGTCATTGAAACTGTGTCAATCACATCGAGGGCACCTTGCGGCGCGCGGATCCCTACGAGAACGCGGCGGCCATCTTTGGTAATAGCGATGTTGTTCGGCCAGCCGCTAAGAGGTACTTTCTGCAGAACCTCACCGCTTTTCCGATCCACGACGTCGAGCACGCTCTCTGACTCATTGCTGACAAAGACTCGCGCACCATCGGAAGAAAAGGTGATTCCATGCGGCAGCTCAATACCATGAATCACCTGGACGACAGTGTTGGCGGCGGGATCGATAACATCGATTGTGTCTCCCGCGCTGTTGGTGACGTAGATGAGTGCCCCTGGTTTTTGCGACGAGGCAGGGTTAGCTGCTGTTCGCGCACTTCTCACCCATTCGGCAATCGTCAGCCAGTCGGGATCAGCCTGGGACTGGAATTGGTAACCGCCTGAATGGAACGGATCACCCCCTGCTTCGGGCGCAAGAGGATGGATCAGCAATCTGCTTGAAACGGGATCTCCGGGGACCACGTGCTCGAGAATATTTTGAAAATTGCGCTGAGATTGTTCCGCTGTCCAATTTGTGGCCCCTGGAGACACCTTCTCCAGGTGAAAGCTCCTGTGGTATTCCGAATGACAGCCATAGCAACGGGCGTGTCCCGGCCTTTCTTTGAGGAAGATAGGCTCGACTCTCGATTTGAATGTTTGGAAACTAAGGGCGCCTGTAGCCGGAGAAGCCGGTTGCATCGCCGGCGTGCCAGGCGAAGTGTGGCGAATCCAGGCAGCGAGCATTTGCCATTCAGGATCTTGCTGCGACTTCCAGAATTTGCCACCCGCGTGTGCCGGGTCGCCGCCCGCGTCCTGTGCCAGAGGGTGAAGCAGGAGCCGACTGCTTAGCGGATTGTTGGGACTCACCAATTCGGAAACGGATGCAAAATTTTGCCGCGACTGCTCTTCCCTCCAAGAAGAATCCCCTGGCAAGAAGGCTTGGAGTCGAAGGCGCGTGGTTAGAATGGAATGGCAGTCATAGCAGCGCACTCCGCCTTCACGCCTCTTGAGAAAAATTGGCTCGACGCGAGTGCGGTATTCCTCGTAACTGAGAGAAGATTTTGGTTGCGCGCCTGTCGCTTGTTGCTCTGAATTCGATTGCGACTCTTGAACCGGCATTGGGCCTGCGAGCGAGCGCAAGGAAGTCGCACCCTTGACGCCGGCATTCCGCGCAGAGATACCCAGGGCAGCGAATAGAACCAAGCTTCGTATGCATCTATTTTGCGATGTCACATTCTTGATCCAGCAAAGCGGCGGCGGCCACCGGCTCAGCGAGCGTAGACCAGCAATCGAAATGTCCCCGAAACAGGGGTGGGTTGCGGCTTGGGTTGCTCCGCAGTCGGTGCCGCAGCAGGAGCAAAATCCGCGGTATCAATGAAAAGGCTGTGTGACTTGGGGTCGAGCGCCATGTTGCGAGCCCCAAATTCAGTCTTGACGATCTCAACTACGCTGAATCGGTCTGGTGTGTCTTCATGGAAGATGTGCAGAGTGCCTTCACGCGTTGCGGTGAAGAGCAAACCTGTTTCGGGCTCATAAATGTTCGTGTCTACCCCGTCACCGATCGGAAACGTCTGGAGAACCTTTCCGCTGTCAGCATCCATGATGGCCAGCACCTTGTTTCGCCCGCCGATGAATAGGCGGCGATGTTGGACGTCCATCTCCATGGCGGTGGCCGCTCCGGAGGGAGCAATGGGCCAGCGGGCCTTGACAGTATTGGTGCGCGAATCCAGGGCGACGACCTCGTCTTTATCCTCGATATTGTCGTAGATCATGCCCTTGCCATCAGCCACCGCGTACTCAGGTCGGCCGCCCATGGGGATTGTTGCTACAACGGTCTCTGTGGCCGGGTCGATCACCGTAACGTTATTGCTTTTCCCGTTCATCGCGAAAATGTGTTTGGAGGCGGCATCGTAAAGGATGCAATCCGGATTTCCACCCGTTTTGATGTGGCTGGTAACTCTCAAGGTTTTCGCGTCGAAAACAACGGCCTCGTCCGCCCCACCGTCGCTGATAAATCCGCGGCCGAGAGCAGGGACGAGGGCGATTCCATGCACTCTTTTCAAATTAGGAATGCTGCCGATGATCGAACCAGTGTCCGCATCTACGATTTTGACTTCCGTGTTGTGCGAGATGTAGAGACGGCGAGTGGAAGCATCGAATGTGATGTAGTCCCAGTATTCTTTGCCGCCGGGGGCAGCGCCCAGGTCGTATTTCTTGAGCAGGTGATAGCCGCCCTCCGGAGGACTCGCGAGGGCAAGACCGCCGAGCAGGAGGAGGGCACTGCATACTCCGAGGCGGTGTAACTCAAAAGGCTTCATGTAAAAACCTCCGCATATTTCTTGGCACAACCTAGGAACCAACTTAAGTGCGCAGATGACACGGTTTCACGTACTATTTCCTGCATTGCACCTCCGGCTCGCACGCAACGAAACACTGCGATAGGGTCCCAGTTCGGCTTACGGTTGTAATTCGTAAATTTGGAGCGCGAGTTTCGCATCTGGTTTGCCCTTACCGGAGACGGCGATATAGAGGCGGTTCAACTCCGGGACGAGGATGGAGGTTCTGGCGCGAAAGCCCGTCGGAACATCCGCGACGTGAGTGTAATGGTCGGCGTCCTGCTGCTCGAAAACCGTCGTTGTTTCATTCCCGGTGACATAGATTCGCTTGCGACGGAGATCCAGCCACATGTCGTCGTTCTGTGCGGCGCTAGGCAGTTTCATGATTACCTTGCCCGTCTCTGTATCGAACACAAAGAATGTGGGCGGCTTTCGCGTGGCGATAAAGACTCGATGATTCATCTCATCGAGAGCCAGGGCGTTCGCAGTTTGGGCCTCGAGTATCGGCCATCGCGCAATCACTTTGCGTGCCTCGAGGTCCACCACGCCAACCTCATTTGTGCCCGTAAGATTCACGTACATTGTTTTGCCAGCTTTGTCTATGGCCATCGCTTCGGAGTGACCGCCGGGAAGCGTAATGTCTCCAATGTGCTTGAACGTCTTGGTGTCAATGATGCTAAGGGCGTGAGTCTTCGCGCTGGGTTCGTCGCTACCGCTCTCCACGTAGTAATACTGGTTCACAGGATTGAATACAGCGCCGTCCACGCCTGGGGGAAGCTTGATGGTGCTAAGGATTTTGTAATTCTCTCCGCTCACCAGCTCGACCATGCCGAAGTCATCGCCGTCCGTCACAATCAACTTGTTGACATCTGGCAGAAAGAGCGCGGCATGCGGCTGGCCGAATCCGGTGATGCTGTGGAGGCGCTTGCCTTCGAGATCGAATACCTCGACGGTTTTGTGATCCTCGGCAGTGAGAAAAAGACGCTGGCCCTTGAGATCAAGCGCGAAATGGTCAAAATCGCCCGAGAAGCCTGGCAACGGCGTGGTGGCCACTAACTTCAGAGGCAGTTTTTCCTGGGTGCCGGCGGGCCGAGCGAGAACAAAAAGCATGATCGAGAGTAAGCCAACGGATCTTTTCACTGTGCGTCTCCTTCAGAAGAAATCCGGTCACCGAGCGAAGAACCGCATATCGAAAAATGTGCCAGCCCTCGAAGTTTTTGGCACTAGTTGGGCAGCCAGTAAACGTGCTGGAGACTATGTTTGGTAATTCTCCGGAGTTACTTTCGATGGTAAATTGAACTTCCCTCGCCCTGCCAGCCGAGCGACCACGGAGCAGAGCATAAATCAGTGCCATCGAGTGCGGCCTTAATACAAGATTAATTTCTGTTCAGGCTGAACGGACATTCAGGATTCTTTCTTCGGAAAATGGGCCAAAACTGCAAACTTGCTACGGATCCATTGTTCGCAGGCGCCATGAGCGGTTGACTGCAAAGGCCGAGAAACGTAGCATCCGCCAGTCCGGGAACATAAGACGTTGTCTGCCACGAGCAGATCGAATTCTGCAGTCCATCCGAAAGGAAGTGCTGCGATTGGAGCTGACTTTTTCATCGCTTGGACCAGGACAAATCCAAGAGCCAATCGCAGCTCCCACTCGGGTGCGTTGGCGTGTGGTAGCTCTGCTGGCATTTATTGCGGGCCTTACGTATTTCGATCGTTTGAACCTGGGTATCGTCGGCAAAAATATCCAGGAGGAGTTCAAATTCTCAACGCAAACCATGGGCTGGATTTTGGGCGCCTTCAGCTTGGGTTACGCATGGTTTCACGTGCCTGGCGGATGGCTGGCCGACCGAATTGGACCACGGCGAGTCCTGACGGGGGCGGTGCTGTGGTTCTCCCTATTTACGGCTCTGACTGCAATTGCGCCTAACCTGGCGATACTGAAATGGCTTGGTGTAGCGTGGGCATTTGCGATCACTCGCTTCTTCATGGGCATCGGAGAGTCCGCAGCGATGCCCGTTGGGAACAAAATGGTGGGTCATTGGCTCGGGCCCAAGGAGCGGGCTTTTGGTACTAGCGTTTTTCTCGCTGGCGTCGGTGGGGGAGGCGTTCTTGCACCCGTGTTGATCACATGGATGGCGAGAGAGTGGGGGTGGCGGACGCCATTCTTCGCCTCAGGAGCTGTCGGATTGCTGTCGGCGTATATTTGTTATTCTTACGTGACAGACTGGCCAAAAGAAAATCCCGGCGTAAACACAGCTGAGATCGCTATCATTTTGGGCGGTACCCAAAGTGAATCGGATTCCCTGCGGCATTTGCCTAAAACAAAGGTGCCATGGCGCAAGCTTTTTTCGGCTCCAGCGATCTGGGGATTGATGGTCAGCCACTTCTGCCTGGTGTATCCGGTCTACATATTCTTTACTTGGTTTTTCATCTATTTGGTGAAAGTCCGCGGCATGACGGTGCCAAAGGCAAGTTTTTGGGGTTCTGCGCCTTTCGTTGCGAATATCGTGTTGGTGCCGATGTGGGGCTGGCTCTCCGATCGCGCCGCGGCAAAAATCGGCAAGCGTCGGGGGCGTCAGGCCGCGGCGTGGCTAGGCATAGCGTGCTCTGCTCTCTTGCTGTGGTCCGGCAGTCACACTTCGAGCAATCCGCTAGCTCTGTTGCAACTCACGATTGCCGCCGGATTCAATTTCGCCGCGTCTGCTGTCCTATGGACTACCTGTAATGATGTGTCGAAGCAATTCTCAGGGTCCATTTCGGGGATTATGACCACGTTTGGCAGCCTTGGAGGCTGGGCCTCGCCGGTAGTAACGGCCGCAATTGCGACGAAGCTCAGTTGGGGCCGTGCCTTGGACTTTGCTGCGCTCGTAACTGTGATCAGCGGCTTGGCTTGGTTCTTCATCGATGCAGGCGAGACCATTGAGTAAAGCGAGCCGGTCGTTGCATCTCCAGTCTCGGGGAATGAATTCAGGAGAGATCTTGTCGGAAAAGATAAAAGCGCTGGCTGCGACGGGAAACTTGAGCACTGGTTTTCAAGAGGAGAGCCTTGTTCGAGCGGTGCAACAAGGGGCCGACTTTGTTGGTTGTGACGCCGGAACTACCGACTCCGGTCCGTATTACCTGGGCTCCGGAAATCCTCGTGGACCTCGTGAAGGGACGAAGCGAAATCTTCGCATCATGATTCGTGAAGCTTTGCGAGCTGGCATCCCCGTCATCGTTGGCTCAGCCGGACACGCCGGAGGCAGGCCGCATCTCGAATGGACCATCGAGATTATCAATGAACTAGCGCGGGAGAACGGGTGGCACTTCAGGCTTGCGGCCATCGACAGCGAGATAACCAAAGAAGATTTGCTTGGTGCATTTCGCAGAGGCGAAGTTACACCCTTGTATCCGGCTCCTGATCTAAACGAGGGCACCATTCAGCAGGCGGAGCGATTCGTAGCGATGATGGGAATCGAGCCGATCCAGGAAGCGCTAAGAGCAGGCGCCCAAGTGGTCGTTGCGGGACGTTGCAGCGACGTCGCAATTTATGCAGCCTTGCCAGTGCTTGATGGTATACCAAGGCATGTGGCCTATCATGCCGGGAAAATCCTGGAATGTGGGGCGGCTAGCGTTGTGCAGCGCTTGTATCCGGATTGTATGGCCGCGGAATTGCACCAAGGGGGATTCACTGTCGAACCCCCTAATCCGGCCCTACGGTGCACTCCGCAAAGTGTGGCTGCTCACACGTTGTACGAAAATGCGGATCCGTACCACATCGTAGAGTCAGGAGGCACGCTTGATACGACGGCAGCGCAATATGAAGCCGTAAACGACCGAGCCGTGCGTGTGAGCGGAAGCCGCTTTGTAGCCTCTGAAAACTATACCGTCCGCATCGAGGGAGCGGCTTTGGCGGGCTATCGCTCTATCGTGGTGGCAGGCATACGAGATCCCTTGCTCTTGCGCCAGATTGACAAATTCTTGAGCAGCCTGCGAGCGGTCGTAAGCCGAAAGATCGAAGAAAGCTTGAAAATAAGCAGTGATGCTTACACGCTGAATTTTCGAGTGTACGGGTGGGATGGCTCGCTGGGTCCGCTTGAACCTATTTCGCAAGTCGAGGGTCATGAGGTTGGACTGATCATCGATGTGGTCGCACCCTCACAATCGATGGTCGCTGATATCCTGCCCCTTGTGTGGCATACGGGGCTGCATCATCCGATTCCGGAATACGAGGGATTGATCAGCAATTTTGCTTTTCCATTTTCGCCGCCGGGGATTGATGTTGGACCCGTTTACCGCTTCTGCGCAAATCATCTGTGGCAGCTGAAAGATCCGTGCGGACCTTTTCGGATGAGAATTGAGAATCTCTAAAGCTGAGGGGATGAATGCGCGAACTCTGGGAATTTACGAAGCTCATTCGAAGCAAGAATGCAGGCCCATTCGAGCTGACCTTCGACATTATGTTCAAAGACGCCGATTGCTTTCACCACGTGATGAAAGGTGGCAAGCTCACCCGCGAGCTCATCGCGCATCTTTACAAGACACAGGTGGATCAGGTGCGGTTCTTCGTAATGGAACGGCTCCTGGCAGTGAAAATATCAATTCCCCGTCCGGTCTTCTCTGGGGACTTGTTGGACACGGATGTATACGGAGGGCAGTTTCACGGCCCACTCGTCCGGCTGCCCGTGGATTTAGCCTGAAGAGATTGGGTTCAGGCAGTCACACAATTGTTCGATTGTATTACATTCCCGACGCCGGCCCGGAATGCGCGAACTAAAAGTTAAAAAATGATCTTGATAGCGAATTGAATTTCTCGCGCCGTCGTGGTCGTTCTGGACAGCAAACCCGCCACCCCAGTATCTGCTCCCGAGGAATCAAAAATGTCGGTGTTGTCGGGAGTCGTTGGTGGAGCAAAGTTGGCATGATTGATAATGTTAAAGATCTCCGCGCGGAACTGCAGGTTGAAATTTTCGGAAATTCTCTTGATGCGGTTATTCTTGAACACAGAGAAGTCCAAGGATGTGATGCCCGGGCCGATCAAGATGTTGCGACCGGCGTTGCCGCGGAGGTTGAAACATCTTAGATCTCCTGGAGGAAGTGGGCCTCCGAAAGTGGGAGGTTCGGGGTCGCAATTCGCTGTCCAGAAAGCCATATCTGGTGCGGTAGGAACGGCGAAGCACTGCGTCTTGATGTAATTGTTGGGGTTGCCGGGATTTGTCAGGGTTTTGCATCCAGGGCCGCCAAGCCGGTTCGGGAAAGCCCAGTCGTCAGAACTGAGCGTTCCGGTAGGATCGTCACCAGTACCCCACGTGGGCGTGAACGGCACTCCATCGCTGGCTGTAAAGATTACCCCAAGTTGCCAGCCATCGCTCAACCAGTGCACAGGGCCGCTCAAAGATTTAGGCGACGGAACCTCCCAGGTGCCATTTAGGACCAGCGTGCGCCCGATGCTGAAATCGGAGAGAGCGCGGCTCAACTTCGGATCAAAGGCAAACTGTAGGCTCGAAATTGAATTTCCAAACGCGTCACCCGCCACTGTCGCCGAGCTAGTATCAACGCTTTTGCCCCAGGTGAAGGTGCCTTGCATCTGAAAGCCATGGCTCATGCGCTTGGCCAACTGTGTTTCGAGCGCATTATAGTAGGAGCGTCCTTCATAAAACATCCCGCGAACGGAGCCAAAGTTCTCGTTGTTGCGTGAGGGCGGATTCCCCGCATTGGGTCCCGAGATGAGATTTCCGTCCGCATCTACTTGCGGCCAGAGATACCCAGCCGAAGTGAGCGTGGGGATAACCAAGCTGGCGTCATCCAAGCGATAGGGTTGATGCACACCGCGCGAGCCCACGTAGGCAACCATTGCCGTGAGGTTCGTCATTAGCTGATACTGAATGTTTAAGTTCCATTGCGTCACATAGTTGCGTTTGGGATGGGGATCGATATAGGTGGCACGCAATTTGTTCGCCGGAAGGGGTGGAAGAGCGTTGAAAAATGTTCCTGTCCCCGGATTATTTATAGACGTGTACTGGAAAAAGGGCGCTGCCAAAGTCGTCAAAAGTGTGAACTGATACGGCAGCGGCAGCACATCGAAGAGTCCTACACCGCCGCGGACGGCCATCCTGCCGTTGCGCAACGGGTCCCATGCAAAACCCAAGCGTGGCTCGAAATTCTTGGTTGTAGGATTGTCAAAAAACGGATCGCCGAGGTGCGGTGTAGCGTCTCCCAGGTTTTTCAGCACCGCGAGCTTTCCGTCGGTCTCGGTTGGCACACTAGTCCTCTCGTAACGCAGGCCCAGGTTCAGTGTGAGGTTGGACTTCCAGCGCCAGTCATCCTGCAGATATAGACCGAAGAGGGTCTGACGAAGATTGCGCGGTGAAAGCGTGCTGGCGATTCCCCCCTGGAATTTGCTCGGATTATTCCCGTAGAAATTCTGCAAGCCGCTAAACTTGAAGATTCCATTGGGATCGGAAAGAGCCCTGATATTGAGCAACATCCGCTCGACGGTGCCGCCAAATTTGATCGTGTGCGTGCCTTTGTTGACGAAAGCGTCGTCATAAGCTTGGAAGGAATTCCAATGGTAGAAGTAAGCGGACTCTCCGCCCACGCCACCCAAGAAGGGAGTGATTCCAGTAATAAATACCTGCGGCGCAGTTCGGCCGGAAAATGTACCCAGAGATGGGTCGGCCGCCTCCGGGACAAGAGCCTTCAAGCCCTCGTTGTTGTCCACCACTTCATAGTTGTAGCCCATGCGCACCGTATTGGCGAAGCTGGGCTTGAAGAGGTGAGTCTCCTCCAGGGCAACAATCTGCCTCGAGCTTTTGCTGCCAAGCAAAACGTTATTTACGCCATCCGGGGATGTGAAAGGAGTCTTGTCGTACAGGTAGGTGCCGGACGCACTGTCCTTTTCGGAAAATTTGTGATCAAGCCGGGTCGTGAAGAAGTTCTCGTGGATGATCTGCTGACCGGCGAAACTGTATTTTGCGATGTCTGCGTTCGCCGTAGGGCCTCCGTTGGGCAGGTGGTAAAAGGCAAGGTAAAGTCTGGCCTGATCATCTACACAGACGTTCGACTGCCCAGGCACAATTAGTGTTGCTCCGGGGGGGCACGAAGCCAGCGGAGGATCTCCGTTGTCGAGGATTCCGTTGCGAGCATTGAGGGAAGGCACGGTGGTCAGAGCGGTGATGCCCTTCGACTGTCGAATGCCTTCATAGTCCGCGAAGAAAAAAGTGCGGTTCTTGATGATAGGGCCGCCGATCGCACCGCCAAATTGGTTTCGTTTAAAGGACGGGATTTTGGGTCCATCGAAGAAATTCCTAGCGTCTAGTGCACTGTTTCGGAGAAATTCATAGACGCTCCCGTGAAGTGCATTAGTTCCAGAGCGGGTAACGGCGTTGACGACGCCCCCCGAAGTTTTGCCGTACTCTGCGGAATAGTTGCTCGTGAGGACTGAAAACTCCTGGATGGCATCCACGCCTAAGTTTCCGCCTAGCACGCTGCCCGGTGCGCCATTCGCGTAGTCGTTGATACTCGTGCCATCGAGACGATAATTGTTCTGCTGCGGTCGCGCGCCGGAGATGGTTAGCTGCTGCCCGAAACCGCGATTGCCGCGATCTGCACCCACCGCGAAGGTTGGCTGAGTCTGAATCGTATCCACACCGGGCTGGAGGGCTGCCAAGTCTGTCCAACTGCGGCCATTGAGAGGCAGCTCACGGACGGTAGTGGCGTTGACCGTCGCACTGATTTCTGAGCTGGTGGTTTGTACGGCAGGGGCATCGGTGGAGACTTCTACCTTATGAGAGATCGTCCCGATGCGCAGAGCGAGGTCAAAGACTTGCTGCGACCCCACAGTGATCCTAATTCCTGACTTAACCTCGGTGTCAAATCCCTTTGCGGAAATTGTGACCTGGTACTCTCCGGGCAGCAAGTTCGCTGCTATGTAGAAGCCGTCCGAGTTCGTCGTAACCGTCGTAGTAATTCCGGTCGCCACATTCCGGATCGAAATCTGTGCCTGAGGCACATATCTGTCGGAAGGGTCCGTGATCGTGCCGGAAAGCGCTCCACCCGCCACTTGGGCGTGAGCCGGAACTGAAAAACAAATACTTATTATTAGGAGGACAGCGAACGTATTGCAAAACAAATATCCTGTAGAAATGTTTCGAGAGGACACTGGACCACCTCCACCAATTGGAGTTGAGCCTAGTGCAGAGTCCAGGATGATGCCTTAACGCAAAATTAATTTCTGTTTAGATACGGTTTCGAGAGTCACCTCCTGGAGGTGAATAATGGGCAATATCGCAGTGAAGGTTGAACCGACTCCCACTGTACTCTCACACTCAATTGTGCCACCCTGGGCGAGGGCGATGGCTTGAGCAATGGCCAGTCCGAGCCCTCCGCTATGGGCCTCTCCGCTGTTCAAGGGCGCGGCCCGGTAGAACCGATCAAAAATGAACGGTAAGTGCTCCGGAGAGATCCCGATGCCTTGATCCTGGAAACGCGCTTGAATCGAGCCGTCTCGAATTCCCAACGTCACACCTATGCGCGTACCATCGGGGGAATACTTGATCGCATTGTCGAGAAAAATCAAAAACAGTTCGTGCAGGAAGGCTTCATCTCCAGTACAGGCCAG
>Ga0070706_100001417_pt1 | contig 25390 bp, 21 predicted proteins | sample KBSK5501metaG_FD_65476 | JGI IMG/M metagenome (GOLD analysis project Ga0070706, IMG submission 65476) | Corn, switchgrass and miscanthus rhizosphere microbial communities from Kellogg Biological Station, Michigan, USA - KBS K5-50-1 metaG | ecosystem: Host-associated > Plants > Roots >... | reverse complement strand
CTTTCGGGTCCAGGTAAGGTGCTGGATTAACAACCGCACTCTAGTTGTCCCGCTCTCCAGCGGGAACGTCTCCTGCGCCTCTCAAGGCGCACCGCAATGCACGGTCCTTTCCCTCCCCCTGGTCCGTACGGGCGTCGAGACATGCAGCCAACGGGGACGCTCCTTCTCTGATCCCCCTTGTTGCGCTGCGCCTTTGCTAGCCGCTCATCTGCACTTCGACCCAGCGATCCAGCCTCACTCCCTAGCGGTACGGATGCCGTCGCTGCTGCATCCTCTTTCTGGGCGGTCGGCGCTCGATGCGAAGATCGTCGTGATGTGCTTGGAGCTGCCAGAGGAACCAATGATTGGATCGGCTCCTGGGTGAGGCACAGCAGGATATGAGGCGTTTGCCGTTGCCTAAGCGGCGCTCGGTGAGTCCTGCTGGCCGATCGAACCACTCGTCCCAGCCATGGCAGGCGATACAGCAGCGGTCAATGATTCCAGCGGCGTGGAGGTCAGAACAGGTATAGGTCGTACCAAATTGAGAGCGTCGCATGAAATGCGTGTAGAGAGTGTGGGGCCACGCGAGTCCCCAGCCGACACTCGTCGGCACAGCGCAGAACGTGATCGACTCCAGTATCCGCCATCAGGCGTACGCTTGGCAAGAAGTATGTCTGCTGGAGCTCACCAACGTGGCCCTATCGTTCTCCTGCCCTCAGAAGCAATCTCGCAAGTGGCGACCGATCTCTGAGGGTGCACGGCCACTAACAGGCGCCCTAACAGGCGCCCTCAGATTGACACAGGCGCCATGGTTACAGCACCTCCTCCACCGACACCATCTTCCATAGGCGGATGGAGAAACGCACATTGTTCGGATCAGGACAGTATCCACCGGTCGCGAGGCACGACCCGTCTGGCGCCCATGCTACCCGATTTAGGCTGTAGAACGGCGCATAGCGGGCGTAGGGTGTTCCACCCGCCGAGTAGTCGAGATGCGCCTGAAAGCTCAGGATGAACCGGCGTTCCATGCGGTCCCATAGCCAGACCTGCGCGCTCCTTGTCGCCATAGCGAGGTAGGTTCTGTCTGGCGAGAGGGCCGCGTCCATGATAACGTCATCCCGCTCCCCCTCCGTTGGAATGCCAATGCGCTCTCCTTCGGCGAGACTGGGGACCTCGTACATGACCAGATCTCTGGCTGGATAGCCCCGCTGCTCACTGCCCAGGAGCAGGAGGAGGTACTGGCCATCAGGCGAGAATGAGCACGTGGCGAGCCATGGCAGGTGGGCAATCGTACCCATCCAGCTGAGAGCGGGCGCGCCTTCATCAACGCGCCAGAGTTGCGCCTGCTGTCGCGCAGCATCACAGCACAGGGCGAGGTAGCGTCCATCGGGAGAGAAGGTCACCAGATCATAGCGTGAGAGAGTGAGCGATTCCTCTTGTCCTCCCTGCCAGTCGCGTGTCGCGATGGTGGCTCCTGTTGACACGCGCCACAGGCGTACCCGCCAGCTGGGATCAATCGACACGACCAGCTCGCCATTGGGTGAACACGCGGCCCCTGTTGGCGCAGGATCGTGTGCGGGCAGACTCACGACCTCCTCGCGATCACTCCGTTGCACCCGTACGATGCCGTCAACGCCATACGGTATCGCCTGATCACCCTCATAGCGAACACTTGACAGGTGGCGATAGGAGGCAGTCACCACCACTCCTGATGAGGTAAAAACGACCGAACGGAGTCGCTCTTTCTCCTGCAATGTGCCCATGCTCGTCACGTGGCCAGTGTCACGATCCCAAACCTGCACGGGACACTCCGCTGTTGCACCTGCGACGAAGCGTCCAGAGGGTGAAAACTCCAGGAAATTGACGTGATACGGGAGATGAAGCGCCTCATCGACTTGCTCCATGAGCACAAATGAAGATCGAGCATCACCCTGATAGTTGTCTGACATCATTACTTCCCAGCGCTATGTCGTGGAGATGCGGTCATGTGAAGATGTCGCAGCAAGAGGGTACGCACTGCCTGCGCTGCCGCGAGGGGCAACAGGATTGAAACGGAAGGTGATCTAGAACCGATCCTGGGGATCGCTGTCGCCGTTGATGACATGGTGATGCGCATTGTCGTCGAGCCACAACTCCAGCCATTCCTCGACTGAGGACGCTATCGGGTGCAGGACGAGCGACCAGTTGCCGTCCTCGTCGACGGTGTTGCTATTGCTGGTGAGGTACACCGCGCCAGTCTCGAAGTCCATGCTCATATCTCCGCCGCAGCCCATGTAGCAGACTGGGATGAGGGCGACCGGATGCAGGCGACCGGGCGCCTCACATGGCGCGGTCAGGTCGAGGCCGAGCGCGCTGAGCGAGATATCGGTGGTATTGCGGCCCTTTCTCTCTTGTGCGCGCCACTGATCCAGAGTGAAGTAGTGATCATCCTCGTCCATACTCCAGCCACCTTGGACCCCGTAGATGCCATAGTCTGGCCCAAAGCCGCCATTGGCGACGTTCTGGTAGAGCACACGCAGCATCGGTGGTAGTGGGTAACCCAGCGCCGCTTCGGTCGCAGCAATCTGCGCATCAGTCGCAGGCGGCATGGCAAAGCGCTTGCGCACGGGATCCTGGGTGCGGTCGATGACGATCTCATACATGCCCATCCTGCGGTCCAGGCGCCACCGGTAGGGGCAACCACGCAGCGACCGATCACTGAGGCATGGAAGCCCTGCGACCGATGCAGACAGCGGCAGATAGTAGCGCTCCTCGTCACGGAATCTGATGTCTCCATCCGGACCGAACCAGCCCTGTCGCGCACAATGGGCACGAATGCGCTCACAGAGGGCCACATCGTCGTCCATCGCCCCACGGTCCCTCCTCTCATGTTCGTGGCCAAGTCGCGGCCATCACCTTATCCAGCCAGTCATTGAGCCACATCTCAATCGTCAGCGCGGCATCACGGCTCACCACCTGCGACCAATTGCCCTGCTCATCGCGCTGTCCTCCGACGCCGATGTCATAGACCAGTTCCGTGGTGAGATCGGCGCTCACGTCCGTGGCGCAGCCCACATCACACAGGCGGATCACCCCGCGAGGAACGAGGGGCGACGCCAACTCAATGAAGAAGGGTTGGCTCCGGTCCGTGTCAAGATCTGCCAGAGCCACGTAGGTTGGCTCCCTCCCCTGGACGCCATACCATAATGGCGCTTGCTCCAGCGTGAACCCAGCCGCATAGCCGTCAAAGTCCCGGTTCCACCCACCCTGGACGCCGTAGAGACCTCCACCTGGGCCAAAGCCGCCATTGCCCAACTCTTGATAGAGCACCCGCAAGACAGGCGGCAGCGGCGTCTCCAGCACTGCCTCTGTCGCGGCGATCTGCGCGTCCGTTGCTGTCGGCATGGCGAAGCGCTCACGCAGGGGATCATGACGGCGATCGATGAGAACGTCGTATCCCTCCAGCTCGCGGTCATAGCGCCACCAGTAGGGGCAGCCGCGAATCAGCGCTGCGCTGAAATCGGGTGGACGCGCGCCGTGCGCAGAAGAGGCAACGAAGGCGTGCTCCTCTTCCCGGTCGCGAGACAGCTCGCCATGGGGACCGTACCAGCCCTGCTCGGCGCAGTGCGCGCGTATGCGGTCGCACAGGCGTCGATAGTGCTCCCGCTCAGCTGCTTGCATGTCCTGCCTGCCCCTTTGAGGGAGTGGCGCCTCAATCTGCACTGACGGCGCAATGAGGGTCCCGCCTCCATTCTTCGCACCACACAGAAAAGAAGTATCCCACATGCGCCACCAGGTGGTTGGAGCCACCATCGATTTCTGGCTCATCACCCTCAGCTGAACGTGAGCACGACCCGCCGGCCCCACGGGCGCCAGTCGCGGCGAGGTAGATTGGATAGGTCAGGCTACTTTCCCTGCCAGACGGTGGAACTACTTGACAAAGCTATTCCAAATAATGTGGATGATGTATCGCTCCGGCTGGGGGATGAAGGAAGGGCAAGAAGTAACGCCCGCTATCTGGCTGCGGCGCGCGGCGTTCGAGGAGATCCTGCGCCAGGCGGTTCCGTCTACCTTCGCGCCGGAGGCCTATCCGAGTCACGACGACTGGCAGGCGGCGGTGGCGAGTTCAACCGTGCGCCTGCAATGGGATCCTGACCACGATCCCAATGGCCATCCGCTCGCACGTAGGGCAATCCAACTTGGGCTACGTGGAGACGCGCTGGCGCGGTACGCCGACGAGTGGCTGCTGCGTGTCGAGGACATCTCGCCGCTGGTCGCGCGCCAGCGCGAGATCGTTCACTCAGGCGATCTCGACCTGTTGCTGACGCCACGCGAGACAGTCTATCCCATTGCGGATCCCACGCTGGGCCAGTGACTCCGTATAGGCGAGTCTGATCTACAGTAGCCGATCGTGAGTCGCTATCGCCTAATCAGGCGCAGAGGACTGGGAGACGCTGGCTCCTGGCGCTACAGTCGTCTGGCCATGCTGCTGGCTCGACAGTACAGCGAACACTCTTAATGACCAGATACGAGCCAGCGTCAGAACAGCCACTCGATCAATGACGCATAGACTCGACGAAAGCGTCCAATGAACATTACGGACAAAGGTGGGACAAATATTGCGCTTGACACTATCTACCTGTTCACGTACACTGTTATGCATTCTGAATGTGTTAGAGTGGTAAGTTATTTCTGTCCACATGTATGATGCTTCTTATCACGCATGCGGGATCGCGAAAGGCGTGTGGCGCTGTGCGCCGATCTCGCGCCGTTAAGCGCAGGGCCGCCCAGCGCATGCATAGGAGGTCCGAATGTATACTGCCGCCGCCCGCATGCAGCAACCACGCCCATCCTGGTGGCTGCGCCTTGCCAGTTCCAGCCCCTACCGACCCCAGTACACACTCGCCGACCGCGAAGACGCCCGGCGCAGCGACTTGATTGCCTGGCTGGCGCTGGGAATGTTTGGTGTCGTCGTCATTGTTTCGCCGATCGCTATCGACGACGTACAGGCCTTGATAGTCTATCTTGGATTCGTGCTGGCGCTCATCTTGATCATCGCGCTCAACCGCGCCGGGCAGATCGTGCTCGCCGGCGGGCTCCTCGTCTCCTGCGTCGCTGGGGCGGTCTTTGCCTACATGTTGAGCAGCCCGCTCGGCCTGACGATGGGACAGTTGCCCAACTACGATACGTTAGCGGTGGGGGTGGTAGTCGCCGCAAGTGTGCTCCCACGGGCATCAGGGTTTGTCGTCGCCGCAATCAACAGCGTCTTGATTGTCGCGGACTATCTCCTGCGCCCACACAATGCCAACGTCATCGCCGACGCGGCGCTCTACTCCAGCGTCACGCAGCAGACGATCTCGCTGCTCGTTCGGCCGATCGCGCTCCAGTTTATCTTTGCGGTGATCGCCTACTTGTGGGTGCGCGGAACGGATCGCGCCATCGCCCGAGCGGATCGCGCAGAGGAGATCGCCGCGCTGGAGGCGCGCGAGCTCGAACGCACCCGCATCTTGGAGGAAGGGGTGGGCTATGTGCGCCAGACCATCGCGCAATGGGTGCACGGCGATCTCAGGGCGCGTGTGCCAGTGATGCCTGTGCCGGCGCTCAGGGATATGAGCGACGATCTCAACGGCTTTATTATCGCCTTCTCTTACCTATCGAACGCCGATTACCATCTGCGCCGCTTGCAGGGGGAAGTGAGCCATCTCACCGTGGCGCTACGGCAGTGGGTCGCCGGCGCCATGCCGCAGTGGCCGACCCCCAGCGGGACCGCGCTGGATGGCGTCCTGCAGATCCTGGCAGACCTGCGGCGGCGCGCCTCCGCCGCGCCACCCCAGAGCGCGCCACCCCAGAGCGCGCCACCCCAGAGCGCGCCACCCCAGAGCGCGCCGCAACGCGCGACGCCTTCTCCCCCCGCATCGCCGCCCTGGAATGATTCAACGCCGTTGGAGAGAGCATTCCAGTTCCCTCCCGAGTCACCACAGGCGAGCCCGTGACAAAGCGGAGCGCACCTACCCCGTGTCTCTCCACCAGGCCTGCCAGTCTGCATTACCTATGCCGCCGTATCGCCCTAGCGTCGCTGTCGGCGACTACCGGCATCTGATTAACCTCGCCGAAATAGTCGCTCAGCGCCTGCGTATGTGCGTGTCCGACGCGCACGCCCGATCGCGCGCCGCGTCTAGCGGGCCTGGCGCATGCCCTGTTGGGGCGGCTGGGGAGGGGGATAGGGCGGACGCGCCCCGCCCCAGAGGTCACTGGCAACGCTCAGCCCTTCTCTATACCCCGATCCGGGTGGATACAGCGTGGGGTCTGGCTGCCCCCCCGACTCCATACGGAACACCGTCAGACCGGCGCGTAGCTCCTGGGTAATGACCATGACCTGGCGCGAGAGGGTTGAGACCTCCTGGGCGAAGGTGGACGCGAGCCGGCCGAAATCCTGCGCGCTGAGGCCACCTGGGTTTGGCGAGCTACCATACATGCCGACGACCTCCCCGGCGCTCTCATCACGCACAGCTGAACCGGCGCGCTCCAGCGCGACGTCAATCGCCGCGATGTGCTCGCCGCCGGTGTTCTGGGTAGCGCGCGCCTCCGCGCCGAGCCGCCGCAGAATCTCTCCGAGTGTGTGTAACTCCTCCAGTTGAAGCTGGGTGGCCTGCTCGCCATACTCCGCCGGCTGCCGTTGCGCCGCCGCGAGCGCCATCTGACTCACCCTGCCGGCCGAGAGGTATGCCTGCTCGGCCAGGTCCAGCGTCGCACGCGCATGCGAGACGGAGCCTTCCCTGGCCAGTTGGCGCAGCGTCTCGCGCGCCAGTTGGATCTGGGCCAGCGCATTCTCAGGACCATCGTGGGCAGACCAAGCGCTCTCCGCGCGTGAAGGTCCGCCACCGTGCGCGCCACCCACTGAGGAGGGTCCGCCGCCGAGGACCTGCTGGACGTTCGCCAGAAAGGTCTGGCTACGCTCACACTCCTGCCGCGCCACCACTTCCAGTTGATCCGCCGTCGACTGCGTACGGACCACAAAGCGGCGGAAGCGCCCAACCGTGAAGTTGAACGCGTTGGCCAGCATGCCAATGGGATCGCCACCCACCGGCGCATTCACGCGCAGGTCGCCCGCGCCAGCCACACGCACGTCGGCGAAGAGCCGTTCGGCGGCGCTGATGAGCGCGTCGCGTTGCCGCCGCGTGACGTCCAGCAGGCCCACAATCGTGTCGAGCATGCCGTTGACCGAGAAGCCCACCCGCGCGATCTCATCGCGACCAACGACCTCTACACGCGCATGCGCTTCGCCCTCTTCGACCGCGGCCAGCGTACCGCGCAGACGCCAGAGGCGCTGCACCAGCGAATTCGAGATGATCCAGCCAACGAGCGCGATAGCCAGGAACGCGATCACCGAGGCGATGGCGACAGTGATCAACTGATTGCGCTGCTCGACGACCGACGCGTCGTTGACTGAGGAGGAGACGCGGCTGTTGAACTGGATGAGTGAGCGCAGGGCGCTGAGCGCGTCCGCGTTGGTCGGCTCGGCCTGCGCGCGTTCCAAGGCCGCCGCTGAGTTCAGGTCGCCTGCCTGGATGAAGGCGATGACCTTGTTTTGGGCGTTTTGATACACCTGCCACGTGCGCAACGCACTGCTCAGGAGTGTACGTTGTTGCGCGATCTGATTCGCATGGCCAGCCTCGGTCAGCAGGGCCACCGCGTCGGGAAACTGGTCGATCACGTAGCGGCTCGCATACTCGGAGAGGATCGAGTCATAGCGTGTCCCGAGGCCAGCGAGGGCGGTCTCATCGCTCGTCAAGGTTTCACGTGAAGGCGCAGGCCCTTGCGCAGTTTGCAGGATGTCGTGCGACGCGGTATTCATCAACTGGACAAAATTGGCGCCGGTCGTCAGCGAGGTGTTGGCTTCGAGCAGCCGCTGGTAGAACGCCGCCTGCGTCGCCAACGACTGTGCGCGCTGCACGCCAGAGAGTCCCGACGCCGCCGCCGCGATCAGAGCTGCGAGCAAGAAGCCGAGCGTCAGTCGCCAGGCGATCGGCAGATCCAGCAGCAAGGAGCGACGCCGCGCTCGTGTACCATACATCCGCTGCTGTGCCCCGTCGCCGCGGCGATCTGGCGCGCTACGAAAGGGGGGAATAGGCGTCCGGCCGTTGCGCAGTGAGCCGCCTTGCAGGCCCACTCGGTCCATCGGGGCGAATTGATCCTGCTGCGCAGCCATCGGCTTCACTGGTATGTCCTTCCATCCAACCGCGACCCTGCGGCGCGCGCTGTCAATGCCGGCCCATCCGTCTTCGCGACCTTGACGTTCGCGATAGGAATGTAGCCAAGTTGGAGCGCAAGGGCTTGCGCTTGCGGCGCAAGCATGAAGTGGTTGAGAAACTCGTCGATGACGGGGTCGTCGTCGCCGAGCGTGTACATGTGCTCGAAGCCCCAGAAAAGATAGTTGCCTGATTCGATGTTGGCCTGCGTAGGCGTCGCGCCATCTATCGCGATGGTATGAACGCTCTTGTCGACGGATGGCACGCCGATGTAGCCGATCGCGCCCGGCGTATTGGCGACGGTGTCACGGACGGTGTCGGTGGAGTCAGTCGTAAGCAGCTTGCCGCGTTCATCACGACCTTCGAGGATGTACTTGCGAAAGGTGTCGCGGGTGCCTGACGTGGCGGGGCGCACGACGGGCACGATCGCCAGGTTCGGTCCCCCGACCTGATTCCAGTTGGTGATCTCACCGGTCGAGAAGATCTTGATGATCTCCTCGCGCTTCAGCGACGTGATGCCGACGCCAGGATTCGTAATCATGGTGAACGGGATGACACAGACCAGGTGATCGGTCAGATTCGGGTCGGGATAGAGGGCAGGATCGGCGTAGATGTCGGAATCGCCGATGTCGGCCTGGTGGTTATTCACCGAGACGAGCCCCACTTTGCTCCCGCCACCACGCACCTCCAACTGCACATCGGGATGCGCTTTCACGAAGAGGGAGGCCGCCTGAGTTGCGAGCGGTTGCAGCGCCGTGGAGCCAACGATGAGCACATGCCCACTCAGGTCTTTTGACTCCGCTGCCGCGCCTGAACAACTGGTGAGCATAATTGCGGGTATGAGCAGCAGGATCAGAACAGGCCACGAGTGGACGGACTGTCCGCTTTTGCGCGCATGTGGCGACGTGGCGACAGACGCCGGGACAGACATATGCGCCTCTTTCCAGAGGATAGCTACGACCGGTTGAGCGCAGGCTTTTGCAGCGCCGGCGCTTGATGTCTTCCCGTCAGCGCTGAATGAGAAGCGCCGGGTTGCGGGGTCCAGCGCCGCCACAGGCTTCCTGGGCCTTCCCGGCGCGCAAGACAATGACTATCGGCATGCCCGGTCGCGCCATAGAGAGGCAAGAAGCGAGTTGAGGAATCGCCGTACCCTCGGAACGTACTGGCGGAGGGTTAAGAGCGGATTGCGCGCAGGTAAAAACTAGCTTAACGACCATCTCAGCAATTTGCCGGAAAACGGAAGCCGCGTGTGCGTGGTTGGCGGCAAGGTCGGGAGCCATCAGGGGTATTCGCCGGAGCTGATCTGGCGCAAAGCGGACATGCGACCAGGAGTTGAGCGATGCGATTCATTCCGCCGTGATTCGATAGATTCTTCCGCCCACAGGTCGAGCCATCCCGCTCACCCGCTTTGCGTTCGCCACATGCGCAGGAGAAGCCTCGGCGCTCGTGGCGTCCGCCTGGCGCGGGCGTCCCTTTTGGCGTATAGTGGCGGGCGATCATGGTATCAGCGTTCTGTGCGGGTTCGTCTCAACTCCGTCCCGTCTCAACTCCGTCTCGTCTTGCCAGCCTCTGACTCCCACAGATAGGTGTCCTCGTCCAGCAGCGGGAAGAATCCCAGCCGACGGTAGACACGTTCGGCGGGGTTGCCATGACGCACGAAGAGGCAGCTGATCGGGAGGTCAGCGCGCGCCAGCTCTGTGATGACATGCGAGAGCAGCGCCGTCGCGACACCCTGACCACGCGCCCCCGCGACCGTATAGACTCCCATAAACGTGGGGATCTCCTCATAGCGTGTGATGTACAGCCCAGCGACCTGGCGCCCATCCAGAAGCGCTGTGTAATACGCGCACCAACCATACTCCTGATCGCGCCAGCGCTCACGCGCCCGCAACGTCACGGCGGCGTGGGTTGGCGCGGGATCCTCCTGGAACGCTTGCCGGCTGCCGTACTCATATTCGCACATCGCCTGCCAGGTAGTGATGGGGGTGATCGTGAGATCAAAGCGGTCTGGAGGCGGCGCCTCGCCGCTGTGCGCCATGAGGAGAAGGCGCTCGCCCAGCCGGAAGCGCGCAGCAGTGAGCGCGGCGGGCAGCTCCTCTTCGCCCACGCGCTGCGGGATGACCAACCATTGCGTGAAGAGCGCGCGGGCGCGGGCGTAGCGCTGCGCCAACTCGACGGCCAGCGGCGCGCGGCCCGGCGCTACATGAGCAAAGGCGATGCGCATGCGCGCATCGTCGAAGCGAAAGCGCGCCACAGCCGCTGGTCGCAGATCAGGGCCGGCGTCGTCAAAACGCGCCATGCGCTGCTGGAGGATGCGCTGGATGATGTCCTGGTCAGAAATATCGCTGTGTGTCATGGTGTCGAGATGGTCTGCGCTCACGGTGGCCTCACAACTGCGCTGTGGCCCAATCAGAACGACGCAAAGTGTTATCAGCAGTGTAGCGAAGCCAGACGGGCGAATGCAAGCGCCATCGGCGGCGAAGGCGTCTCATGTGTGGGATGCGGCGCCCGGCGCGTTTGCCTGCAAACGCTATTGTTGACTTGACAGAAGGGACCTTGTGTGTTATCTTCGGAGTGCATCCGGGATTGGGGAAGAAAGCTAGAATTTCTCTTTCTTCCCACCATGGGAATAGGGGAAGGAGACGAACCTATGTTCCCCATGAAGAAGCCGATCCGCCTCCTTGAGATGAGGTTCCAAGTCGACTAGCCCGGCCCGCAGGATGCGGGCCGGATGCAGAGCCGATCCGACGCTGAAGAGCGCCTAATCGCCACCGCAGAGGTAACTCCTCTTACGCGGATAACGCTCCAAATTGCGAATCGAGGCGGCGTCAGACGTACCGGATAGCTCGACACGCATGAAAATGAGTTGAGCAGGGGCTGGCCGAGAAGGTCAGCCCTTCGGCTGTATATGAGGCTACTTTTCTTTACTCGTCGCTGAGGCTGAGTACCGCCATAAACGCTTCCTGCGGGATCTCGACATTCCCCACCCGCTTCATACGCTTCTTGCCCTCTTTTTGCTTCTCCAGCAGCTTGCGTTTGCGCGTAACATCGCCGCCATAGCACTTCGCCAGCACGTTCTTGCGCATCGCCCGCACCGTCTCGCGCGCGATGATGTGGCTGCCCACAGCGGCCTGGATCGGCACCTCGAAGAGCTGCCGTGGAATCAGCTCTTTGAGCTTCTCGGTCAACTGGCGCCCCTGAACGAACGCCTCGTCCCGGTGCGTGATGAGTGAGAGCGCGTCCACCGGCGCGCCATTCACGAGGATGTCGAGCTTGACGAGATCGGCCTCCTCGTAGGCCGCGAAGGTGTAGTCCAGCGAGGCGTAGCCCTGTGTACGCGACTTGAGCTGGTCATAGAAATCCACGATCAACTCCGCGAGCGGTATGCGATAGGTCAGGTGGACGCGATCTTCCTCGATGTAGGCCATGTTCCTGAACTCGCCGCGCCGCGTCGTCACCAGATCCATGATCGTCCCGATGTAGCGCGCAGGCGTGAAGATCGAGATGTCCATCACCGGCTCCTCGATCTTGACGATCTCGCCAGCCGGCGGCAACTCCGAGGGATTGTGCACCGAGACTGCTTCCCCATTCGTTGTGGTGACGAGATACTCGACGCTGGGGGCGGAGGCGAGGATGTCGAGGTTGTACTCGCGCTCCAGCCGCTCCTGCACGATCTCCATGTGCAGCAGGCCAAGAAAGCCGCAGCGGAAGCCGAAGCCCAGCGCGACCGAGTTCTCCGGCTCGAAGACCAGCGCCGCGTCGTTGAGCTTCAGCCGGTCCAGCGCGTCGCGCAGCAGCGGATAGTCGTCGCCATCCACTGGGAAGATGCCGGCGTAGACCATTGGCTTGGCGGGACGATAGCCGGGTAGCGGCTCCTTTGCTGGCGCGCCGGCCAGCGTCAGGGTATCACCGACCTGGCAATCCTTGACGTTCTTGAAGCCGGTGGCGACATAGCCCACCTCGCCTGCGGTCAGTTGTTTCGTCGCGGTCAGATCCGGCCCGAAATAGCCGACCTCGAGGATGTCCGCGGCGCTGCCGGTCTGCATCATGGTGATGCGCTCACTGCCCTTGAGCGCGCCGTCCACCAGCCGTACGTAGGCGATCACGCCTTTGTACGAATCATACTTCGAGTCGAAGACCAGCGCGCGCAACGGGCGTTTGGCGTCGCCCTTGGGCGAGGGCACACGCGCGACGATGGCCTCCAGGATGGCGTCTGTGCCGATACCCTCCTTGGCGGAGGCCAGGATCACCTCGTCGCGCGGGATGCCGATCACGTCCTCGATCTCTTTGGCCACCTTCTCCGGCTCGGCGCTGGGCAGATCAATCTTGTTGATGACCGGAATGATGGCGAGATCGGCCTCCAGCGCCAGATAGAGGTTCGCCAGCGTCTGCGCTTCGATGCCCTGCGTCGCATCCACGACGAGGATCGCGCCCTCGCACGCCGCCAGGCTGCGCGAGACCTCGTAGGTGAAGTCCACGTGCCCCGGTGTGTCAATCAGGTTGACCTCGTACTCGTTGCTGTCCGAGGCGGTATAGCGCATGCGCACCGCCTGCGCCTTGATGGTGATACCCTTCTCGCGCTCCAGATCCATGCGGTCGAGCACCTGCGCCGACATGTCGCGCGCGGCGATGGTACCAGTGACCTCCAGCAGGCGGTCGGCCAGCGTGGACTTGCCGTGGTCGATGTGCGCGATGATGCAGAAGTTGCGAATATGCGATTGATCCATGCGGTATCGTCACGGCGCGCCGCCTACCCAGGGTTAGCGCCATATCCTTTCACAGCTATCTTAGATGAATTCCGTCTTAGGATGCGTCTTTGTCGTCGCTGATTCAGACGAGCGCAACAGGCCGCGTCCCTACAGATAAACCGACGATGACCGCAGCGCAAGCGGGCATGCGCACACGGCTCAAGTGTATCATGCTTCTCTACGCACAGCGGTCTCAAAGCTACTCGATCAGCCCGCCCCCCAGAACCTCATCGCCATCGGCGCCGCCATAAAATACCGCCGCCTGGCCGGGGGCGAGCGCGCGCAGTGGCTCGCGCAGGCTGACCGACGCGCGCCCATCCGCCAGCAGCGTCACCACGCCGGGCGCGGGCGTCGCCTTGTAGCGCGTCTTCACCAGCGCCGCGACCGACCCCGCTGGCGCGACGCCTGAGGTCCAGGTGGTCTCGCGCACGGTGAACTCGTGGCGGTCGAGCGCGGATGCGGGTCCCACGACAAGAGTGTTGCGCGCCGCGTCGAGCTTCAAGACGTGCAGCGGCTCGCGCGCGCTGACGCCAAGCCCCTTGCGCTGGCCGATGGTGTAGTACGCCAGCCCCTCATGCGTCCCCAGGCGCGCGCCCCCCTCGTCCACGATTGTTCCTGCCGCTGGCGCCGCCCTGCCAGTCTCGCTGGCGTAGCGCCGCATGAAGCCACGATAATCGTTGGCGGCGACAAAGCAGATCTCCTGGCTCTCCGCCTTGGTCGCCACTGACAGGCCGCGCTCCGCCGCCATTGCTCGAACTTCGCTCTTGGCATATACGCCGAGCGGGAAGAGCGCATGCTGAAGCTGCCACTGCGAGAGCACGTGCAGCACGTAGGACTGATCCTTCGTCAGGTCCACCGCCTGCCGGAGCCGGCGTAGCCCGGTGCGGGGATCGTCGTCCACGCGGACGTAATGCCCCGTGGCCAGATACTCCGCGCCGAGCGCCAGAGCGCGCTCCAGCAGCAGGGTGAAGCGAATCTGCCGGTTGCAGCGCAGGCAGGGGTTGGGCGTGCGTCCGGCGGCGTACTCGTCATAGAAATAGTCGACGATGGTCTCGCGGAATGGCTCCTCGACGTTGACGATGTAGAAGGGAATGTCGAGCTGGTTCGCCACGCGCCGCGCGTCGCTGACCGACTCCAGCGAGCAGCACCTGTTCTCGGTCGCCAGCTCCACGACGTCTTCGTCGTAGGGCGCCAGCTCGGACCACAGGCGCAGCATGATGCCGATGACATCGTAGCCCTGCTCTTTGAGCAGCGCCGCCGCCACTGAGCTATCTACGCCGCCACTCATGCCGACGACCACACGTGTCACAACTACTTTCCCTTCTCGTCAGAACGACGCCACGTCGACGCCTGAGCGCGCGTTCCCTGATCTCGGCGCCATCTGAGCATTATATGACGCCGCGCGCGCTGGACTCAAGCCGCGTGAACTATGCGGCCCGCCTCTCTTGACTCACTTCCGGGAAGCGTGGCATACTATATCCGAGCGCAGCAGTAGGAATTGACAGACGTTGCGGGCGCACACATGACTACGCTCGCATCGCCCAACGGATTACGTCAGAACATCGCACAGGTGTTTGGAGGCGCGCACATGACCATAGAAGCCGAAGAGACGCTGGCGCCGGACGAGGAGTATAAGTGGGGCTTTAGCAAGCCCGAAAACTATATCTTCAAGTCGCGCAAGGGCCTCTCGCACGAGATCGTCGAAGAGATCTCGGAGATGAAGGGCGAGCAGCAGTGGATGCGCGACTTCCGTCACAAGAGCCTCGACATCTTCCTTGCCAAGCCGATGCCGACCTGGGGTGGTGACCTCAGCACGATCGACTTCGATGACATCTACTACTACATCAAGCCCACTGAGGAGGCTGGCCGCACCTGGGACGACCTGCCCACTGAGATCCGCGACACCTTCAACGCGCTGGGCATCCCGCAGGCCGAGCAGAAATACCTCGCTGGCGTGGGCGCGCAGTACGAATCGGAGGTCATCTATCACAAGGTGCGCGAGGACCTCGAGAAGCTGGGCGTCATCTTCGTCGATCCGAACACCGCTTTCCGCGAGCACGAGGAGTTGTTCCGCCCATACTTCGCCACGGTGATCCCGCCCAACGACAACAAGTTCGCGGCGCTCAACAGCGCGGTGTGGAGCGGCGGCAGCTTCATTTACATCCCCAAGGGCGTCAAGGTCGAGATCCCGCTCCAGGCGTACTTCCGCATCAACGCGAAGAACATGGGGCAGTTCGAGCGCACGCTCATCATCGCCGACGAAGACTCCTACGTCCACTATGTCGAGGGCTGCACGGCGCCCACCTATACGACGGATAGTCTGCACAGCGCCGTCGTCGAGATCATCGTCAAGAAGAACGCGCGCGTGCGCTACACGACGATCCAGAACTGGTCGAAGAACGTCTACAACCTCGTCACCAAGCGCGCGATGGCCTACGAGAACGCGACGATGGAATGGGTCGATGGAAATCTCGGGTCCAAGCTGACAATGAAGTACCCGGCGGTGTGGCTGATGGAGCCGCACGCCCGCGGCGAGGTGCTCTCGGTCGCCTTCGCGAGCGACGGCCAGCACCAGGACGCCGGCGGCAAGGTCGTGCACGTCGCGCCGCACACCTCCTCGCAGATCGTCTCGAAGTCGATCTCGAAGGGGACTGGGCGCTCCAGCTACCGCGGCCTGCTCAAGGTGCACAAGGGCGCGAACGATGTGCGCTCGAACGTGCGCTGCGACGCGCTGCTGCTCGACGAGACCAGCCGCACCGACACCTACCCCTACATCGAGATTGAGGAGGAGGATGTCGAGGTCGGCCACGAGGCGACCGTCTCGAAGGTCGGCGAGGAGCAACTCTTCTACCTGATGAGCCGCGGGCTGAGCGAGAGCGAGGCCTACACCATGATCGTCAGCGGCTTCATCGAGCCGATCGCCAAGGAGCTGCCGCTGGAGTACGCCGTCGAGCTGAACCGGCTGATCCAGCTAGAGATGTCCGGCTCGGTCGGCTAGGTCAGGCGCGGATGTGGATGACCCTTCGGGCGGGGCGGCGCTGGCTGCTCCGCCCGCTCTATGACTGTTTGTAGAATGTGGGGGATAGACATATGACTGCTCCTGTCGCGCGGCGGGGTTTCACTGAAGACGCGATCCAGGAACTGATCGCGCGCCGCGCCGAGCCAGACTGGATGCGCGAGCGCCGGCTCGACGCCTGGCGCGCGTATCAGACCATCCCGATGCCCGCGCGCACCGACGAGGAGTGGCGGCGCACGGATCTGAGCCGGCTGCGGCTAGACGAGATCGAGCCGTTCGCGGAGGATGACGGTGGGCAGGGAACGCTCGTCCCATCAGCAGAGCGCGGCGAGCGGTTCGCCGGCTTCCTCGGCTTCCGCGATGCGCGCCGTGTCGAGTATTCATTCGAGAAGGACCTTGCCGCCGCGGGCGTCATCTTTACCGATCTGGCGACCGCCGTACGTGAGTATCCCGATCTCGTGCGCGAGTATTTCATGACGCGCTGCGTGCCACCGGAGGACAGCAAGTTTGCCGCGCTGCACGGCGCCTTCTGGGACAACGGCGTGTTTCTCTATGTGCCGCGCGGCGTCACGCTGGAGCATCCGCTACGCGCCGTCATCAGCGCGAGCCTGCGGGGGACATCCAGCCTCTCGCACACGCTGATCGTCCTCGAAGAGGGCAGCCAGGCCATCTACGCCGAGGACTATATCTCGCCGGCGGTAAAGGAGCAGGGCGTCAGCTCGCGTATCGTCGAGATCATCCTCAAGCAAGGCGCGAACCTGCGCTACGTCGGCACACAGCGCTGGGGCCGCTCGGTCTACGATTTCCACACCGAGCGCGCGCTACTCGGCAAGGACGCGAATCTTGTCCTCCAGACCATCGAGCTGGGCAGCCAGCTCTCCAAAGGGCGGGTCGAGTCGGTGCTGGAAGGCGACGGCGTCAATGTGAAGCTGCTTGGCCTCTACATCGAAGACGGCAATCAGCATCTCGACCGCTATACCCTCCAGGATCACAAGGGGCAGGCAGGCGTGAGCGATCTGCTCTTCAAAGGCGTGCTGACCGACAAGGCGCGCTCGGTCTTCTCTGGACTGATTCGCGTCCATCCCACGGGGAAGAAAACTGCCGCCTACCAGCAGAACCGCAACCTGCTGCTCAGCCGCACGGCGCGCGCCGACTCGATTCCCAACCTGGAGATCGCGGCGAGCGACATCCTCGGCTGCACGCACGGGGCGACGGTGGGCAAGGTGGATGAAGAGCAGCTATTTTACCTGATGTGCCGCGGGCTGACACGCGTCGAGGCGACGCGCCTGATCGTCGAGGGCTTCGTCGATCCGATCATCGAGCAGGTGCCCATCGCCACCCTACGCGACTCCCTGCGGCAAGAAGTGCAGGAGCGCGTCGAAGGCGTGGAGGTGAGCTAGCATGGCGGCGATTGAGGTCGCGCGCGAGGAAGACCTTCCGCCTGGCGCGATCCTGCGCGTGTGGGTAGATGACGAGCCAGTAGGTATCTACAACGTGAATGGCGAGCTCTACGCCATCGGCGACACCTGCACCCATGAGGACTTCTCGCTCTCCGACGGCGGCATCGTGGATGATCATACCGTCGAGTGCGCGCTGCACGGCAGCCGGTTCGATCTGCGCACGGGGCGCGCGCTGGGCATGCCCGCCATCGGCGCCGTGCCCACCTATCGGGTCTGGATCGAGGACGGCGCGGTCATGGTCGAGCCGGAGTAGCTGAGAGTCAGCGGGGCACGAAGAACGTTTGGCCAGTCACCTCGGTTCCATCGGCAAGCTTCGTCGTCGCCGTCAGGTAGATTGGGCGGAAGGCGGGGACGCCGCTGAGATTGAGTGTGAAGGCGGCGATGCCATAGCTATCCGTTGTCACGGGGCCATAGGTAGCTGTGGACCCGGAAATCTCGGCGTCCAGTTTCACCGGAATGGCCGCGACCGCCTCGCCATTGCGCGTCACCCGCGCATAGGCGTGTACGGAGGCCGACGTTCCCGGCGTGCTGGTATCCACCCAGACGCCGATACTGCTGGCGGCTTCGGCAGGCGTTGGCGACCCAGCGACCCCAGCCGGTGAGATGACGTAGCCATCCTGCTTCGGCGCGGCGTCGACAGAGGATGTCTGGAGTTGCACCGGGCTGGAAGGCAGGACAGCGTTCGCGAGGGCATACGCGGAGACGGCGGAGAGGCCAAGCAGCACGATCAGCCCCATGATCTGGAACCCCAGACTCAGACGTCGTGTCCAACTGACCACGCCACTCACATACTCGCCTGTATCCACGCCCGCCCAGGGCTCGAGCTGTGGTCCGCCGAGCGCGCCCTCGTAGAGATAGGACGCGATATCCGTTTCATCATCCGCGCCGAGGATCGCGATCTGGCCATCGTCGAGATCATCGTCTTCCCGCCAGAGATAGCCGAGTTCTAGCGCTTCGTCAGCGCTTTCCGCCAATCCCATTCCGAGCGCGCCAAGGTCGACAAAGTCGGCAAAGTCACCAAAGTCGCCATCTAACGTCGAGTGGCCAGCCACGCGCATATCTCTCAATCCAGCAGGAGATTCTCCGAGAAGGTCAGAACTGTTGAAGCGCGCTGCGGGAATACCGTCTAGGCTAACTTCAAAAGCGCCGCGTGGGACGACGCCCGCTCCGCTATGTAGTGAGACGAACTGACGCGACTCCTGTCACCCGTAGATGCGCCGCATCCAGCGCAGTTACTCTGACGTCCTCCCGTCGCGGTAACGTCGCAGCAGTTCTTCGGCGCCTTCGACCGCCTGTTCGGCGCTCGGCAAGCCGCCTTCGCTGGGCACACGGTGCGCGCCAGAGGCGTCGAGGCTGATCTCGCGCTCTATAGGCAGCGCCTCATCCTCCGTCTGCTCCAGCGCGCGCACGTAGGCCAGCAGATCCGGGTCATCCGCCACCAGCGCCGAGACCCGGCTGGTGAAGCGTTGCGCGAGGCGATCCAGATCATCGAGTTCGAGGCCGAGACCATAGTACGTGTCAAGTCGCCGCAGCAGCGCCTCGGCCACCGGCAGATTCGGCGCCGCAGAGACATAATGCGGCGCCATGCCCCACAGGCTCGTCACATGAAAGCCCTCGTTGCGCGCCGCCTCATGTAGCGCCGAGAGGATACCTGTCGAGCCGTTGTAGTTCGCGCGCTCGATGTCGTGCGTTTTGAACCGACGCAGCGTCGCGCTCTGGTTGGAGGTGCCGGTGACATGCACCGGCTTCGTGTGTGGCACCTCGGCGACCAGCGACCCGATGAGCATAATCTCTTCCACATGGCATACCCGCGCCAGCTCGAGCACTTCCCGGTTGAAGACGCGCCAGCGCAGATGCGGTTCCAGGCCGAGCAACACGATGATGTCGCGCGGCGCGCGCGAACGCCCATCCTGCGCGGCGCGCGCTCCGTAGAACTTGTTCGTCGGCCAGGTGATCTTGCGGATCGAGCCGCCGGAGACGCGCACATGCGGTCGCGCCGAGGTGAAATCATAGAAGATGTCGGGGTCGATCTCCGCAAAGGGGCGCGCCGCCCACTGATTGATGAGGAACCGCGCCGACCAGGTCGCCGCGCTCGCGGCGTCATTCCATCCGGCGAACGCGCCGATGAGCAGGGCGCGTTCCATCGTTGGCGCGCGCAGGAACTGGATATGTTCCATACCGGTTCTCCTCATCGGCGGCGAGGCGCGCATGCGCAACTCGCGGATCCTTGTGGCGCCGCGCCGACACAGCGTTCGCACACAGCAAGATCGTCGGCGTCGTCAGTATATCATCTTGGCAGGCGGCGCCCGAATGAACCGAAGCAAATCGAAAGGAATAGCCAAGCTCTTGCGCTAGCGTTCAGGTCGCTTGCCAAAGTGACCATGCGCCCAGCCTCATGCTTGTCGTCTCTGTCCGCACCAGTGATAGGACAAACCAGCGCAGGTGAAACACCGCACAACAAAAATAGCCCTGGGTCCAAAGGGTATTGGACTCAGGGTGGGGATAGAGTAAAGGCTCCTCGGACAGGATTCGAACCTGTAACCTTGCGGCTAGCTTCCTGTGCAAACCCTGAATTTAAGCGGCTTTAGGCCGTGTCCAAAAGATTCAGGGCGAGCTAACTAGCAACCTATTACCTCTCGATAGTTGCCCGAAAATTCCGTGCTCGCAGCGCAGTGAACGCAGGTTCATCGCTTCGAGTCAAGAAGGCGGGCATATTTTTATGCCTGCAAATGCGCGCGATTACGACGTAGCTGCACAGTGGAAATGTCTAGTTAAAACAACGCACCTGGCGCTCAAGCCAGCGTTGGGTGCAACACGAAAGAGGAACGTGGAACCATGGCGAACTTTGTGATCACCGGCAAAGCAGAGCAAACGGACGAGTCGAGCTACACGGTGCAGTCTACCGGTGAGGTCGTCACCAAGATCCAGTTGTCCCTCAATGTCCCTGGGATGACTGACCGGGTGCTGTGCGAGATGCCGCTGGAAGTCTCCCCCAAGCCCGACATCCTGGAGCAGTGGGAGATGGAGGAGAGTTGGCTGGTGGTCTCGGCCAATACCATGCGCGCCCTCGGATTCACCAGGAGCAACGCGCGTCCAGGGGAGAAGGCAGTGGGAGCACTGGTCATCTTCCAGGCCACCGACGTCCGTGAAGCCACAGCGGACGAGCGACGGGCGCTGATGGAGGCGCGCAAGGTGAGCAAGCTCCAGGCCAAGCAACGCCGTGCGGCTCGCAAGGCCGAGCGTGACGCCGCCAAGGAGCAGCAGGCGCAGGCAGCTGAGAAGCAGTCCGCGTAGTTGACAGCACGGGAGAGATGGGCGACCTTCTCTCCCGTTTCCCTCAGAAGGATGTGTTATGACGGATACGGACGACGCGCCATCAGTCCAGGGGACATCAGCCGCTTCTTCCCATACTTCCCATCGGCAAGGGCGGCTGCAGGTGTGGCGGGCGCGCTGGTTTGGCGAGCGGGATGAAGTAGCGGATCAGCTCGCTGATATTGCTCGGCAAGGGGCAGGCATAGCGCGATTGGCCCATGTGTGCGCCTCGCTGATGCTGGTCTTGTTCTCCCTGGGATCGCTTGTCGCCCTCGGTGGCGATGCACTGCTGAGTATCCTTGAGGGCGCACAGCAGGGACAGGTGGATCTGCCTGCAGCGATCTCGTTGGGAGTGAGCACGCTCTTGGTGCTGTGCATGGATGTCGCGATGCTCTACGCCGCCTCGATGTTGCGGCTGTTGGGGATGCGGCGGGCGGAGCCACGGTCCATGCGCTTGCATCGTGGCGTGATGGCGACAGTGGCAGTCTTGGAGGCAGGGACGTACGCCTACATGGCGTGGAGATATGAGACGCCAGTCAGTGTGGTGGCATGGGCGCTGATTCTGTCTCGGGCGCTGGCAGCACCGCTGCTGTCCGTCTACTTGGCGATGGCGCGCCCGTTGCCGGTGACCGCGCGCGACATTCTGGCGCAGGTGGAGTTGGCGAGCGGGCTGGGATTGATTCGGGATGCGGTGACCATCGCCAATGACGCTTCCGCCTCATTGACCCAGAAGGTGGCGCTGTTTGGCGCTTCGACGGTGATGACGTCGCAGGATCGGCAGCGGCTGGAAGGGCTGCTCTCCGCGGTGGAGGCGCAGCAGTTGTACCCACCTGCTGCGACGCAAGACCCTGCGGAGGTGGCCACGAGCACTGGCCCTTTCGCGCTCAGCGGGAATCACCGCAGCAGCCAGAACAACTCCACCGGCTCACGGTCGCGCTCGTGAGCGGGGTAGCTCCAGAGACGGCCGGCAGGAGGTGGACCGCGGCGGACTATGCAGCTCGCGATGCGCGGTTGGACACGCTTGGTGTTCGTCCTCGATGGCGCACTGGTGGCAGATGATCGCTGCTTGGTGCTAGGGCAGCGGACGAATGCGAACGTTCGTCGGTGTCACGACGGTGAATGCGCCAGGCAGCGCTGCAGCGTGGGTCGCCAGTGTCCGAGCGATGTAGCCGGGTTGGAGGGGGCGTGCGAGGCCTCGCAAGCGCAGGAGCACGACGCCGGCTGATGTCAGTCGCTCGTGCATCACGAGTTCACCGAAGTCGGTATCTTCGGTCAGGACGATCGCGCCTAACTGCAAGGCAAGCGCCAGCAACTCGCGATCCGGCCTCCCAAGGGCGACATCTTGCGCCAGGGTGAGGTCGTGGCCGTCCAGGCGGAGCCGGTCCACGACCAGGCGTGAGACATTCTCATCAATGAAGAGTTTCATCGTCGCTCTTCAAAGCTCACGAGGCGCGTGGCATGCCCATGACCGAGGCAGCATAGGCGATGGCGGCGATGATTTGGTCGCGCGTGAGGTGCGGATAGTCCTCCAGCACGTCCTGGATGCTCCAGCCATCGCTGAGTTTTTCCAAGATGAGTTGTACGGAGATACGTGTGCCAGCGATGACGGGCTTCCCGCCCAAGATCGCGGGGTCAGCGGTGATAAGGGAGGAGGTGTCGTCAGTCATGCTCAGCTCCAAACGTGCAGGGAAAGCATCCATCCCAGTATGCCACATCCCCAGCGTCCTGCGAGCGCCGAGTCCAGGCCGCTCGGACGGTGCGGCCAGCTCCGCCGAGATCGGGGAACTCTCTAGCGCCGCAGCGAGCGCAGACGTCAAGGCCGCCGCGACCGGAGAGCAGCGGAGGGAGCGGCGCCCGATAGGGTTCAGCCTTGACGACAAGCCGGGCGGCGCTATCCTCCCCGATCGTCTCGGCGGGATGGCTTGCGCACACCAGCGGACGACCGGCGAGCGCCGAGGGAGGCACAAGGCGGCCATTCTGCCAATTCAGGATTGGAGGGATTGCGGAGCCCGAGGCCTGCGGAGACTCTTGCTGATCCGGAAGATGCCAATGCTCAGCAGGCCTACCACACCAACTGCCGTCCACGGCCAGTCTGCAGCGAGGACAAAGAGCGCGGTGAGCACCCCAACGATTGTGAAAAGGATGCCGCCCACCGAGAAGAGCACCAGCTGTATCCAGCCATAGACGCGTCGTTCGCCTCGTGAGAGGGAAGGCGGCGATGGGTAGGGAGGAACATCGTGCGCAAGGTCAATTGCCGCAGCGATGGCACACAGGAGGCAGCAGATGCCCAGCGCCACGACGGAGAGACCAGAGGTCATGTCGATCACCCTGCAGAAGACGCTCTGCACACCCTCAAGAACTGCGCTAGCAGCTGTTGCGCCGCGCGGCTCAAGCATAGCATGCGAGGCGCAGATGATGCGACATACCAAGGAATTTGCCCGCCCGACGGCAGGACGCCGGAGGGCGGGCCAGAGGGCCAACTGGGTCTCACGGCCCTCTCCGCTGACAGCGAGAGACCATGACCGTGCAAGGAGTTGAGCGATGACGAATGACGAGACGAGAGCTGCCAGCGAGACGCCAGTGCACGTACTCCTGGCAGGATCGGACACGCTGTATTTCTCGTGTGATCTGCCGCTGAGCGAGGCGATGCGCGATCGCCTCAACGAAGAGAAGGCGACGGCCCAGACATTTGCGAATGAACGCGGTGTCCATTGCCCAGAGTGGCTGGGCGCGCGGATACGTCCTCAAGGGGCGAAAGGGGGCTACGCCTTCCTCATTGAAACAGAAGATTTCAGCGTGAAACTCCTCGGCGAGCGCATCCAGAACCGGCCGAGTGTCTATCTCGAGATGCGCTCGTATGCGCTGCATACCCATCCCGAGGGACCACAAGGCGCGTGTCGCGCGGCTCTCGCATGGGTGCGTGAGAAGTTGTACGCCGATCAAGAGCTCACATTGGTCAACGCAGCGATCTCATTTGAAGTCGCCAAACTCTCGCGGGCGGACATTCACATTGACTACCAAGGCGGCTATGCGCCCACGTTGAACCATGTCTCCAATGAACTGCGTTGCTTCATCCGTCTTGGGAAGACGAAGTGGGCGTTTCATGGGCAAGGGCTGCATCCGACTGGCTATGCGTTCGGGCGTGGGAATGTCCAAGCAAGGCTCTACAACAAGACACTGGAGACCGCGGAGAAAGCGAATGATAGCTACGCCAGGCTGCTGACGGCCAGGAACGGCGACGCCTACGACCCCGAACAGGATGTGTGGCGGCTGGAGTTCCAACTGCGGCGGGAAGGGGCGAAGGGGTTCAAGCTGTATGCGCCTCCTGAGGAAGATGACGACGAGGCGGAGATCGAAGCGGAGTTGGCGGCGGAAGAGCTCCAGCACATCGGGACACTGCCCCGCTTCTTCGCCCGCATGAACGAGCTCGTGCTCTTCCTCACCCAGCATTGGCTGCGTCTGGTCGAGGATAATGGCTCCGCGAATCGCTCCCGCTGGCCCACGCATCCGACCTGGGTCGCGTTGCGTGAGCAGTTCGCTATTGTCGCTCAAGCGCAGCCACTCGATGACGACCAGCGCCGCCTGGTACGAGGGTCACGCTACAGTGGGAAGAATCGCATCCTGCGTCGGCTCGCGCTCGGCGTCGTGAAGTCACTGGAAGTCGAGGATGCCTCGCTGACGAGCGCAGCGCTCATGACGTTGCAGCGGTGGATAGAGAAGGTCGTCGACAAGGAAATGCAGCGTATCACGGTCAAGTGTCGGCGGTATCAGGAGCGGCATGATTGTGTACCCCGTTGGGTCGAGCGCGGGATGGGCGAACGCTTCTCGCGGGCAGAGCGATTGGAGCATCGCGTACAGATGCTGCTGGGGATCTTTTCCGCTAAAGGGGTGTTGCCGTTGGAGTTCAAGCCGGCGTACTCAGTGGGGGATCTGCTGACCCAGCATCTCGAGGAGTTGGAGCAAGAAGCTGAGCGCAAGGGAGGCGTGCAGCAGGCGCTCGCTGATCACTTCGCCAAGGTCTTTAAGGTAGTAACGCCTCTAGCGGCGTAGGCGTGTGAGAAACTCTGTTGAGAAGTGAGAAGTCTGCACGATACAGCCTGTCCACATGAGTGTCTCACACTCGGTGTGGAGGAGGTCCCGTGCCTGGCATCTCACGGGTAGCCTAACGACCCGGCGGATGAGGAGCGGGCAGTGGTAACGCTAGCGCCCGTTGAGCTTGCGGTCTGTGCTTCCAGCGCGTACCATCGGTCACATGACTGGCTCACGCGCGGACGACGCGGTGGAGCAGGCACAGGCGGTGGGTGACTTCGCTGCGCGAGCGCAGCCGGCCAGGTCAGAGTTTCCCTCTCGTTACGTGATCGGCGGTACGATCCTCGACAGCCTCCTTGACGGTCTCCACGTGAGCGAGGCGAGCGAGGAGGTGCGCGTGATGCCCCCGTCTGCGATGCCCACGTTGCATATTCACCTGCTCAGCGCGTTCCGCCTCGTGTATGCGGATACCCCGCTCAACCAGCTCACGGCGCCCCGCGCGCAAGCGTTGCTGGCTTATCTCGTGTTGCATCGCGCCGCTCCCCAACCCCGCCAGCGCCTCGCGTTTCTCCTCTGGCCGGATTCGAGCGAAGCGCAAGCGCGCACCAACTTGCGCCA
>Ga0070706_100001416_pt1 | contig 25394 bp, 19 predicted proteins | sample KBSK5501metaG_FD_65476 | JGI IMG/M metagenome (GOLD analysis project Ga0070706, IMG submission 65476) | Corn, switchgrass and miscanthus rhizosphere microbial communities from Kellogg Biological Station, Michigan, USA - KBS K5-50-1 metaG | ecosystem: Host-associated > Plants > Roots >... | reverse complement strand
CGCGTTTTCTTCCTCCAGCCTCACCCGCAGCGCCTCCACCAGCGGCTGATAGGGCAGGCGTCCATCCATTTCGAGAGCGTGCCCGCTCAGCACCTCGGCGCCCTGCGCCCGTGCCCAGGCCACAAACTCGCTGGTCAACCGCGTTTTGCCGATGCCGGCCTCGCCCACCACCAGCACCGCCTGCGGCTGCCCCTGCTGCGCCTGCTGCAAGCTCCCCACCAGCTGGCTGAAAGTCGTTGCCCGTCCAACCAGCGGGGCCACCAGCTCGCTGGGCGGCCGGCGCTCTGCCGTGGCAGAAGGGGACGGGGAGCTTCCAGGACTGCGAGCCGAGGTGGCGCGAATATGCTCGGCCAGGGCGACGGTGTCCGCCAAGGGCGCGATCTGCAAGGCCTCGGCCAGGCGCGCCCGGCAGGTGGCGTAGACCTGCAAAGCGGCGCTTGTCTCGCCCAGTGCCAGGTGCAGCCGCATCAGGCGCCGGTAGGTCTCCTCCGCCAGTGGATCGAGCGCCAGCCAGCGCGTGAGCGTGGCCTTGGCCTGTTCCAGCTCCCCACCGGCCTCCTGCCAGGAGGAGAGCCGATCCAGCAGGAGCTGTAAGCGCACCTGCCACTGGCGCTGCTGCAACTGCGCCCACGCGTCAAAGGCGGTTTCCTCACGCAGCCAGAAGCCGTCGAGGAACGGACCGCGCACCAGGGAGAGGGCATGCTGGACCTGGGCGACCAGGACGGTGCGCTGCGGCTCAGCGGGGACTGTGGAGAGCGCCTGGGCTGCTTTCCAGGCCTGCTGCACCACGTCCAGGTCTAGCTCGAGTGGGGCCTGCAGGTTCAGGCCGAGCAGCTCATGCTCACTGAGCAGATGGCTGTGGACAGCAGGTGAGGCATCGGCGTCGGCGAGCAGGCCGCGCAGCAGGGCCAGGGCGTTGCGTAACCCCTTACGCGCATCAGAGGGCTCACTGTCGGGCCACAGCAGCGCCGCCAGCTTGCTGCGCGGATGCATCCCCCCTTCGACCGCCAGGTAGAGCAGCAAGGCCTGCGCTTTGCGCAAGGCAAACGTGAGGCGGCTGCCATCATGAAACACTTCGGGCGAGCCGAGTACGGCCACGCGTAACAGACCCATGGTCTGTCCTCTTCTTGTCGGGCAACGATGGAAGGTGAGGAACTGTTCCTCACAAAGGCGGAACAGCGCCTCCCTTCATGCAGCGCTGGATGACTGCCAGGCGAGCCATCTCTCTCTAAGCAAACAAAAACGTTGTATTTTAAAGGGAACTGATCCCTCTCAAGGCATTGATGTCCCTACTTGAGTTCTCTGGTGAAGTTAGTGAACTGAATAGCCCTGGTCATGGCTTTCCTCTACCACAGGGTGGTGCTGCTGACCCCACCTGATCTGGCCCGTGGGCAACTGCATGGGACTGTTGGCAGCCCGCAGCAGATCGGCCAAGGCAACATACCAGGCCACTACCGCACACGCGATGCTGAACCAGCCCCCAATAGCCAGTACGACTGTCGACGAGCCACGCGCCAACTGCCCGATGGTCAGGAACAGGTAGCCCACGAACAGGAGCGCCAGCACCAACACCAGCGCCATGTTGGTCCGCAGCGCCGCCAGAAGCAGCACCCCCGTGAAGATCGTCCAGCACAGGAAGAATAGCCCCAGGGCTGCTGGGTAGATGCCGGTCGCGAACAGGATGGCCAGGATGCCAAAGCCTGGGAGAAAGAGGACCCCCAGGGCCATCAGGAACCCTCCATAGGCGGAGAAGATCGTGGCCGCCAGGGTGTTGCCCTTTCTGAACTCCCACATGCCCGCCAGGATCTGGACAAAGCCCCCGATGAGGAAGGCCGCAACGGCGATACTAATGCTTGCGACAGATCTCGGGATGATGAAACCGGCATAGATACAGCCCAGGATGGCGGTGGTGAAAGCCAGGGCACTCAATCCCAGCGGACTCGGATCGGCGACCGGGGCCATTGCTTCGGCGTGCTCTTGTTGATTGCTCAAGGTGTAATGAGCCATTGAAGTTCCTCCCTTTCTTTAGATGGAACTGACGAACGATGCAATGCGCTAGTGGTACGACGACAGGTCGTACCACATAGCAAGGGTGTCGAGAGGCCACATTGTTGTGCTATTTCTCTACCTCTCTCCCTTGATACGAGCAAGCATACCCCGGGGAGCAAGAGAAGTCATGACCCAAAAGCGGGATTGTGCCGGCAGCCGCAGGAGTGCACACTCGTACTCCTTTCGGGTCATAGCCGAACACGAAGCCAGGGTGCTCCATCTCTTGCTCTCAAGGGGTATTGGTGAGCAAGAGGAGCAATCAAGAGAGGCGCCTGTGCGCCAGGTACTCCGACGCCATGCGACTGTTCAACACTTGCAGGATTGACGGCTGGTGGGTGTCTGCTCTCAGGATGTTGGGTATTCTTCCCCCAACGCTGCCCGAAACTTCCCCCAACTTCCCCCAACGCGCCGTGCTCTCTCCAGGCAAGCCGCACCGATCGTGTTGCTCAGCACATCAGGTGCTCGCACACATGCAGCGACGATCAGCCCCTAGCAACGAAGAGCCGCTCTACCTGCAGGCGACTGGGTTTGTGCTTCGGCCCAACGGGACAGTCGCTGTGGCCGTCTACTCGGGCGGCACGATTGACCGTCTCGTTGCTGCTGATACTATCAACTTTCTCAAATAGTTGCAGAAAGCGCAGTAGCGAACGAGAGAAAACGTCCGGTGTTCGGGAACCTCTATGAATTCAGGTGGAGAGTATACCTCCCTCTGCGCCGTCGTTTCTGTGCCAGTGATCGAAAATCTCTATGAGTGCGTCTAAGACTGCCCTGGCAACCAGGGCGCAGAGGCTCATTTTTTGCGCGAGGGTTGTGGGCTTCGGCATGTCCTGCAGATCTATAACGGGGATGATTTGTCCTCCCTGTATAATGGCAATACAACTCAGGCTCTCGATACCTTTGTCGGTGAGTGCTATGGTGCCCTGCTGCTGTGGCTTCTCTTCTTCGATATGGCAACTCACAAAGATGTCGGCAAGTTCCGCGTCAAGCCTGCTGCCGAACAGTCCTTCCCGGTAAGCCTCGGCGATGTTGGCGTGTGTGAACGTTGGCTCTGGGGTAAGAAGCGGTTCTGAAGAGACAGGATCCTGCTCTTGCGACCGATTGACATCGTGGCTCATCTAGTGCCTCCAATTGCTCGTGTGTTTCTCATAACACAAGAAAGTGTAGCAGGACAGGGAGTTTATTGTCATGGTACTTTGGTAGTATTAACAGGAGGGAAACTTTTCTACCCAAGTGTATGTCAGGTGCTCATATTCCACGGCCTGCTGGAGAGAGGACCCTTAAGGGCGTAGAATGACAAGGAGTACGCCAACGAGCAGCAGCATACTGATGGCAGCAAAAACACCTATATTGAGCAAGGTAGCGCTCCGGATCTGTTCACGCAACTGCGACGCGCTGAGGCGGAGAGGGTCGGCAACGGACATTGCAGACTCATTATTGGTTGAATCTGGGTAGGATGCAATCAAGGCAGCGAGGTCTTTCTGCATTTCGGAGGGATGTACATAGCGTTGCGACTTCGAGAGACTCAGTTGTCGCGCGAGGATCATCTCCATTTGTACAGTCACTGCCGGATTGAGGCGGCGCGCAGGCGGGTGGAAGAAGGCGAGACGTGCATGTGGATCATAGCCTGTAACAGCGTGATGCATGGTGGCAGCTAATCCATATAAATCGGACGATGGATCAACCTCACCACGCATCTGCTCTGGCGCATAATACCCTGACGATACATTCTCTGTGCCAGTGGATGGCACTTTCGATTGAAAGAGCGGCAGGTGGATGAGCGATGCGAGCTGTCTATCCTCATTGATGACGATGGTCTCAGGGTTGACAGAACCATGCACGATCGGCGGTTGCTGATCTGCCAGTAGAGATAACAGCCCACAGAATTGATAGCCATACTCTGCAACCATTGGTTCTGGCAAAGCTCCGCCTTGTCGCTTGAGCAGAATGGCGAGACTTTCACCGTCAGGGTAGAGCAGCACCAGGAAAAAAGTCTTCCTGTCACTGAAAAGATCAATCACTTGGGGGAAACCTTCACACCGCCCCAACTCTTGCAGGCGCTGCGCTACCGCAGATACAACACTATTTGCGGAAGAAGTTCTTGCCATTTCCTGTGGTACAGCGATCTCACGTATCACGACGTGACGCTGTGATGAGTGGGTATCAATCGCTGACCATGCTGTTCCCTGCATCTGTTGAGGCTCTGGCAAGGTGATCTGGTTCAGAATACGATAGCGTCCTTGAGACAGTGTATCACCACGCATCAATGTATACTGATTGGGAAGCCCAGAGGATAGTATGGAACGAGTAGTAGCTATATAAGATGAAGACCCTTGCGCTATGTCGTAGCCACAGCGCGCGCATCTTCCATGTGCCAGACTTCCCTCAAACAGACAACGAGGACAACGCATATTTCTACCTCTCCTTCCCTGGCTCCGCAGCCGGCATACCGGTTTCCTTTGTCCATCGGATAGCATGCGGAGGATCTGTCTGTCGCCTATCTTGCTTGTTGGGCGACGAATATTACAAGGTGTCTATGGTGAAATTTCATCCAAACGTTTGTGCCGGGTCGCAGGTCCAAACTGCGCCAGCCAGGCGGCAGCCAGGAGAAAGCACCCGACCAGCACAAACGTACCAAACGGCCCTAATCTGAAGACGAGCGAGACCACGTAAGTCACCCCGATGCCTCCTCCTATATGCCCAATACCGTCTACCAACGCAAACCCGCTTGCCCGTGCCCGCGTGGGATAGTTCTCCGTCGACCAGGTGTAGGTCATGGGGAGCCAGAGATAGGCACCCAGGGTAAGCACCAGAGACCCTAGAAGAGTAATGCCAAAGTCGCTTCCACTTAAGGCGATGACGATCCCTCCAGCCAACGTCAGAATTGCTGAAATAGGGAGCCAGTACTTCCTCTCCAGCCGCTCACCAAGTGTGTAGGCTATGAGCGCACCGATGAGGCCACTAAAGATGCTGAGAGACGAGACGAGGCCAGCTTCGGATGCAGGATACCCCAGCGCGGTTAGCAGGACCGTGAAACCTGATACATAGGAGTAGACCGTGATGTAGCCCAATAACCAGACGACCAGCAAGAGAATGGTGCGTTTGAAATAGAGCGCATTGCTAAAGATTTCGCTGTATCCCGTGCTGTGAGCTATCGTACGCATCGGGAATGCGGGAGCAACAGGTGGTAGCTCCGACAAACGGGCAAGCGCTTGTTTCTCCATCCTCGACACAATTCTTTCGGCTGCGGAGAGGTGCCCTCGCGAAATGAGCCAGCGCGGCGACTCAGGCAAAGCAAAAAGCCGTAGCAGCAGCCCGACAACGGCAAGCGAGGCTCCTATTCCGTACATGGTGCGCCAACCGACCACAAAATGGGGAGTGGCAAGGGCAAAGGGCAGACCGAATGGAAACGGGGCGGCTGGCGTCGTCAGGTACAATCCCAGGCAGACACCGAGCGAAGTTCCAATCGAGGACATGATGAAAATGAGCGAGGTATATTTGACACGTCCCTGATTGGGAGCGACCTCATTGATGTAGGTGTTGACGAGCGCCAGGTCGGCTCCAACGCCGATCCCGGTGACGGTGCGAGCCAGGATGAAACTCGTATAGTCTCCCACGAAGGCTGTGTACAGCGAGCCGAGACCGGTAATCACCATCGTAATCAACATCACATCCCTTCTGCCAAACCGATCCGCGAATGGACTGAGGACAAGCGCGCCAAGGACATACCCGACAAGATTTAACAGGACAGGCAAACCAATATATCTACCGGCAATTTGGGGAAGACATCCTGGAACAATTTGTGTGCATGTCTGGATAAAGGAAACATTAATGTCACCAATGTCGAAGAATGTGAAGAGGAACCCCAGCCCAATAATACCGATGGACAGGTTCGAGAGCGACCAGACCGGAATACGGTCCTGGCGTGCTATAATTGCAGCGGCGATTTTCGATTTCCTTGATGCGTGAAACGAAGCACTACCCGTCTGAACTGACATGACGAACTCCTTGCGCTCTTCTTCATTCAGAAGCATCCCCCAAAAGCATCGCTAGGTCTGCTGGTTTGGTCCCTGCGTCGTCAAACAATGCAATAGCCCTGGTTTTTTGGCAAGAAAATTATAAGCGAGCGGTAGTAGAGGAGACAATGTTTTCTCCTACAAATTGGAGGGGGAAATTTGTTCTCACGAACAGTACTCAGGAACGTGGATAGCTATGATGGTGTCTGCTCCACCGTGTGAAAGCGCTTCCAGGTGAATGCTGCAAGCGCCATGGCCGTATGCTCTTTTGGTGATGCCTCTTCTGTCCCCAGGATATCCCCCGCTCGATGGAGCCGGTAGCGAATGGTATTGGCATGCACCCCCAGTTGCTCGGCTACCGCCTGCACTGAGCCCAGCGTCTGCGCCAGCACGAAGGTTTCGGTGAGATGCGAGCCGCTGGCGGCATCGTACTCGATCAAGGGGCTGAGCAGCCTCATAGCAAAGGTGTCCAGGTCTTCAGCCAGCCTGGGATTCTCCAACAGGCTATCCAGGCCGAAGGTGTAGATATCCAGGAGGTATTCTCCATACACCTCGGTGCGAGCCTTCTGAGCGAGCGATATAGTGTGGGTGAGCGTCGTTTTCAGTTCGTGAGGCGAGCGATAACGCCCACCGTGGACAATCCAGAGCGGGTGAGCGCCACAGTGTTTGAGCAAGGCATCGCGCACTTTCGAGGGGGGCTGCGGTGCCTGCCCTTCGAGCAGGACGACGGCCATACCATCGTCAAAAAACATGAGCGGGCTTTTCAGGTTGTCCAGCACAACACTTTCGGCGATCATGCGCTTATGCCCCGATTTCGTGGCTTGCATAGTCTCGGGTGGCCATGCCAGTACCCAGAGCTGGCCATGCTCAACCGGAAGACCCAGGCGATACCCATCTTGCTCGACATACTGCGGCGATTTCCCCTTTAACAGCGCGTGTAACCACTGCTCGCGCTGGCGTTCCAATTGAGCTTGCGCCTGTTCCAGGCGCGCGATGACCAGATTACAGGCCACAACCAGGTCAGCGAAGAAATCGGGCCATTGGGGAGGCGGCAGCGGAATGGAGGGGCAGAGATAGACCTGGCAAGGCTGATGCACGCCAGGAGCGGCCAGGGAGAGCACCTGCGCCGCGTCCGGTTGGCTGCTGCGAGATGCTCTAATCTGCTCTAGCTGCTCGCTGTGAGCCAACACATAGGGGCTTCCATCTCCGTCTGTGACTATCACCGCGCCTTTGATGAGCTGACTGGCCCACGCTTCGACGATCTCAATCCGGTTAGCATGCAGGAGGATGTCGTACCACGCCGCTTTATGATCGGAGAGTTGCTGTACACCGGGCAAGAAGAAAGATGGGGAACGAATCTCAAGGGGCAACGGCTCAAGCAGGCTCGCCAGGCGCTGCACAAGCAGGCGTTCTGCCAGGGAGAAAGGAGTGACGGTTCTGCGCGTGGCATAGAGGACCGCTGCAACATGTGCACTAGTATCGGGTGCCGTCCTATAGCGAATGGGCAGCGCCATACCTGATCGAACCTGCTCGTCATCAACAATATCGCAGACGCTGGGATCGCGATAGGGAGAGTTGCGATAATCGCCTACTATCAGCGTCCCATAGGCGGCGACGCGCCCCCCAACCCCTTGCCCACGCGCGAGGGCGAACCCAAACCCGCTGTGTTTCGCGCCCAGGTGACTGGTGATTTCGACGACATCTTGATAGGCCCTCGCCCAAAAGGTGAAATCCGCTTTCGCAACCACCCGCGTCAGGCTGAGGAATGCAGACAAAGCGTGGGCGTCGCCATGCGCCAGCGCTTCGATGAGCTCTCGATCATGCAGCGGAGAGCTCGTGGAGAAATATTGTTCTTCTCTATCTTCAACTTCAAGCACCGCTTCTAACGCCCGGCGAACACGTTCTATCCATTCGGTGGCAGGGAGGGGAGACGCGGAGGACGGAGCGGTCCAGACGATCCATAAACCACAAGGAGACGAAGGTGATGTGTGCAGGCGCATGAGAAGGGAAGGTGGCATATCTGAAAGACTGCTGGTGAGGTCATGCTGTAACATCCCGATCGTCACATCCACTGATGGGTCAAGGCGGGCGGAGAGCCAGCGGTGCATAGCATTGCGCCTGATTCCCTCATAGTAGACTTTCCAGGGCACTTTTCTATTGCGATAGGGCCAGATCAAAGCAATACCGGCGGCTGGAATACTGGCGAGCAGCTGCTCTAACGCGCGCGAGATCAGCTCATCGCGTTGCTGCGGAAGCAATGCGGCAGTTTTCAAATAGTTCGTGACAGGCGTCCAGGCTATTGGATGCTTCTCTTCCATACTTGCTACCTCCGCATTGTTCGCGTGAACAAATTCTCGCCTCCAATTTGTAGTAGAAAACATTGTACACTATGCCGCCGCCTATTTACAATAGGTTGCATGACAGAACTGAGCAATTTTTCGGGCGTCCAGGCCCCTGGGCCGTTGCGCATGAAGGGCATATAGTGTATTATTTGAATTGCTCACCTATTTACCTGAATTCGAAGTAGTTGCCAACATTGAGGGGGCATACCATGCTCGTTCTCCAGGATATCGCAGTGACCTATCACAACGTTGTCCCTGCGGTGCAGGGTGTCTCACTAGAGGTACCGGATAAGGCAGTGGTCGCGCTGCTCGGCGCGAATGGGGCTGGCAAAACGACCATTATGCGCGCTATTTCCGGGCTATTGGATATTCACAAAGCCAGCATCGTGCGCGGTACCATCCTCTTCGACGGCGAGCGCATCGACCGCCTCAACACCACGCAAATCGTCCAGCACGGCATCTCCCAGGTACTGGAAGGGCGGAGGCTCTTTGCCGACCTGACGGTGGAGGAGAATCTGCGCACGGGAGCAATCTCTTCGCGCAATCCTGCCGGTACGCGGCAGGCATATGATCGCGTTATGGACCTGTTTCCGCTGCTGCGCGAGCGCCGCCAAAGCCAGGCTGGCTATCTTTCCGGCGGCGAACAGCAGATGCTGGCGATTGGACGGGGTCTGATGTCAAACCCGAAGTTGCTCTTGCTGGACGAACCCTCGCTCGGATTAGCTCCCTTCATGGTACAACAAATTCGTTCCATCATTTCTGAGATAAATGCCGGTGGAACTGCCGTATTACTCGTAGAACAGAATGCGCAGATGGCACTCTCGGTTGCTCATTATGGCTATGTACTGGAAACCGGTAAAGTGGTGCTGGCGCAACCGGCCCCCCAACTCTTGCAGGACGAAAGCGTACGCAAGTTTTATTTAGGACTGCACGAGGGAGGGGAGCGGAGCAACATGGGAACGATTCGCCAGCGGCGACCTGAAAGGAGATGGGCCATATGAGCGTTGCTCCAACTGGGGGTCAGCAACTCGCACAGCCCACTGTGCCTTTACTCACCGTTGAGGATATTTCGGTACGTTTCGCTGGTGTCAAAGCGCTGACGGATGTCTCGTTGCAGGTGTGGCCAGGAGAATTGTTCGCCGTGATCGGCCCTAATGGCGCAGGGAAAACATCGTTATTCAACGTGTTATCGCGAGTCTACCAGCCTGTGACAGGCCAGGTGACTTTTGATGGACACGACCTGCTGCGGCTAAAACCGTACCAGGTAGCGCGCGTGGGCATTGCCCGTACCTTCCAGAATCTTGGACAGTTCCCTACCATGACGGTGCTGGACTACCTGCTGCTGGGTCGGCATACGCGCATGCGCAGTGGCATCCTGCTCGGCGGCATTTATCTCGGCCCGACGCGCAGCGAAGAAAAAAGGAACCGCGCCTACTGCCAGCACTTGCTCGACCTGTTGGGATTGCAGCGCATGCAAAACCACGCGTTGGGGAGCCTGCCCTACGGTCTGCAAAAGCGCGCCGATATTGCCCGTGCACTTGCCCTGCAACCGAAGCTGCTCCTGCTGGACGAGCCGGTGGCGGGCATGAGCATCGAGGAGACCGAGGACATTGCAGCTGTGATCCTGGATATCAAAGAGCAACTCGGTGTTACCCAGGTTCTGGTCGAGCATGATATGGCGCTTGTCATGGGTATTGCTGACCGCGTGCTGGTCCTCGATTTTGGGCGCGTGATCGCGCAGGGGACGCCGGCCGTCGTTCAGGCCAACCCTGATGTGATTAAAGCCTACCTGGGTGAAGAGTTTGGAGAGAAAGTCGCGGATACCGTGTCAATCCCGACCGAGGATGGCCGCTCGATCCCATGACTTACAGGAGGGAACATGGCGTATTTTCTTCAACTGGTCTTTGCCGGAATTGCGCTGGGCTGTATCTATGCACTCATCGGGCTCGGTTTTTCTATTATCTTCAAAGCAAGCGAAGTCATTAACTTCGCACAGGGTGAACTGCTGCTGGTGGGGGCCTATGTTGTTTCGTCGGGGGTGTTCAATTGGCACCTGAACTTCCTCGTCTCAGTGCTCCTGGGTGTCGTCGTCACCGTACTGATCGGCCTCCTCTTTGAACGCTTTGTGCTGCAGCGCATGATTGGCCGCCCGGTCTTCTCCATTTTGATGATTACGATTGGGCTGGATACGATCCTGCGCACAGGCGTTATCGTAGGATGGGGATCGAATCCTCTCCCGGCGGCTGCTCCCTATACGGCCGCGAGCGGCTTTAACTTTGGCGGGGTCCACCTGGGCGCGAACGACCTGCTGACAATTATCGTGACTATCGTTTTGTGCGCCATGCTCTTTTATTTCTTCCAGTACACCCGCTATGGACTGGCCATGCGCGCTACCGCGCTCGACCAGGAAGCTGCGCTGGCGGTGGGTATCAACATTCGCACGGTTTATGCGCTGGCATGGGGTATCGCCGCCGCCATCGCCACCATCGGCGGGGTTTTTCTTGCTATTGGTTCCTTTGCGATGGACCCAACGCTGGGAGGCGCGGCACTGCTGGCCTTCCCGGCCATCATCCTGGGCGGTATTGACTCGATTACCGGGGCCGTCGTGGGTGGAATTATTATTGGCCTGGTGCAGGACCTGACTGCCGGTTACGAAAGCCACGTCGCCAGCTTCCTCGGCGCGGGAATTCACCAGATTACTCCCTACTTGATCATGATTCTTGTACTGCTCATTCGACCTTATGGGCTTTTTGGAACCAGAAAAGTGGAGCGCATATGAGCACATCTCCAAAAGCCAGCACTGCATCCACTGCTGTATCATCATCACGACTCCTGGGAGGAAGGGCGTCGCGCTGGATTACCATTATTCTGGTGGTAGCAGTCATTCTCATCTTTTTCTCGGTGGCGAGCGATGACTGGCTCACGATTGCCAACTACACGCTGATCGCGGCGATTGCGGCGATTGCGCTCAACGTGCTTTCGGGATATACAGGGCAGGTTTCGCTGGGTATCGCGTTCTTCATGGCGATTGGCGCGTACACTGCCGCTTATCTCGGTGGCAACGTGCCGTCATCTCCGCTCGATCCGCTCGGCCTGGCCCTGCCTTTCTACATCTGGCTTCCGGCGGCAGGCATTGTCGCCGCGCTTGTCGGTGCGCTCGTCGGCCCCACAGCTCTGCGGCTCAAAGGGTTCTACCTGGGCATTGTGTCGCTGGCCCTGGTCTTCATCGGGCAATACCTCTTTCTGAACGCGCGCGGTATAACAGGCGGCCCGCAGGGAAGGACGTTCCCCGTCCCAGCCATTGGAGCTGCTTCAATTGACCAGCAAAACTCCTTCTTTGGTATTGCGCTCACGTCGGGCCAGCAATATTTCTTGTTGATTCTCATCGTATTAGCACTGGCGGCATTCTTTGTGTATAACGTCATGCGTTCGCGGGCCGGGCGCGCGTTCCGAGCGGTGCGAGACAACGAAACGGGCGCGACCATCATGGGCGTCAACCTGTTTGAAGCGAAGATGGGCGCGTTCATCCTTTCCTCGTTTCTGGCCGGTATTGCAGGCGCACTGTTTGCCTCGTATAGTCGTTATATTATCCCAAACAACTGGAGTTTGACGCTCTCTATTCAGTTTGTCGCGGCAATCATCATTGGAGGCGTCGCCAGCGTCTGGGGATCAATCCTGGGAGCAGCATTTGTGTTCGGGTTGCCGCTGGTCATTGATAATTTCTCACTGCTGCCTGTGGCAAGCGGTCCGGGCATCATCACTGGTGGCGACCTGAACGCGATTCTTTATGGCCTGCTGATTATTGTCTTCCTGCTCTTTGAGCCGGGAGGCCTGGTTGGACTTGCGCGCCGGGGCCAGGCGTTGACCCGCAAGTTCAGTTCATCTAAAGGTGAAGGAGGTGACCCAGCCGAGATAACCGATCTGCCGTCGAGCACGGGGCCCCAGCCTGACAGCGAGAACTCGACGCTCGCAAAAGGCGAAAGCGCATAGTCTTTTGCTCGCGGCGGGAGAGGTAAAACAGAGCAGGATTCAGGAGACGCAGCGCATTTTACATTCTCAGTCGTCGTTATTTAAGTCTTCGATGAAGAGGTGCAACACATGCTTACCAAGAAAAAGCTCTTTGCGTGCTTAGGTATCATGATCGTCGGCGTGCTGGCGCTCTCTGGATGCGCCAGCAGCAGCTCAAGCGGTTCCAGTGGGAGTGGACTCAAAACTGGCCCTGGCGTCGATGTAGCGCATAAGACCATCACCCTGGGAATACTCTCGCCTTACTCCGGCCCGGTGGCAGCCCCAATTGGGGATCCGCTGGCGCTAGGCGTTGAGGTGTTCTTTGACCACGTCAATGATAATGGCGGGATCAACGGCTACAAGGTAAAATTCGTGAGGGAAGATACACAGTACGATCCACAAATCGAGGTGCAGAAATACCAACAGATTCATAACCAGGTGCTGATGATCGCCGATAGCCTGGGCACGCCGACGACGTTCGCGATCAAACCCCTGGCTGACGCTGATCACATGCTGGTCTATGCGGCCTCGCTCTCCTCAGCCCTGGCGCGGGAGAAGTACCTCATCCTTGCGGGCACACCCTACCGCCTGCAGGTCGAGAATGCCTTCGATTACGTCGTCAACAAGCTCGGCATCAAGAATCCCGCGACGGGCATTATCTACCAGAATGATGAGTACGGCCAGGATGGACTGACCGGTTACAAAGAGGCCGTGGCTGCTTATCAGTTGCATGACGTGGGACAGGCGACGTACGCCGCCACCGACACGAGCTTCACCGCCCAGGTCTCGCAGATGAAGGCGGCTGGAGCGAAGTACGTGTTCCTCACCACCATTCCGACTGCCACGGCGGGCATCATCGGCACGGCTGCCGCGCTAGGCTACTTCCCGCAGTTTATTCTCCAGAGTCCCGGGTGGGCAAATGTCCTACTTAGCGTCAAGGCCCTTGCGCCACTGTTCACCAAACTCTGGGTGATGGGCCAGGGAGCGACCTGGGGTGATACCAGCGTGCCCGGTATGGCGCAGCTGCTCCAGGATGTCGCCAAGTATGCGCCTACCCAGCAGCCTGATTCGTACTTCGAGGCCGGCTATGCCACGTCATATATCACCTACGCCATCCTGAAGCAGGCGATGGCGAATAACGATATCACGCGCGATGGCCTGTACAACGCCTTCATTTCGTTGAAAAGCGTTGACCTGGGGGGGATAATTCCCGCGGTCACGTATGGGGCATCACCGAACCAGCGCGTTCCAACGCGCGATTCAATCGTGTTCCAGATTGACCCGACGAAACCAAACGATGTCAATGCGCTGACCCCTGACTTCACCGGTACGGCTGCGCTGGCATCGCAATTCTGAGGCTGGCAGCAGCAATGCAGCTCAGGCGCCTGAGCTGCATGAAAAACAGCGCGGCTCCACCCGTCCTCATCTTGGGGCCGGGAGGAGCCGCGCCCTCCAACGGAGGAGTTTGATCGGGTGACAGTCCACCAGGTTCGCCTCTTGTGTGAGCCGCCTGCCGCTCTGGGGCGCATGCAGGCTGAGTTTCCCGCCCATGGTTCCCCCGACGTAGGCCAGCCCGAGGCTTCGGTGCCTGACTAGCGTGCCCCGCTTGAGCCCCAGGGAGAGTGTGCTTCCGTAGGGTGCGCGCTTCCCGCCTTTGGCTGCTTTGAGTCGGTGTAGTTGGCGGCGATGCCACCGCAACGGCGTGATGCAGAGCAGGCGAGTATTGTCAGGGGCCGTGCGTCCTCCTACCTGGGAGTACGCCAGGCACCAGGCATCGACGCAGTGCGCGCTCCACACCTCCGCCGTTTTCTTGAGGCCAAGCTGCTCGCGCAGTTCCCTGGTTTGCCACCCTTGTTTCGTCTGCACAGGCGCCAGCCGCCCCAGTTCGGTGTAGAACCACTGCTTGCCCACCTCCAGGGGAGAAAAACTCCGATCCCAGTGTCGTTTGCCTTTGCTGGTAGCTTTGATGTCTTCGACCACGAAGGCTGTGATGGGGTAGAGTGAGCAGAGCCAGCGGCACAGCCGCAGTTTCCACTGCCAGCGTGCCTTGGTGGAGGGTGGCAGCTTCTTTGTGTTGCGTAAGCGATTGGCACGCGGTGGCCGGCAGGGGGTCTTGCGCCTGCGGCGCGTCCGGCGCATGTAGCGGCGCTGTTTGACGGCATCCTTGACCCAATCAACGGCGTCGGCCTGCAGATTGAGGTAGGTATGGGCGGCAGCGACAACGCTGTAGCCTTCCTTTTTGCTGCCGGGATCAATGCCCACGACGATCGGTTGCGCCTCCTGAGCTGAGGGTTCGACATTCAGCCGGACACAGAAGACCCCTTGCTTCCAGAACGGGGTCGCCTTGCCACTTTGGATCCAGCGCCGTGCCCTGGCCGGAGTCGTCGGCATCAGGGGGTGCTGCTGGTGATCGACTACAGGGACAAACATGTGCGCTAAGCCTCCTTGCGGAGTGTATACAATCCCTTCGCCGCTGCTCACCGGAGAGGACGGAAACGAGGGAGGGATTCCCATCGTCCTGCGGGCTGCCACGCCCAGGTGAGTCAGCTTCCTTCAGTTGCCCTGTCGCCAGAGCTTGGACAGGCTAGTCTCGCGCTTGCCCTCGTGAGTCTTCCGCTGGCCAGGCGTACTGGCTCACAAGCCCGCTGCCCTCGGGGGAGCGGGTACTTGACACTTCAGGCGCCTGGGCTATCATGATACTCCAAATCCCGTAAACCAGATCCTACGAGCACAACCCAACGCTTCACTCGTATTCTAGCACATCTGTTCAAAACATACAAGAGGCCACCCGGCCCTTGCCCCAAACAAGGAACGGCGCTTTCATCCCAATCTCCTCGAAAGGGAGGGGACTTCTCACGCCGCGTTGTTAAACAGCCACGATGCCCTAAAGGGCCAGACAGTAGATCATCTGTGGGGTTCTTGCCAAAACTTGATGCCTACTTCTCTATCCCCCTCATACTCAACTGCACTCTTCCCCGCTGCTGATCAACCTTCAGCACGCGCACCTGCACCACCTGGCCGACGGCTACCACGCTTAGCGGGTCTTTCACATAGCGGTCGGCCATTTCCGAGATGTGTACCAGGCCGTCCTGCTTGACGCCGATATCGACGAAGGCGCCGAAGTCTACGACGTTGCGAACAGTGCCCTGTAAGATCATGCCTGTTTGTAGATCTTCCATCTTCAGCACATCGTGGCGCAGGATAGGAGCGGGCAGCGCATCACGAGGGTCAAGGCCGGGCTTTTCCAGGTTCTCCAGAATGTCGTTGAGCGTTGGCCTCCCAACGCCGATTTTCTTAGCGATATCTGCCCAGGCGGTTTCTTCGCTACCGGCACCCTTGCCGCGCCCAAGGCTGCTTTGCAGCTTGATGAACTGGCGGAAGTGGGCGATACGTTCGGAGGGCTTTGCTGCTTTGACCTTAGCATCACCGCTATCAGGAAGCATTTCGAGCACCGCGCGTGCAGCGGTGTAGCTTTCGGGGTGAATGAAGGTGTTATCCAGAGGCTCAATGCCATTGGTGATTTTGAGGAAGCCGGCGGCCTGCACAAAGGTGGCGGGGCCAAGGCCGGACACCTGCTGCAAGTCTGCACGCGATTTGAAAGGGCCGTGCTCTTCGCGATACTTGACGATGGCGTTGGCAACGCGCGTGTTGACGCCTGAGACGTGCTTGAGAAGCGCGGCGGAGGCGGAATTGACTTCGACACCGGCAAAGTTGACACAGGAGGCCACGACGCGCTCGAGCATAGCCGCCAGCTCTTTCTGATCCACGTCGTGCTGGTAGAGACCAACGCCCACGGCTTTGGGATCGATTTTGACCAGTTCGGCCAGGGGGTCTTGCAAGCGGCGGGCAATCGAGATGGTGCCGCGCTGCGTTGCATCGAGCGTGGGAAATTCCTGGCGACCTGCTTCCGACGCCGAATAGACCGACGCGCCTGCCTCGTTGACGATGACGTAGCCCACGTGCTGGCCTGTTTCCTGCTCGAGTTCGCGGATTAACCCGGCGACCAGCTGCTCTGTTTCACGCGAGGCGGTGCCGTTGCCGATGGAGATTACATCGATATGGTACTGCGCCAATAGCTTGCGCAACATTTGCTGCGCCTGCTCGGGCTTGTGCAGGTAGATGGTGTCTGAGTCAATGTATTTGCTGGTTTCATCGATGACCGCGAGCTTACAGCCCGTGCGGAAACCAGGATCGATACCGAGCACTTTGCGCCCACGCAGCGGCGGCTGCAAAAGCAGGTTACGCAAGTTGGCGGCGAAGATGTTGATGGCGTGCGCCTCGGCCTGGCGGGTGAGTTCTACGCGCACTTCGCGTTCCATGGCCGGGGCCAGCAGGCGCTTGTAGCCATCTTCCATCGCTTCCGCGAGTTGCCCGGAGAAAGGCGAGGCGGTTTTGATGGGATAGTGCTGCGTGATGCCTGCCTGCGCCTGCTCATAGGGCAAGGAGACGCTTACGCGCAGCACCTCTTCGTGTTCAGCACGGTTAAGCGCCAGTACGCGGTGGGGAACCAGTTTCGTGACGCTTTCGTTAAAGTCGTAGTAGAGTTGATAAACGCCGCTGGGATCCTTTTCCGCGATTTTTTCGGGGTCCGCGACTCTGGCTGCGATCGTGGAATGTTTGAAAAACAAGGTGCGCATGCTGCCGCGCACGCCGGCATCTTCAGCAATGATCTCTGCGGCGATATCACGCGCACCTGCGTAGGCTTCCAGGCTCGTTTCCACGCCTTTTCCCGCATCCAGGAAAGGGTGCGCGTATTCTTCAAGGATGGCATTTATTTCCCCCCGTCGTTCGGGCTGGTGCAGGATGATTTCAGCCAGCGGGGCGAGACCTTTCTCGCGGGCGACGCTGGCACGAGTTTTGCGTTTGGGGCGATAGGGTAAATAGAGGTCTTCCACTTCTTGCAGCGTGGAGGCTGCAAGAATGGAGGCTGCAAGCTCGGGTGTCAGTTTGCCCTGCGCATCGATCAGCCGCCGTACATCGGCCTTGCGTTCGTGTAGCGCTCGCAGTGCTCCCGCACGGTCAGCGATGGTCTGAATTTGCACTTCGTCCAGGCTGCCAGTTACTTCTTTGCGATAGCGGGCGATGAACGGGATGGTATTCCCTTCGTCCAGCAGCGCGATGGTGCGGGCGATCTGCCCGCTGTTTAGTTGTAACGCCGCGCTAAGTATGTGGGCTAATGCCGTTATGGGAAGCGTTTCTTCGCTGGTCGTTGTGGTGAGAGCAGTTTCCTGGTTTGTCAAATAGGTTACCTACCTTCCCTGGAATGATTTGGGTTTGGTCGTGTCAAGGAAGATAGTAGCACAGTCAGTGACACTCCGCCAGGGGCTAAAGCCCACAGCTTCTTCCGCCACTCCTCTGTACGCGATGTGCTGAGAGTCAGAAGCGACCCATGATGATATTTGCTATGAGGTTCTCCGGGCCAGACACGATTGGTTTACTGCGGAAGAGCACACGCACATAATCAAGCTCGAGGGTGTCAGATTTGCGACTGAGCCTCGGGGAGTAGTAGATGCGCATACCATCTTGCACGAATGATTCGTAGCGGTTAAGATCCTCCGGTGCGCGGGTATCGACCGATACCTCGAAGAAGGTGCCACTTCAGCAGCGTAAGGGTTCGAGGTTGACAGTGAGTATTGTACTACCGACCTGCCGCAGATATGATTGTAGTTTCTCGGAGATGATGGCACGCATTCAGGGATAGCTCTTTCTTTGTATTTTTGCTCTGTATCTCAACGTACCCAGTGTACCGCCAAGCCAGCCAAATCCTATTGCACACAGTAATCCACTTACTAAAAAAATTGTCAAGCTTGTTCCTGTCGCCTGCGTCGCCGGGTGATTGAGAAAGGCCGGTACAACTGCCAGCAGGGCATGACTCAATACTCCAGGGCCCTGCAGGCTGGCCGCGTCTACCCGTATACGCTGCATAAGTTGTAACACGATGCCTGCGGCCAATACAATCCAGAAGACGAGAGTGCTGACTATGCCGGCCCAGAAACCTGCCCACGCGCCTCGAGATGATCTTCCACCTTTGCGTGTGGTAAAGAAACCGGCAACCAGGTAGAAAAGAAGACCCTCAACTACTGCCACGTAGAAATAGACCTCTTTTTTCATAGCTATCACGAGGAGCGCGCTCAGCACTCCCTGGAGCAGGCCCCAAAGACAGCCCTGGCTAAACGGGCTGGGTAATGGCTGCAAATTTTGCGGCACGCGCGCTGGCGATTGCGGGTGGGCCAGAGGGTTGGCGGGTAGTAGAGGATACAGAGGTGGATCCGAGGGGCGGCGTGCGGGGGCAACCTGGGTAGGGGCAGGCCGCGGTATACTGCGTCCACCAGCACTGGATGGCTGCGACTGTACCTGCGCTCTTTCCGTAGGCGTATAAGCGGGGCCTAACCTACTACTATACGATGCGATTGTCGGATCAGCATAGGCAGTGAAGCCCGGATTCTGCAAAGCCTGAGCAAACTCATCCATACTACGGTAACGTTGATCGCTATCCATAGAGAGCGCTTTGAGCAGCACACGCTCTATATTCGGCGAGAGTGCCGGATTAAGTACCCGTGGGACGATCAGTTCATCGCGGACGCTACGACTGATCGCCGTGGGAGGAGTTCTCAGGGTCAGCAGGAAATATATAGTAGCCGCCAAGGCGTAAATATCCGACTGCGGGCTGGTTTTGCCTATATACTGCTCAACGGGGCTAAATCCCTCTGAAACGGCTCGCACCATGGTTTGTGTATCGCTGTCGGGATCGTAGAGCTTGGTAAGTCCAAAATCAACCAGGACGGCTGTATGATTAGGAGTCAGAATGATGTTGCCGGGCTTAATGTCGCGATGTATGACAGCAGGGTTACGGCTATGCAATTCCTGCAAAACGTACATGACTGGAAGCAGCCAGGGCAGAACTTCTTGCTCACTACAGGGTGTGCCGCGTTGCCTGATCAGTTGCAGCAGCGTCTGTCCTTCGATGAACTGCATTACCAGGTAGAAGCGTCCATTGGCCTCAAAGGCATCATAGACCTGGGGGAGATGCCTGCTCCTGATTGTGAAGAGAATGGCAGCCTCCATCAGCGCCTGGCGACGAGCAGCCGGAGTAACATCATACGTTTCTTTGATGGCACAGGCCCGATTACCCTCGCCGGTATCGATACCCTGGTAGACAGCACCGAAACCACCTCTACTGATGAGGGCACCGACGATATAGTGTCCCCCAATCGATATCCCCCGATCCAGCGGTAACAAATCGGTCATACAGGTCTTCCTTTGCAAGCTTTATTTAGCAGGGTTTCGCTCCAGTCCCTTCATTGCAGCTGTGAAGTGAGGCGATTTGCCCCGCGTGTCACGTGTGAGAGATGCAAGGCTGACAAGTGGAGTAACATCCCCCCCGAAGATACGCTTTTATGCTGCACGCAGATCATACACAGCGACGTCTTTGCCCATCTGGCGACGATAGACCTGTACAGAGGTCACCTCGTACGTGAGAGGAAGGACCAGGTATTCGACGGCATCGCCGGTATCTTCGTAGGGACGCACACTCAGCGACCCATGTTTAGGCACGTGAAAGACCAAGAGTTCACCATTCTCAATGATCCCTAAGCGATGGTAATTGTGGTAGATGATCCAGCGGACTTCGGTCATGTTCTCGACCAGCAGCACTTCATCGTCGCTGCCGAGGTCAAGGCCGATGCGCGGCTGCGGTCGTAGAGACCAACCGCCTCTCTGCCGTAGGGTCTGCGTTTCAGTAGGTGGAGCGTCGAGTCGCTCCGTCTGTTCGATCTCTGGAGCACAGATCACTGCCATAGATGCGTGAGTCCTTCGAATGAAAAGATGAGTAGGACGTTCTCCAGACGGCCCTCCAGCAAGGAGCCGATCACGTGCACAAGCAACCACTGGTGCAAAGATACCAAAGCAATTATACCATACAGCTGTGAAGCCGCATGCATATCATCAGGGCTTCGCTCCAGTTGCTTCATTGCAGCTGTGAAGTGAGGCGGTTTGCCCCGCCTGTCTCATGTGAGAGATGCAAGGCTGGCAAGTGGAGTGATATCCTGATTTAGGTCATGGGTGAAACCTCGCCACGCATGGTTTACGTATGTGGTCAATGAGGATGGAAAATGGCTTTTCTCTTCTCTTTACATGTAGAGGTCTGGCCGACCTTGATTGACGACTTTCTTTCACCACGGTGATCTTTCATGAACCTCCAGGCTTCCTCTGCGGTATATATACTAGACAACAGAGAAGGAGACGGCCACGCTCCTTCAGACATCTGTACCTGAGGCGAAAAGATGACCTCCGATGAAGAGTTATTTCGGCAATGGCAGCGCGGAAATGTGGACGCATTTGAAACCCTGGTCCAGCGGTATCAGCGTCCGCTGCTTTCCCATCTCTACAACCTTGTTGGAAGCGCTCAGACTGCCGAAGACCTCGTTCAGGAAACCTTTGTCCGATTGGTACGAGAAGCACAGTCTTACCGTTATCCACGCCCTTTTTTCCCGTGGCTGTATACGATTGCCCGCAACCTCGCTCTCAAAGAGTTGGCGAGTGCCTACCATCGTCATGTCGAACTGGGTATGGCTATGCACGAAGCTCCCACCCGGGAGTCCGACCCTGAGGAAGCGCTGGAACGCTGGGAGCAACAGCAAGATCTGCAACGTGCGCTCGTCTCTCTGAGTTTTGAACAGCGCGAGGTCCTCAGCCTGCGCTTTAAACAGGAGCTGAGTGTCAAAGAAGTGGCTGAACTGTTGGGAATACCAGCAGGAACGGTCAAGAGTCGAACTTTCCAGGCGTTACATCGCCTGCGCCAGTATCTCGAAACGACCTCTTTTCAGGGAGGAGTTTCGCAAGGAGATCATACTCATGGATAACCACTCTCGAGCGGACCAGGTTCCAGCGGAAACCGCAAGCCATGACGAGCCATTGCCCGAGGCATTGCGTTCGGTCGCGCAGTGGTACGCCGCCCAGCCCCGGCCACATCCCTCTCCTGAAGCCAACCAGCGACTGCTGGCTCGCGTGCTGGAGGAAGAAGTCACGGTCGCCCGCACATCGTTCCAGGCGCGCTCATCCCTTGTTCAGACCGTACGTATGACTCGTTGGCAACTCCATCTCCTCGGTCCCTGGTTCTGGATCACCAGCGTGCTGTTGCTCCTGCTTGGTGTTGTGGTCGCTCCAGCACTACCCAGAGAAGCGAGCATACCGATGCTCATCTACATCCTCCCCCTTACAACGATTCTGAGCATGGTCTATGCGCTGCGCCGACTCGCACCGGGATTACGAGACATCGAAGTCAGTTCGCCCACCGGATTTGTTGAGATGATGGCCGGGCTGGTACTCGCGCTGGTCTGTTTCGATGGACTGCTCGGAGTACTGGCGACCAGCGCGATAGCTCTGGCACACTGGGCCTCTTTTCGCACCGTCCTGACCGACTGGCTTGGTCCGCTACTGCTGCTGGTTGCCATCTCGTTCCCCGTCGCCTTGCGTTGGGGCACCCTTCCAGCCATGCTCGTTGGTGGAGGCCCCTGGCTGGTGCTGATTGTCTTGGCCGCTGGGCTTCCTGAGCTACTTCCTGCTCACTTTCTGACGGGAACACCAACCGGTTTCTCTCTGGCCTTCCACCTGCTTGCTGCAGGTCTTGGTGGAGCGACCCTGCTGCTGCTGTTCCTGCGAGGTTTCACCTGGCAACGGCTCCTGGTGCATCCTTGAATGCATGACCCTGGACGAAACATTCCCTTTTGCTACAAGGAGAAAAGACCATGAAAGATTTCTGGACGGTGATGAGTATGGAACTCCTCTTATTCAGGCGAGGAAGAGCGAGCTGGTGGCTTGCCATCTTCGTGATTTTCTGGGGCCTCTTCCTGGTGGTTGGAGCCACGCGTTTTACTGCTTATAACGCATGGTTCCATTTTAGCGTGAGCTCTTTCGTACTGACGCTGCTCCTGACGTTTCTCACGGGGAACCAGATTCAGCGCGATCGGGAACAACGCCTCGAGAGTGTCGTCTGGAGCACACCGATGGCAACAGGGGTCTATGTATGTGGAAAATACGTTGCGGAGCTACTGCTGGTGGTTGGCTTTGCCGCTCTTGAGCTCGTGACATCGGTAGCCCTGGATGGGTTTGCGCCTGGCAACTATCCACCACTGGGACCCTGGCCATATCTGCTGAGCTGGTGCTGGCTGGTCTTACCTGGGCTCGTGTTTGGGTCAGCCTTGGCACTTTTCAGCACAACACTGAGTCGACGCTGGATGGTAGCCACTCTCGTGGTGCTCCTGATCTGGCTCCTGCCGATCGTTTTGGGGGGAGGGATACCAGACGTGCTCAGTATCTCAGGGAACTTTCTGGATACGACCGATCCCGCGCAGATGCTGGGAGCAACGTTCAAGAGTTCGTTTGCGCCATCGGCGGCCGTCGCGCAACAGGTAGTCCACCTGGTCCAGGTATCTGTGCCACAGGCCCATCTCACCACCACCTTTCTGATCAATCGTCTCCTCTTCCTGAGCCTGGGGGTGCTGCTCGTCCTCGCGACCATCTGGGGGTTCAGGCGACAACGGCAAGGGAACTGACGAGTGAAACAGCACGGCGTGATATGAGCCGAGACAAGCAAAAGGTGAAAAAGATGCCAACGTTATCCATCGATCGGGTGAGCAAGCAGTATGAGAAGCATTTCTGGGCACTGCGGGATATCTCGCTGCGCATGGAGTCCGGGGTCTGGGGGCTTGTTGGCCCCAATGGCGCAGGGAAGACGACCCTGCTGCGCATCCTGGCAAGTTTGCTGGTGCCGACCAAGGGCGTGGTCTGCTGGAACACACAAGACATCGTGCGCCAGCCCCAGGCTTTGCGCCGCGAACTGGGATTTCTACCCCAGGAATTTGGGGGCTACCCCCGGCTCACTGCCAGGGAATTCCTCTCCTACATTGGAGCCTTGAAAGGAGTAGGAGGCGCTCTCTTGCGGCGGCGCGTGGATATGGTCCTGGAGATGGTGAATCTCTCCGCCGAGGCTTCGCGGCGTCTGCGCACCTTCTCAGGAGGCATGACGCGCCGCCTCGGTATCGCGCAGGCGCTGCTCAACGATCCGCGCATCTTACTCCTGGATGAGCCAACCGTTGGCCTGGACCCGGCCGAACGTGTCCGTTTCCGTGAACTCATTGCTACGCTTGAGGGAGAGCGCCTGGTTATCCTCTCCACCCACATTATCACCGATGTGGAGGCGATGGCGACGGACATTGTCCTGCTCGATCGTGGCCGCGTGCTTTGGAACGGCACACCCATGGCGCTGCAAAATGACGCCGCACATGCGGTCTGGGAGGTCACATTGGATGCGACTGCCTTTGAACGGGCACGCAGCCTCTACCAGGTCAGCCAGGCTCTTCGCCGCGGAAATCAGGTAGAAACCCGCCTGGTCACGCCCACCTCTCCCCACGCGACCGCCGTTTCGGTGGAACCAACGCTAGAGGAAGCCTACCTCTATATGGTGAGCCAGGAGCATCCGGTTCAGCCGCTCCTTCCATCGCCATAGAGAACCAGGCGAGACACCGGCCTCTTTCGATAGTGAGAGCAAAGATCTCTGTGAGATTTGTGAGAAGAATGGACGCGAGAAGGAGGGTTCTTCTCGTCACTCGGGTATCCTCTTTGCATGAAGAGAAGACGCTCTGCGAAGGTCAACGTTGAGTGATATGGAGCATCCTATCTTTCACCACTATTACATGAACAAACTATTGGGATCAACCATGAGGTGGTGCAAGAGAATCTGGCCTGATGAATCAAGGAGGTAAAGGGAATGCCAAGAGCAAAACGCGAACGTCGGGAGCGCAGCGACAAGTGGGAAGTGATTCAACAGTGGCGCCGGTTTCCAAAGCCCACGACATGCGCAATGAGATAGCCCCCTGTAGCAGATAAGCTGAGAGATGTGCCTCTTTGAAAGGGAAAAACCAATCCATTCCCATCAAGGAGGCAGACATGATCAGTATCGCCGATGGATCGGTGCGTATCCAAACCTCTTCGGAAGCGCAGTTTGCGACCCCGTCCTGGTTGGGCGAAGTGGCTCTGGTCGCTTCTCACCTGCAAAAACTCGGCATCCTGGACAAGATAAGCGAGCGGGTGCGCTTTGCGCGACGGCGTTTCAGGAAGTACGAGGTCATTGATTTTCTCACAGTACTCTTCGGCTATGCCATCAGTGGTGAGAGAACCTTGCAAGACTTTTACGCGACGGTGCAGCCGTTTGCTTCGGTCTTCATGGCCTTGTTCGGACGAGCCTGCTTGCCTGCAGCTTCAACGCTCAGTCGCTTTTTGACGGCGCTGCCCGCTGAACCGATGGAGGCCCTGCGCGCTCTTTTTCTGGAGGATGTGCTGGCGCGTCGTCTCTCCACAGAGGAGCTGGCTACCGGACTGTGGGATCGGCAGGGAAATCGCTGGTTCGTCTTCGATGTCGACGGGACACGAGAAGTGGCGCGACAACGAGCGTTACCGCAGACTCCGGATCGACCTGCTCCCCAGCGGCGCTTACGTCCCCTCTGTGCCCCCGGCTACACCGGACGCAAACGAGGAGAAGTGGTTCGCACTCGGACAACCGTCTTGCAGATGCATACCCATCAGTGGGTTGCCAGCTTTGGCAATCCTGGGAACGGACAATATCGCGAAGAACTGCGCCGGGCGAAGACCGCCATCCAGGCATACATGAAGGCCCTCAGCTTTCCCGAAGAGCGAGCGCTGCTGCGCCTCGATGGCCAGTATGGCACTGGCGCGGTTGTCAGCGATGTGGCCGACTTCTCGTATGTCACGCGTGGCAAAGATTACGGGATGCTCGATCACGCCGCGATCCAGGCGCGCTTGCACTTGCCTGCCGATCAACAGCTGAGCAGCGCAGAGAGTGGGGTCTGCCGCGCGCTATAATATCCCCCAAGAACTGGTTCATCCGCAGCTTTCGTGCAAAGAGTCAGAATACAAAACCCGGCGGCGCAATAAAGCAAAACTGCCGCGGTTGTACATAGAACGC
>Ga0070706_100001413_pt1 | contig 25409 bp, 23 predicted proteins | sample KBSK5501metaG_FD_65476 | JGI IMG/M metagenome (GOLD analysis project Ga0070706, IMG submission 65476) | Corn, switchgrass and miscanthus rhizosphere microbial communities from Kellogg Biological Station, Michigan, USA - KBS K5-50-1 metaG | ecosystem: Host-associated > Plants > Roots >... | reverse complement strand
GACCTGCACACAGGACCATATCGACTGTTTGCGGCTGAAGCTTACTAACGATCCGTTCGAATCATATTCGTTCGATGGCGTTAGCCTCGGCCATTTCAATTACAAAGGGCACGAGCTGGCGGCCAGCGAGCTGTATGATTTTTTCAAGTCTCATCACGCGGCAATATTCACACAGGGAGCGGCGGCCCAGGCGTCGCGCCCTTGAACATCGCGCGCCAGACGCGCATGCCCTAAATAAGAAGTGTTCAGATTACCGACTCTATTCGTTTCTCTATTGCGAGGGAAAGAACCCACTGAAGTTGGTACTCTAAACCTCCTATTCTTTTTTCTGGAAAACCGGTGAAGCTGCTGACTCCAAATCATTGGCCGTCGTACGCGCGGGCGAATCGTCTGCGCATCCTGATGTACCACAGTATCTCCAATAGTGCTCACGATCGGCTCGCGGTCGCGCCCGAGAGATTCGCGGCTGAGATGAAGTTGCTGGCTGACGAGCAGTTTCAGGTTACCTCGCTCGAAGAAGGCTGCCGGCGTCTCGCATCCGCACAGGATCTTGCTCGTACCATCGTATTGACGTTTGACGATGGACTTCGGGATTTTCTGACGACGGCGGCGCCGGTGCTGCGACAGCATCGCTTTACCGCGACGCTATTTGTGGTAACTGGAAGGTTGGGTGACGCCGCGCGTTGGAGTTCCAAAGACAAGACAAGTGCCTTACTGACTCGGGACGAACTGCGCGAGCTTCGATCCGAAGGGTTTCATCTGGGCAGCCACACTGTGACTCATGCGGATTTACGGACGCTGGACGAAGCGGCGCTGGACTGTGAGCTGGCTGATTCACGCGCGGCGATTGCCGAGATGGGTGAGACGTTTTTTCCTTTCGCTTATCCGGGCGGAACGTTTACTCAGCGTGAACGCGATGCGGTGGAACGCGCCGGTTACGATTGCGGCGTGATCGTGGGTGGACGTTGGGGCAATGGCCCTGAGACTGATCGGTTCCTGCTAAAGCGCGAGCCTATGCTTGCGTCTGACTCGCTTGATTGGTTCAAGAAGCGCGTCGGCGGATTCTATGAAGCGCACTATCTGATGGCCCGCGCGCGGGGCGTTGAGACCCGATGAAGGCGAAGAGCAAGGACGTCAATCCCTCGTCAATGGAGAGAGCAAGGGGCAATGTACAAGGGGCTACGAGCCAAGTTCGCGGAGGGTGCGGCCAACCATTCTTCGCGCCCGGCGCTTAGCCCCTTGCGCATTGCCCTTTTGACTTCAAACCTAAACAGACGTCCGAAGGCAGAGAACAGAGGTTAGAAGTCAAAGATCAGAGGGCCCCTTTGGTCCAAGCGCTCGGCCAAATGGGGCGAGACAATGATACCAGAAGTCAGAGGCCTGAAGGCAAAGGTTATAGATCAGTGAAATTTTCGGTTCTTATCTGCACTTACAACCGGCCGGATTTATTGGCGCAATGCCTGGAGGCATTGATTTGCCGCACCACAGAGAAACCGGACGAGATTGTCGTCGTGAATGGCGGCGACGAACGCGCGGATGCGGTGGTACGGGCAAAGAGCCGAGAGCGAAGCGCAAAGAACGCAGGGCAGGGAATTGAAATCAAGTTGGTCAAGACGGTAAACAAGAATCTTGCCGCGTCGCGCAATGTTGGCTTGCCGCACTGTACCGGAGACATCGTCGCGATGACCGATGACGATGCCGAAGTTTTTCCGGATTGGGTAACGCAGATGAAGCGTCTGCACGCGGAACATCCAGAGGCCGGCGTCGTTGGCGGAGCGGTGGTGGGCGCCGATTCAGATTCGTTGATCAGCCGTCTGGCTGACCGGGTGACGTTTAGTTCGCCGGCCACCGCGCGATATGTACGTACGTTGCCTGGCGTGAATGTCTCGTACAAGCGGGCAGTCATCGAGGGCATCGGGCCGCAGGACGAAAGCCTGTTTCGCGGCGAAGACGTCGATTACAACTGGCGCGCCAAGCGATTGGGCTACGAAGTCTATTACGATCCTTCAGTACGGGTGCTACACCATCATCGGCCGACGCTGCGAAAGTTTCTTAATCAGCACTACATGTATGGCCGAGCTTACTATCTGGTGCGGCACAAATGGCCTGAGATGTATTGCATCTATCCGCACGCGTGGCGGCGCCCGAAAGATCTTCTCAAAGCGATGAATTTTTTTGCCGCACCCTTTTACGAACCTCTGCAGTATGCACTCAGACTGGAACGCGTGGCCGATCGTCTGCCGGCGTACCCGATCCTGTTTGCGAATCAGTTGGCATGGCGGGGCGGAATGTTTCGGCAAATGCTCGCCGGGCGCTGCCGCGAGAATTTCACGCAAAGGCGCAAAGCCGCAAAGGAAACTGAGACGGTAGCGTGACAAGGGTCCTCTAAGCAATCTCGTCGAGAACGCAGAGTCAGCGCAGAGAATTTCACACCAGGCGTTACCTTATTAATATGCCGGCAAAAATAAGCGTCCTGCTACCAACTTTCAACAACGCAGAGATCATCCGCCCGACGCTGGAATCGATTCGTTGGGCTGATGAGATTCTGGTGGTGGATTCCTTCAGTACCGACAATACTTTGGACATCTGTCGGCAATACGGCGCGCGCATCATCCAGCACGAATACATTCAATCGGCAAATCAGAAAAACTGGGCCATCCCCCGATGCGCAAATGAATGGGTGCTCCAGCTAGATACCGACGAGGTGCCGGATGACGCACTGCGGGAAGAGATTGAAGCGGTGCTCGAAAATCCGCCGGCCGGCGTAGACGGCTTTCGGATTCCTTTCAAGCACCAGATACTCGGCCGCTGGGTGCGTGTGTGTGGCTTGTATCCCGAATATCACTTGCGCCTATTTCGGCGTGACGTGGGCCGCTTTGAAGATAAAGAGGTCCATGCACACGTGCGCGTGCCTGGCGAAGTGCAGACACTGCAAAGTCACATCCTGCATTTTGGCATGACTTCGCTCAGCAAGCAGTTGAGCAACATCGATCGCTACTCACGCTATCAGGCTGATGAATTGCGAAAGCGCGGCAAGCGCTTCCGCTGGTCGCAGGTTGTGTTTCGACCGGCCGTGGTTTTCGGCTATTACTATTTTTGGAAGCGCGGGTTTCTGGCAGGCTATCGCGGACTGTGGCTGGCGGCGATAAATACTACGTACGATCTGTGGGCGCATGCAAAGCTGTGGGAGCTCGAGGCTTTCAATCTTTCGGCCAGTCCGAAGTGAAGATGGATTTAGACTTGGTGAAAATCAGACCGCAAGAACGTGTCTCGGGAAGATAGTCCCGGAGGGACGACAGTTTATAGATCAGGATTGAAACTTAGAATTCTCCGAGCGAAACGAAATTCCTCTCGTTCCGCTCGGAGCTATCGATGAAAGAGTTGCGCGCGATATAAAACGTCTCCCCGCTAGCGCGGCGAAGTTATTGAAAGCTGATTAGCATGCAGATTGTTTACCTCTTATTTCGACTGTGGGCCCGGGCATTCGCCGCCATTTACGGCGGCGAAGGGGTAAACATCCCTTTGATGTTCATGCCCACACAAGAAATTGCGCCAACGCTGCGCGCATTTGGCGCCCGCATTGGCGCTAATGTGCGCTTTCGGTCTCCGCTCGTTATTCACAATAGCCGGGCAGAGCGCCGCCGGTATTACGAGAATCTGCAGGTGGGCGATGATTGTTATCTGGGACGCGAGCTGTTTTTGGATTTGCAGGACCAGATCGTGATCGAAGACCAAGTAACCATTTCACATCGGGTGATGATCCTGACGCACACCGATGCCGGTAACAGCCCGCTCAAGGACGAGGTCATTAATACTGAACAGGCGCCGGTCATAATTCGCCGCGGCGCATACATCGGCGCCAATGTGACTATCTTGGAGGGCGTGGAGATAGGTGAATCCAGTGTCGTGGGGGCCGGCGCTGTCGTAACTCGGTCAGTGCCTGCGTCGAGCGTCGTGGCCGGCGTTCCCGCGCGCGTCCTGAAGACCGTGGGGAAACAACCGATCGAAATGCTAAGGATAACGGCAAGGTAATGATTGAACGATTTATCCATACTCGGCGAGCTCGGGCGATTGTCGCTATATCAGCCATCCTAATCGGCGCGGTCGTCTTTTACTACTACCTTGGGAGACAGGGACCTTCTTATAAGGAGGTAATGATCGCGTTTGGCGCCTTGATCATGGCGGTAATTGTCTTTGGCCGCGAACTGGGCATTCGCTATGGATTTGTTTTGTGGGTACTGACGCTGACTCTCGGTTATCGCACAGTTGCCGTGACTCCCGATCTGGCGATTCATCCTTCGGAAATACTTTTATGGATCTTGTTGATATGCATCCTCGCACAGCGGAGACTCGTGTCCAGCGCGCGGTTAACTTTTCCGGTTTGGCTCTGGATATTTATCCCCTTCTGCGTACTCGCATGGTGGCCGATGATAAGTGGGGGCGCGCCCTGGGATCGCATGCTCAACGAGTTTCGGAACTTCCTTTTGTTTGTTCCCCTGGTGATCGTGGCGGCCATAGTGCTACAGCGCGAACGCTATTGGCGTTATCTAATGCTGGCTTTCTTCGCGGCCGGCTCGTTGATCGCTCTGATGGGAATTCTGGAGTATTGGTTTCCGCAAGTGATCGCGTTATTCCCTGCCTTCGTGGGCAAAGCGACCCCCACCGTAACCGAAGAAGGCTTTGTGCGCGCGCAATTCGCATTTTGGGGCGGACCGCCGGCCACCTTCATTTGCGCGCTGGCTTTGCCGGCCGCGATTGTGCTGGCGCAATGGTGGCGTCGATGGTTGCAACGTGCGGCAATTGTCTTTGCGTCGGTCCTGCAAGTACTGGCGATCTACATTGGTGGCTATCGCAGCATCTGGCTGATACTGATATTTCAAGTTATGGCTGCGTGTGTGTTGCGACTGAGAAAACAGGGCGCGATTATCGCTCTCTTGTGCGTGGTGATTTCTGTCGGAGGATACGAGCTGATTCCGAGGACAAGCGAACGGGCGATGTCTGGGATTTCGGCTTTGCAGGGACATCCGACGGATTCCAGCGCCACCGGCCGCAAGAACCGGGCGCTGGCGGCTTTTGAGAGCGCCGTTGACGCCCCGTTTGGAACCGGCTGGAGCAGCGCCGGATGGGTGCACAGCGATTTCCTTCAGGTGTTCGTGAACCTGGGCGTGATCGCCGGACTAATCTTCTTTGGCGGGTGTGCTTACACACTGCTGCGATTGGGCCGGCGCTTGTTACCTGATCTCAGAAATCGCCAGTTCGGCGACCTCGGCCTGTCGCTGTTCCTGTCATTCATCGCCGTTCTGGGAATCCTGGCGATGGAAGGCGTCACGGTATTGCCACAGTTGGTGCTGCCGGTCTGGTTTGTTTGGGCCTTGACTGAGGTTTGGCTGAGACAAACAGCGGACGTGTCCGAGGTGAAAGCCGCAATCACCCAGCTACCTTCCTATCAGATGATGGCAGTTCCATTGCCCTCAAGCTTCAAAGCAGATGTCTGAATTCATCCGCCCAAGCACGAATCAAAGAATGCGCGGCGTGGCAACACGCCATTCAGGCAAACAACTGTTCCAGTTTCTATCTCGGAACAGCGTGCGCCGCAAAGCTGTGGTCATCCTGCTGGTAGCCATTGTCCCGTATTTCGTTCTGGGCCGGGGATTCGCCTTTCGCGACCTAATCATCGGTTTTGCGGCGTTGGTTTTAGCGGTAATTGCTTTTAATGGTGAGCTAGGAATTCAGTATGGCCTTGTGCTCTGGGTACTGACACTGGCTTTGGGGTATCGCACCATTGCCTTAACCCCGGATCTTCATATCCACCCTTCGGAGATTCTTCTTTGGGTGCTGATGGCGTGCATCTGCGTGCACCGGGAATTGGTCAAAACCAGTCGATTAACGTTTCCGTTGTGGATGTGGCTGATGTTGCCTTTCTGGGTGCTCGCCTGGTGGCCGCTGATCCTGGGAACTGCCCACTGGGACCAAATGCTCAACGAGTTTCGAAATTTTCTGCTGCTGATCCCGTTGATGATTGTGGCGACGGTGGTTTTACGAGAGGGCGATAACTGGCGGCGGCTGTTGCTTGCATTTTTTCTCGCCAGCACCTGGATTGCCGTGCTGGGCATTTTAGAGTTCTCGTTTTCCGGCATCTCGGGTCTCTTCCCAGCCTTTATGACGAATCCGAGTGCGGGCAGGATAGAAGGTTTCGAACGCGCTATGTTCTCGTTCTGGGGCGGCCCCATGGCGACCTTTGTTTGTGCCCTGGCGTTGCCCATAGGGATTGTGGCAGTGCGTTGGTGGCCGGCGCTGTGGCAACGCGCTGTGATCATCGGTTCGGCCATCGCCCAGGTAATTGCAATTTATATCGCCGGCTATCGCAGCATTTGGCTGGTGATGGTTGTCGAGATTCTGTTGGCCTGTTTGCTCAGTCTCAAACGCCAGCGCGTGACTATTGCGGCGGCTTGCCTGGTGGTAATCATCGGTGGATACCAATTCGTGCCCGAAGCCGGGCATCAACGCGCGTTTAGTGGCATCGAGGCCTTGCGAGGTCGCCCAACTGACTCGAGCGCGCGCGATCGAATCAGTCGCGCAGAGGGAGCCCTGAATCAAATGTTTGCTGCGCCGTTGGGTAATGGGTGGAGCGCAGCGGGCTGGGTGCATAGTGATTTCGTTCAGGTGGGCGCGAACCTCGGACTGCTGGCTGGATTGATCTTTCTCGGCGGCTATCTGTACACACTCGCGCGTCTGTTCCGACGTGTTCTTTCTGAGCCGCGCACAGAAGAGCAGGGAAGTCTCGGAGTATCGCTGCTGCTGGCTTACATCAGTGCGGGGGGCATTTTGGCGAGTCAGGGCGTCGAGGTTTTGCCGCAATTGGTCCTTCCCGTGTGGTTCATCTGGGTCCTGGTCGAGGTCTGGTTGGGCCAGGCAGCGAGCGCCTACGAACTCAGTGAAGCTTCCTCCAGTATTCGGATGTCGAAGTCCGGACAAGCGAATCATTGGTGGCCGCCCCCGTTGGCCGGCAGCGAGGGAGTGAAACAGTAAATGTCCGCGTTCCCGATCGATCGAAAAGAACGATTCGACGCACCACGCGCAGTGGTCTTCCTCGAATCGGCAGGAGCGATGGGAGGCGTGCAGTTCAGCACCCTGTACCTGGCTCAGCGATTAAGTCGAACGCAGTGGAAACCCATCGTGGTTTGTCCCGAAGCCGGAGAACTGACCCGGGCGTGCCGCGACGCGGGTGTGGAAACGCACGTGCTTGAGCAGACAGGTCTGCGATCGACGAGTGTTCGCGTTGGCAGCACGCTACGCTTGCCGAATCCCGCGGCGTGGGCATGGAATGGATATGCCGTCGGCGGCGCCGTGCGAAGACTGAGACGTTTTCTCGCACAATCTCATCCTGCGCTGGTGGTAACAAAAGGACTCTCGGCCCACTTTGCCGGCGGCCTGGCGGCGCGCAAGCTGGGAATTCCCTGCGTCTGGCACGCGCAAGACTTAATTTCCGAACACTCATTCGGGCTTTATCGGCGCGCGTTTGGCCGGGTGGCAGGTTGGCTGCCGCAACAGATCATCGCCGATGGGGCGAGCATCTCAGAACAATTGCCGTCATCGTTACAGTCTCGCATTACGGTGATCCACAACGGCGTCGACACCAACGTCTTTCATCCGAGACTAGATGGCGACGGCGTTCGCTGCGAGCTGGAGATTCCTGGCGATCATCTGGTAGTGGGCCACATGGGGCGAGTAACACCCTGGAAAGGGCAGCACTATTTGATCGAGGCGTTCGCGCGCATTGCTGACGAGCATCCGAACGTGACTTTGTTAATGGTCGGAGCGCCGGTGTTCGATAACGATTCTTACCAGCGGCGACTGCTGAACATGGCGACGCAGTTCGGTCTTAACGGTCGAATAAAGTTTGCGGGTTATCGTCACGACACTGCGCGCGTATTGGCGGCGATGGATGTTTTCGCCTTTACGTCAGTCGAGAAAGACACCAGTCCGCTGGCGCTACTCTCGGCGATGTCCTGTGGATTGCCAATCGTTGCGTTTGAAATTGCGGGTGTGCGGGAGTTGATGGCTACAGAGGATCAGTTCCGGGTTGTGCCGGTGGCGGATATTGCTGCTCTCGGTCGGGCGCTTTCAGAAGTACTCTCAGACCAGAGTCTGCGACAGCGACTAGGGGCGTCCGCGCGCAAACAAGTAACTACGGAATTCAACCTCGACAAATACACCGATCGAATTGAGCAAGTCTTTCGCGTTGCTCTGCAAAGCGTCCGGTTGCCCGGCGCCGCACAGGTAGCTCCAGAAGTTTCGGCCTCTGAGCTGCGCGATTGCGCTTAGCAGGTTGGCGAAAACTGGTTACGATCCACGAATCCACGCTAAACAACGCTAAGAAGACTTTGTTTCGAGTTATATCGTGTGATTTCGAAGATCGCCGTTCTGTTCTCTTCGCTAGTCTGTTAACGGAACTTCAACCTCTGAGACTTAAGTGAAGAAGATCCTTTTCATTCACAACCATCCGACGCAGTTCGTTCGTCTGGATCTGGCAGAGCTGCAAAAGCGCTATCAAGTTACCGAGTACTATCTGAAGTCGCGTTGGCTCAACTTAGCGGCCCTCTGGCACCAGGTGAGGATTCATGATTTGGTGTTCGGCTGGTTTGCTTCGTGGCATACGCTGCTGCCCATAGAGTTTGCTCGTCTCTTGCACAAACCCTCAGTGCTGGTTATTGGAGGGTATGACCTGGCCAACATTCCTGAGATTGGTTATGGCCATCAACGTGGTGGAATGAAACGGTGGTTAAGTCGGCGCACGATGCGCTCTGCCAGTTGTCTGATTACCAACTCCGATTATAGTCAGGAAGAAGCGATGCGAAACGCGGGGCTCGCGAGGGAACAAGTGAGCGCCGTTTACCATGGCGTGCCGGATCCTTTCGGAGCGCTGCCGCACGGTCCGCGCGCGCGCATGGCTTTAACGGTAGGAAATGTGGACCGATCAAACTTGCAGCGCAAGGGGCATGAAGCTTTTGTACGCACCGCCGCTCTCATGCCTGACATCAATTTTGTCCTGGCCGGCGCGGCCCGGGACGACGCGTTCGATTATCTGCGGGAAATCGCGACGCCAAACGTGACCCTTACCGGACGGCTGAGTGACGAAGCGCTGAACGGTTACTACCGCAAAGCTTCGGTCTATGTGCAAGCCTCGCGTCATGAAGGATTCGGTTTGAGTGTGGCCGAAGCAATGCTGGCAGGATGCGTCCCGGTAATCACGCGAGTAGGCGCTTTGCCTGAAGTTGCCGGAAAATCAGGGATATTCGTCGATGCTGCCGAGCCGGCGTTGATAGCGCGGGGCATTAAAAAAGCTCTCACTTATTCAGACCAGGCGCGGGCGTCGATCAGACAGCGAATTCTGGATCAATTTCCCATGGAAAAGCGCGGGCAGCTTTTGGAACAACTGATTCGGCCTTTAATGAATGGCGCGCATTAACGCTCCTGGTTTGAGTTTGAGCAAGATGTTAAAGCTTCAGCAGCTCGGGGCCCAATCCGACACCGTAGACTTGATAGGCAGCGTCCCACCAGCAAACTGGACGAGGTTCCTGGTCGGAACCAGACGAGGTATATCGCCTGTGGTTGTCGTGCTGCTCGCGTCAACCCTGGTCACGGTTGTTTTCTGGAGAGTTTTGCCCGGCAGGTTTCGCGTAAATGAGCAGAGCGACTACTTTGCTGCCTACGAACCTCTGGCCCGAAACATTCTTGCCGGGCACAGCTTTTCACGTGGAGACGAGGACCCTTCGACCGTCTATCCGCCAGGCTATCCACTAATACTGGCCGGCATTTTTGGCGCGTCTCATTGGCTGGGTCTTTCGGAAGATGTGAGCTTATCGGCGTTTGCCGTTATCTGTATGGCGCTGGTTTCCATGTTCGTCTTTCTTTTGACCCGCATGTTGTGGGGAATTCTGCCGGCACTGATTTCCTCCCTAATCTGGATGACTTACCCGTTCGCTCTCTGGCTAACAAAACAGCCTAACAGCGAGCTTCCTTTTATGGTCGCCTTGTATGGTGGCCTCTGTCTCTTGTGGTACGCGCTGTCGCGCCGTTTACCCGCTCTGGTCTATTTTTTGTGCGGACTTGTCTTTGGTGCGGCGATGCTGATTCGACCCATCGCTATCGGCGTCGGATTGATCCTCTCAGTGGTTATATGGTTCTCGCGCCGGGAGCTTGGCTGGCGAGGTCGCTGGCTGCTGATCGTGATGCTTCTGCTCGGAAACGTGGTGGCGGTTTCGCCGTGGGAGGCATGGGTCTATGCGAAAACCGGCAACGTTATTTTGCTCAGCACGAACGGAGTCAACAGCATGCGTGACGGCCTGACGTTCGAGGTTGAGACGAAAGGTTATCGTCAAGGCAGCAGCATATCACCGGACGTCGTTCAGGTTATGGATACCATTCGTGCTCGTGAAGGCGAGGTCACTACCTTCAGCGACTTACGCTCAATTATTTCTCACGAGTTTCGATCTCACCCAATAGCGGTGATAAAGCTTTTGTTCCTTAAGGCGGCGCGAAGCTGGTATGCCACCGATAGTCAGCGCTTGGAAGGACCAACTCTGCTCATACAGCTCTTGTATTTAGGTTTCGTCGCCTGGGGCGCCTGGCGCGCCTGGAAACGCGGCGGCCTAATTAGAAAGTTTGTCATAGGCGCGCTACTGATGACGGTCTACTTTTGGGGAATGACTTTCCTGGCACTTTCGATTTTGAGATATATGGTGCCGGCGGTAGGCCTTTTATTTGTCCTAATCGCTGGTTGCTGTCCGCTGCAGCGCGTTTCGGAATCAAAGCCCGCATTGGGATAAGACGCGGCCTGCTATCGATTGGTCTGAGGACTTGATTGGAGAAACAAAACATGTCTGTAGGTGAGATGGAAATTCTAACCGAGATGAATAACGTAGTTGTCATGCCCGGCGATCGCGCGATCACGAGGCCAACTGCTGCTCCCGAAACTTCCCGGCTGAAAGTGTCTGTCGTCATACCTCTCTATAACGAGCGAGACACAATCCTGGAAGTTCTGAAACGGGTGAAACGTCAGGACGACATTCATGAGATAGTCATCGTCGATGACGGATCGACGGACGGTACGCGTCAGGTTCTGGCCCAGGAAATTGAGGGGCGGATAGATGACGTCTTTGTCGAATATCAGCCGCAGAACAGTGGCAAGGGAGCTGCGTTAAGACGTGGCCTGTCGCGGGTAAGCGGGAACGTGGTGATTATCCAGGACGCTGATCTTGAATACGATCCGCGTGACTACGCGAGACTGCTGGAACCTATTAGAGACGGTCGCGCAGACGTCGTCTACGGCTCGCGCTTTAAGGGTGACTCCGGTCGCGTGCTGTTCTTCTGGCACTCCGTTGGCAACAAGTTTCTGACTCTACTCTCAAACATGTTAACCAACCTGAACTTTACGGACATGGAGACGGGCTACAAAGTTTTCCGCGCTGAGGTGATTAGCGGAATGCGTTTGCGATCCAACCGCTTTGGTTTCGAGCCGGAGTTTACCGCCAAGATTGCGAAGGGCGGTTGGCGCATCTATGAGGTGCCGATCAGTTACAGCGGACGGGATTATTCCGAAGGGAAAAAAATTACCTGGCGTGATGGTCTGGCGGCGCTGTTCCAGGTCGTTTGGTATCGCTGGTTCGATTAGAGCACGTGAGACCGAAGAGAGGTTTGTTCGCTTTGAGCAAGTTTAGTCTGCCGCGAGTTTTTCGTTCTTTCGAAGCGCGTCTGTTTCTGGCCGTGTGGCTGGTTTACGCATTGCACGTCGTTCCGGGCGGCGGCGTGAATCCGAACCGCTATTTCGATCTCACGCACAGTCTGGTGGACAATCACACGACGACGATCGACGCCTATCACGAGAACACCATCGACAAAGGATTCAAGGACGGGCATTACTATTCGTTAGGCGTACCCGGCCCAAGTCTGGTCGGGATTCCTGGCTATCTGATTTTCAAAGTCGTTTACAAGATAGTGCCGGCAAAGCTGATAAAGCCTATCTCGAAGGTTCAATCATTCAAGCAGGGTCAACAGAGTGGTTTCTATCAACAGGACAATACCGAGTTCTTTTTGTCGACGATCTGGATCACCTGGTTTTCGCTCTCTCTGCTATCAGCGTTGGCTGCGGTAGTTCTGTTCAAGTTGTTTCTGGGCCTGGGTGTATCGCGCGCCAACTCGCTGCTGGCTACCGCCGCTTATGCATTTGGAACGCCGGTATTTTTCTACTCGACTACTTACTTCAGCGCTGCTTTTGGCGCATCGTTCGTGATCTTCACGCTCTATTTGCTGCTCAAGTTATCAACGTCGGCCCGGACGGCGATGTTCTTGTTGCTCGGCCTGGCGGCAGCATCCGCGGTGCTCATGGAGTATCAGGCATTGTTTCTGGCGGGCGGCGTTGCCGTGCATGTGTTGCTTAAATGGAAACTCAAAACGTCGTGGAGTTTCTTTGCCGGAGCAGCAATCCCTTGCTCAATTCTCCTCGTTTATAACACTGTGGCCTTTGGTGGCCCTTTCCATAGTGCATACGAATTCGTCGTGGGGCCTAATGCGCAATTCCATAATGTGGGCGCTCTTGGCTTCACCATTCCCAGACCGGCACGATTATTCGGATTGACGTTCTCGACACATCGAGGTCTCTTTATTTACTCACCAATACTCCTGCTTTCATTCGTTGGATTTGCTTCGGCTTTGCGTCAGCGCAAACAGCCGGCATATGGCGTTGTTTGGTTATCTATTCTGGCAGCAATCGGTTGTTGGTTGTGGATTGCGAGTTTCCAGGCTTGGGACGGCAGTGTCGCCTTTGGTCCTCGTCTGCTGGTTTCGATTCTGCCCTTCATGGCAATAGGCGTCGCGCTCTCGCTGGCAAAGGTTCCCAGGATGATTTCCATTCCACTGATTGTTCTATCAGTAGCCACCAATTGGTTGGGCGCTCAATCCGGGTTTTCGGAAAACATCTGGGAACCGTGGCAGAAATTCTGTACATCCGGATTCACTTTGCCGGCCCTCAGCGCCCTGACCAGTCATTCACGGGGCGACAACCCGCTGACTTCATTCGTCGCTAACCGCATGTGGTTAATCGCGGCGATCTACGGCGCGCTGATCGTTGGCTGTTTCATGCTGATAGTCGGCTCCACTCTGCGAAGTAGAACCAGGTTAATCACGGAAGAAGGTCTGTCTGAAAGTCACATCTAGCCTGCTGAATCCACTACACCATTGAACGAGAAAGAAACTCCAAGCCTGACGGATACGGGAGGCGTTGACCACTCGGCGCTGCCGTTTGTTTCCGTGCTCATGCCCGTACGCAACGAGGCGGCCTTCATTGAACGCAGCGTCGGCTCAGTACTAGCCCAGGATTATCCGCTTGACCGCATGGAGATACTGATCGCCGATGGCATGTCACACGACGCCACGCGACAGATCATCAGTGGCTTTCAGCAGCAACACAGCAATATCAAGATCGTCAACAACACCGGAAACATTGTAGCGACAGGTTTGAATGCGGCCCTGCGTCAGGCCAAAGGAGAAATCATCGTTCGGGTCGATGGTCACTGCGAGATTGCAACGGATTACGTGAGCCGGTGCGTTTCACATCTGGTGAATGACAAGGTCGAGGCCGTCGGCGGACTGGTTGAGACCATCGGCGAGTCGTGCGTCGCGCGCGTGATAGCCGCGGCGATGAGTTCGCGGTTCGGCGTCGGCGGCTCAGCGTTTCGCGTCACGAACAGCAACACCCAATTTACCGACACGGTTGCTTTCCCGGCTTACACGCGCGCCGTGATCGACCGCGCCGGGCCCTTCGACGAAGAATTGGTGCGCAATCAGGATGATGAATACAACTATCGCCTGCGCAAGCTGGGGGTGAAGATCCTTTTGGCGTCTGACGTTCGTTCTCGCTATTACAGTCGCGCTACTCTGCGGCGTCTTGCCAGTCAGTATTTTCAGTACGGCTATTGGAAAGTCCGCGTGATGCAGAAGCACACCCGTCAGATGCGCCTCAGACAGTTTGCGCCACCACTCTTCGTTGCCGTTTTGCTCGTGGCGCTACTACTGCTGCCGATATTTCCGGCCGCTGGGTATCTTCTGAGTTTGATCGCCTGCGTGTACTCAATCGCCGCGCTAGCCTCGTCGATACTCACAGCACGAAGAAGTGGATGGCGGCTGCTGCCAGTCCTACCCATCGCTTTTGCCATTCTTCATCTGGCCTATGGCTCGGGCTTTCTGATTGGCCTGGTGAAATATTGGAATCGGTGGGGCGAAGGCGAAAACCAGTTGCAGTCTCGGGCAGCGATTCGGGATGGAAGAGTATGAACGCATCCAACCGAACTGACTTTGTCGCCGCTGAGCGCGAGCGCATTCAGCTTGAATATCATCGCCGGGCGCGCGAGATCAGTCCCGACCGTTACGCAGCGTGGCAGCCGGCGTCCCGGTTCATGCTGGAGAGCAGAAACCGCCGGGGCGCCGCCATGCTGCATCGGCTGGACGTCTTCCCGCGACCCGGTGACCAATGTTTGGAAGTGGGATTCGGCAACATTGGGTGGTTAAGCGAGTTGATCGGTTGGGGTGTCAGGGAATCGAGCTTGCACGGGATTGAGTTGTATCCGGATCGCGCAAGCAAAGCACGAGAGATCTTGCCCGCGGCTGATCTGCGCACCGGAGATGCGGTACAACTGCCCTGGGAAGACAGAACCTTTCAACTCGTCGTTGCCTCGACTCTTTTTACTTCCGTGCTCGACAATGATGTCCGTCGCTTGATCGCAGATGAGATTATCAGGGTCCTGGCGCCGGGCGGGGCCCTGCTTTGGTATGACTTCGCTTATAACAATCCACGCAATCCAAACGTGCGGGGAATTGGGAGAGTCGAAATCAAGAAACTTTTCCCGACCTTGGGCGGCAAAATCAGGACAGTTACTTTGGCGCCGCCTTTGGCGCGTCTGATAGCCCCGCGTTGGTGGACCCTGGCGACGCTTTTAGAAGCAATCCCGCTGTTACGAACACACTTGATCGCGGTGCTTATTAAAGCGAGCGTTTAGAGTACCGACTTTAGTCGGGCTTTATCGAGCGGCTATGAAACCAACTGATGTTGGTACTCTAAACGCCGTGAAAAGACACGTCCTATTTGAACTCAGGCCTTGATTAATAGCGAGCTCGTTTCCGCGAAGGCCCCGGTAATCTCGGTAGATGTGCGCCGGCAAGCCATCGTGCTGTCAGTTGTGGTGCTGGCTGCGGCGCTGAGGATCTACGCAATCTCACTCTATCCGCTCGCCGGCGATGAATACAGCAGCATCGCAGAAGCCAATAAGGTTGGCCTGAACTGGAACTCAATTGTTTATTCCGGCCTGATGCATTTCTGGATTCTCCTGGGCTCCGGCGAACTGTGGCTCCGATTACCTTCGGCGATCTTCGGCACCGCCACCGTGGCAATTCTCTTTCGCGTTGGCGAAAAGCTGGGCGGATGGCGCACCGGAGTGGTTGCCGCGTTGCTGGCAGCCACATCGCCCTTCAGCATCTATCATTCGCAAGAGGTGCGGTTCTATTCCCTGTTCATCTTTGCTTCGGCTGGATTCATTCTGGTTACGATTAATTATCTCGAGAACCGACGAACTCCACGGACCCGGGCCGCAGTCTTGTTGGCCGGAGCCGCGCTGATCCTCTCGCATTTTCTCGGCGTACTCGCACTGTATGCGCAGGTCACGGCCACGGCTTTCGCGGAACAGTCCCGATGGTCCAGACGCAGGCTGTCACTCATCCTGTTTGGCTTGCCCGTTGTCCTATGCGGATTGCTGCTAACTACTTTTGTGCGTCACGGACTCTGGAATCTGTATCGGATTTATGGAAACGCGCCCAGCTCAATAGAACCTGTGATAACGCCCCTCTCGATCGTCAATCTGGCGAAGACAGCTTTCGCGGGGTTTATTTTTGTCTTTGGCTATCACGTCTATCCGCTACGCCTGTTCTTTGTGGTGGCGGGGCTTGGGCTTACCGGGTTTCTGTTGGTTGTCGGCGCGCGCAGAATGTGGAAAGAGACTCGCTGGGGAGTCTTGCCATTCGCGTATCTCTTTGCGCTGCTCGGCGTCTATGTCGTGCTCGATTCCGTGGGAGGACGCGTCGCGGGAGGCGTCAGTCCGCGTCACGTGGCCTTTGTATGGCCAGTGTTTCTGCTGCTGACGGCGAGAGGCATAACGTCATTCAAGAAACCGGTTTTCATCGTTCTGGCTACCGCGGCGCTGACGATAAATGCGATCTCGATTTGGTCGGGATGGCAAAAGGACTGGACCTATGGCATTGCGGTGGATTATCGGAGGGCTGCTGAACAGACCTCGCGCTGGATGGGAAAAGATACAGCTCTGATTCATGATGGACGTTCTTCGGACGCGATTAATTTTTATTTTTCAACGGACATACCGCTCATTAACACATGGTCGGATCTTCTGAACCAAAACGTGGTTACGCACCTTAGTTATCAGCGTTTGATCTTTGTCACCGACGACTGGGAACCGGAGCGCCGCCGGGGATTTGATCGGTTGCTGGGCCGTTTGAACGAAAGGTATGCGCCGGTTGATGGCCGTGTTGACTATCCGCTTTTTGAATATGCCCTGGAGCGCAAGGCTTCATCAGCCGGTTATGCGTTACGCGGTGGGTCCAATCAAGTGCTCCAGCCCCTAAGCTTCTATGGAATCGAGTTTCAGGATCTGCGTTTGCCGGTAGCCGTGAAAGTAAAGGATGTGCCCCTAACGGTGATCGGAGCGTACGGGCTGCCTGATTCGGAAGGGCGTCCTGAATTCATTCTTCCCCTAGTCAGCCCTGTCAATACACGGCGAGTGATCTTGCTAAGCGATATCGTCGGCGCTGTCGAACTGCCAACCGATCAAGTGGTCGCGGAAATCTTAGTAGAGAGCAAGACGGGTAAGACACTGACGCTTCCACTCCGTCTCGAAAAAGAGACGAGTTCGTGGGACAAGCACTGCGCACGAAGCGCTCCGTGTCAGACAGTTTTTCAATGGCACAAGCGAATGGCGATTGTCGGCGAAAACTCTTACGACGGTGCATTACGAGATTTTAGCGCCGGATTGCATGGAGTTGCTATCGATCTGCCTGAGCAACAGGAAGTTGTCCGACTGACTATTCGTTACACAGCCAACTCCGGCCGGCTTTATGTTTGGGGGCTGGCGCTGCCGAATTAATAGACTTCTCGGCGCTCACGTCCAGCTGTGATTTCGCTCGAATCTTCAATGACGAAACTTCAAGTTCCATTCTTTCGCCCCGCGCTGCAGGAGGCAGAAGTAAATGAAGTCGTGGCCACTCTGCGCTCGGGGTGGCTGACCAGCGGACCGAAGGTCAAGCGTTTTGAAGAAGAGTTCGCCGCCGCGGTCGGCGCAGAGAGCAAAGGGCGGAGTGCAAAGAATAAAGAGCCCTCGGTACATGCGGTGGCACTTAACTCAGGCACAGCGGCTTTGCATCTGGCGGTGGAAGCGCTGGGTTTGAAACCGGGACAGGGCGTGCTGGTACCGACAATGACGTTTGCGGCCACCGCTGAAGTGGTTCGCTATCAGGGCGCGATTCCCATTCTGGTGGATTGCGATCCACTCACACTGAATATGGATCTCGCGGATGCAAAGCGCAAAGGGCAAAGGGCAAAGGGCAAAGAAAGTGCAGCAGCGACGAAGACTGTCGGCGTGATGCCGGTGCACGTGGGCGGAAAGTTAATGGACCTCGATCAACTGGAACGATTCGCGACTGCGCACAAACTTTGGGTCGTTGAAGATGCGGCCCACGCTTTCCCGGCGGGCTGGCGCCGCACTCCTGACGAGCAATGGCGGCAACGCAGCAACGGGTCGCGGGCGGTCACCTGCTATTCCTTCTATGCTAATAAGACCATCACCACCGGCGAAGGCGGCATGGCCGTGACCAGCAACAGAAAACTAGCGCAGAGGATGCGACTAATGTCACTGCACGGCCTCTCAGACGACGCCTGGGGCAGGTACTCGGCAAACGGCAAGTGGGATTACAAGATCGTCGCACCGGGTTACAAGTACAATCTCACGGACATCGCCGCGGCGATCGGCATACATCAACTCGGCCGCGCGGAAGCGATGCGAAGTGAGCGCGAAAGCATCGCCCTGCGATACTGCGCAGCGCTGGAGGGCGTGGAACAGATCGAGTTACCGCCACGGGACGACAACCGGATTGACTCGTGGCACTTGTTCCCCATCAAGCTGCGATTGAAACAACTCGCTATCGATCGCGATGCGTTCATGAACGAGCTGAAGCAGGCTGGCGTGGGATGCTCAGTTCATTGGCGGCCGCTGCATCTGCATCCTTACTATCAAAAAACGTTTGGTTGGCGCGCCAGAGATTTTCCGGTAGCCACCGCGCAGTGGAAACGGCTGGTGAGCCTGCCAATTTTTCCCGGGATGCGTGACGACGAATTCGAACATGTCGCTAATACCGTCAAACGGATCTGCCGACGATATGCGCGCTGAACTGTTGGCTGAAGAAAGAATTCTCGGAGTGTCAGAGATAAGGAACGGATTGCCGCGCTGGGTTGAAGCGCTGATAGCCCTTGTGGGTTTGATCCTGATGGCGCCATTAATCGTGCTCTGCGGGCTGGCGATTGCCCTCTCTTCCGGCTTCCCGGTTTTGTTCCGCCAAACGCGGGTGGGCCGAAACGGTCGCCTTTTTCAGCTCTATAAACTGCGCACGATGAGGTCTTCCGCGAATGGGCCGCAAATCACCAGCGGCAATGACGCGCGTATAACGCGTCTGGGAAGGTTCCTGCGCCACGCAAAACTGGATGAATTACCCACGTTCTGGAATGTTCTGCGCGGCGACATGGCGTTTGTGGGCCCGCGGCCCGAAGTTCCGCGCTTCGTAAAGTTGGAGGACCCAATCTGGAAGAGAGTTTTATCGGTGCGGCCGGGAATTACGGATCCCGTGACCCTGCAGTTGCGTAGTGAAGCAGATCTGCTGGCGCGGATTGAAGGCGATACCGAGCAGTATTATGTGGACGAACTGCAGCCAGCGAAATTGAAAGGCTATGTCGCCTACCTCGAGCTGCGAAGCTGGCGCAGCGATCTACGGATTCTGCTGCGGACTCTGGTAGCCGTGGTTGCCCCCGGTAAAGCCCGTCTGCTCTCGACAGACGAACGGCCTTTGGCTCCGCCGGAGGGCGAGTTTCAAGAAGGCTTCAAAGCTCTGAAATGATTTGGTCGAAATCACAATCTGCCGTAGCGCGGATATCTTGTCCGCCTGAGCGCGTGGCGTGAACGGCCTGCAAAGCAATTCATTCGAAGAATCTGAGCGAGCTTCAGCCCGCCGACCGACCGGATGTCCGCTCCAGTCCAAATTAACAGTCCCGGAATGGGACATCTGCGGACCTAAGCTCGTCGGCCGCGGGATTTTGTTACCTATTACCCTTTTTCAATTAGAGTCAGAACTCTTTATTTTTTGGAGATGATCAGTTTTGCCCATTCTGACTCCTCGGGATTCGAACCAGGAGGAAATCTCACATGTTAGAGCTGCCCCCAAGAAGACATCTTGCTACCGGAATCCAGGCCTTTCTGGATCTTTCAGTGCTCGTTGCGGCGTTTGTCGCTGCTTATCTGCTGCGCTTTGATTTCAAGATCCCGCCGGAAGACCTTCGCAACTTCGCAACTCAGATGCCGCTGGTGGTCTTGTTGCAATTCGTGGCGCTGACGATATTCGGAGCTCGTTCCTCTATCTGGCGCTATACGGACCTGGCGCATGTCAAATCGTTCGTCTACGCGGCGGTTGGAACTCTGATCGTCATCGCTTTGCTGCGCCTTGGCTTGCCTAAGCCGCAGCAGGCCTGGAGGGTGCCGCTGTCGGTTAACCTCATTGACGTGCTGCTGGCTTTTGGCGGAGCGTATGCCTTGCGGGTCATGCGCCGCGCCGAGTATGAATATAAACAAAAGCGCGTACAGCTGAAGAAGCACGTCAATGGCAACGGCAAGAGCAAGAGCAAGAGTAAGCGTTCCGTGCTGTTAATCGGCGCCGGTCGTGCCGGTTCGCTCGCTGCCAAAGAAATTGAAGCTCGCGGCGATCTGGATCTGGAGATCAAGGGCTTTGTCGACGACGATCGCACGAAATTGGGAAGGTCGGTCGTCCAGGGGCATCGCGTCCTGGGAACAACGCAGGACTTACCCAGACTGGTTCATACGCACGGAATCAATCACGTAGTCATCACCATCGCGCACGCGTCCCGGCATCAGATCCATCGCATCGTGCAAATATGCGAGTCGATCCCGGTTAAGGTGAGGATCATCCCCGAACTTTATGAAATCATCGAAGGCCGGGTTGAGATTAGCCGCATCCGCGACGTAGAGATCGAAGACTTGCTGGGCCGCGAACCAGTACAGCTCGACACTGAATCGATCAGCAGGGAACTAGAAGGCAAAACCGTGATGGTCACGGGCGCGGGTGGTTCGATCGGTTCAGAGCTGGCCCGGCAGGTGCTACGGTTTGCGCCGGCCCATCTGTTGTTGGTCGAGCGGGCGGAATTTGCTTTGTTTGATATCGATAGCGAGCTAAGAGCCGACAATCCGGATCGATCTATCGTGCCTCTGGTCGCCGACATCGGCGATGAAACAAGGATGCGCGCGATCTTTAATCTCTACCGGCCGCACGTGGTGATTCACTCGGCCGCCCATAAGCATGTGCCGCTGATGGAGAGCAACTCGACTGAGGCGGTGCAGAACAATACCTTGAACACCCGGCTCCTGGCGGACCTGGCGGGCGAGTTTAAGGCCGAGGTCTTTGTGCTGATCTCCACGGACAAAGCAGTGCGCCCCACCTCGATCATGGGCGCGACCAAGCGCGCCGCGGAATTGGTCGTCCAGGATCTGAACCCGCAATATGACACCCGCTTCGTCGCCGTTCGCTTCGGCAACGTGATCGGATCGGCGGGTTCCGTGATTCCGATCTTCCGCGAGCAGATTCGCAACGGCGGCCCGGTAACGATTACCGACAAGCGCATGAAGCGTTACTTTATGACCATTCCTGAGTCGGCACAGTTGGTCTTGCAGGCCAGCGTGATTGGCCAGGGCGGCGAGGTGTTCATCCTGCATATGGGCGAACCGGTGCGGATCATGGACCTGGCCGAAACGCTAATCACCCTCTCAGGCCTGAAACCGCACGAGGACATTCAGATCGTCGAGACGGGAATGCGTCCGGGTGAAAAGCTTTACGAAGAACTGAGTTTCGAGACTGAAGAGACTGTGCCCACCTCGCACCCCAAGATTTTCATTAACAAGTTAGACACCCCGGAGCCGGAAACCGTGCGGACGGCTTTGAAAGTGCTGGCCAGACTGGTGCGAGAGCGAAACGAAGATGAACTGCGCCGGTTCCTGAACGGGTTACTTCCGGAAGCTAATTTGCGCTCAGCTCCCCACCAAAACGGCCGGGAGAGAAAGAAGCTGGTCCTGGTCGCATCGCAAGGCAAGTGAGCTTAGCACCAATCAAACTGCGAGTCTTGACGCTATGCCGCTTTCCATAGTAGCTTCCATACGTTTTCCCGAGTTGGTTTCCGAAACCTTCGAGCAAGGAGATAAATCTATGATGCGTAGACTCTTGCCCTGTTTATGCCTGGTGCTTTTTTGTGCGAGTGCCTCATTCGCTCAGAATAACGACTATCCAAAGTGGGACTTCACGGCCGCTTTCACTCTCAATAACCTGGCAACGCCGCCCCCAACCACGCGCCACAATCTTTTTGGGTTCACGGCAGCGGTAGGCGGTAACTTTAGAAAGTGGGCAGCCGTTGAAGGAGACATCACTTACACCACCAAGACCATCGCCGGAACGCGCACGAGCCTGTTTACCTATCTGATTGGCCCGCGCTTTACCAAGCGCATAACCTTAGGCGGCGGAGGCGGCGCGGGTACGCGGCACAACCACCCCGACCCCCAAGGCGGGGCCGACTCCGACAAGAAAAGACTTGAGCCGTTCGTTCATGCACTTTTCGGCGGCGGTCACCTTACCGGCTTTGGCGCCAGCACCAACGGTTGGGCGGGGAAAATGGGCGGCGGCCTGGACATCGTGGCCGGCAAGCACATAGCCATCCGGGTCGGCGAGATCGACTACTATCGTTACCACGGCCATCTGCCAATTGGCCTGCCGAAGCAGCGGTTGAACAATGTCGCTTTCACTTTCGGAATTCGGCTTTTCTAGTCAGCCAGTATGGTTTGCAAGAGGCTTGAGGGCGAAGGCGATCACCCTCAAGGAATCTCGGAGAGATCAAACAAGCGACGTTATACCCCTGAGATGGACTATGTCGCTGCGATCGACTTAAGACAATCTGTGAGCCTTCAGCTCAAGGCGCGACTCCACCGCTTCGGTGCAGCTCGCGTCTCAGTTAATTCTCGTTAGTCCGCCAAGTCGATACGGCCTAACTTTTCAAGCGAAACGAAAGACACAAAGGCATTGAGCGCCTCAAGAGGGCAATCCTCACTTTGCCGGATCCGCCTTTCTTACCAATTTGTCTCTCTCAAGAAACAGTCACAGGTGCGGCTTAAGAGCGAGGTTTTCCCGACAGGAGTTTGACGCATGAAGAGATTTACCATCCTTGTCCTGCTAGGTATTCTGGTATTGCTTGGACAAGCGGCCGTCGCACAGTCGCCCCCGGGGCCGTCCGCAACGACGCCGGCGCGCCAGCAACAAGATCCGCAGTCAAAACCGCAGCCATCGGCGTCATCGCCACAAGAGCAATCGGATGGCGCGACTCAAACGGATCGGCCTTCAAAGCCGGTGTTGCGCGGAGCGAATCATGATCTGATCGAACCGAAAACTTCGTCTAAAGACACCGGTCCCGAAGACGTTGACGAAGGGGACGTAGTGCGGGTCGAGACGACGCTGATCAGCATTCCGGTTAGCGTCATGGATCGCGACGGAAAATACATTCCCGATCTGCGCAAGGAAGACTTTCGTGTTTGGGAAGACGGCGCAGAGCAGCAAGTAGCTTATTTCGCTTCGACCGAACAGCCGTTTACTGTCGTGTTAATGATCGATACCAGCGGTTCGACGCGTTTCAAGCTGCAGGAGATTCAGAATGCGGCCATCGCGTTCGTGGGCCAACTGCGCGCGGACGATCGCGTGATCGTTGTTTCGTTCAACGATAAGATTAGAGTCCTGTCACACCCTACGAACGATTACAACGTCCTACGCCAGGCAATTCTGCGGACCGAACGCGGATCCGGGACTCGGCTGTTTGACGCCGTGGATCAAGTAGTAAATAAGGAACTGCATCGCGTCGAGGGGCGCAAAGCGATCGTCTTGTTTACCGACGGCGTTGACACCACCAGCAGGTCCGGGCGGTATTACTACACCATGCGCGATGTTGAAGAGTCTGGTGCGCTGGTGTATCCGGTCAAATACGATACTTACTCCGATCTGGGGATCGTGGATCAGGGTGGCGCCGCTGGTCAGGGCGGTGCCGGTGGCGGCATCGGCCATTCGGGAACCACCAAGGCAGAATACGAACGAGGTGATCGATATCTGCGTGACCTGGCCCGCGTGAGCGGTGCGCGTGTCTACGACGCAGGGCAGCATAATCTTGATTACGCGTTTCGTAGGGTAGCGGAAGAACTAAGACGCCAGTACAGCGTTGGCTATTATCCGAAGAAGATTCCGCAACCCGGCGATCGCCGCACCATCAAAGTGCGCGTGAACCAACCTGAGTTGGTGGTGCGCACTCGCGACAGTTACATTTTTCACCCGAGACCTAAGGCTTCAACCTCTGGGGTTAACAACCCGTCAAAATCGCCAATAGTGAAGAACGAATAAGAAGCCGAGCTTGACGAAGGCCTGGTCGATTTCATCCTTGTAAAGCGTACGCGTCCTCGGTGTTCGCTGTGCTTCCAGGACATTCCGGCAATCAGGGTCAACCACCGAGACGTAAGGCCGCCTCGGCTTGCTGCGATTATCAGAGCATTCGACCTTTCCATGATTCGCAGCAAGAAGAGTGGACGGATCCTGGTTTTCGCGGTTTGGGGCGCTTACGTCCCTCGTAAGAAATTGACCGTTTTGCGGCTCTGGTCGCGTTGCCATCGGCACGGCTACATGGTATATAAGCTGCCATAAACGGAATGGTTGGCGGTCAAGGCCCCCCGGCCAACCTCTACCTTGCCACCCCTTTTCTTTTGTGGCTTCCGTCTTATTTGGCAAACATTTGAGTGCAGGTTCTGTGGCGACTTGTGCCTCGCCACAGATTTCAAAACAGGTTTTAAGTTGAAGTGTCGGCTGCCGGTCGTGTGCGGCGCGATTGTCGGTCAGGCCGAGGAGAAAGCGTTAGCGGCTTTTGAGGCAAGAGCGTCAAAGGTTTCAGGTGACCCGCAGTAGTTCAGTATCGAAACCTCAGCGCCGCCTTACATCACTCTAAAAACTAGTTGGAGGCAGTATGAAGCGAACCACAGCCTCGCATCTTCCGAAGATGCGCAAGCAAAACTTAATCGTCGACGAGTTGCCGGACGAAGTCCTGGTCTACGACCTCGATCGGCACAAAGCTCACTGTCTGAATCACACCGCGGCCCTGGTTTGGCGCCGCTGCGACGGAAAGACCGGGCCGAAAGAGATTGCCCGGCGCGTGCAAAGCGAACTGGATCAACCCTTCAATGAAGACCTGGTCTGGTTGGCGCTGCGCCAACTGAACAAGATTCATTTGTTAGCGGAACCGATCGTCCTGCCGAGCCAATTAGCCGGAATGTCAAGACGCAGGATGATACGAGCTCTGGGCATCGCGGCGACTGTGCCGTTAGTTATTTCAATTGTTGCTCCGACGGCTGAAGCGGCTGCGACTTGCATTCCGCATAACGGTACTTGCCCGGCGGGCGGGCTTCCGTGCTGCGCTCCTTTCAATTGCGATTTGTCGAAAAACCAATGCAAGTGATTTACTCGTGCAATTAATTGAGTGCGAATCTCACCAATTGATTATGGACCTAATCCGGAAGAGTTCTGGTGCTAGTCGATCACATTTTCAGCGCGGTCGTTTCCTATCCGCGTTGCTCGCCGGCGCGTGGCGCGCGGTTCCGACAGTCCCAAGTCTTACTGAAGCTAAGCTGACTGAGATTGCGCCGTTGCTTTGCCAAACCGGTAGTGCGGCCTTGGGTTGGTGGCGGATCACAAATTCCGAGCTGGCCGCATCGCCGGCTGGGCAGGAGTTACACGAAGCTTACCGAAAGTTTCGTCTCTCCGCACTGATTCACGAGCGAGAGATCGCTTACATCTTTTCATTGCTTCGCGACGCTGGCATTGAACCAGTACTCGTTAAAGGCTGGGCTATTGCTCGCCTCTATCCCGACCGGGGCTTGCGGCCTTACGGCGATATCGATATCTGCGTGCGGCCCGATCGGTTTGCCAAAGCTGAACAGGCGTTGAAG